>Ga0302324_100001813_pt1 | contig 50859 bp, 48 predicted proteins | sample Palsa_T0_1_FD_201949 | JGI IMG/M metagenome (GOLD analysis project Ga0302324, IMG submission 201949) | Peat permafrost microbial communities from Stordalen Mire near Abisko, Sweden - Palsa_T0_1 | ecosystem: Environmental > Terrestrial > Soil > Palsa > Peat permafrost | place: Sweden: Abisko...
TCACGCACGAGGTAATGACAGCTACTCGCTGCAATTCTTTCTGGCTCAATGCAAATGTCCCCTGTCCCATAGGGGTGACATTTTCACGTAGCCGTTATGGGGTGACAAAATTATGGAGCTAAGACAATTTGCAGGGATACTACTCCCGCAAAAAGCAAACTTAGTGTAAATTCCTACTGGGACGATCTTTACTAGCAGCGGAAGCCGCCATGAATCCAACGAAGCCTGAAACGCAGGTTGCAGACGAAGGGACCACCCGCATGAGCCGGGATACTCTATCCATTACCGATAACCGCACGGGAAAATCCTACGAAATTCCGATCAAGCACGACACGATTCACGCTCCCGACCTGCGCCAGATCAAGGTGAAACCCGACGATTTCGGAATGATGAGCTACGACCCGGCCTTCAACAATACGGCCCTGTGTCAAAGCAAGATCACGTTCATCGACGGCGACAAGGGCATCCTGCGGTACCGCGGCTACTCGATCGAGGAACTGGCCGAGAAAAGCACCTACCTCGAAACGGCGTATCTGATCTTGCACGGCGAGCTGCCCACCCGCTCGCAGCTCGAGGAGTGGACTTATCACATCACGCACCACACCTTCATTCATGAATCGGTAAAAAAATTCCTGGACGGGTTTCACTACGACGCCCACCCGATGGGCATGATGATCTCGGCCATCGCCGCGCTTTCCACGTTTTATCCCGAGGCAAAAGATATATTCAACAAGGATTCGCGCCGCAAGCAGACCTACCGTTTGATCGGCAAGATGCCCACGCTCGCGGCGTTTTCTTACCGGCACAGCCTGGGCATGCCGTTCGCCTATCCGGACAACGAGCTGACCTATGCCGGAAATTTCCTGAACATGCTGTTCAAGACGTCCGAGTTAAAGTATCGCCCGAATCCAACGCTCGAACACGCGTTGGATGTGCTATTCATTCTGCACGCGGACCACGAGCAGAATTGCTCGGCGAATGCGATGCGCTGCGTGGGCAGCTCGCACGTGGACCCGTTTTCGGCGACGGCTGCGGCGACCGCGGCACTGTACGGGCCGCTACACGGCGGAGCAAACGAGGAAGTTCTGCGCATGCTGCTGGAGATCGGCTCGCTCGCCAACGTGCCCGCGTTCATCAAGCGCGTGAAGGCCGGCGAAACCAAGCTCATGGGCTTCGGACATCGCGTGTACAAGAACTATGACCCGCGCGCCCGCATCATCAAGGGCGTGGCCGACGGCGTCTTCGAGATCATGGGGCGCAACCCGCTGCTGAATATCGCGCTGGAATGCGAGCGCATCGCCCTCGAGGACGACTACTTCGTCACCCGAAAACTTTATCCCAACGTGGATTTTTATACCGGACTGATCTACCAATCCATGGGCTTCCCGGTCACCATGTTCCCCGTGTTGTTCGCCATTCCGCGCACCAGCGGCTGGATCGCGCAGTGGGAAGAGGGCCTGCTCGATCCCGAGCAAAAAATCGCGCGCCCGCGGCAGGTCTATATGGGCTACGACCTGCGGCCCTACGCTCCGCTTGACCGGCGATGACGCCCCACAACGCCTCGCTAGAAGGCGGCCCGCATGGCGAGGCCGCGCCACAGAATACTTTCCATTCGATCCGCGCCCTATTTGACCTGCCGGACGGTGTCACCTTCTTGAATTGCGCCAATATGGCGCCGCACCTGCGAAGCGTTACGGCTGCGGGGATTGAAGCGGTGCGAGCGACGGCAACTCCCTGGACTATTTCTGCCTCGCATTGGTTCGCGCGGCCCGACGAGTTGCGCAGCCTGGCGGCGCAAGTGATGGGCGCTGACGCCGACGGAGTCGCCCTGGTTCCGTCTGTCAGCTATGGGATTGCGACGGCAGCCGCAAACTTGCCTCTTGCCACGGGACAGGCGATTGTCGTACTGGATCGGGAATTTCCATCGAATGTGTATGCCTGGCGCGAGCTTGCAAGGAAGAAAAACGGACGCGTCGTAACCGCTGTGCCGGAGCCGGGCGAAAATTGGACTGGCGCTCTGCTGCGGACGATTGATGAGACGACGGCGATTGTCTCCGTGCCTCAATGCCACTGGACGGATGGCAGCAAAGTGGACCTTGCGCCGGTCGCCGAACGTACGCGTGCCGTGGGCGCTGCGCTGGTGATCGACGCCAGCCAGTCGCTCGGGGCCGCTGTCCTGGACCTCGATCGCGTGAAACCGGACTTCCTCACGGCTGTCGGCTACAAATGGCTGCTTGGCCCATACGGCCTCGGCTATCTGTATGCGGCGCCGAAATGGCGAGAAGGCGGCGTGCCCATCGAGCAATCTTGGATGACGCGGGCCGGAAGCGAGGATTTTACTAGTTTGGTCGATTACACTGACGAGTATCGCGCCGGGGCGCGCCGCTTCGATATGGGCGAGCTTTCGCAATTCGTGCTGGCGCCGATGGCGGCCGCGGGGCTGAAGCAGATCCTCGACTGGGGTGTGGCGCAAATTGAAGCGGCGATCTCGCCAATGACGGCGCGGATTGCGCAGATGGCGGGCGAGACCAATTGTTCGGTGGCCCCTGCTGCGGACCGATCCGCTCACTTGATTGGAATACGTCCTCGCGGGGGAATTCCCGCGGAGTTGCCCAAAGCCCTGAGGGATGCAAGTGTGTTTGTGAGTATGCGTGGGGATTCGATTCGCATTGCTCCGCACTTGTACAACGAACCGAAAGATATAGACCTTCTCTTTAAGGTGTTGCGGCGGGTCTGCAAATGAATCCGAGGCCGCTATGCGGCTGTACGATGTGATGGCGTGCGGGTTAGGCTGTTATAGTCCTGCCGGCCCAGGCTCTGCCGGTGCTTCATCCGGTCCGCCCGTTGACGGATGATCTTTCATATACTGCTCGAGAGGCTCGTTTCGCAAGACGAAACGGAAACCTCGCTGGGTGTTCACGTCGATCGTCGTTTGCAAATCGAGCTGGCCGAAGTCGATCTCGTGCTCGGCCACTTTCGTGCCGCCCTCTTCGACGGTTTTGAAGTGCAGGTCTCCGTTTACCAGCCAGTAATCCGCCACGTTGTAAATCGTGCCATCCTTCAGGTAGAGCTGCACGTACTGCGAATAATCTCCGCCATAGTTGCTGGGCCAATTTTGAATCTCCGCCTGCGGCTGCGGATTGCCTGGCCCGAGCGAATAGGGAGAAAAGACAGAACCGTAATCATATGCAGGCAATCCATTGCAGCCGTAGCCCCCTCCTAAGCCCCAATATGGATCGCATCCTCCCCACAAACCGTAGCCCGATCCCCAACCGAACCCAAGGCCGAAAAATGGAATGCCGAACAGCCCGAAGCCAGGGTACGGCAAGATGCCGATTGGATAGATCGGGCCGCGCGGATAGATCGGACGGCGCGGGTATGGATAACCGGTAATAAATCCAGGCGATGGAACCAGCTCGCTCTCCGGCGGCCTGATTAAAAAGCTGCGAGTCCCGGGACTAACGAGCGGCGGCCGAATGGGAGCGGCCGGCCGCGAAGCGGCGGGGCGAGAAGCGCGCGGCGCGCCGACGTGGCCACCGCCGCCAAAGTGTCCTCCGCCATGCTGGGCAAAGGCCGCGCTGCCGGCCGCGCACATGAAGACGGTCGCGCTACCTATTGCCCAAAGAACTGTGAGAAGTCGTGAACCACAAGGGATGAGCCGTTTCATAACTCGCTCCCTGGCAGCATCCCGATCGAAGCTGCGAGGACCAAAGCGATCCTTGCCAGCATTCTAAACCAAAACCATGGAAAAAGATCGTGCCCTAACTCGCCGCATGCAGAAATCCGCCGACCGCATGATTTTCAGCGGAACCCCAGAAAGGTCACTTGACACGAGATTCGTGTTACACTAATATTGTGTAATGAAAAGAAAGCTCCGCAATGTCACCGTGACGCTCGAGGAACAGGTGGCCCGATGGGCGCGCATCGAGGCGGCACGCAAGGAAACGAGCGTTTCCCGCCTCCTAGGCGAGATCCTCAAAGAGCGCATGCTCAGCAACGATGGTTATGAGAGAGCCATGCGCCGTGCCCTGGCTCGAAAGGCGTTCCTCCAGTCGGACGGTCCGTCTATGTCGCGAGAGGAGGCCCATGACCGCGGCGGTCTTCGTTGATACCAACGTCTTCCTATATGCGTTCGACCAGAGAGACCTGAAGAAACAGGAGGCAGCGCGAGCCTGGCAGGCAGAACTCTGGAAAAGCCGCCTCGGAAGAATCAGTTTCCAGGTGCTCCAGGAATTTTATGTCAAGGCAACCCAGAAATGGCCGCAGACTCGCGACGAGGCGCGGGCCGTTGTAAAAGATCTGTTGGAGTGGCAGCCCATAACAGTCGACGCCGAAATTCTGGAGCTAGGCTGGAAACTGCAAGACCGCTATCAGCTCTCGTTGTGGGATGCGCTCATTGTGGCGGCCGCGAAATCGACCGGTTGCCGATACCTCTTGACCGAGGATTTGCAAGCGAGTCAGGATTTGGACGGCGTTCTCGTGATGAATCCATTCCTCACAACGCCAACTTCCTTATCCTGAAAATAACATTCCCTGCCACCTCAGAGACCGATCCAAACTCCACGAAAGCAATCATATAGAGAGTGAGCATATTGAAGCGTTCGAGAAGTTGGTATTCCGGGTGCCGCACTCTTCACGCGTTTTGTGAAGGGTGCGGGTTTAGATACCAGCTGCCTCCAGGGGTAAGGTCTCCAGGCAATGCCGATCCCAGGTTTTCGTCTCACCGCGCGCACTATTTTCTCTTCGGCGGATACTTTTCGATGGATTTCTTGACCATGTCGTCGAGCTTTCCTTGGATCTTGGTGGCGTCGCTTTTTTCCTCGGCAGCGATGGTGCGCCAGACGAGAGAACGCGTCGCCGGGTCGCGCAGATCGATGACCAGCGTGCCCTCGGCATACGGCACTCGGACGTAGCGCGTGCCCATTGCATACCATCCGGCGGGGTAAGCCTCGACTTCGGTTTTGCGGACGGAGCCGAGCGTGTACCGTACATTGAGGTCGGCTGGGCCGCTCGGTACCATTTCCAGGCCTTTCGCGGCAAGGTCGCGTTCGATATCGGCTTCGATCTGTTTTTTGACCAGAGGACTGTTCAAGGCGGGATTGTTGCTGTTCAAGCGGCCGTCGCGGATGGCAAAAGTCTTGTAATGGCTGAAATCGGTGGCCTGATCGAATTCGACCATTACCCTCTGCGCCTCGGCGCCTCGCGCTGCGAACGAGGCGAGGACGAGCACTGCGAACCACCGTAGCATCGAGGGAGTTGTGCGCCGCGTCTGCTCCCGCGGGCGCTTCAAATCGAAAAGCTGAAACATCGTTCACCTCCGCGTGAAGACCGGGGTAGTGTATCAGGGGCGCGGGGGAATTCAGTAGCGCGGGCTTCAGCCTGCGGGGTTTCGGTCATCTTCGGTCGCCAAAAAGCGACAGACTGAAGTCCGTCCTACATAACCCTACATTTTTTTGCAATTGACCCGAAGCATCGGCGAGTGGTACATGAAGATGTATACTATTTTAAGTGTCTGCTTAAGTTTGCAATCGCCTCACGGAAGCCGTTGCGAACCGGGAGCGGGGCCTGATCCGAAGGGGGTCTGCACAGATGTTTAGACATCGAGTTTTCGCAATTTTGTTAACCAGCGCGATTGCCTTGGCTTTATACGCCGGCGGTCCCATTAAGCACCCGGCGGCGGCGCAAGCGGCTCCCCAGGCCGCTCAGGCAGCAGCAGACGCTGCCACTCCTGTCGACCCCCTGCAATGGTCCTATCGCATTGACCGCTACAAACTGGCGGGTGATAGCGGCGCGGCGCGGGGCGAAATCATTTACTACTATAAATGCTGGATGTGCCATAACAAATACACGAAGGGCGCCCCGTATCTTAAGGATTTGTACAAGCAATCGACAATGGATTCCGGCGAGCCGGTGGGCGACGACACCGTCGCCGCGCAGATCAAGAATGGCGGGCCCGGAATGCCTGCCTTCCACACCACCCTGACTGACACAGACGTCGCGGACGTGGTCGCGTACATTCGCGAGGGCAAGTGCTGCGTCGAAGGGGAAAATCCGCCGAAAAATCCGTGGTACGTGGCCGACGAACACAAATGGCCGGTGCAGACAGCCACGTCTGGCGGCGCACACGGCAACGTCAAGATTCCCACCGGGGATACTCCCGAAGGCGTGATGATGCAGCTCATCGCGCCGAATGGGGTCCGCACCACGGTGTTCACGAACGAAGTGGGAGATTACGAATTCCCGAAAATGCAGGCCGGCACGTACACGCTGCGCATCGCCTCGCCGCTCGAGTTCAAGCCGTATAACAAGGAAATCCAAATTGACGGGGCCACCAAGCTGGACGACCTCGTTTTGGAGCGTGTCTCCAATTCGGATCTGTTGCCCGCGACGCAGGAAATCGAATCCCAGATGAGCGGCGCAGAGCTGGTGTGGAATCTGGGTGCAACTGCGGAGGAGAAGAGGGCGTTTCGCGGCTGTGCCAGCGGCTGCCATTCTTATGGGCAGATTCTGAGAAACCGCTACGACGAGCGAAGCTGGCGCGCCATCGTGCACCGCATGATGCATTACAACGGCGCTTCCTTGATCAATCCGACGACGGCCAAGATCGCCATGTCGGAAAACGGCATGGATCCCAACGATCCGCGGCGCCTGCGCCTCGAAGAGACGATTGTCAAGTTCCTGACCCGAGTCCGCGGACCGGATGCTAAGGACGGGCAACTCCAGATTTTCCCGCGTCCTCGCGGCCAGTCGACTCGCGTGGTGATCACGCAATATTTCCTTCCCCGCGTGATCGAAAGCCCGCACGACGTGGCGGGCGATTCCAAGGGCAACATCTGGTTTACGAGCCACCGGACGCGCTATATCGGAAAACTCGATCCGAAGACCGGGATCATCACCGAGTACGCGGTGCCGCTCACGCCGGGCGCACTGCCCGGCTCGCACCGCATCACCGTCGACAAGAACGACATTGTGTGGTTTTCCGAAGTCTGGGCGCACAACATGACCAAGTTCGATCCCAAGACGGAAAAATTCACGCAAATTCAGATTGCGTCCACATCGATGCCGATCAATTCCCCCGGGTTTAACAACTTCGCGCTCGCTCCCGACGGCTACATCTGGTACACGGACGATTACGCGGCCGTCAAAATCGATACGGAGACCGGGAAATTTGTCGAGCGATTCCCGATGAAAGCCCCCTCCACGTATGACAATGCGATTTCCAAGGATGGCAACTGGTGGGCGGGTGGATCGCCTCCAGGGGGCGGAAACTCCGCGCAACTTTTGAATATAAAGACAGGTAAAATGTTGAATCTGGAAACTGGGACCGAACCATCCAACTCGCGGCGCGGCGGATTCGATCCCTTCGGCAACGCCTGGTTCGGCGGCGGAAACGGCACACTCGTGGAACTCGATCAGAAGCTCGGCCGGCTCCGTGAATTCAAGCCACCGATTCCCATCAGTCCCTACTCCGGATTCTATGAAGCGATGCCGGACAAGAACGGCGAAGTGTGGGCCGGCGATTTGCCCGGGCGCGAATTCGTGCGGCTCGATCCGAAGACCGAGCACTGGACCGAGTACATGATGCCGGAGCCGTTCTCCCACGATCGCAGGACGTGGATCGACAATTCCACGACGCCTGTTACTGTGTGGTATGTTGACTATCAAGGCTACATCGTGCGGATTCAACCGCTCCAGTAGGACGGGCTTCAGCCTGTCGGGTTTTGCTGCACGGCCCTGAGTTGGCCTGGTCGCCAAAACCCGCAGGCTGAAGCCCGCGCCACATTGTTTGCATGGCAGCATATAATGGTCCATGCGCAATCCGGGACTCCTCTTCGACGCATCGGCTGCCGAACGCCGCTCGATGATTGAAACGCAAATCCGCAAACGCGGTGTTTCCTCGCCGCGCGTCCTCGAAGCGATGGCCGGTGTCCCGCGCCACGAATTTGTTCCCCTGGAATTTCGCAATGAAGCCTATGCCGATAAGCCGGTGCCGATCGGCGAAGGCCAAACGATCTCGCAACCTTACATGGTCGCGGCCATGACGGAAGCGCTCGAACTCACTGGCGCGGAGAGCGTGCTGGAAATCGGCACAGGCTCCGGCTATCAAGCGGCGGTGCTCTCGCTGCTCGTGCGCCAGGTCATCAGCGTGGAAAGCCACACGGCGCTGGCGCTTTCCGCGCAGGAACGGCTGACGAATCTGGGCTACGCGAACGTCCACGTTCACAACGGCGACGGCTCCGCCGGCTTCTCCGACGCTGCCCCTTACGACGCGATTCTGGTTGCAGCCGGCGCACCGGAAATTCCGGAAATGTTCGCAAGCCAGCTTCGAGAGGGAGGACGCCTGGTCATTCCCGTGGGCGACCGCGAAAATCAGGAGTTGGTGCAAGCGCGGTTGGAAGATGGCGATTTAAGATCCCGCGTGCTGTTCCACTGCAAGTTTGTCCTGCTGCTGGGACGCTACGGCTGGAGCCGGCTGGATGGCAAGCTTTCCTGACCGTTTATGACAATTTTTACCCGCGACGTCTTTTACCCGCGACGTCCCGCCATAGCTCACTTCAAATTCTGTTCCGATTGAAGTTCCGAGAGATATTCTTTTGCGGAATCCTTATCCTGCCGGGTGCTCGCGTATTTCATGAACTGCTGGATCTGCGCGGTGGCATCCACTACATCGCCCTGCTGCCTGTAAATTTGGGACAGCAAGAAGTAAAAGTAGGGTTGGTGATGGAGGGTATCCATGGTGATGGCGGCGGAGACGCTCTTCTGGGCCTCCGGCAACTTATGCAGTTGGAAGAAAGCCAGGGCTTGGTAATAGTTGGAATACATATCGCCCGCCTCGTTCATGCCGCGAAACCGGTCCGTCCAGTCGAGAAGATCGTTCCAGCGTTTTTCGTTCTCGAGCAGTCCCGCCAGGCAGAGATATGGAGGCAAGTACTTGGCATCGGTTTTCATGGGCTGCATGCAGGCCTCGTGCGCTTCCTCCATCTTCTGCTCGTCACCGAGCACCTCGCCTAGCATGACCCAGGCCGCCGGATATTTGGGGTACTGTTGAATCGCATCGCGGGAGTGCTGTTCCGCGTCGGCCAGTTTCTTCTTTCTAAAGGCGTCGCAAGCCTTTTGGTATTGGCTCCTGGCTTTTCCGGTAACGCCCAGACTTGTGACGCTTACGGACGCGGCCTGGACGGCGGGAAGGTTCCACGGCAAACAGGATTCATCGTCGTTAACCACGGGCTTTTGTGTTGTTTTCGTCGCCGGCACGATGGTACCGGGCTCCGTATTCGGGTTCATCCCGGGCTCGACCGGCGGAAAGGTGGTATTGGTGCTCGTTGCGATTCCGCCTCCGATTCCCCGGGATCCGCCGCCCGATGCGCCGCGCTGTGCTCGGATTGGCAAGGCGGATACGGAAAAGCATAAAATGCAAATCACCACAATCACGGAGTACGAGGGGCGCAGATAGCGGCTTCCGACCATCGCACGGATTCTATACCTTTTATCAGCCGACGGCATATTTTCCTGATCGATCATGCCGGAGGCGGCATGAGACGCTCGCGCGCCCGCGCGAAGGCTCGTTTCAGGACGCGGTTGACCGCCACGGTCACATCGAATTTGTGCAATTCCTCTTCACGCGCCCAGGCAAATTCCTGAGCGTCGCTTCCCGCGGTGAGAGTGCCTCCGCGGATCTCGCATAAATAATCGAGAATGACGAAGTGATACTGCGGCCGTGCAGGGTCGCCCGGCGAGCCGTCCGCGGCCGGAGGCGCGGGGAAAATTCTCTCGAACACCTCGATGAGTTCGAGGACGCGCACTTCGAGGCCGGTTTCCTCGGCGAGTTCGCGCACCACGCCCTGTTCGAGTGTTTCTCCCACTTCGAGCAAACCGCCGGGGATGGACCACTCGCCCTTCAGCGGGGCGCTGCCGCGGCGGATCAGCAGGGCGCGTCCCTCGTCAATCACCACTCCGCCAACGCCGATCATGGGTTGTTCGGGGTATTCTCTTCTGGGTGCCATGTTTGATTTTGGCTGTTTCCTTCCCTGGCCGCTTCGCGTTATATAATACTTCAGCAAGACGCGCGTCCTAGTCCCAAGGAGGTTTTCGCCGTGGTCCGGTGCCCTAAATGCGCCACTGAAATTGACGTTGATGAAGACGAAGTCGAGGAAGGCGAAATACTCGCCTGCCCCGAGTGCGAAACCGAAATGGAAGTTGTTCAAATCCATCCCGTCAAAGTCAATGCCATCTCCGATGACGATGACGAAGAAGAAGAGGAAGAGTCCGAGGATGGGGACGATTTTGAGGACGATGACGAAGAGGAAGACGAAGAAGAAGAGGTTTGAGGCGCTCTTCGATTTTTTCCGGCATCCCCTCTCTCCTTTTGGCCATCTCACGTTCGTGCGTTTAACGATCGGTCTCGCCGTCATTGGTTGCTTCGCGTGCGCGGCCTTGGCATTCGAGCCGGCCGCCGCGGCCCAAAGTTCCAGCCGTACTCATGCCCACGATTTTCTTATCTTCGCCACTGTGTTTACGGATCGAGGCTTTTCTCTTCCAGGCGCGCGGGTGCGCGTGCGGCGCGAAGAGGAAAAGAAATTTCGATGGGAAGGCATGTCCGACCATCAGGGCGAGCTGGCGATCCGCGTCCCTCAAGGGGCGGAGTACGAAATGACGATCGAAGCGCGCGGCTTCAAACCGGCCACGCGCAAAATCAGCGCGCTGGATGACAATCGGGCGGACTTGACGATCCAGATGGAGCCACTCTCCGGGGGGAAACCATGAATCTGCGCATCATGTTTGGACTCGTCGCGCTCGCTGTACTAGCCACAACCGTATTGGTCGCGCAGGAAAAACCCAAGGGGAAAGAAAACGAGCTGCGGAGCGTTCGCGGAACGGTTGTGGATAAGGAAGAGACCCCTGTGGACACGGCCGTGGTCTACCTGAAAAACGTGCACACGCAGGACATCATCACGCACCTTTCCGATTCGGACGGCACGTTTCGCTTCAGCGGTCTCGATCTTAACGTCGACTACGAAATTCACGCGGAACACGAAGGTTGGTCCTCCTCGATTCATTCGATATCGAATTTCGACGCGCGCAAGGAATTCGTTCTCACCTTGAAACTGGATCACAAGAAACCTGCGAAATAATTGTAGCGCCGACCTTCAGGTTGGCATTTCAGGGCCGGCCGGTGCCCGCCTGAAGGCGGGCGCTACATAAATCAAAATTGCGTTCTCAGGTGGCGCTTGCATCGCGCACAATTCGGAGATTCAGGGGCCGGATTTGCAGTATGATGTTTCCGGGCCGTTTTTCGGCCAATAGCCACTTTTCCGGTGATTTGGTTTGAGGGCAGGCATCGGAATCTGCATCTCTCCCGCGGAGGATTCGCATGGCGATTCAAGTAACCATCAACGGCAAGCCGCAATCTGTGGATGTTCCACCCAACATGCCGCTGCTCTGGGTCCTGCGGGACACGCTGGGCATGACGGGCACAAAGTTCGGCTGCGGCATGGCGCTGTGCGGCGCCTGCACGGTGCACATCGACGGAGTTGCCACGCGCTCCTGCATCACGCCCATCTCGTCCGTGGCCGGCAAAAAAGTCACGACCATCGAAGGGCTTTCCCCTGACCGCAGCCATCCGGTGCAGCGCGCCTGGATCGAAGTGGACGTGCCGCAATGCGGCTATTGCCAGTCCGGGCAGATCATGTCCGCCTCATCGCTGCTGGCGCAAAATCCGAAGCCAAGCGACTCGGAAATTGACGAAGCGATGAAGGGAAACATCTGCCGCTGCGGCACCTATCAGCGGATTCGCGCCGCGGTGCATCGCGCCGCGGGGTTGCATAGTGCTTCGGCAAAGCCTTTCCGGCTTGACCTCTCGGACGCGACGGAAGACGCACTGGACGAGCAGCCCGTGGAAGTGGGAGGTGCGGCATGAGCGCTGGAACAATGACAAATATCGGCCGCCGCGGTTTCCTGAAATTGGGCGCGACCGGAACGGCCGGATTGGTGATTGGGTTCTATTTGCCTGGGCGATTTGAAGCGCTCGCGGCAGCCGGCACGTCGGCGCCAGCGTCTCTAAACGCCTGGATGCTTATTTCTCCCGACGACACCGTAAAGATCATGATCGACAAATCGGAAATGGGGCAGGGAATCCTGACGGCGCTGTGCATGATCGCGGCCGAAGAGCTGGATTGCGATTGGCAAAAAATCCGCACGGAATTCGCTCCCGCGGCCCCGGAATATTTCAATCCCGCATTTGGAGTGCAGGGCACGGGTGGCAGTTCGAGTGTGCGGTCCTCGTGGGACCCGATGCGCAAGGCCGGCGCTGCGGCGCGGGACATGCTGCTGCAGGCCGCGGCGGCGCAATGGAATGTGGACAAGTCCAGTTGCCGGACGGAAAACGGCGTCATCCACCACGATGCCTCGAAGAGAAGCGTGACGTACGGTGGAGTGGCCACGGCAGCGTCGAAACTTCCCGTTCCGCAGGGTGCGCCTCTCAAAGACCCGGCGCAATACCGCATCATCGGAAAGCCAACGAAGCGGCTGGACACGCCTTCCAAAGTCGATGGCAGCGCGGAATTTGGGATTGACGTGCGGCGGCCGGAAATGCTGTACGCCGTGGTGGCGCGCTGCCCGGTGTTCGGCGGGAAGGTTGCGAGTTTTGACGCGACGAAAGCCAAGGCAGTTCCTGGAGTCAAGAACGTCATCGAGATTTCTCGCGGGATTGCCGTGGTCGCCGACAACACCTGGTCGGCCATGCAGGGGCGCCGCGCGCTCGAGGTGAAGTGGGACGAGGGACCGAACGCAAACGCCAGCAGCGAGAGCATCAGCAAGCTGCTCGCGGATCAAATGGCGAAATCCGGCGCGGAGGCCCGCAAGGAAGGCGACGCGGCGACCGCCCTCGCCGGCGCCGCGCAGAAAATCGAAGCGGTCTACGAAGTTCCCTACCTGGCGCACGCCACCATGGAACCGTTAAACGCAACCGCCGACGTTCGAGCGGACCGCGCCGATGTTTGGGCGCCTACTCAATTTCAGACCATGGCGCAGGGGGGCACTGCCAAGATTTGCGGGCTGAAACCGGAGGCTGTATTCATCCACACGACCTTCCTCGGCGGCGGGTTTGGACGCAAAGGCTACAACGACTTTGTGATGGAAGCAGTCGAAACGTCCAAGGCCATTGGACAGCCGGTGAAACTGACTTGGTCGCGGGAAGATGACACGCAGCATGATCATTACCGGCCCGCGTCTTACGCAAAGCTCGCCGGGGCGCTCGACGCCAATGGCTGGCCCGTCGCTTGGACGACGCGCATCGCGTGCCCTTCCATCATGGAAGAGTGGGTTCCCGGCAGCACTCAAAACAATCTCGATCCGACCAGCGTCGAGGGCGTCGCCAATCTGCCGTACTCCATTCCCAATATTCACGTGGATTACGTGCGCACCGAGCCGGGCATCCCGGTGGGCTTCTGGCGCTCGGTGGGAAATTCGCAGAACGGATTTTTCAGCGAATCCTTCATGGACGAACTGGCAGCGGCCGGCAAGAAAGATCCGTACGAATTGCGCCGGCGTTTTCTGGACAAAGCTCCGCGACACCTCGGCGTTCTCGAACTTGCCGCGCAAAAAGCGGGTTGGGACAAACCGCTGCCCCCGGGCCGCTATCGCGGCATTGCAGTGCTGTTCGCTTTTGAAAGCTACGCGGCGCAGGTGGTGGAAATCTCGGTGGACCGCAAGGCGCGCACGCTGAAGGTGCATCGCGTGGTCTGCGCCGTGGATGTAGGCCGCGTAGTGAATCCTACCAACATCGTCATGCAGAGCGAGAGCGCGGTCGTGTACGGACTTTCGTCGGCGCTGTACGGCGAGATCACCATCGCGGGCGGACGCGTCACGCAAACCAACTTCAACAACTATCCGGTCCTGCGTCTCGACGCTATGCCCGCCGTCGAAGTCTACATCGTCCCGAGCGAGGAAAAACCCACCGGCGCGGGCGAGCTGTCCGTGCCCCCCGTGGTCCCCGCGCTGTGCAACGCGATTTTCGCGGCGACTGGGCGACGCGTACGCCGCCTGCCGATTCGCGCGCAGGACTTGGCGTAGCGCGGTGAGTGGAGCAGGCTTCAGCCTGCTGGTTTGCGGCTCCTCATATCAAAAACCAGACAGGCTGAAGCCCGTCCTACTTCTTCGCATCAGAATGCTTGTTTAGAAATTTTTCAGCAGAGCGGGCAGATCGCGAATCGTTTCGATCAAGGCGTCGGCGGACGCGGCGCGCAGCCGCTCCGGAACCGGCGACCCGCCGAGCACGCCGATTGCCCGCACGCCCGCGCGGTGCGCCATTTCGATGTCTTCCGGTGCGTCGCCGATATACACGCTGGTTTGGGGCAGGGCGCGGAGTTTTTCCAGGGCCATCCGCAGCGGCGCGGGATGAGGCTTGCGCCGCGGAGCATCCTCGCTGCAAATTTTGGCGAGAAACATTGCCGAAACATGGTGTTGCCGCAGTTGCTTGCGCACGCGCGAGCGGCTCCCGCTTGACACGAGCGCCAGCTTAAAGCGCCGATCCAGTGCGCGCAGCACGCTCCGGGCGCCGGGCTGCAGTTTCGGTGCCTGCTTCTGGTAGAAAAATCTCCACAGCCGATCGGCCTCTTCCCATTTGGCGCGAGGGATCCGCGCGGCGCGGTACACGCGGTGCCAGTTGGGCGAATAGTGGCGCTTCAACTCTTCGATGCTCCATCTCATCCCCAGAGCATCGAACAGACAACTGTAGGCATTGGCGTCCGCCTCGAACGAATCGAGCAGAGTTCCGTCCCAGTCGAACAGCACGTGCTCGATCGCGGTTCGCTTTTTTTCCGTCATTGCAATGGATTTTCCGTTATCCAAAAAATGGAGTGACATTCTTACGGCCAAATTCGGAGAAACCAAAGTAGCACGGAAATTGCGGGCGCGCCAAAACGGGCGGAAACGCACGCAATGATTTGTGGCCAAGGAAATTCTTTTGCATGGATGCAGCGGTTTTTGTGGCGCCGGCGTCCCGCCGGCGCCACGGCGGACTCCGCAAACGAACGTGCCCTTAAGTACTTTCCCTTCTACCCTGCGCGCGTCAGTGCTGCAAGGGAACTAGTGCCGCTCGAAGCGCGACGGCATGGGCTCTTCCCGCTGAAAGGTAATGTCGTCGAAAGTGGCCGCCAGTGAATGCCAGCCGGGGCGCGCGGCAGCTTCCGCGCGCACGATGTGCGCTTCGGTTTTCATTTTGACAGTGCCACGGCCAAAGGGCCGGTCCACCAGGCAGACTTCAATCTGGATCGGCGTTCCCGGTTCGATCCGCTGGGGGCAGAGAAACAGGACTCCGCTGGAGCTGATATTGGCTGTTCGCAGCAGCTCCCCTGAACGCTCCTTCTGGCCTGCGATACGATTCACGCGCAGCGGCAGGCTGAGCTTAGCGCGGGCGTAGGCGCGCCGCTCTTCGGGCGGCCGCACTGCATGGGTTGGAACGCGGGCGATGCCCTTCGGTTTGGCGCGCGTGGTCCATAACGGCGGGTCGGCCACCCAGGTGGCCGAACGGGCTGACAATTCCTTTGTTGCTACATCCTCGCGGGTGGGATTGGAATGTTCCGTGAGCTTTTGAATTCGAGCTGTGCGCATAATTCTCCCTTTGCTTCGTACGCTTCTGGCACCGCTCGCGGACACTATCCTCTGCGCGGATGCACGGCGTCAATTTAGGTTCCCCCGGTGTTGTCTTAATGCATACCCCCCGGCGAAAGTGCGTCTCCGGCCTTGTTGTAGCCCGCCTCTTCAGAGGCGGGGGTTTTCGTCCAGGCTCGCGAAAATTCCCCGCCTCTGAAGAGGCGGGCTACAGCACTGGGCCGGAGCGAACCAGAGGCCGCCCGGAAAATGAGTTTGACCGCAAGATTCGGATAGCGTTGCGGGAATGGTTTTCGCTATTGTGATTGGGAAGGAGCCAGACGGCCTGTGTGGACGCAATCCAACCCGTTACTGCCCGCCATCCCCGCGCTCGCGCGAAAGAGATGCCTCGCGGCCGTCGCTTTGCACGATGCGAGCATGGACGGCGCGTTCGTTTATGCGGTCCGATCGACGGGGATCTACTGCCGGCCTTCCTGCCCGTCGCGCCGCCCGCACACCAGGCAAATTCTTCTTTTCGTTCAGCCGGAAGTGGCCGAGCGAGCCGGGTTCCGAGCCTGTCGGCGGTGCCATCCACGCCAAGCTCGCGGCAGCCCGCAAGCGGATCTCATTCGGCGCGTGTGCAGCGAAATCGAGCGCAACCCGGAAGGCTCTCCTTCTCTGCGAAAATTGGCGGAACTCACAGGGCTAAGCGCTGCGCACTTGCAGCGCACCTTCCGCCAAGCGATGGGGATTTCACCGAGGCAATATGCCGACGCACTGCGCGTCGCGCGCTTCAAATCCGAATTAAGAAAGGGGAAAGACGTGACCACTGCATTGCATGAGGTTTCCTACGGATCATCGAGCCGGCTTTATGAAAAGTCCGACGCGCATCTGGGCATGACGCCCGCAACCTATCGCCGAGGCGGGCGCGGGATGAACATTTCCTACACGATCGCGCCGTGTTCCCTGGGGCGCGTGCTCGTCGCCGCAACCGAACGCGGCATCTCCGCCGTGTACCTGGGAGATCGCGACGCCGATCTCGCGGCGGAGCTGCGCAAGGAATATCCTTATGCGGAAATCCGAAGCGGCTCCGGGGAGCACTCGAAGTGGGTGCGCGACATCGTGCGGCATTTGGCCGGCTCGAATCCCCAGCTGGATTTGCCCACGGACGTGGTGGCCACCGCGTTTCAGCGACGCGTCTGGGAGGCCTTGCGGTCCATCCCGCTGGGCGCGACGCGCACATACTCTGAAGTGGCGCGCTCGATCGGCCAGCCCAGCGCGATCCGCGCGGTCGGTCACGCCTGCGCGACGAATCCGACGTCCATCGTGGTTCCCTGCCACCGCGTGGTGCGCACCGACGGAACGCTAGGCGGCTACCGCTGGGGACTCGAGCGGAAGCAATCCCTGCTCGACCGCGAACGCCGGACGGCGACAAGCGCTTCGGGAACCAAGTAGGACGGGCTTCAGCCTGTCGGTTTGAGGCCCTGAGAACGGCAATCTCCCGAATGGCGGTTTACGTCAAGCCAATCGGGAGATTGCCGTTCCTGGGTCTTAAAATTCCGCAGGCTGAAGCCCGCGCCACCTACACGGGCCGCGAAAAATAAGCGAGGGAAAATTACGCCTGCGGTTGAATCTTGGTGGTCCCGCGCGGCCAGTGTGGTTTGAACTCGTTATCCGGAATGCGCACGTTCCGATTCATGTTCCGGTAATGGATAATGAAGTAATCCCCCGACCCCATCTCAAAAAATTGCTGCTGCACGGGAAGCCACGTGGATTCGTCCAGCCACAATAGAATCTTGGAGAGCTGCTTGCGCACTTCGTCCGTCTTCGGCAAGAGTTCCAGACGAAGCACCTTGCGATTGTCGAGCGTTTCCTCGCCTTGCAGCGTGACCGTGTAGCTCTCTTTCAACGAACTGCCGGAAGTCCCGAATCCGAGCAGCAGAAATTGATCGACGACGGATTTTTTGTTTCCCAGATTGTATTCCTCGACGCGCTTAATCTTCGGGTTGTAGATGTAAAAATTGTCGCCGTCGCGCAGAATCGTCCGCGCGTCGGGTTGGGTCACTTCAATCCGCATTTTGTCGTCGCGCCGCACGAAAATCTGCCCGGATTCGGTGGACTTGTCGTTCACCACGACGGTCACTTTGGTCCGCTCCAAATCCGCGGTCAGGCTCTGAAAGCTGGCCGCCTGTGTGTCCATCTGTTTGAGCACGCTATCCAGCGTCCAATTGGTTTGCAGAGAAGTAGAGGCTCGGACCGTTGAAAAAAGCGAGGGCGCGGCGATCGTCGCGCACAACAACGCAATAATTTTGCACCACGCACCTGACACCTTCATTAAACCCGCTTCCCCCCTGGCCCAACTCTTTCGTTCGATTGCTTTCCTTGCGTGCCGAAATAGCGATTCCAGATCGTTAAGCAATCCTACCACACAGCCTAAGATGCCCAGCCGTCTTCCGGGGTTACGCTTTCCGTGAGAGGCTCCGGAACAGCCGCGCGGTGCGCTCGCTGTGCAGCGCGAAAAGCGGCTTAGGGAAGGCGGGGCTATTGCCCCATTGTCATTGACTTGCGGCGCACTTCATTGAAAAGGGCTGAATCGTTCTATCTATGTGAAGAATGTCCAGAAGTTCACCAACACATGACTTGAGGGTGAGCTGGGCGAACCGGAGCAAGGCCAAACTTAGAATGAGCAAGCTAAGAGGAAGAAGAAACAATCGGGGGCGATAGGCAGGCGCGGAAAACAAGCCTTCCGCAAAGAGTTATCACTATCAGTGTAAGCCCTTGTCCTGACTGATGAGATATAATCGCGAGCGACTAAATTAGGATATTTTCTGTCAGGGAGAAATTGCATGAGTTCGGTACGATCAATCCCATATTTGCTCGCCGCCCTCTTCCTCGCCAGCGTGCTACCGGCAGAGGCGCAATTGTCCCCCGCGGAGCCCGATCCGCTTGCGCGCATTCGCGATGCGGCGCAGGCGAACGTGCAAGCGTGTTCCGCGACGGGAGAGACGCTGTGCGAGCAAGTTGCGCCGAAGATCATCGAGAACGCGCTGGGCGAATCTCCGCTGGCCGAAAATCTGCGCCGCCTGACGGATGAAATTGGCGGGCGCGTGACGGGCACGCCCGAGGCGGCGCGCGCCGTGGCTTGGGGCGTCGGGGCGTTTCGCGATGCGGGCGTGGACATCCACACCGAAAAGTATACGATCCCCGCAACATGGTCGGAGGGCGCCACGCATCTCGAGATTCTCTCGCCCGCGCCCTTTCCCGTGCGCCTGGTTTCGGTGGGATGGGCGGCGGGCACGCCCAGCGGCGGCCTTGAGGCCGGCGTGATTCTTGTCGGGGAAGGGACCGAAGCCGATTTCGCGCGAATCGGTTCGTCGGCCAGGGGTGCGATTCTGCTGATTCACTCCGAACCTCTGCGCACGTGGGAGGATTTGTTTCAGGAGTATATGAAAGCGCCGGGCGTGATAAGCCGGGCGAAGTCCGCGGGCGCGGCCGCGATTTTGTGGATGTCCACGCGGGAACGATTGCTCCTATATCGCCACTCCAATAGTTACGATGGAAAGATCGATCCGTTTCCGCAGGCGATCGTGGCGCGCGAAGACGCGTTGCGCATCGAACATTTCCTGGCTACCGGCCGCGGCGTGCGAGTCCGGCTCGATATTCCCAACCGCATCGGTGGGCCGATGGAGCAGGAAAACGTGGTCGCGGAAATTCGCGGCCGGGAGAAGCCGGACGAATGGGTGCTGCTGGGCGCGCACTTGGATTCCTGGGAACTCGGCACCGGGGCGCTTGACAACGGCTGCAACGCCGCGATGGTGATCGAGGCCGCGCGCGACATTCTGCGCACCGGCGTCAAGCCGCGCCGCTCGATTCGCTTCGTTCTTTTCACCGGGGAAGAGCAAGGCATGATCGGCTCCTGGGCGTATGTCCGCGCCCACCGCGCGGAGCTCGATCGCGCCCGCGCCGCCATTGTTTTCGACGAAGGAATCGGACGAGTGACCGGCTACCTGCTCAGCGCGCGACCGGATATTGAGGACGGAGTGCGCGAGGCGTTGAAGCCCCTCGAATCATGGGGCGTGACGCAGCACGTGATGGACGCGCCGCTCGGGACGGATAATTTTGATTTCCTCGTCGAAGGCGTCCCCAACCTCATCGCCAATCAGGAAGAGGCCAACTACCTGCCCAATTACCACGCCGCATCCGACACGCTCGACAAAGTCGATTTCCTGCAGCTTAAGGTCAATACCGCCATCGCCGCCGTCACCACGTTTGGCATCGCCGAACGCGCCGCGCCGCTCGGCCCGCGCCAATCCCGCGCCGAGATTGAATCCTTGCTAAACACCTCGGGATTGGAAGAACAAATGAAAACCGCGGGCCTATGGCCGCTGTGGCAATCAGGCGAGCGCGGGCGAATGCCATGAGGTTCGAGTAGCACAGCCACTCTTGCCTATGCGGTTTTTGCAACCTTCATCCATATCGTGGTCTCTCGACGATCCAGAAGCCGGCACAGCCTAGAGTGGCTGTGCAACGCCGCCCTAAGAAAACCCATCCTTTCGAGTTATAATGTTGCCGTGGCGATTCCCCTCCGCGCTCTGTCTTTGGCGGCCAGTCCTCGCATTACGGGTGTGATTCTGGCCATTGATTACGGAAAAAAGAGGCTGGGCCTGGCGCTCTCCGACGAATTTGCCGTGTCTTCCCGCCCTTACGCCACCTGGACGCGGATCAACCGCCGGCGCGATCTCGCCCGCCTGCGCGAACTGGTCCGTCAACAAAGAGTTCGCCGCATCGTCGTCGGGCTTCCCTTGCATCTGGACGGGACGCCGAGTGAGATGTCGGAGGAAGCGAACAGCTTTGCGGCGCGCGTCTCGAAAGCCCTTGGCCTTCCCGTGGAAATGATGGACGAGCGTCTCAGCTCGTGGGAAGCGCACGAATCGGTGGCCGGAGCGAATTCCAATAAGCGTGCGCGCCGCAGCCCTTCCAGATCCGCCGAGACAAAGAAGCAGACGCCCATCGACGACGTCGCCGCCGCCATCATCCTGCGAGATTACCTGGATAAGGCCCGGGCGCGGACCGGATCGCGAGATTGATATGCGCCGGGCTTTCTTCTTCCTTCTGATTCTGCTTGCCGTCGCGGCAGGATATCTCTACGTTGCTTTGTACCGGCCCTATCAGGCATTCGCCAGCGACGGCGTTTACGTGGACATCCCGCACGGCGCCTCGCAACGCACCATCGCGCGCCTGCTTGCCGAGAACGGCGTCGTGCGCACCCGGATCGCATTTGAAATTTTGTGCCGCTGGCGAAAACCGCGCTCGATGCAGGCCGGCGAATACTTCTTCCATCAGCCTGTCACCGCTTTCGGAGTGTATGACGCGATTGCCAACGGCCGCGTGTACGTAAAGGAATTCGTGATTCCCGAGGGATTCACGATGTTCGATATTGCGGACCTTGCGGCGCAAGAAGGTTTTCTTACTCGCGAAGAATTTCTTGCCGCCGCGCGCGACCCTTCGCCGGTCCGCGACATCGCTCCCGACGCACCCAGCCTCGAAGGTTTCCTTTTTCCCGCGACCTATGAGTTCCCGCGCCACATGACGGGAAAGGACATGACCGGCGCGATGCTGAAGAAATTCCGCCAAGAATGGCAGACCTTGCCGGCTTCGGGTCCTACACCGCCCCAAAGCATCCAGGATGTGGTGACGCTTGCTTCTCTTGTGGAACGCGAGACGCCGCGCCTGGAAGAGCGGCCGCACGTTGCCGGAGTGTTTGAAAACCGGCTGCGCATCGGCCAGCGGCTGCAATGCGATCCGACGGTCGCCTACGCGCTGACCCTGGCCGGATTGTACACCGGCAAGCTTGGCAGCGAAGATTTGCAATTCGCCTCTCCATACAACACGTATCGGAACACCGGCTTGCCGCCCGGCCCCATCGCCAATCCGGGCGAAGCCGCTTTGCGCGCGGCCCTCGATCCTCCGCCCACCGACGACCTGTACTTTGTCGCTAATACCGAAGGCGGCCACTTCTTCAGCAAGACCCTCGAGGAGCATAATCGGAACGTGGCGCGCTACCGGCACCTGCTCGAAGAGTCGGAAAATCCATCCGTCGGCGGCGAGCCTCCGGCCCCAGCGCCGGCCAAGAACAAATCGAGGCCTGTGAGGTCGTCGCCATGACACGTCCGGACCACCCAACCAAGAAGGAACTGATCCTGGAGATCGCGCGCGAACTTTCCGTGCCGCGGTTCACACCGGCCGAGGTCGAGCAAATCCGGCGGCAGCTCGTCGCGCGCCTTGGAGCGGCCGGAAAGACTTCCGCCGATTACATCGCGGGCGTGCTGGAAACCGCGGGGATGCGCATCGTGTGGTCCACCAAGGCGGACACGGAAGGCCAGTACGAGGAGGAATTTCAAGACCTGCTGCATTTTGCGAATCTCGAGGACGCCGAGATGTGCATCATGCGGCTGGACGAGCTGTACCGGAAATTCAAGGAAGAGGAGGAGCACGCCGCCATGGAGCGCGTGCTCGAGGTGGCCCGCATGGGCCGCCGCCGCGCGGAAATGATCGCCCGGAATCACAAAGTGGAACCGGAAAAGCGCGCCGAGAAGGAAGAAATCACGATGTGGTTCAAGGTCTGGCTCGAAACGCCCGACGCGTTTTTCGACTGGCTCGAGGCGCGCAAAGCGTCGCCGGATTTCCGGAGGCGATTCACGAAGAGCGCTTCGGCGGAGGCGTAGCCGTCTCTGGAAACATCCCTATATTTTGTCATTCCGAGCGAAGCGAGGAATCTCTCTGCGGTTTGAGCCCGCGAAAAATAAGAGAGATTCCTCGCTTCGCTCGGAATGACGAAAAGGGCAGGGAACTTTTTCCGCAGTGTGGCGAGTGCGAGATGACAGACGTTCAATACATACTGGAAGTCGAGCCGCTCGATCTTGGGGCGGACGTCAAAGCGGTCGGCCTCGATCTCGTGGAAATGGAAAGCCGCGAACCGGCGCGCGGAGCGGATGCGGCGCGCCTGTGGGCCGCCACGCTAAGCGCACTGCCGGGAACCGACCCGTGGGCGCTCGACTTTTTCTCCGACCTCGACCGCGTTCGCGAGTATTGCCGCCTGCACGGCGTGGCGTTTGAGGAAAAAGCTTCGGGGCATTCCATCGTGGTTCCCGCGCCGTCCGGCAACGCGCTCGCTGGACTTGTGGAACGGTTCGCTGGAGAGACATTCGGCGCTCGCGCGGGGGCGTTGCTCGCCGCGGGCGATCCCGCCGTCGAGGGCGATTTGGCCGAGCGCGGCGTGGACGCCTATCACAGTGCGTTCCGGAATTATCTCTTCTGCGCCGTCTGCGATTTCGAGGACGGTTTCCTCACGCTGCTCACCGAAAAATTGTGGACCAGCGAAATCCTGCGCCGAATCAAGCCCGCGACCGCAGCGCTGCCTGTGGAAGTCGCGCGGCCGCAGTAGCAATTTTTCCTACTCATTTGCGTCCGTTGCCGGAACTTTGCAACATGACGCGCCGGTTTAAGTGGCGCAGGCTTCAGCCTGTGGGGGTTAGTCCAAGCAAGGACAAACCCCACAGGCTGAAGCCTGCGCCACTTAAACCGGAGCGCGATTTGAATGGGGATGACGGATGCCGATCAGAAATGCTTCTGCGTTGAGGAATCAAGGCAGATAGAAGCGCGGAACGCGTTTTCCAAGCGCGCAAAGCAAGTCCGCGCTGGCGGTATTCGCGATCTTGGCGACGTCGGGGACGGATTGCGTTGTGCCGCCGTCGGTGCCGTAAATCGTGGCGATATCTCCGACGCGCGCGGAAGCGATGCCCGTGACGTCGGCCGTCGTGAGGTCCATCGAAACGGTGCCGACGATGGGAGCGATCTCGCCGCGAACGATGACGCGCCCTTTGTTGGAAAGCACGCGCACCAGGCCGTCCGCGTATCCCGCGGCGAGCACCGCGACGCGGGAAGGTCCAGGCGCCGTCCAGCGCGCGTTGTAACCGACGCGCGCTCCCGCCGGCAAGTCCTTGATCGAAACGATCCGTGCGCGGAAAGACAGCACCGGGCGCACGGGAAGCTTCTTTTCCATTTCCGGATTCAGTTCGGACGGCTCGAAGAATTGGTGATAGCCGTAGAGGATCGCGCCGGGACGAACCATGTCGCGCCAGGTGGATGGGCGGCTGACGATGGCGGCGCTGTTAGCCATGTGTACGATGCCAGGATCGAGGCCCAGCGAGCGCATGCAGGCCAGGGCGCCGTCGAATGTTTTTTCCTGCTCGATTGTTTGTTCTGTAGCAAATACTTCCGACGACGCAATGTGAGTGAACGTGCCGGCCAGGCGCAGGTGCGGGCAAGCGGCCAGGGCGCGCGCGAATGCCGGTATCTCCGACGGCGGAATGCCCAGCCGGTTCATGCCCGTGTCGATCTTCAAGTGAAAAGCGACGCGGCCTTTGCGCGGCTTGCGCTCGCGCGCCGCCGCTTTTTCCAGAAGCCGCAGTTGATCGGCGCTCATGATCGCCGGCGTCAGATGGTTGTCAAGAATTCGCTTTTCCTCGCCGGCCCAGAAGCCCGTGAGAATCAACACCGGTTCGCGTATGCCGCTCTCGCGCAGTTCGGTCCCTTCCGCGGAGCACGTCACGCCGAACCAATCCGCGCGGACCTTTGACAGGGCGAGCGCAACGGGAACGATTCCGTGGCCGTAGGCGTTGCTTTTGATCACCGCGAGAATTTTCCGGCGAGGAGCGTGGCGGGGAGCCGGCGGATTCACGTGGTTGCGGATCGCGCGCAGATTGTGGGTCAGCGCTCCCAGACTTACTTCGGCCCAGATCGGGCGGCCATCAAATTTTACCGTGCGTGGCATTGGAATCTTCAAGAGTAACCGATCTGAGCGCGGAAAAAAAATTGCTCGCGACCCTCCGCGCGCGGCTTAGTAACTAGTAGAACAGACTTCAGTCTGTTGGGTTTTTGTTGAAGCACGATCCATCGTAATCATCGTCAGCGGCGCTGCTCGCGCAATACCCAACAGACTGAAGTCTGTTCTACTAAATCACAGTCCATAACATAGCAAGCCTGGGTCCAGGGAACAGGCGCAGGGTATAGCGCTGAAAGAAAACGACTTATGGAATTAAAATGTAGAAATCAAACAACTGAAGGCAGTGCCAGAAGTGCCGGAGAGACACAGCTGTGGGTTGCAGTGGACAACTACTCCCGCTCGCTCCAGGCGTCCGGCGCTCTTTGCTCGAAGCGGGTGAAGGAGCCTTGAAAAACGAAGCGGATTGTATCGGTCGGACCGTTTCTTTGCTTGGCGATGATCAGGTCGGTTTCGCCGCGTTCTTCCATGCTGACTTCGCTTGATTTCTTAAAGAAATTCGGCCGGTGAATGAACATCACCACGTCGGCGTCCTGCTCGATGGCGCCCGACTCGCGCAGGTCCGCCAGGCGCGGTTCGCGGTCTTCGCGTTCCGGCGCGCGTGTGAGCTGTGAGAGCACCAGCATGGGGACCTTGAGCTCCTTGGCCATGGCCTTGAGGCCGCGCGTAATGCTGGAAATTTCCTCATTGCGGTTGCCAAATTTTCCCCGCGCGGAAATCAGCTGCAAGTAATCGACAATCACCAGGGAGAGGTCTTTCTCGCGCTTCATGCGGCGCAGCTTTGCGCCCATTTCCACGACGGTTGCCGAGCCCGCGTCGTCGATCCACAGCGGTGCCTCGCGCAAGCGGGTGAGAGAGGGCCAAATTCTCCCCTTATCTTCCGTATTCAAGTGGCCGGTCCGGAACTTGTGCGAATCGATTTTGGCGTCGGCGGAAAGAAGACGGAGCAGGAGGGATTCCTTGGACATTTCGAGGCTGAAAATCGCGACGTGCTTGTTTCCGCGCACGCCCACGTTTTCAGCGAGGTTCAGGGCGAAGGCCGTTTTTCCCATCGAGGGGCGCGCCGCCAGGATAATCAATTCGGAAGGCTGCAGGCCCGACGTGAGGTCGTCGAGCATGTCGTAACCGGTCGCCAAGCCCGTAATGCGATGACCTCCTTCAAAGATCCGGGAGATGTGGCCCGTGCTTTCGGTGACGACGTCGTGCATTCCCACGAGGCCCAGGCGCACGCGATCCTCGGCCAGCTGAAAGATAGAGGACTCGGCGCGGTCGAGAATCGCATCGGCGTCGTCCTCGGCTTCGAGGGCCTGCTGCTGAATGGCGCTGGTGGCGTGGATCAAGCCGCGCAGGAGGGATTTTTCTTTCACGATGCGCGCGTAGTGCTCGACGTTCGTGATGTGCGGCACGCCGTCCATCAACTGCGAGATGTACGCCGCGCCGCCGACGGATTCCAGTTCGCCGCTGCGCTGCAACTGCTCGGTCAGCGTGACGAGATCGATGGCCTGCTGCGTTTCGCCGAGCACGATCATCTGCTGATAAATGCGGCGGTGGTGATCGTGGAAAAAATCTTCCGGCTTGAGTTTTTCGATCGCGGGATTGATGGCGTTGTTGTCAAGCAGGATCGCGCCGAGGATGCTGCGCTCCGCCTCCACATTGTGGGGCAAGGGGCGTTCGAGCGATGTGCTAGCGGTAGCCATTTGTGGTTCGCCTTAGTTTCGCCTTGCGCGCGTGCTGCTGTCAACCCTTCCGTGCAAGATGTGTAGGTTGCGAGATTTTTTCAGCGCGCGGTAATTTCCCTTCAGCATGATCGCCGGTCGGGGGCGGGAGGCACAACCAAAATGGCACATCGTGGCCTGTTGAAAAAAATTATCTTGTGGATTCAGCGGAAAAAAATTCGAATGCGGGGACAAAATTCGCGCGCGAGGCGGGAAGCAAACTTAGGACGTAACTTTACGCGGTAGGGGGACGGCATTGCCCTGCCCCTGCGATCAACACTTAACGCGCGGAGGCGGCCCAATCGGAAAGAATCAAGATTTCGGTGAAGTGCTTGTGCTGACGGTCGTGGTTGTGGTCCTTGGCCAGCATTTCGCGGAGCTTCTTTGGGAGTTCGTCGGTCTGGCTTCCGGCGTCGGCGTGGTGCTTGCATTCCTGGTGGTAGCCGATGCCGAATCGCGCGCCGCAGCAATCGCAGAGCTCGAAGGTTTCGATGGTGTAGGTGGGATACTTGGCGATTTCTTTGTCGAGAATAGCTACCGGACTGTTCAAATCGTTTGTCATGTCATCCTCCGCTGGGGTTGAGGATTCCCTGGCTCAACTGATGGTCACTTGGCGCAGCGCGTCACGGGGCGGAGCCGGAACCGGGTTTAATCGACAGGGAAAGTTTAACGCGAAAAGGATAAATCCGCCCTGTGGAATTCGTGTGAACCTGTGAATAATTTTTCGAAAACTCTTGACAACGCGTTCTGTGCTGAAGATGCGAAGAACGAGTGGGGCGGGCTTCAGCCTGCCGGTTTTCTGTGGATGGACCTGCATGCATACCAAAAGCGACAGGCTGAAGCCCGTCCTACGCTTCCTTCTCGACGATCGCTTTGAAATCCGCGGTGACTCCGTGAACCAGCTTCACGGTGACGGTGGTTTCGCCTAGGATTTTGATCGGCTCATCGAGCTGAATGCGGCGCTTGTCGATCTCGAAACCTTGGGCCTTCAGGGCATCGGACAAATCGGCGGACGTGACCGAGCCGAACAACTGGTCGTTTTCACCGGCTTTGCGCGCGAATTTCACGGTCACCTGGTTGAGCAAGGCGGCTTGCTGCTGGGCCGCTTCTTTTTCGGTGGCGGTGCGCTTGGCGAGCGTGATGCGGATTTTTTCCAGGCGCTTGATGTTGGCGGGCGAGGCTTCGAGCGCCAGCTTCTGCGGCAGCAAATAGTTGCGCGCGTAGCCGGCGGCGACTTCCACTACCTCGCCGCGAGTTCCTAGTTTTTCTACGTCTTCCTGCAGGATGATTTGCATGACAGTCCTCTTCTTCTCGTTTATGTCCTGGGCATCGGGCAATCTCAGATGCCGCAAAATGCGAAAGGCAAAATCTCTAACACAGAGGACACAGAGAACACAGAGAAAAGCGGAGAAAACCTTTACTATATTTCGGAGTCTGACTCCCCGTTTTTTTCTTTCTCCGGTTTTTCTCTGTGTTCTCTGTGCTCTCTGTGTTGCAGCCTTTTTCCGCTCTAGAGTTCCGTCGCGAAGGGCAAGAGCGCGATGTTGCGCGCGCGCTTGATGGCCTCGCCGAGCCAGCGCTGGTGGCGCGAGCACGTGCCGGTCATGCGGCGCGGGAGAATTTTGCCGCGCTCCTGCACGAAGGGCTGGAGCATTTCGACTTTCTTGTAGTCGATGAAGTCCACGTGCTCGACGCAAAAGCGGCAGACTTTTTTCTTGCGGAAATACTGGCGCTTTCCGCCGCGGCGAGGTCCGCCGGGTCCGCCGCCCGGTCCTCCGGGGCCCCCGGGACCTCCGCCTTCGCGGCGTGGTCCGCTGCCCCCTCCTCCGGAATGGCCCTCGGAGCGGCGGGGAGGCCCGCCGGTGTGTCCATCAGAGCGCGCAGGGGCACTCGGTGCTCCTTGTGGTGCTGGTGTTGCCGGTTGATCGGACATCGTGTTTCCTTTCCCTATAGAAATCGAATCGCGGGCAGCTGCTTACTCGGCGGCGGCTGCGGGCACTTGCTGCTGCGGTTGCGCGGGCGGCGGAGCGCCGGGCGCTTGCTTGCGCGGACGGCGTCCGGCGCGGCGCTCGCGGTGTTTTGCGAGCTTTTGCTGGCGCTTCAATTCTTCGTCGAGGCGGATGGTCTGGTACTTGATGACCGCGTCGGAAACCTTGAGGCGGCGTTCGAGTTCCTTGATCAGGTCGCCCTCCTGCGTGCTCTTGATCACCATATACACGAAAAAGCCTTCGCGGTGTTTGGCCACGCGGTAGGCGAGGCGCCGCGTTCCCCATCTTTCCGTTTTCTCGATCTTGCCGCCGTGCTCTCCGGTGGAATGCTCGAGGGTGGCCACGATTTTGTTGACCTCTTCCTCCGGCGTGGCTGGGCGGCAGATGAAGATCAGGTCGTATATGCGTTCGTCCATGTTTGTTTAACTCCGTTTCTCAAACTTTCATTATCTTGCGCCGATTTCCGGGCGCCTTGCGTCATCCGGCGAAAAAACCCCGCCTCTGAAGAGGCGGGCTACAGCAGAAACTTATTCAGCCTCATCCCCGTCTTTTTCGTCCTGCGGGGAAACGCGCCGATTGAAGCGGTTCATCGCGGCTTGCGTTCCTTCCGCCAGGATTACTTTCACGGCTTCGCCGGCCTGCTCGATTTCCTCGGCGACCAGATCCTCTTCGTCTCGGCGGATCTGGCGAAGGACGTATTCTTTCAGGTCGCCGCGCATTTCCTCAGGCTTTACGCCGAGGCGGACGCGCACAAATTCCGTCGTTCCGACGGCGCCAATCACGGATTTCAATCCGTTGTGGCCGCCCGCCGTGCCGCGTTCCCGGACGCGGATCATGCCCCAGGGAAGCGCGATGTCGTCGCAAACGACGATCATGTCCGACGGCTGGCATTCGGCGCGGCCTACCAGTTCGCGCACCGCCAGGCCGCTCAGATTCATCATCGTCTGCGGCTTGGCCAGCGCCACTTCGCGGCCCGCGATCTGGCCCAGGCCCACCAGCGATTTCGCCTCGGGCCGCGTGACGCGAATCCCGGCGTCTTCGGCCAGCGCGTCGATCACCAGAAAGCCCAGGTTGTGCGGCGTCCAGGCGTATTCGATGCCGGGGTTGCCCAGGCCCACGATCAGGCGCATGCGGGCCGCCTGGCTGACTGCTCTCCGTGCATGCGGGCTTCTCTTCGCATCTGAGCTGCGAAAAGCAGACAGGCTGAAGCCCGTCCTACTTGAGACAGGCTGAAGCCTGTCCTACTTTTTCTTTTCCTTTTCGGCGGGTTTGGCCTCTTCGCCTTCCTCGCCTTCTTCGGTTTCCTTCTTGCCCTTCTTGATGACTTCAGGCTCGGCCGGCGTGGCTCCAGCTTCCGCAGCCACGGCCTCGGCGGGCTTCTCTTCCTCGACGCGCAGGGCCACGACGTGCGCGAGGACGCGCAGCGGGTCCGTCAGCAGCTTCATTTTTTGCGGATCGAGCGGAATGTCCGAGGCGCGCAGTTGCATGCCCATCATCAACGCGGAAATATCCATCCGAAATTCGGTGGGAATATCGGCGGGCAAGCATTCGATTTCCACTTCGCGTGTGACCATTTCAAAGATGCCGCCTTGGAGCTTCACGCCTTGCGCCTCGCCAAATACATGCACGGGAACCTTCACGCGCATGCGAACGTCCATGGCCACGCGCAAGAGGTCCACGTGAAGGAGCGTGCCCTTCACGGGATCCACTTGATATTCCTTCACGATGGCGGCATGCTCCGCGTCCACTGTCTTCACGGTGAGAATCGTGTTGTGGCCCATGGCCGACCGCAGGATCGCGGATACCTGCTTGGTATTCACCTGAAGGGCCTGCGGGCCGCCCTTGCCCCCATAGAGGACAGCGGGGACTGTGCCAGCGACGCGAAGGCGCCGCGCCGCGTTTTTGCCCCTGGTTTCCCGGGGGGCTGCTTCTACAATGATCTGATCCATAAATCCTTCCCTGTTTCGTGGCCAGCGTCCCTTCGGAATTCAGGGAATCATATGGCCGTGTTGAAAAATTCTAATTTCAATTTCCTAGTAATATGGCCCGCTGCTGTAGCTCGCCTCTTCAGAGTCGAGGGTTTTTCGCCGTGGAGCCGCCCCCCGCCTCTGAAGAGGCGGGCTACAGCGGCGCGGCATCAGAAAAACAATTCGCTGATCGAGGTCTCCTCGTGGATCGAATGAATGCCGCGTGCCAACAGTTCGGCGACGCTCAGCACCTTGATCCTTGAGACTTTCTTGGCTTCCGCGCTCAAGGGCACGGAATCGGTGACGATGACTTCCTCGATCTGCGAGGCGCAAATGCGGGCCACGGCCGGGCCGGAAAGCACCGGATGCGTGCAGCCTGCGTAAACTTTCGTCGCGCCTTCTTTCAGCAAGGCCTCGGCGGTTTTCACCAGCGTGCCCGCAGTGTCGATGATATCGTCGATGATCAGTGTGGCGCGGCCGCGCACGTCTCCAATCAGGTGCATGACTTCGCTGACGTCGATGTCCACGCGGCGCTTATCCACGATGGCCAGCGGCGAATCGAGTTTTTTGGCGAAGGCCCGCGCCCGCTCCACGCCTCCCGCGTCAGGTGAAACGACGGTGAGGTTTCCGATATTTTTCTTCTCAAAGTATTCGATCAGCACCGGCGAAGCGTATAAGTGGTCCACCGGCACGTTGAAGTAGCCCTGAATTTGCGGCGCGTGCAAATCGAGCGTCAACGCGCGGTTCGCTCCGGCGGTCTCCATCAGATCGGCGACCAGCTTCGCGGAAATCGGCACGCGTGGCTTGTCTTTGCGGTCCTGGCGCGCATAGCAGTAGTACGGCACGACGGCAGTGATCCGCCAGGCCGAGGCGCGCTTGAACGCGTCGATCATCATCAGGAGTTCCATCAGATGAAAATCGGCGGGATTCGAGCACGGCTGCACGACAAAGACGTCCGCGCCGCGCACGTTCTCCAAAATCTGAAAATACACTTCGCCGTCGCTGAATTTGCCGAGCTTGGCCTCGCCCAGCTTCACGCCCAGGTGGCGGCAAATGTCTTCCGCCAAACGCGGGTTCGCGCTGCCGCAGAAAATTTTGAACTTGTCGTCGATCAATTTTGAAGATCCTTACGAGTGCCCACAGCATTCAGGAAAGATCGCGCCCACCCATTTTTCGGCGATACTCCGCCCGCGAAACGGTCGAGCAGAGAAAAACTTCATCTTCCGGAAACGCTCGGGCAGCCCGGCGCGCCTTCGCTGGGTGTTGATAGACTCCAAACACCGCCGAACCGCTACCCGCCAGCGAGGCCTCTGCGGCTCCTTGCTGAAGCAACTCCCTCTTGATCGCAGCCAAGCGGGGATACCGGGGAAAAACAGCAGCCTCAAAATCGTTTGAGAGGACGCCCCCCTGAGGGCTCCAGCACAGAGCACAGAACCTCGCTAGTTTAGTGGGGTCTTCCACTTTTGTCAATTCTTCTGACAGCCACCGGTACGCTTCTTTCGTGGGCACGGCAATTCGGTGGGGCGAAACGACCAGGACTTGCCGGCGCGCCAGATCGGGCAGCGGATAAATCTCGTCGCCGCGGCCGATTCCGAGCGCTCGGCCTCCGTGCAGGAAAAATGGCACGTCTGCGCCGAGGGCGGACGCGATTTCCAAGAGGCGAGCCGCTTCGATGCGTTTCCCAGCGAGCCGCAGAAGGCCCACGAGCGCCGCGGCGGCGTCGCTCGATCCGCCGCCCAGGCCTCGGCCCACGGGAATGCGCTTGGTCAGCACGGCGCGCACTCCCTGGGGAAATCCAATCTCGCGGACAAGCTGATCAAGGGCGCGATAAACGAGATTGTCCTGCCCCGGTTCAGCGGCGAGCGCGGAATTTCCAGCGATGCGGATTTCGATTCCGGGTTCGCGCTTGATTTCCAGCGTCAAAGTGTCATGGAGGGAGATCGTCTGGAAAATCGTGCGCAGCTCGTGATAGCCGTCCACGCGGCGCCCGAGGACGTCCAGGCGCAGGTTGACCTTGGCATACGCGGGCAGGCGAACCAATTTCATAGGGAGGATATGCTACTACGGCTTCGGGTCGGCGGGTGGTTTCTGCTGAGCCATGCGGCGTTTCAGCGCGGAAATCTTTTGCTCGACGTCGGCCATTTTTGCCTGCTCGAATTCGGCGGGCAGGACGCGGTGCCATTCGTCGAGCGACTTCTGCCACTGCGCCTCGGCCAGATTATCTTTTCCCATCTTGGCGTAAACGTCGCCCAAGTGGCTGAGGATCGTGGGATCGTGGCTCTCGCGCGTGGCCGCTTGGCGCAGCAATCCTTCCGCGTCGTCCAGTTTGTTCTGCTTGAAGTAAGCCCAGCCAAGGCTATCTTGAAACGCGGCGTTATTGGGGTCATCCGCGAGGGCGCGTTTGATCAGGGCGGTCGCTTCGTCCAGGCGGATTCCGCGATCGGCCAGCATGTAACCGTAATAGTTGAGCGTCGAGGCATTGCGCGGGTTGGCGTCCAGCACTTTTCGGAATTCCGATTCGGCCTGGTCGAATTTTTTCTGGCGCTCGAAAATCGCGCCGAGCAGGAAGCCGGTCATTTCCTTGCCGGAGGGGTCCTGCTGGATTTTTTCCGCCGCGTGGATAGCTTGTTCGGCCTCGGGCCAGCGCTTGCTCTCTTCGTAGACCTGCGCGATATCAAGTTGGATTTCAAAGTCGGCGGGGGAGCCGTCGAGCAGCGCCCGAAGCTTGGAAACGGCTTGATCGGCCTGCGCGTTTTCGCCGAAGAGAAGAGCTTGCTCGGTGAGGATGGAGCGGTCCTTGGGGTAAGCGTCGACGGCCTTGCGCGCTGCGTCCATGGCTTTGGAAATGTCGCGCGCGTCGCGGTAAGTGTCTACGATCATGACGCGGGCGCGGCGGTCCTCCTCGGGCCCCAGACGCAGCATTTCCTCAAAGGTATTTACCGCGGCGGTGTAATTGCTCGTTTCACGATATAACTGGCCGAGTTGCTGGTACAGGATCGCCAGCGTGCGGCGGCGCGACGGCGTGAATTCCGATTCCGCCTTCACGGCAGTTACAGCGTCGGAAAGGACGCGAATGGAATCGTCCGGGCGGCCTTCGTCCTGGTAAATCGAGGCCTCGTAATACGTCACTTCCAGACTGTTGGGAGCACGCTGCTTGGCGAGTAACACATTTTGCTCGGCCTTATCGAGCTGCTTCAACTGGCGGTAAATTTCGGCCAAGCGAAGATAGTTGTCCGGGTCGTCCGAATCCATCTGCGTCAGGCGCTCGTATTGCTCGAGGGCTTCGGGATATTTTTCCTCGGTGAGCAGCGTTTGCGCGAGTTCCTTGTGATGGTTGACGTCGTCGGGTTCGGATTCCGCGGCCTTGCGATAGGCCTGCTCGGCGTTCGGGAGATCGTGGGTTTGATTGTAGGCGTCGCCCAGCAGCTCCCACAGCCGCGGCGTTGGCGCGCGTGCCAGGATGCCTTGCAGCCAGGTGACCGCCTCTTGCGATTTCCCCTCATCCACCAAAAGCTGAGTGAGTTGCTCGACGCCGCCCTCATTGGCCGGTTCCCGCGCAAGCAACGAGCGCAGCACGGCTTCCGCCTTGTCTTGGTCGTTTTGCAGGCGGTACAGGCGCGCGAGCCACAGCGCGGCATCGGAGTCGGTGGGATCCAGGCGAAGGATTTCGCGGTATTGTTCGGTAGCATGCACGAGGGTATCGTGCTGCCCCGATGTGTTGCTCAAATCGCCGAGGGTGCGCACGTAGATTCGCGCCAGCAGGCGGCGCGCGGGCAGATTGTCCGGGTCCTTAGCCAGAATCGAATTCGCTTCGATTACCGCGTCGCGAATTCTTTGGGACTGGTAGTAAATTTCAGCCAGCTCGTCGCCGATTTGCTGGCTGTTCGGATCGAGCGTGAATGCTTTCTTTAGATAATCGATGGACTTGTTGGCGTCGTCCGAGTGGCTGGTGACTTGATATTCCTGCGCGAAATAATGGCCCATCACAAAATCGTTGTAGGCTTCGCCTTGTGTTGCGATTTGGTCTTGTACGGCCGCGGATGCCGCGGGTGCGGCTTGGGCGTCCGCGTTCTTCTTGGCTTGCTGAGCGCCCGCGGAGGGTCCGACCATCAGCGAGAAAAGCGCGAGTACGGCGAGGTGCCAGCCAGTTATCATTTATTCACCGCAAAAAGAGATTATCCGCCTCGACGAGCCATTCGTCAAAAGGCATCCTGAAATTGGTTTCCTGCCCGGAACCGCGTACGCTGCCTCGAGGCAGCTCATGGGGCGAGGGACAACTAACACAGCATCCTACGCAGTTGTTGGATGCTCGGAACGCCCCAACGGTTCCCCCCGACAGTTACGAAGGTGTGCGTCACTCCCCCGGGAACGCTAATCTCCCGATTGGCGTTCCCGGCGGCCCATTCCCTCAGTGCCTAAAATGCCGCACGCCGCAGAACACCATGGCCATGCCCAGCCGGTCCGCCGCCGCGATCACGTCCGCATCGCGAACCGAGCCGCCCGGCTGAATCACGGAGGTGGCGCCAGCCTTTCCCGCTTCTTCGACGCCGTCGGGAAAGGGGAAAAAGGCGTCGGAAGCCACGGCGCTTCCCGCCAGCGGCAATTGCGCCTTCATGACGGCAATTTTCACCGAGTCGACGCGGCTCATCTGCCCCGCGCCGATGCCCACGGTTTGCCCTCCGCGCGCGAAAACGATGGCGTTGGATTTCACGTGCTTGCAGACTTTCCAGGCGAAGAGCAGGTCGTCGATTTCCGCGCGCGTGGGCGCGCGCCGGGTGGCTGTTTTCATATCGCCCTCGGCGAGCTCGTGGCAATCCGGTTCTTGCACGAGGAGTCCGCCGGACACCCGCTTCAATTCAAGTTCAAATTCGCGAGCGACGTTGTCCCATGCCGGAAGATCCAGCAGGCGCAGATTTTTCTTGGCCGCGAATCTTTCCAGCGCCGCCGGATCGTAGCCCGGCGCGACGATGCATTCGACAAAGAGCTTTGCCACTTCCTCGGCGGTTGCCGCATCGAGCGGGCGGTTGAACGCCATTACGCCGCCGTATGCGGAAATCGGGTCGCAAGCCAGCGCCTTTACGTACGCTTCCGCGAGTGTTTCTTGCTCCGCCGTGCCGCACGGATTGTTGTGCTTCACAATCACGGCCGCCGGGCGGCGAAATTCCATGGCCAGTTCGAGAGCCGCTTCGAGGTCAACAAGATTGTTGTAGGAAAGCTCCTTGCCCTGAAGCTGGCGCGCCGCAGCGAGCCCTTTGGCAGCCGATCCCGCGGGAACATAAAGCGCCGCGCGCTGATGCGGATTCTCGCCGTAGCGCATCTCCTGCCGCCGCGCATAGGCGAAGTGCAGCCGCTCCGGCAGCAGCGGGCGCGGGCCCAGCTGGATGGAACCGCCGCTTATCGACAGGCGTTCAAGTTCCGTAGCGATTTTACCGTCGTACCGCGCGGTGAGGGCAAACGCCTTCCGCGCAAGCTCCAGCCGCGTCGCAAGGCTCACTTCACCGTGCGCGGAAATTTCGGCGGCCACAGCGGCGTAGTCCGCCGGATCGATCACCACCGCAACGCTCTCGAAATTCTTTGCAGCCGAGCGAACCATGGTCGGCCCGCCGATGTCGATGTCCTCGATCAGCTCTTCGGGCGTAAGGTCCGCCTTCGCCGCCGTCGCTTCAAAGGGATAAAGATTCACCACGACAAGATCGATCGGCGCAATCTTGTGCTCCGCGGTCTGCGCGCGGTCGCCCGGCTCGCCGCGCCGGAACAAAATGCCGCCATGCACTTTCGGGTGCAGCGTCTTCACCCGCCCGCCCAGCATCTCCGGCCAACCGGTCAGATCAGCCACATCACGAACGGCAATGCCAGCTTCGCGCAGCAGCTTGGCCGTCCCCCCAGTGGAAACAATCTCAATGCCGCGCGCGACTAGTTGGCGCACAAATTCAGTCAGCCCGTCCTTGTAGTAAACACTTACCAGCGCGCGTTGCACAGGCACAGGTTCCTCCAAAGGGCGAAAAGAAAACGCCTATTGTATGCGCGGGCGCGGGAATCGGAAAGCGGGATCTGGCCATCTGGCTTGCCCATTCCAATTGCAACAATCTCTCGGTACACTCATCGTCCATCCTTGGGAGGGCCCATGTCATTTCTGGACATTCTTCTTGGAAAGACGCTGGCGACTTCCGATGAGCGCGCCGAGCAGATTGGGACGGTTTCGGGGATTCCGATCTTTGGCCTGGATGCGCTGAGTTCGGCGGCGTACGGGCCGGAGGCGGCTCTGACGCTGCTCATTCCGCTGGGAGCGGCGGGAGTTGCGTACATTGTTCCGGTGAGTGCCAGCATTATTGTGTTGCTGGCGATTGTGTATTTTTCCTATCGGCAGACGATCGCGGCCTATCCTGGAGGGGGCGGTTCTTACACGGTGGCGTCAGAAAACCTGGGCAGGTTTCCCGGGCTTCTGGCCGCAGCCGCGCTGATGCTGGATTATGTGTTGACCGCGGCCGTGGGAATTTCCGCCGGGGTGGGCGCGCTGGTTTCGGCGGTGCCCCAGCTTCAGCCGCACACGCTGGCGCTTTGCTTGGGCATCCTTTTGATCGTCACGATCATAAATCTGCGCGGCGTTCGGGAAGCGGGCGTGATTTTTATGCTGCCGACGTATGCGTTTCTCGGCTCGCTGCTCATCGCCATCCTAATCGGGCTCACCAAAACGGCGTTCGCGGCGGGGCACCCCGTTCCGGTGGCCGCGCCGCCTGCGAGCGCCATGACGCCCGCGACTGTCGCGGTGAGCGCGTGGCTGCTGCTGCAAGTGTTCTCCAACGGCTGCACGGCGATGACGGGAGTCGAGGCGGTAAGCAACGGGGTGAAGGCGTTCCGCGAGCCGACGGTTCGCAACGCGCAGCGGACGCTGACCGTGATCATCGCCCTGTTGTCTATTCTTCTCGCTGGCATCGCCTACCTGGTTCGCGCGTACGGGATTCAGGCCACCGATCCCGGTATGCCCGGCTATCAGAGCGTGATTTCCTTGCTGGTCGCCGCGATTGCGGGACGAGGATTGTTTTATTACTTCACGATTGGTTCCGTGCTGCTTATTCTTTCTCTTTCGGCGAATACCGCGTTTGCCGATTTTCCGCGCCTGTGCAAGGCCGTCGCTCACGATGGATTTCTGCCGCATTCCTTTGGGTTTCGCGGGAGGCGGCTCGTGTATACGCAGGGAATCTACGTGCTGGCCGTGCTCTCGGGTTTTTTGCTGATCCTGTTTGGAGGCGTAACGGACCGGCTCATTCCGCTGTACGCGATCGGGGCATTTCTGGCGTTCACGTTGTCGCAAGCGGGAATGGTGGGCCACTGGCGACGGAACCCGGGCCGCGGCGCGCGCCAGAGCATGCTGATCAACGGTTTAGGCGGCGTGGCTACGGGGATAACTCTGGTCGTGGTGCTCGTCGCAAAATTCACTTCGGGAGCTTGGGTGAGTGTGCTGCTGATCGCCGGAATGATGTCCGCGATGATGTGGGTGCACCGGCATTACGATCAGGTCGCCGACGAAGTTCGCTGTCCCAACCCGCTGCAATTTGAAAATCTCGGACCGCTCATCGTCATTGTGCCGATTCAGGCGTGGTCGCTTATCTCACAGCGCGCCTTGCAATTTGCGCTTACGCTTTCGACGGAAGTCCACGCGGTACACGTAGGGACGGAAGACGAGACAAACGCGCTGCAGGACAATTGGAAAGTGCTGGTCGAAGACCCCGTCGTGCGAGCCGGGGGCACGCCGCCGAATCTGGTGACGCTCACGTCGCCGTACCGCTGGATTGTCAAACCCATCCTGGATTACGTGCTGGAAACGGAAGCGAAAAACCCGGGCCGCCAAATCGCCGTGATCGTGCCGGAACTGGTCGAGCGGCACTGGTATCACTACCCACTGCACAACCAGCGCGCCGAAGTGCTGAAGGCGCTGCTGCTCGTCAGGGGCAGCCGCAACATCGTGCTGATCAATGTGCCGTGGTACATTAAGGCCTGATTCGTTAGCGGGAGAGCGGCGGAAGTTTCCCTCCTGGCACGCTCGCTGCTATGGCGATCGTGGACATTGTCGTTGGAAGCCTCCCTATCGTAATGTGGCCCTCCGTGCGCGACTCACTTCCCCTCCCGGCAGTCTTGCTTGAGGATATCAACGCGCTCGTCGATTCGCCGCGGCGTGCAGCTCAGCTTAGCTCGGCGGGGGCAATTCCTCGGGGCGATCGAGAAGGGATGCACGACGATCGTTCAAACGCAGCCATTTTGGCGGTTGCGCGGGGGCGGGGAATCGCGCAAACTAGAGGACGGCAAGGTGTTTCATTGAGGGAAACGCAGCGGAACGCAACCGGGATAAGTGCTTTATCCACTGAGTTAGGCTTCGATGATCTGAGTACTTCTTAAGGTACTTTTGGAACTGCCGGCAAGATGCCACGTGAAAGCCGAGGTTTGAAACTATGATGAATCCAATGGAGGAATTGCGGCCGCCGACGAGGCTGATGCTCACGCCCGGCCCTTCGTGCATCAGCCCGCGCGTGTACCGTGCGCTGGCCACGCCGCTGGTGGGGCATGTGGATCCGTGGTTCACCGAATTTATGGGCGGCGTTCAGGAGTTGCTGCGCCGCGTTTTTCAGACAAAGAACAACATTACGTATCCGATTTCCGCATCGGGAACCGGCGGGATCGAAACGGCGGTGGTCAACACGCTGGAGCCGGGCGACGAGGCCGTCGTCTGCGTGAACGGCATGTTTTCCGCGCGCATGGCGGACATTGCCGAACGCACGGGGGCTAAGATTCACCGCGTCCTCGCGCCGCTGGGGCGGGCCGTGGATCCGGAAGACGTGCGGCGCACGGGGCAGGGCCGCAAGATCAAATTTGTGGGGCTGGCGCACGGGGAAACGTCGACCGGCGTCGTCACGCATCTGGATCCCTTCCGCAAGGTTGCCGATGAACTTGGCGCGCTCCTGATCGTGGATGCCGTTGCGACGCTGGGGGGCGTGCCGATGGACGTGGACCGCCAGGGAATCGATATCTGCTTCAGCGGAACGCAGAAGGCCATAAGCGCGCCACCGGGCATGGCGCCCATCACGGTGAACGCGCGCGTCGAGGATTTGCTGCGCAACCGGAAGACGAAGGTGCAGAGTTGGTATTTCGATCTCACCACGATCATGAATTACTGGGGCAAGGATCGCACTTATCACCACACCCCGCCGATTTCCCTGATTTACGGGCTGCATGAAGCGCTGCGAATCGTTCTCGAGGAAGGGCTCGGAGCCAGTTGGGAACGCCACCGGCAAAATCAAGCGGCGCTCATCGCCGGCCTGGAAGCGATGGGCATCCGCCTCTTTGTCGAAAATCCCGAGGAGCGCTTGCCAACCGTCACCGCCGTCCACCTTCCCAGCGGCATTGACGGCGCAAAAGCGCGCGGCCGCCTGCTGAATGAATTCAACATCGAAATCGCCGGCGGACTCGGAGAAATCAAGAACACCACGTGGCGCATCGGCTTGATGGGATTTTCCAGCCAGCGCCAGAACGTGCTTCTATTCCTCGACGTTCTGGAGAGGGTCCTGCTCGATCAGGGCATGAGACTTTCCGTCGGCGCAGGCATTGCGGCTGCGGCAGGCAGCTACGCGCATGCCGAGCCTGTACCCGCCGGTCAAGCCAAATAATGGCAAAGTAATAGCGCAGTCAGGGCAAAGTAGGAGAAAGCAGGGAAGATCGATGAGCGCAGCGATTGGAATTCCAAATCTGGGTGCGATGAGCCAATTTGTGGGGGAATTCGATGTGACCTCGCGTCTAACGGACCGGACCTATCACTGCCGATTTTCTCATCTCTGGAACGGAATCGCCACTCGGCATAGCGACACAGTGGACACCAAATTCGAGGTCGACGGCAAGGGATCGATCGTCGGCTTGGCGCACCCCGGCATCGTGCAGTTCACGGCCAAGGCCGGCCGCGACATCTCGGACCGCGAAGCCAGCTATGTCGCCGCCCAGTATCTGCGCGAGCAACTCGAGCAAGAAGACGAGCGCCCGCTCTACGACGTCTCCGCCGCGGATGTTGTGCGCATTATTGGCCTGCTCGGCATACAGTGATTCGTGACGCGTGATACGCGACCCGTGAAGCGCTTCCCCCTCGCTTCTCCTTCTTTACCGATTTTCCCAGTGTTCCTAGGTCGCGAGGCGCCGCGATACGACTGAGCCTGCACGGGCCATGGCGTAAACCGCCAAGACGGTTAGCACGGGATCGATTGGGTGGCGATATCGCAAGATGCTGTGCGTCAGGTAGTAAGTCATCGGAAAAACGATAGGGGCGATCCAGATGGGCGCGGCTTCCCATCCAAAAGAACGCCAGACCAGGTACAGACCGGCGAAAGCCAGCAAAGAGAGCGCTGAAGTGATCCAGATGTAGGCGGTCCCGCAGCGCAGCGCGCTCACCCAGCGGTCCGAGGGAACGTCGCCGATGCCAGTCCATGTGTCTGCGAATCGGTTTACAGCCAATTTGAGAAATACGGCCGGATGCGCCTCGATGAATTCGGCTGCTTCCCGCTGCTTTCCCTGCATGTAATCGGCTTCGCCGAGCTGGAGGAGCTGCTGCATCTCATGCTTATCGGCGACAGGATGGTAGTTCGGGCTCCAGTTTCTTTTCACGCCGGGATTGTTTCCCAGCCACAGCTCCAGGCCGAAATTGTCCTTGATGGGAATCAACTTTCCAAATGCGGCGTAATTGCGAGCCGTCCACGGAAGCAGGCTCAAGGCCAGGAATAAGACTGCTGAGGCCGCCTGGGAACGCCACGGCAAATGGCCCCGCCAGCGGTGCTGCACAAGCCATAGCAATAGAAACGGAAAAAGGATTCCGACGGCGGGATTCATCAGGATGGAAATCCCCCAAAGCAGGCCGTACCCCACCCAAGGCAGAGTCGACGGCGCGGCGGCAAGTTTCAATGTCCAGTAGATAAGGAGCGCCAGCAAGAATGCCGAAAAGCTCGGGTCCCATAACCACTCCAGCGGAAAAATGATCGCGGTGGGCAGAAAAACCCAGAGCCAGCAGGAGGCAAGCCCGACTTGATGGCCGCCAATTTTTTTTCCGATTCCATAAATCGGCCAGCAGGTGAGCGCCGACGCGAGGCAATTCAGCGAAAGGCATAGAACCATTGCGGCATAGCCATCGTTCGAGGAAAGCTTCAGGCCAAGGGCGATGAGCACCGGATAGGCGGGCGCGACCCACGCGGTCGGGCCGTGCATGCCCGCGAGAGGGCTAGAAAAACCGTTGCCGAGAACCATCGCCCAGGCGACGTTCCAGGCTTCGTGGCTGGTCGGAAAAAACAGAAATTGATGCGCGTCCCGGTCGCGATGGATGGCCCAGAGCAAAGACATGCGCAGGAGGAACGCGGCAACGAAAGCCGGCATGGGAGATTGCATCGCGCCTGCGAAGCGGTCCTTGAGTCGCGCAGTGGTCACAAGATCCGTTCTCCGCCGGCCGAGTCGATTTGCCGCATAGGCGGCAAAGGCAAATCGTGCCGGCCGCCGAGGCATGTGTTTCTACGCTTTCATACTAAATCGAATCGATAATCGCGAAGAGCGAGCGCAGGGGGCGCGTTGCCCGGATCGCCACGGGGCGTGGCGCTTTGTTACCGGATGGACGTGGCTACGAATTCCCGCCTCTGAAGAGGCGGGCTACAGCAGATGTTGTTGCCCGGGTCTTCAGACCCAGAGATTTTCCTCTAGCGCGCGGCCACCTGTTTGGAAGACGCAGGCGGGGGTGTGACGACGGCAGCGAGCATGCGGATCATGCCGTCGCTCTTGCTCAACACGTAAAGCTCGCCGTCTCCGTCCATCGAGAGCCGCACGTCCGCCCGGCCCCCGCCGTAGGGGACGCCGTAAGGATCCGGTTTGCTTGGGAAGAAAGTTTTCTCGCGCCAGCCGCCTGGAGCGTTCCCCCAACCGGGCAGGGCGCCTTGATGAGTCGCCGGGTCAGCGACACCGTCCTTGTGCGCGAAGGCGTCGGCCACGATGTCGTACATGCGGCGCTTTACAGGCACTTTTTCCGAGGCGTCGTACGGGCTTTTATACATGACCTGGATTTCGTGAATCGTGGCCTGCTTTCCGCGTTCTCCATGAGCGGCAATCAATTCCGCGAGATCGGCATAAAAGAGGCGGCCCGTGGTGATGTCCGAGAAAATGTATTTTCCAACCATTTGCGGCATCTTCTTGCCGCGATACACGAAGCCGCTGCCGATCGCGTCGCCATCCTGGTGGCTGTAGGTAGCGGCAGGATAGACGGGCGCGACCGGTTTCTCGAGGCCCTCGACGGTGAGAAGATCCGATTCGGGAAAAGCAACCGGCGGATTCGCTTGCGTGGCGGTTTTGCCTCCGCCGGGAACGATCAGCAATTCGTTTCCTTCGCGCTGGGAGTAGCCGTAATTTGCTCCCTTAGCGACGATGTTTATCTCTTCCCAGGAATGCAGGCCGATATCGTTCACCAGCAGCGTGTTGGTGACGGCGTCCCAATTCATGCGATGCGGATTGCGCAATCCATACGCGAAAACCTCGCCTCTCGCTCCCGCCACGGAAACGAATGGATTCGGGTCGGACCCCGTGCTGGGAATTCGATAGCGGCCGTTCTCGCTGAGCTTGTCTTTCGGGCGCAGCGCGAGGTCGGGCGTGATCCTCAGAATTTTGCCTTCCAACGCGCGGAGCAATTGCGGAGTTGTTTGCGTGGACCCCGCGGTTTCCCCTGAGCCGCCGTCACCCACGGAAACGTAGAGATTTCCGTAATCGGCGCTGCCGGGCTTGGCCAGCGGATCGAAAAGAATATCGCCCATGGGATGAATCTTGCTAATGAATCCGACGCGCAGAATTTCCCGCGCCGTCCCCTCGAACGTGGAACTCTTGAGGTTCGTGGACGTCCATTCCACCAGGACGGACTCATTGAGGTCGTCGCCCGCCGGCGGATTCGCCACAGGAGTCAGCGCGTACCCGTCCAGCTTCAGACCCGGCATGTGCGCGTTCGTCGGCAGGCCCGGGCCAGACTTGGTCGGATCTTCTCCGTGGACGGTATAGAACTTTCCGTTCTTCGCATAATTCGGATCGAAGACGATGGCCGACACGCCCGAGCCCAGGCGATCCGTGTAGTACCTTGGGAATACTTCCGGAAAAGTGATGTACGGAGTAAATTTTCTGGTCGCTTTGTCGAGCGTGTAGAGATTGCCGTTCATGTCAGCGACGAAGACCCGCTTGGATGCCAGCGGCGCGCCCGCCGGCTCGGAGCGCAGCGTGTTCACGCGCGCGAGCATGTCCGAGTAATCGACGGGCGGCGGGTACGATTGATCTTTCATGACGCTCGAAAGCGGCGGATTGGCGTAATCCTCGATCAAAATCGCTGTGCCGTCCTTGGTGATCTGCGCGCTCGGGGGATATTGCAGCGGGTACTGCGCCCACACAACCGGCAGGCTGATCAGTAGGGCCATGAGAAACGCGATGCCGCAGAAAAATTGAACTGGCTGCTTCAGGATTCTTCGTGCACCGGTCATTGCGAGGGCCTCCTTGTTTCATCGGCAAAAGCTGTAGACTGCCGGGCCGCGTCATTCCCTGCGCACATTGGCGCTCAGGGGTTGCCATGGTATACGCGGATGCTGTGTTAACGCTTTCTTGACTCGGGGAAGTATACACAACCATGGGCGGCAAAATCAGCTTCACAATGCAGTCGTCAGGCTCGGCGCCGCCTCGCGCGGTTTTCCATCGCTTCTCGCAGCATCCTGTTAATGCGTGTCTGGTAACCGCGCCCCTGCGCCTTCAGCCAGGCCAGAACATCGGCATCGAGACGAATCGTGAGCGATTTCTTGATGGGCCGGTAATATTTGCCGACAACGGCGCAGCTCCAGTCGAGAACCTCAGGCAAATCGCTCAGATCGATTTCCTCATCGCGCTGAGCAGCGAGCGCCGCCAGTCCCTTCGTCTGTTTCTTAAATGATTTCTTCATATGGCTCTTGCCCGGTTGCTTCTCACTTCATCCCGATTGATTCCGCGATTTTCAGGTATTTCCTTCCGAGCGCAGCATCGTAGCCATTCACGTAACTCGCCCATCCCTGTAATTCGCTCTTTCTACTTCCAAACCGTTCGGGGTGTGACAGGGCATTGTGAAACATTGCCCTCAATATTTTCCGGTTCGCACGGTCTGGCTGGACTTTTTCGCTCACGACGAATCCTGTCACATAGTGCGCTTGGCCAGGACGTGAATTTCTCGTCTTTTTTCTATTAACCTCAAAACCGTGTCGAATTACCACTCTCTCGACATCGATATGGAGCATTTCCGGAAGAGGCTTCTTCCGCGAGAAGGTTAGGTCGTCCGCATAGCGTGAATATCTGATTTTCTGGCGTTCGCACATCTTGCTGATGACCAAATCGACTGGCAGGAAGGAGATATTTGCAAGATAGGGGCTTGTCGGAGCCCCTTGAGGTAGACTGTCTTGGTACATACACAATCGCGTAAGTAGGTCTGCCGTTCCTGGTGGGAAACCAAACTTTCTGAAGATCCTGACAACCTGTTTGCCCCGGACTGAGCCAAAGAAGTCCTTTAGGTCCATGTTTAGGAAATGCCTTGAGCCTAAGTGGGCCGACGCGTTCTGTACGGTGCCCCTAGATTTGACAAAACCTGTAACAAAGTGTGGCATGGCATGACGCTCTAGAATCCGTCGAAGAATGAACTTCTGTACAACCTTTAGAAAAGTCCGAGGTGCTAGTATTCTTCGTCTCCCTCCGGTCCTCTTTTGGATGTCAAATGTTCTGTAGTATTTTCTGGGAAATAAGGCCATGGCCGAGATAAGCTTCGGGCTCACTCCAAGTACGAGCGCCAAAGCCGTTGGCGAAATCAGAGGTGGCAGGTTAGCTTTTGAAAGTGTCCGATAAGCCTCTGATTCAAATGAAGACAAGGGTCTGATGGCTTCGAGCGCACCCCTGAGATCGTTCGCAGCGCTGAAAGAAACGAGCGGCGGCAGTACCAGAGACCTACCAGTTAAAGGGGATTTTTCCATCCACCTTCCCTGCTTGGAGCGACGCGCAGTACCGCGCCGAATAGGCGCGGTACTGCGCGGACCTTACATATGCAACCATACGCCCTAGGGTTGGCGAAGCACCAACCGGTCCCAATTTGATCGCGCAGAGGCGAACCGTACTGCCGCCGACTCTTAATTTACAACAAGTCCTTGAGTATAAAAAGCCGATTCTTGTCCCTGGCCCGTGAAAGCCCCGCGATTTCGATCTCGCTTAGGCCTGCGTGAGTGAGAGAATATCTTCCTTTTGTTTGGACTACGAATCGACGCTGCTCCAACGTTCCAAGGAGCGATCTGTAGGCAACGGGAGCAGTTCCGGAACGGTTGACGGTCTTGGCAAACTTCTCAAATTCGCTTTTCAGCACGGCGTCGCTCACAGGCTCAAATAGGTTCACTAAATACAGTAGGCCAATTAGCAGGTCAAATTTCGGCATAAACCTCCTTACTTACTATTTCGCGAAGAGCTTTGCCCCCCTTTTGATCGTTTTTTGTTGCCGGACAAGGTTCTTCACCTTCGTCCAGATGTGATCACGGTCGGAGTAGTCCACATAAAACACCCTTGCGCTTCTCAGTCTCGCGGCACTGATCGGGCCGTGCTTCAAGTAGCTATTCTCCTTGCGATGACGCCGGTCAACAAATACAACCATTTTGGACGCGATGGTTTTTGCCATGCTGAACATACCCAACTCGGCGAATGAGCCCGGGCTGCAAGGAAAAATGACCACCAAATCCATGTTCTTTTTCCGCGCCAAGCCTAATTCGTGATCAGCTAGATTTGCGGCGGCTCTCCCGGCGGCTCTTTTGAAGGCGCTGATCAAATCTTTATGTTCACCCAGTCTGACATCGCATTGCGTCAACTCCGAGCGAATTCTCTTTCTGAGGAATGAGCGTATGTCCTCCGGTTTCCTACTTCTCCTTCGTGGCGCATTTGTGGGCTGTCCTGACCCGCATAGAAACATCATTACAGATATTCGGTCAAGATCTCGTTCAGTATCGGTAAGGTAATCCTGCGTAAATTTGTCGGGCTTCGCGGTCATATGTTTTCGTGCGACTCGTTCCTAAGCTCCTCTTCATCAGCCCAATTCTAACGGAAAGAAATGGGGCCAAGGTTTCGATCACCCAGGATTTTGACCTGAAGACAATAAACCATCGTTAGGATACCACTTCAGCTTCTTCCGAGAGAGTGATACATATGGTTGCTGGCTCGGACAAGCTGATTCTGTTATCATGAAGGGCAATGGGCTGTATCCCGAGGTCAGGGAGCGGCACCGGAGGCGGTCATGAGTGTGGTTCCTTCTGCAGGCAACGGGAAGATTACCGTGCCGAGCATTCTCGAACGCAAGTCTGGGATTTCCTCTCAAAATTCATCGCCGGCCAAGATCGCTTGTCTGACGACGTATGATTATCCGACAGCGCGTCTGCTCGACGAAGCGGGCGTGGACGTTTTGCTGGTGGGTGATTCGCTGGCCATGGTGGTGCTCGGGTATGAAAGCACGCTGCCCGTCACCATGGAAGAAATGCTTTTGTGCACGCGCGCGGTGCGCCGCGGCACGCGGCGCGCCCTGCTTGTGGCGGATATGCCTTACGGCAGCTATCATGACGAACCGGCAGAAGCCGTTCGCAATGCGATTCGCTTTGTGAAGGAAGCGGGCGCAGAGGCTGTGAAGATCGAAGGCGGCGAACGGCGAATGGAGCTGATCGCTCGCCTCGTAGATGCCGAGATTCCCGTGATGGGGCACATCGGCCTCACGCCGCAATCCGTGAATGCCTTCGGCGGGTTCCGCGTGCAAGGCAAGAGCGAGGAAGCGGCCGATCAGCTTATGCGCGACGCGCGCGCCGTGGAAGCTGCGGGCGCGTTTTCCATCGTGCTCGAATCGATCCCGCGGGGGCTTGCGGCGGACATCACCTCGAAGCTACGAATTCCCACCATTGGCATCGGCGCGGGGCCGGATTGCGACGGCCAGATCCTCGTGATCCATGACCTGCTGGGATTGAGCTTCGGCCACAATCCGAAATTCGCGCGGCGCTATGCAGAAGTGGGAGAAATTGTCTCGCGCGCGGCCACGGAATATTGCCGCGACGTGCAGCAGGGATCGTTTCCTTCCGATGAAGAGTCGTACCACGCGCGCGCCGAACAGCAGGCCGGCGCACTTTTTGCGCCGCGCAAGTAAAGCCGCAATCCAAAAAAGAATGGGTTAGAATTCCCTGCGGAGGAATCCGATGGTTACGCCTGAACTCATCCATCTCCTGTTCCAATACAATGCCTGGGCTGATCGCCGCTTGCTGGATGCTTGCGCTGCGCTCACGAACGAGCAGTTCACGCGCAATCTGGGATCGAGTTTCGGTTCCGTGCGGGACACGCTGGCGCACATCTACGGCGCCGATTACGTGTGGAACGAACGGTTTCAGGGGCGGTCTCCTTCTTCCCTTCTTTCCGCTGGCGGGTATCCCGATCTCGCGTCCGTTCGCGAAAAGCTCGAGGAAATGGACCAGCACTATATCGACTACACGTCCAAGCTCACTCCGCAGGATTTGGAGCGGGTCATTCGCTACAAGAGTTTTGCGGGCGATGAATTCTCGAATCCGCTGTGGCAAAGCCTGCACACGGTCAGCAATCACGCCACCTATCATCGCGGGCAAGTGGTGACGATGCTGCGGCAGCTTGGCGTGAAGGCAGTCTCCACCGATTTGATCGGATTCTATCGCGAGCAAGCGGCGGCGGCGCGCGCGTGATTTGAAGTAGCACAGACTTCAGTCTGTGGGTTTTGGCCTTCCGAGGCTCAAAACCCACAGACTGAAGTCTGTGCTACTCCACCCCCTTGGAAACCATCCACACCGTCGAATGGATGAAGCAAGTGGCGCGCCAGGCGCGAGCCGAAGGGCGCCCCACCGGCTTCGTGCCGACCATGGGGGCGCTCCACGCGGGGCATCTGTTGCTCGTCCGAGCGGCTCTTGCAGAATGCCATCCGGTGATTGCTTCGATCTTCGTGAATCCCACACAGTTTGGCCCCAGCGAGGATTTTCAGAAATATCCGCGCACGCTCGAAGCGGACAGCCGGAAGCTGGCAGACGCGGGCGTCGACTATTTGTTCGCGCCCGATCCCGCGGAAATTTATCCGCCGGGCTTTTCTACCTGGGTGAACGTCGAGGGCCTTTCGGAGCGCCTCGAAGGACGAGCGCGGCGCGGGCATTTTCGCGGCGTAACCACGGTGGTGTTGAAGCTGCTCGAAATCGTTCAACCTGCGAAGGCGTTCTTCGGACGCAAGGACGCGCAGCAAGCGCGCATCATCCGGAAGATGGCGCGCGATTTGCATTTAGATTCGGAAATTGTGGTGTGCCCGATTGTGCGCGAGCCGGACGGGCTGGCGATGTCGTCGCGCAACGCTTATCTTTCGCCGGAAGAACGCCGCGCCGCCACCATTCTGTTTCGCGTGCTCGACGGGGCGCGCGCATCCATTGCGCGCGGAGAGCGCGACGCACTGCGCCTCACCGCCGCGATGCGCGAAACGCTCCGGACCGAGCCGCTCGCCGAGCCTGAGTACGTGGAACTGGTCGACGCGGAAACGCTGGAGCCAGTGACGCGGCTGCGCGGCGAATGTCTTGCTCTGCTGGCTGTGAGGATTGGCGGCGTACGCCTGATCGACAATTTGCTGATTGAACAGCGCGAGGGGGAATTTCAAACCACGCTATGACGGCCTTTGTTGCACGGACTTCAGTATGTGGGGTCTAGGCTTTGCAAGGACCAAACCCCACAGACTGAAGTCTGCGCTACTTTTACTGCAACGTCTTCAATGCCTCGACAACTTCCGCGGCGTGTCCCTTGGATTTGGCAGTCGGCCAGATTTTCTCCACTTTGCCGTCGGGGCCGACCAGGACCGTGCTGCGCACGATGCCAAGGTAGGATTTTCCTAGAAAACTTTTCATGCGGCGCGCATTGTACGCTTCGATCGCGACGAAGTCCGGATCGCTGAGCAGCGGAAAATTCAGCTTCTGCTTGGCTTTGAATTTCGCCTGCGCTTCCACGGAATCGGCGCTACATCCGAGGATGACGGTATTGAGCTTGTCGAATTCGCCCTTCAATTCGCGGAATTCGATGGCTTCCGTGGTGCATCCCGGCGTGCTTGCCTTGGGATAAAAGTAAAGCGCCACGTGTTTGCCGCGCAGGCCGGCCAGCGAAATTTCGTGGCCGTCGTCGGCGGGCAGTTGGAACGGTGGCGCGGGATCGCCTTCCTTCAGCATGGAAATGCTCCTTTTGATTCGAGATCAGGAAAGCAGGCGCTTGAGCGTGTCGTTCACGGTTTGCGGGTTGGCCTGGCCGCGCGAGGCGCGCATCACCTGGCCGACGAAAAATTTGAATACGCCCTCGTTGCCGGCGCGATACTTGGCCACGTTGTCGGGATTTTTCTCGATCACCTCGCGCGCCCAGCGCTCGATTTCGCCTGTGTCGCTGACTTGCGCGAAGCCCTCCGCCGCGATGATCTCCGCGGCCGGTTTGCCTGTCTCAAACATTCGCGAGAACACTTTTTTGCCCGTGGCCGCGTTGATTTCGCCGCTTTCGACCTTGGCGATCAGAGCCGCGAGTTCCGCGGGCGGTACGGGGCTTTCCGTGATTTCCTTTTCCGCGTCTTTCAACAGGCGCAGCAACTCGACCTGAATCCAGTTGGCCGCGGACTTGGCCGGCGCTCCGGCGCGGGCCGCGGCTTCAAAATAATCCGCGAGCTCGCGCGTCGAGGCCAGCACGCCGGCGTCGTAGGGAGTGATGCCGTACTCGCGCACGAAGCGCTGGCGTTTCGCCTCTGGCAGCTCGGGCATGGCGCGCGCGATTTCGTCGCGCCATACGGCGCTCACGCGCACGGGCAACAGGTCCGGCTCGGGGAAATAGCGGTAATCGTGCGCGAATTCCTTGGAACGCATGGGGTCGGTGCGTCCCGCCCCTACGTTCCACAGGCGCGTTTCCTGCAGGACGGTGCCGCCGGATTCGAGGACGCCGATTTGGCGCTCGATTTCGTATTCGAGCGCGCGCTGCAGGTAACGGAAGGAATTGAGATTTTTCACTTCGGCCTTGGTGCCGAATTTTTCGGCGCCGCGGCGGCGCACGCTGACGTTGGCGTCGCAGCGCAGCGAGCCTTCCTCCATGTTGACGTCGCTCACTTCGGTGTACAGCATCACTTCTTTCAGCGCGGTCAGATAGGCATGCGCCTCGGTCGGCGAGCGCAGGTCCGGCTCGGAGACGATTTCCGCGAGGGGCGTGCCGCCGCGGTTGTAGTCCACGTAGCTTTTTTCCGCCGAGTCCGAAAATCCTTCGTGAAGATTTTTCGCGGCGTCATCCTCGAGGTGCAGGCGGGTGATGCCGATGCGTTTGATCTGGCCGTCGTGCTCAATCTCGAGGTAGCCGCCCGTGGCCAGCGGCAATTCGTACATGGAAATCTGGTAGCCCTTTGGCAGGTCGGGATAAAAATAATTTTTTCGGGCGAAGCGGGAGAATTCCTGCACGTTTAGATGCAGGGCCAAGGCCGCGCGGATGCCTAGTTCGACGGCGCGCTTGTTGAGCACCGGGAGCGCGCCCGGCAAGCCGAGGCAGACGGGGCAGGTATTCGAATTGGGCGGATCGCCGAAGCGCGTTGAGCAGGCGCAGAAGGCCTTGGTCAAAGTCTTCAGCTGGACGTGGACTTCGAGGCCGATGACCGGCTCATAAGTCGCCATCAATGCGGGCGAGAT
>Ga0302324_100001814_pt1 | contig 50849 bp, 45 predicted proteins | sample Palsa_T0_1_FD_201949 | JGI IMG/M metagenome (GOLD analysis project Ga0302324, IMG submission 201949) | Peat permafrost microbial communities from Stordalen Mire near Abisko, Sweden - Palsa_T0_1 | ecosystem: Environmental > Terrestrial > Soil > Palsa > Peat permafrost | place: Sweden: Abisko...
TGTTTGGCACGATTCCCCTCATCGGCCCCGACCTCGTCCTGTGGATCCGCGGTGATTACGGCATCGCCGATGCAACCCTCGGGCGCTTCTTTGCACTGCACGTCGCAGCGGTGCCGCTTGCCATCCTGCTGCTCGTGGTGCTGCACCTCGTGGCGCTGCGGCACGCGGGCTCCAACAATCCGGATGGCATCGAAATCAAGGAGCGCGTCGGTGCCGACGGCCATCCGCTCGACGGCATTCCGTTTCATCCCTACTACACGGTGAAGGACGTCGTGGGCATTGGCGTCATGCTGGTGCTGCTTGCGATCGTGGTGTTCTTTGTACCGAGCTTCGGCGGACTCTTCCTCGAGGCGCCAAATTTTGAGCCTGCGAATCCCCTGTCGACGCCCGAGCACATCGCGCCCGTGTGGTACTTCACGCCCTACTACGCAATCCTGCGTGCCGTGCCGGACCAGCGCCTCGGGGCGCTTCTGATGTTCCTCGCGGTCGCGCTGTTCGTATTTCTGCCGTGGCTCGATCGCTCGCCGGTCAAATCGATGCGCTATCGCGGCATGCTCTCGCGGGGGGCGCTGGCGATGTTTGCCGTCTCCTTCGTGGCGCTCGGTTACCTCGGCCTGCAGCCGGCCGAAGGGCTGTACGTCATCCTCGCGCGGATCTTCGCCGTCGGTTATTTCGCCTACTTCATCCTGATGCCGTGGTATTCGCGCATCGACAAGGTGAAGCCGGTGCCCGAGCGAGTGGTTTTTCATGAACATGAATAGGCGGGCGCTCATCGTCGCCTGTGTTCTGGCAAGCGGGGTCGCGGCGGCCGCGACCGAGCCCGCCCCTGGCGCGGGGGCGGACTGGATGACGTGGCGCGCCGCCGATGACGTCACCAATCTTGCATCCCTGCAGCGCGGCGCGCGCAACTTCATGGGCTATTGCCTGGGCTGCCATTCGCTCAAGTACGAGCGCTACTCGCGGCTCGGTATCGACCTCGGCCTGACACCGCAGGAACTGCAGCAGTACCTGATTCCTCCAGGCGACAAGCCGGCCGACTATATTCTGACCACCATGCCTGCCGGCGATGCGGCGACCTGGTTCGGCAAGACGCCGCCTGATCTGTCGCTCATGGCGCGCGCGCGCGGCGCGGATTACCTGTATCAGTTTCTGAAGACGTTTTACGTCGATGCATCGAAGCCGACCGGCGCCGATAATCTGCGCCTGCCGGTGACCGCGATGCCGGCCGTGCTCTCGGAGCTCGAGGGCCTGAAGCGCGCCGTCTTCAGGGACGAGCAGGAAATGACCGCCGACGGCAAGACCATGACGGTGCATGTGTTCGATCACTTCGAGCAGATTGCGCCGGGGCGCATGAGCGCGGTGCAGTACGATGCGTTCGTGCACGATACGGTCAACTTTCTCGACTATGTGGGCGAGCCCACGCAGGCCGAGCGGCGCGCGCTCGGTATCTGGGTCGTCCTGTTCCTGCTCGTATTTACGTGGCTTGCTTGGCTTCTCAAGCAGCAATACTGGAAAGACGTGCACTGATCGCGTCGGGAGTGCGGATACTTGTCGAGCCGACGTTCCATCATGACGCTGTTTTCCGCGCCTACCGATCCCTGGAGTCATCGGACCCGCATCGTGCTGGCGGAAAAGGGCATCAGCATCGAAATCGTGAGCGTCGAGCCGGGCCGCTTTCCCGAGGATCTGTTGGATCTGAATCCGTACCACAGCGTGCCGACGCTCGTCGATCGGGAGCTCGTGCTGTACGACTCACGCGTCATCATCGAGTATCTGGACGAGCGCTTTCCGCATCCGCCTCTGATGCCCGTCGATCCGGTGACGCGCGCGCAGTTTCGCCTGGCGCTGTATCGCATCGAGCGCGATTGGTACGGACTCGTGCAGCAGATCGAACAGGAGCCGGACAAGAAGCAGACCGTCAAGCACAAGAAAATCCTGCGCGACGTCATCCTGCAGAGCACCGAGCTCTTTGCGATGAAGCGGTTTTTTCTGTCCGAGGAGTTTTCGCTGGTCGACGCCACCATCGCGCCGATCCTGTGGCGGCTGCCCTACTACGAGATCGATCTGCCGCCACAGGCGCAGGCGATCACCAAATACGCATCCTTGGTGTTTGCGCGCGCCGCGTTTCGCGACAGTCTGTCGGACGCCGAGCAGGAAATGCGCCTTTTGTAAGGCTCAGCGCGCGCCGTCGTGATTTAGCATGACTTCCGTTCCGCCCAAACGACCCTATCTCCTGCGTGCGATGCACGAGTGGGTGAGCGACAGCCAGCACACGCCGCACGTCATCATTGATGCCGACCGACCCGGGGTCGCGGTGCCGCGTCCGTTCGTCAAAGACGGCAAGATCGTACTCAATCTGAGCCTGACCGCGACTCAGAACCTCTCTCTCGGCAACGAGTGGATCGAATTTGGCGCGCGCTTCGCGGGCGTCGTGCATTTCATCCGCGTGCCGATCGCGGCGGTGCTCGGCATCTATGCGCGCGAGACGGGCGAGGGCATGGTGTTCTCCGATCAGGATCTGGGACCGGAACCGCCGCCGCAGCCGAGTGCCGAAGAGGACGGCACGCGGCGCTCGCACCTGAAGCTCGTCAAATAAGTCCGACAGTCAATTATTGGTGGCCGCCGTCGGCAGCACGCGCGGCTGCCCGCCATGCAGCGTGCCCCACACAAGTTCGCGGTGCACGCGCCGTTCGGCATCCAGAGTCAAATGCCCGGTGAGCCCGGAAACATCCAGTTGGTTGGCGCCCGGCTGCGTGTGCAGCGCCGCGGCGAGGAGGTAGGCATCGAAGCCAAAGGCAAATAGCCGGTTGCGATAGGCCCCATCGCTGGGCCAGGCGACGCGCGCGGCCTCATGGACGCTGTCGGCAAGCTCGCTGCCGAGCATCCACGGCATGTCCGGAAACAGCAGGCCCTCCAGATCCTGGTTGGCGCTCGGCTGCGGCTCGAAGGAGTCCGATGTGGCGTAGGTCGGCACCCCGCCGACATAGTGAAAGCGCAGCTGCGGCAGTAGCAGCCGCGCGGTCTTCACCGGGCTTGCCGCGAAGATGAACTCGATGTCGCCGCGCGGCCGAGGCTCGAACTCAAGCTTTGCGCCGACCACGGATTCGAGCCGCTTGGCGCGCGCGCGGCTGTCGCTGATGCGCAGAACCTGTGTGATCTCCGGGGAATAATCGGCAAGACCGGGATCAATGGATGCCTGCGCGAGGAGCGCCCCGCCACCGGCCTGCAGCTCCTGGGTGAACGCCGTGATGACGCGCGTGCCCCAGTCACCCGTGGGCACCAGTGCGACGCCTGCGTGATAGCCGTCCGCGAGGATGCGGCGCGCAACCTGCCGCGCCTCATCCTCCGGCGAGAGGGCGAACTGATAGAACGCACTCGGTACCGGGGTGCCCGGCGGCAGGAAGTTGAGCGCCAGGATGGGCGGTCGACCGCCCGGGATGGCGGCCGCGGCGATCACGGCATCGCGCGCGAGCGGGCCGACGATGAGCTGCGCACCGTCATGGGTCGCCTGTGCCACTGCTGCAGAAATACCGAGTTCCGCGGTGTCGTAGAAGCGGATGTGCAGCCGCTGCGCCGCCGGGGCCTGGAAGTAGGCCGTCATGAACCCCTCACGCAAGGAAAATCCCGCGCTCGATAGCTTTCCGGAGATCGGCATGAGGAGCGCCACATGCCCCAGGCCATCGGCGGCCACGCTCTGGGGTGCGGGCGTTGCGCGCAGCGGTGCGGGCGGCGGTGGTGCGGTGGGCTGAACCGGCGTCGGCGCCGGCGCGACTGGGGGCGCTTCGGGAGTGGGGTTCACGATCGAGCAGCCCGCGAGAGCAACGAGCGCCGCCGCCGCAATCGATCGCATTACCCGCCTGGCGCCAAACATCGTCTTGTGCGACCTCACGTGCGTGGGCAGGATGCCCGTTGGAGCCGCCGCCTTCGGCGCGGCGAAGGAAGTATAGTGAAGATATCAACGGGTCGGCTCGACGTCATTGCGACGCCGATCGGAAATCTCGCCGATTTAAGCGATCGCGCGCGCCAGAGTCTGACCGAGGCGGATCTGATCGCGGCCGAAGATACCCGCCACACTCTCACCCTGCTCAACGCCATCGGAGTGTCACGGCCGCTTCTGTCGCTGCATGCCCACAACGAATCGCAGCGCGTGCCGCAGATCATGGCCGAGCTCGAGTCGGGCGCCGTGGTTGCGCTCGTGAGCGATGCGGGTACGCCGCTCCTGTCCGACCCGGGATTTGAGCTCGTGCAGCAGGCGGCACGCGCCGGGTTTGAGGTGCGCTCGATTCCGGGGCCTTCGGCGATCACGGCGGCGCTCGCGGTGGCGGGAGTGCCGACCGGGCGCTTTTGTTTCGAAGGTTTCCTGCCCGCGCGCTCCCGCGAGCGCCGCGAGGCGCTGCGCGAGCTTGCCAATGAGCCGCGCACGCTCGTCTTTTTTGAAGCTCCGCACCGCATTGCCGCGGCGCTCGAGGATCTGGCGGCGGCGTTCGGCGCCGAGCGCCGCGCGGTGGTGGCGCGCGAACTCACCAAGGTGCACGAAACACTGTATCGCGGCACGCTCGCTCAACTTGCCGCGCAGGCGGCAAGCGACGCGAATTTCCGGCGCGGCGAGATCACGCTCGTGATTGGCGGTGCAGCGCCCAGCACCTTGAGCGTCGATGCGCAGCTGCTGAAGCGCACGGTTGCAGTGCTTGTGAAGGAGCTCGCGCCCGGCAAGGCCGCATCCCTTGCCGCCCAGCTCACCGGTGCGAAAAGAAGCGAGGCTTATGCAATCGCCCTCACTCTTTCTCCTGAAGCAGAAGTGGGAGGCTAAGGCGTGCTAACTTGGCTTCTGGAGCCGGCCGGGCAGTCGCTGCATTTCTCGTGAAATGTGGAGGAAAGTCCGGGCTTCGACGGATAGGGTGCCAGGTAACGCCTGGGGGGCGCGAGCCCACGGAAAGTGCAACAGAAAGTAAACCGCCTAAGCACTGGAAACGGTGCCGGTAAGGGTGAAATGGTGCGGTAAGAGCGCACCGCGTACGTGGTAACACGCGACGGCACGGCAAACCCCACCTGATGCAAGGCCAAATAGGGAAGCAGCGGTACTTGGCAACAAGAGCCGCAGCGCAATTCCGCACGCGCTTCCGGGTAGGCCGCTAGAGGCTCACGGCGACGTGGGTCCCAGAGGAATGACTGCCCTAGACAGAACCCGGCTTACAGGCCGGCTCCTTTTTTTGACGCGGCGCGAATTGCAAAAATCATCGGCGCGCACGCCGTTCGTGCTGTTTAAATTTACATAATTCGCCGCAGTGCGACGTATCTCTCACTCTTCGTGATTGACATATCGTGCGCGTCATTTCTATAGTGGCGCGAAGTGGGAGAAAGTGGGGGCGAATGGGCGGATTGATCGCTCAAGACCATGTTTCGCGGCGCAGCAAAGGTCACCTTGGACGACAAGGGCCGGATGGTCATTCCCAACCGGTATCGAGAACAGATCGCCGAGCGCTCGCAAGGGCAGCTCGTGCTGACGATCGATGTAGACCAATGCCTGCTCATATATCCCCTGCCTGAGTGGGAGCAGATCGAGCGCAAGCTCATGGGCATGGGGAGCCTCAACCCCCGAGTACGGCGACTGCAGCGGCTGATGGTGGGCCATGCGACCGATCTTAGTCTCGACGGGCACGGCCGGCTATTGCTGCCGGCGGAGCTGCGCGCATTCGCAGGCCTTGAACGGCAAGCCATGTTGATCGGCCAGGGCAATCGCTTCGAGCTGTGGGACGAGACGCGCTGGAACACGCGGCGCGATTTCTGGCTCGCCAGCGAAGAGGCGGCCACCGATCTGCCCTCGGAGCTCGATTCGCTGTCCTTATAAGCAGCGCATCGCAGGCTCACATGTACCAGTGCGGGCGAAGCGCAGCGGCAATGCGCTTCGCGCCGCTATTTGTACGGGGTCGCAGCTGGGGTGCGATTCCGAGAAAAGATGAGCGCGACTCATGACAAGCGAGCACACGGCAGTGCTTGTCGAAGAAGCGCTCGCGGCTCTGGCCATTGAGGCGGGTGGTTACTATGTCGATGCGACATTCGGGCGCGGGGGCCACACGGCACGCCTTCTCGAGGCCTTGGGTGGAGAGGGCCGCGTGCTCGCGATCGACCAGGATCCGCAAGCCATTGCGGCTGGGCGCGCCAGCTTTGCCGACGAAATGCGGCTTACGCTCGTCCACGCGTCGTTTGCCGAGCTTGGGTCGCTCGTGCCGGCATACGGCGACGGCCGCGCGTGCCGCGGTGTGCTCCTCGATCTCGGCGTGTCCTCGCCGCAACTCGACGATCCGGCCCGCGGCTTCAGCTTCCGTGCGGATGGCCCGCTCGATATGCGTATGGATACGTCACGGGGCGAACCCGTCTCTGGTTGGCTCGCTCGGGCGGGCGTCGACGAGATTCGCGAGGTGATTGCGGAGCTTGGCGAGGAGCGATTCGCGCGTCGCGTCGCGAACGCGATCGTCGCAGCGCGCCGCGAGCATCCCATCCTGCGCACGGGCGATCTTGCAGCGCTGGTATCGCGCGCGGTGCGCACGCGCGAGCCGGGCAAGCACCCCGCGACGCGCACCTTTCAGGCGCTGCGCATCTTCATCAATGACGAGTTGGGGGCACTGCAAGGCGCTCTCGGCGGCGCCTTGAAAGTGCTCGCTCCCGGGGGACGCCTGGCCGTCATCAGCTTTCACTCGCTCGAAGACCGCCTGGTCAAACGCTTCATGCAGCGCGCCGCAACCGTGGATGCGGCGCTTGCCCATTTGCCGGTGGTGCCGGATGCGGCACGGCCGAGCCTGCGCATCGTCGGCAAGAAGCTGCGGCCCCAGAGCGCCGAAGTGGCGCGCAATCCGCGCGCGAGGAGCGCCCTCCTACGCGTGGCGGAGAGGCTCGCATGAGGCGGCATCACTCATGAGACTCACCTCGTCGCGCTCACTCGCGCTCATCATTCTGACGCTCTGGCTTGGCGTCCTCGGCAGCGCCGCAGGCGCCATCTACTGCAAGCACCGCGCGCGGCAGCTCTTCGTCGAGCTCGAGCGACTCGACGCCCGCCGCGACAATCTCGACGTGGAATGGGGGCAGCTGCAGCTCGAGCAGAGTGCCTGGTCGACGCACGCCTTCGTCGAGCGCGTCGCGAGCACCAAGCTGCGCATGGCGACTCCACCGCCGCAGCAGATTGAAGTGATCGCCCCATGATTGGCTACGAAGCGCGCCAGGAGGCGGCACTGTCCTTCCGCTGGCGCTCCTATGTGCTGCTCGCGATTCTGGGTGCGAGCGCGCTCGCGCTCGGCTGGCGCGCCGCGAATCTTGCGCTGCGCGATCACGGCTTTCTCGCAAGCCAGGGCAACGCACGCTTCACGCGCGTCGCGTCCATCGTTGCGCACCGCGGCACCATCATCGACCGCTACGGCGAGCCGCTGGCGGTCAGCACGCCGGTGGATTCGGTGTGGACCAATCCGCGCGAGCTTGCGCTCGCGACCGATCAGATCCCGCGCCTCGCGGCGGCACTGAAACTCGACCGGCAGGAGCTCACGCGGCGCGTGACGAGCAACCTCGACCGCGAGTTCCTGTACCTCGCGCGCCATCTGCAACCGGCCGAAGCGCAGCAGATCCGCGCTCTGGAGATTCCCGGCGTGTACTTGAGCCGCGAATACCGGCGCTATTTCCCGGCGGGCGAGGTGGCGGGGCACATCCTCGGCTTCACCAATGTCGACGATGCGGGTCAGGAGGGTCTGGAGCTTGCCTTTGATCACTGGCTCGCCGGTGAAGACGGCGCCAAACGCGTCATCCAGGATCGCTACGGACGCGTCGTGCAGGACGTCGACAGCATCAGAAGCGCGCGGCCCGGGCGCGATCTCATCCTGTCGATCGATCTGCGCATCCAATATCTCGCCTATCGGGAGTTGAAGGCGGCGATTCTGCAGCAGCGCGCCCGCGCAGGCTCGGTCATCGTCCTGGACGTCGCCACCGGAGAAGTTCTGGCGATGGTCAATCAGCCCGCCTACAACCCGAACGATCGCGAGCAGTTCGTCGCCAGCACCTATAGAAATCGCGCGGCCACCGACATTTTCGAGCCGGGCTCGAGCATCAAGCCGTTCTTCGTCGCGGCGGGCCTCGTCTCGGGAAAGTACGACGACCACAGCGTGATCGACACGGCCCCGGGATTCTTCAAGGTCGGCGTCAAGACCATTGAAGATGAGCACGGCAGTTTGGGCACCATCAACCTCGCGACCGTTCTGGCGAAGAGCTCCAACGTCGGGATGGCGCGGCTCGCGCTGTCTCTTGAGCCGCAGCTCATCTGGAAGACGCTCACCTCGCTCGGCTTCGGTCAGGTGACGACCAGCGGTTATCCGGGCGAGTCCGCCGGCCTCTTGAGCGACTACGCGCACTGGCGGCCGATCGGCATTGCCACCATGTCGCACGGCTACGGGCTTTCCGTCACACCGCTGCAGCTTGCGCACGCCTACGCCACCGTCGGCGCGCTCGGCGTCAATCGTGCGGTGTCCTTCCTGCGCGTCGACACTGCGCCCGCCGGTGAGCGCGTGCTCGATCCGCATCTGTGCCACGAGCTCATCAGCATGCTCGAGTCGGTCGTCGCCGCGGAGGGCACCGGCAAGCGCGCCGCCATCCCGGGATACCGGGTGGCGGGCAAGACCGGTACCGCCTGGAAGGCAACCGCCGGGGGCTACTCCACGGATCGATACATGGCGGTGTTTGGCGGCATGGCGCCGTCGAGCAACCCGCGCTTGGCGGCAGTGGTCGTCATCGATGAGCCGAGTGCAGGCAAATACATGGGAGGCGACGTCGCCGCCCCGGTATTTTCCGCCGTGGTGGGTCCGGCGCTGCGCCTTCTCGCCGTGGCGCCGGATGAGCCCGTGCGCGCGCTCCCCGACACTGAGCCCGCGGTCGCAGCTTCCCCCGTCCGCACGGCGGCGCTGCAGTGATGGCGCGCTTGCGACGCTTGGCTGACCTCACGGCTGGCCTCGTCGACGTGCCCTCCGAAATCACGGTCAGCGATGTGACGCTGGACAGCCGCAGCGCATCCTCGGGCTGCCTGTTCCTCGCCTGCCGCGGCGGCGCGCACCACGGATTGAGCTTCGCCAAAGAAGCGATCGCGCTCGGCGCCAGCGCCGTGTTGTATGAGGGCACCGGCAGCGATGCGCAGGCATATGCTCTGCCGTCCGAGATCTTCGTGCGCGCCGTGCCGCACTTGAGCCGCGTGGCGAGCACCATTGCCGGACGCTTCTTCGATACTCCCTCGCAGCGGCTCACCATTGCCGGCATCACCGGCACGAACGGCAAGACCACCTGCGCGTACCTCCTCGCGCAGGCGCTGTCCCTGTGTGGCCGGCGTGCCGCGTATATGGGAACTTTGGGCTACGGCCTTCCCGGCACCCTCAAGGAATCCGAGCTCACCACCGCCGATGCCGTCAACGTGCAACGCCAGCTCGCGCAGCTCATCGAGCTCGGCGCCGAATGCGTCGCCATGGAAGTCTCCTCGCATGCGCTCGAGCAGGGACGTGTGGCGGCGGTGCGCTTTCACACCGCGGTGTTCACGCAGCTGACGCGCGATCACCTCGATTATCACGGCACCATGGCCGCCTATGCCGCGGCGAAGGCGCGGCTCTTCTCATGGCCCAAGCTTGCCGCGCGCGTCATCAATATCGATGACGCTCTGGGGGCTGAGCTTGCCCGCGCAAGCTCGAATGCGCGTCTCATCGTCACGACGCGCAAGCCCGGGCGACTCGAGGCCGCCTCGTTCGTACGCGCAGCAAGGGTGAGCGCGCGTCCCGCGGGCCTCACGCTTGCCATTGAGTCGAGCTGGGGCGAGTGCGAGCTGCAAGTGCCGCTCATCGGCGACTTCAACGCCGACAATGTCTTGACCGTGCTCGCCGTTCTCTTGAGCTGGGAAGTGCCGCTCGCCGCGGCAGCCGCGGCGCTCGCGCGCGCGCCGGCGCCGCCTGGCCGCATGGAGCCCTTCGGATCAGGCCCGCATGCGCTGGTGGATTTCGCGCACACACCCGATGCGCTCGCGCAGGCCCTGCAGGCCGCGCGCGCCCATTGCCGCGGCCGCCTGTGGGTCGTATTTGGCTGTGGCGGCGATCGCGATCCGGGCAAGCGTCCCCTCATGGGCGAGATTGCCGCGCGCCTTGCCGACGAGGTGGTGCTCACCGACGACAATCCGCGCCGCGAAAATCCCAAGGCCATCATCGACGCCATCAGGAGCGGTATTCCGCGAGGCACAGCGTTCATCGTCGAGCCCGACCGGGCGCAGGCGATCCGCACGACGCTCGCGCGCGCGGCGCCCGCGGATCTCGTGCTCATCGCGGGCAAGGGCCACGAGGCCTATCAAACGTACGGCAGCGAACGGCGCGCGTTCAGCGACCAGTCCATCGTACGGGCTTTTTTCGGCGCGCCGTCATGATGCGCACTCTGGCAAGTTTTGCGCAGGCCTGCGGCGGCCGGCTGCAGGGAGAGGATCGCGCTTATTCGCAGGTGTGCACGGACACGCGCACGCTCGCGCGCGGCGAGCTCTTCGTGGCGCTGCGCGGCCCGCGCTTCAACGGCAATGAGTTCGTGGCGCAGGCCCACGCCGCCGGCGCCGCAGGTGCCGTCGTCGATACGCCCCAGGTGACGCCGCTCGCGCAGGTCATTGTCGCGGAGAGCGAGGCGGCGCTGGCGCGCGCCGCGCAACAGTGGCGCGGCCGTTTTGACATCCCGGTGATCGGCGTCGCCGGCAGCAACGGCAAGACCAGCACCAAGGAGATGACGGCGGCGATTCTCGCGCGCTCCGGCGCCTGTCTTGCCACGCGCGGCAATCTCAACAATCACATCGGCGTGCCGCTGACTCTGCTGCGCCTCGGCCCCGAGCATCGCTCCGCCGTCATTGAAATGGGGGCCAATCAAAGTGGCGACGTGGCCGCTCTTGCGGAGCTCGCCGCGCCCACCATCGGCCTCATCACCAATGCGGGCGCCGAGCACCTGGAAGGCTTCGGCACTCTCGAGGGGGCCGCGCGCGCGGAGGGCGAAATGGTCGAGGCGCTGCCCGCCGCCGGCACCGCCGTGATCAATGCGGACGACCCCTATGCGGCGCTGTGGCGCGGCCTGACGCGCGCCACCGTCGTGGGCTTCGGCATGCGCGCAAGCGCCGCCTGGCGCGCGGAAGATCTGCGCTGCGAGGTGGACGCGCAGGGGTTCAAGACGCGCTTCACGCTCGTAAGCCCGCTCGGACGCGCCGCCGTGATGCTCGAGCTTGCCGGCCGCCATAACGTCATGAACGCGCTTGGAGCAGCGGCCGCGGCCGCCGCGGCCGGTGCGACTCTCGAGCACATCGTCGCGGGCCTTGCCATGGTGCGCGCGGTGCCGGGGCGCCTGCAGTTCAAGCGCGCGCTGAGCGGCGCCTGGCTCATTGACGACTCCTACAACGCGAATCCGAGTTCGGTGCGCGCCGGCATCGAGGTGCTGGAGCAACTCGACGGCAAAAAATGGCTGGTGCTCGGTGACATGGCGGAGCTCGGCGATTTTGCCCAGGAAAGTCACGCCGAGATCGGCGCTTTCGCGCGCGCGCACGGCGTCGAACGGCTCTTTGCCACCGGCGCTCTCACCGTGGGGACGGTGGAGAGCTTCGGCGCGGGCGGCCAATGGTTTGCCGATGCGCAGGCGCTGTCCGCCGCGCTCGTCGCCAGTGCCAACTCAGGCGTGCGCATGCTCGTCAAAGGCTCGCGCATGAATCGCCTCGAGCGCGTCGTCGAGGCGCTCACCGCACCCGCTCCGCGAGAGCAGTAGACGCATGCTTTACTGGCTGACACAGCATCTGAGCCTGGTGAAGTCGGGATTTCACGTCTTCTCCTACCTCACGCTGCGCGCCATTCTCGCCATGAGCTCGGCGCTCGCGCTGTCGCTCATCGTCGGTCCAGCCATGATCGCGCGCCTGTCGCGCTATTCAATCGGGCAGGTGGTGCGCAACGACGGTCCCAAGTCGCATCTGCCCAAGGCCGGCACGCCCACCATGGGCGGCGCGCTCATTCTGGTTGCGACCCTCGTCAGCACTTTGCTGTGGGCGGATCTTGCGAATCGCTTCGTGTGGACCGTGCTCGCCGTGACCTTCGCCTTCGGTCTCATCGGTTTCTACGATGATTATTTGAAACTCGTCGTCGGCTCGCGCGGTCTTGCGCCGCGCTGGAAGTACTTCTGGCAGTCGGTCGGCGGACTGTCAGCAGCCGCGACTCTGTATTACTCGGCCGCGACTCCCGCGGAGACGACGCTGTTTCTGCCGTTCCTGAAGACATTTGCCGAGCCGCTCGGCGCCGCCAGCTTCATCGCGATCGCCTATCTCATGATCGTCGGCATGAGTAACGCGGTGAATCTCACCGATGGGCTCGACGGCCTTGCGATCATGCCGGCCGCGCTCGTCATCGCCGCGCTCGGCGTGTTCGCCTACGCCAGCGGCAACGCCGTGTTCGCCAATTACCTGTCGATTCCGGCCATCCCGCATGCCGGCGAGCTCCTCATCTTCTGCACGGCGCTCGCCGGCTCCGGGTTGGGATTTCTGTGGTTCAACTCCTACCCTGCACAGGTTTTCATGGGCGATGTCGGAGCTCTCGCGATCGGCGCTGCGATCGGAGTGGTGGCGGTGATCGTGCGCCAGGAGCTCGTGGTGCTCGTCATGGGCGGCATCTTCGTGCTCGAGACCGCCTCGGTCATCTTGCAGGTGGCGTCCTTCAAGTTGACGGGCAAGCGCATCTTCCGCATGGCGCCGATCCATCACCATTTTGAGCTGAAGGGCTGGGCGGAGCCGAAGGTGATCGTGCGCTTCTGGATCATTTCGCTGTTCCTGGTACTCGCAGGCCTTGCGACGCTCAAACTCAGATGAACGCCAACCCCAATAAAGCCGCTGTCGCAGTGATCGTGGGGCTCGGCCGCACCGGCTTCTCCTGCGCGCGCTATCTGCGCAAGCGCGGCTGGCGCGTGGCGGTCACCGATACGCGTGCCGAGCCGCCGGAGCTGAAGCGCCTCCTCGCGCTCGATGCGGATATTGAAGTGCGTCTCGGGGGACTTGATCCGCGGCTCCTCGAGGGGGCGCTGTGCGTCGTCGTATCTCCCGGCGTGTCGCTCGCCGAGCCGTTTTTCGCCGAGGCACGCCGCCGCGGGCTTGAGATCGTGGGCGACATCGAGCTCTTCGCGCGTGCGGCGGACGCGCCGGTCGTGGGCATCACCGGCACCAACGGCAAGAGCACGGTGACGACGCTGCTCGGCCGCATGGCACGGCGCGCGGCGCTGCGCGTGCGCGTCGGCGGTAACCTGGGCGAACCGGCGCTTGATCTATTGGATGCGGATGATCCGCAGGTGCGCGCCGCAAGCCGCGATCAGGACGCGAGCGCAAGCGCAGGTTCGGCAGAACTCTACGTGCTCGAGCTTTCGAGCTTTCAGCTCGAGACCACCGACTCGCTCGATCTCGTCGCGGCGGCGGTGCTCAACGTCAGCGCCGACCATCTCGACCGCTATGCGTCGCTCGAGGCCTACGCGGCGGCCAAGGCGCGCATCTTTGCGCGCTGCGATACCGCGGTGATCAATCTTGATGATCCGCTCGTGGTGCGCATGCCGCGGCCCGGGCAGCGCACTTTGAGTTTTTCGCTGCGCGCCACCATCGGCGCCGACTACGCACTCGCAGCGCAGGCGGATGAGTGGTGGCTGATGCGGCGTGGCGCGCGGCTCTTGCGAGTCGCCGACATGAAACTGGGCGGCGGCCACAACGCTGCCAATGCGCTCGCAGCGCTTGCGCTCGGCGAGGCGCTCGAGCTGCCGCTCGCGGCCATGATTGCGGAGCTCAAAAGCTTTGCCGGTCTGCCGCATCGCTCGCAGTGGGTGGCCGAGGTGCGCGGCGTCACCTATATCAATGATTCAAAGGGCACCAATGTCGGCGCCACCCTCGCGGCCGTCGGCGGCATGGACACACCGGTGGTGCTGATCGCAGGCGGCGAGGGCAAAAATCAGAACTTCGCGCCCATGGGCCCCGCGCTGCGCGGCAAGCTGCGCCATGCCGTTCTCATCGGTCGTGCCGCCGATGAGATCGGGCAGGCACTGAAGGACGTGTGCACGGTCGAGCGCTCCGCAACGCTCGAGGAAGCCGTGCGCGCCGCCGCCGCCGCCGCGCAGCCGCGCGACGTGGTGCTCCTGTCGCCGGCGTGCGCAAGCTTGGACATGTTCAGCGACTATGCCGAGCGCGGCGCCGTCTTCATGCAGGCCGTGCGGGAGCTCGCCGCATGAGCGCGACGACCGCGGAGCTCAATTTCGCCCGCTCGAGTGCACATACGGGCGCCGTGCGCATCGATCCCGTCCTGGTGGCTCTCGCGCTCGGCATCGTACTCCTGGGGCTCGTGATGGTGACCTCGGCTTCCATCTCGATGGCAAGCCAGTCGAGCGGCGAGCCGTTCCTGTACCTTGAGCGTCAACTCATTCTGACGCTCCTGGGCGCCGCCGCCGCGGCGCTCGTCTTCTGCGTGCGCCTGGAGCAGCTCGAGCGCGCATCGATGCCGCTCCTCGTGTTCGCAGCGGTGCTGCTCGTGCTCGTGCTCGTGCCCGGTCTCGGCCACGCCGTGAACGGCAGCCGCCGCTGGTTGAGGATCGCGGGCGCGAATTTCCAGGTGTCTGAGCTCGTGCGCGTCATCGTGCTCATCTACATCGCAAGTTACGCCGTGCGCCGCGAGAAGGAGCTGCGCACGACCTTCAAAGGCCTCGCGCGGCCGCTGGCGCTGCTCGCCTGCATGGGGGCGCTGCTCCTGGCTGAGCCGGATTTCGGCGCCGCGACCGTGCTCTTTGCGAGCGGCTTTGGACTTCTCTTCCTTGCCGGCGCGCGCGTGCGCTATGTGCTCGGGATGACGCTGTTCGCGGCGGCGGGCTTCGCGACCCTTGCGATGAGTTCGAGCTACCGCGTGCGCCGCCTCACGACCTTCCTTGATCCCTGGGCGGATCCCTATAACAGCGGCTTTCAGCTGACGCAGTCGCTGATCGCGATCGGCCGCGGCGAATGGTTCGGCGTCGGCTTGGGCGCAAGCGTGCAGAAGCTCTTCTATCTGCCCGAGGCGCACACGGATTTTCTCTTTGCGGTGCTCGCCGAGGAGCTCGGCCTCGCCGGCGTCGCGCTCACGCTGGCACTTTTTCTCGGCCTCATCTGGAGGAGCTTCTTCATCGCGCGCTTGGCCGGCGGCGCCGGTCTCAAATTTGGCGCTTATCTTGCGGCGGGCTTCGGGCTGTGGCTCGGCATTCAGGCATTCATCAATATCGGCGTGAACATGGGGGTGCTGCCCACCAAGGGTCTCACCCTGCCGCTCATGAGCTACGGCCGCTCGAGTCTCATCGTGGCGATGGCCTGGGTGGGACTCGTGCTGCGCGTCTATCACGAAGCCACTCACGAGGCACGCGGCAGCCGCGGCGCGCGGCCGCGTGCGGAGCGCGACGCGTGAGCGCGCGTCCCATCGTCATCATGGCAGGCGGCACCGGCGGCCACGTCTTCCCGGCGCTTGCGCTCGCGCGACTCTTGCGCGAGAGATCCTGCGAGGTCGTGTGGCTCGGCACGCGGCGCGGGCTTGAAGCGCGCGTCATCCCCGCCGAGCGCATCGCCATCGAGTGGCTCTCGATCGGGGGTTTGCGCGGCAAGGGGGTACTCACCTGGCTCGCCGCGCCCTTTCGCCTGGCGATTGCGCTCGCTCAGGCCTTGGCCGTGATGCGTAGGCATCGGCCGTCCGCGGTCGTGGGGCTGGGTGGATTCGTCACAGGTCCCGGCGGAGTTGCCGCATGGCTGACGCGCCGACCGCTTCTCATCCATGAACAGAATGCGATTGCAGGTTTCACCAACCGCTGTCTTGCGCATCTGGCGCGGGAAGTTCTCGAGGCCTTCCCCGGCAGCTTCGGCGCCGACATCGAAGCGCAGGCGATCGGCAATCCGGTGCGCGCCGACATCTCCGACGTGCCGCCACCTGCGACGCGCTTTGCCGCGAGAAGCGGCGCGATCCGCCTCCTGGTGCTGGGCGGCAGCCAAGGCGCGACGCGTCTGAATGCGGTGGTGCCGTTTGCGCTTGCGCGCCTGACCGACAGCGTTGCAATCGAAGTGCGCCATCAGGCGGGCGAGCGTTGGCTCGAGCCCGCGCGGCAGAACTACGCCGGCGCCGCCGTGCGCGCAACCGTGGTGCCGTTCATCGACGACATGGCGCAGGCGTACGCCTGGGCGGATCTTGTGATCTGTCGTGCAGGCGCTCTTACGGTGTCGGAGCTCGCGGCGGCCGGCGTCGGCGCCATTCTCGTGCCCTTTCCCGCGGCGGTTGACGATCACCAGAGCGCGAACGCCGCCTATCTCGTGCGCGAAGGCGCTGCAGTGCTGATCGCCGAGCGCGAGTTGAGCGTGGAGCGACTGGCGGCGGAGCTCGCTCGCCTGTGCGCCGGACGCGGCAAGCTTCTGGCGATGGCGGAGCGCGCACGGCTCCTCGCGCGGCCGCGCGCGGCGGAGGAGCTCGCGCAGGCCTGCCTCAAATTTGCACGGTGTGCGGCATGACGGTCCCACGCAACGATCGCATGCGGCGCATCAACACCATCCACTTCGTGGGCATTGGCGGCAGCGGCATGGGCGGCATCGCCGAAGTGCTGATCAACTTAGGCTATCGCGTGCAAGGCTCGGACCTGCGCGCGAGCGGCGTGACCGAGCGCTTGAGCCAGCAGGGCGCGCGCATCATCATCGGACACGCAAGCTCAAACATCACGGGCGCCGACGTGGTCGTCGTCTCCGGTGCCGTGCCGGCGGACAACTGCGAGATTGCAGCCGCGCTCGCCGAGCGCATCCCGGTCGTGCCACGCGCGGAGATGCTCGGTGAGCTCATGCGCTTCCGCCACGCGATCGCCGTGGCGGGCACGCATGGCAAGACCACGACGACGAGCCTCGTCGCGAGCATCCTCGCCGAGGGCGGCGAGGACCCGACCTTCGTCATCGGCGGCTTGTTGAAGAGCGCGGGCAGCAATGCGCGCCTGGGCGCCGGGCGCTATCTCGTCGCCGAGGCGGACGAGAGCGACTCCTCGTTCACGCATCTGCAGCCGCTGATCGCCATCATCACCAATATTGACAACGACCACCTTGCAAACCACGGCGGCAACTTCGAGCTTCTGAAGACGAGCTTCGTCGACTTTCTGCATAACCTGCCGTTCTACGGGCTCGCGGTGCTGTGCTTCGATGACGAGCACGTGCGCAGCATTCTGCCGCGCGTCGGCCGGCCGATCGTGACCTACGGCATCACCGAAGGCGCCGATGTGCGCGCGGTCAACTTGAGGCGCGACGGGGCAATGACGCATTTTCGGGTCGAGCGCGCCGGCACCGCGCCCGTCGAGCTCACCATCAACCTGCCGGGCACCCACAATGTACTGAACTCGCTCGCGGCGATTGCAGTCGCAAGCGAACTTGGAGTCGACGCGGCGGCGATCCGCCGCGCGCTTGCGATGTTCCAGGGCATCGAGCGGCGCCTGCAGCACGTGGCTGAGATCGAAACGCAGGTGGGGCCCATCACGCTGGTTGATGACTACGGCCATCACCCGACCGAGATCGTCGCAACGCTCGAGGCGCTGCGCCAGGCCTATCCGCAGCGCCGCGTGGTACTCGCCTTCCAGCCGCACCGCTATACGCGCACCCGTGATCTGATTGACGATTTCGGCCGCGCCCTCTCGGGCGCCGATGCGCTCGTCGTCACCGAAGTGTATGCCGCAGGCGAGGCGCCGATTGCAGGCGCCGACGGCCGCGCCATCTGCCGCGCCGTACGCGGCCGCGGCCAGGTGGAGCCCGTGTTCGTCGAAAAGGTCGAGGACCTCGCGGCCGCCGTGCGCGATCTCTTAAAGCCCAATGATCTCCTCGTGACGATGGGTGCCGGCAACATGAATGCGGTCTCGCACGCGCTGCCCGCACAGCTCACGCGTCTCGCTCCCGTCCCGAGCACACGCCGGAGGTCGTCGTGACAATGGCAGTCGCCCCTGAATTCATGCCCCGTGTGCGCCGCGCTGAATCCATGAGCAGGCACACCTCCTGGCATGTCGGCGGTCCGGCCGAGGTTTTTTTCAATCCGCGCGATCGCACGGATCTTGCAGCCTTTCTGCGCAGCTTGCCCGCCGAAGTGCCGATTCACTGGATTGGCCTCGGCAGCAATGTGCTGGTGCGCGACGGCGGCCTGCCGGGCGTCGTGATCGCAACCTACGGCGCACTTGAGCGGCTCGACCGCGTCTCGCAGACGACGATCTTCGTCGAGGCCGGGGTTGCCTGCGCGCGCGTCGCCAAACAGTGCATCCGCTGGGGCCTCGGGCCCGCCGAATTCCTGGCCGGGATTCCCGGCACCTTGGGCGGCGCATTGGCGATGAACGCGGGCGCCTTCGGCGGGGAGATCTGGCAGCACGTCATCGAAGTGCAGACCATCGACAGGAAGGGCGTCGAACATGTGCGCGCGGCGAGTGAGTTTCAGGTGGGCTATCGCAGCGTGAATGCGCCCGCGCCGGATGAGGGCTTTCTCGCCGCGCGCCTGCACTTCGACAAAAAGCCCGGCGCGAACGATGCCGATGTACGGGCGCTGCTCGCGCGCCGCAAGGCCGCGCAGCCGATCGGCGCCTGGAGCTGCGGCTCGGTATTTACCAATCCCCCGGGCGATCATGCCGCACGCCTCATCGAGGCGGCGGGACTTAAGGGGTTTCGCATCGGCGATGCGGCGGTGTCGCAGAAGCACGCCAACTTCATCGTCAATTATGGCGCAGCCTCGGCAGCCGACGTCGAGCAGCTGATCGAACACGTGCGCGCCACCGTCGAGCGCATGCACGGCGTACGCCTGAAACCCGAAGTGCGCATCCTCGGGGAGAGGGCCTGATGCATCTGCGCTACGACCCCTCCGCGATGCAGCGCGTGAGCAAGGCGCGCGACTTCGGGCGCGTCGCCGTGCTCCTTGGCGGCGATTCGAGCGAGCGCGAGATTTCCCTGCTGTCGGGGCGCGCGGTGCTGGCGGGACTTACGCGCCGCGGTGTGGACGCGCACGCCTTTGACCCACGCGAGCAGCCGCTGGCGCGTCTCCTCGAGGAACGCTTCGATCGTGTTTGGATCGCACTGCACGGACCGGGCGGCGAGGACGGCACTTTGCAGGGCGCGCTTGAGTTTCTGGGCGTGCCCTACACCGGCAGCGGCGTCATGGGATCGGCGCTCGGGATGGACAAGCTTGCCACCAAGCGTCTCGCGCTTGCGATCGGGGTTGCGACCGCGGATTTCGTGGTGCTCGGCGGCAAAGAGGACTTCGATGCCGCGCTCGAGCAGCTCGGTCTGCCGCTCATCGTGAAGCCGGCGACGCAAGGCTCGAGCGTCGGCATGACCAAGGTTGAGCGCGCGGCGGATCTTGCGGGGGCCTATGCAGCGGCGGCCAAGCTCGAAAAAAGCGTGTTCGCCGAGCCCTGGATCAAGGGTGCCGAGTACACGGTGGCGCTGCTGCAGGAGCGCGCGCTGCCGTCGATCCGCATCGAGACGCCGCGCACCTTCTACGACTACGAAGCCAAATATTTTCGCGGTGACACGCGTTACGAATGTCCTTCGGGCCTGTCGGTCATGGCCGAGGAGCACCTCGCCAATCTTGCGCTCGCCGCCTTCGGCGCGATCGGCGCGAGCGGCTGGGGCCGCGCGGATTTCATGATGGATGAAACCGGCCGGCCGCTCTTGCTCGAGGTCAATACCGTGCCCGGCATGACGGACCACAGTCTCGTGCCGATGGCCGCCCGCGCCCGCGGCATCGACTTCGATGAGCTCGTCTGGCAAGTGCTCGAGACGAGCTTCGCGCGCGTGCGGGTGTAGGGCGAACCTCAACTATGTGGAAACGAGCCAAAAACCGCAGGAAGCAAAGCGAACGTCGCGTGCGCCTGCCCGCCATCAACTGGCGTCGCTGGGGCCTCACCGCGCTCATGCTCGCCGCGATCCTGGGCGGCGTGGCAATGCTTGGCGTGTTCCTGGACCAGCCGATTCAGCGCGTGTTGATTTCGGGCCGCTTCCAGAGGGTCTCGCCCGGGGATATCGAGCGCGCCGTCAAAGACCGGGTACGCGGCGCGGGGCTGGTCTCGGTGGATCTTCCTGGCGTGAGGAGTGCGGTCGCGGCGATTCCCTGGGTGGACACGGCGAGCGTGCAGCGCTCCTGGCCGCGCGGACTTTCCGTGACCGTGGTCGAGCAGGTCGCCGCCGCGCGCTGGGGCGAGAGCGGACTACTCAATACCCGTGGTGAGCTCTTCGCCAGTGCCGCGACCCACATTCCGCCTGAGCTTGCGCGCCTCTCAGGTCCGCCGGGCACGCAGGCGCTCGTCGCTGCGCGCTATCTCGCAGCGCAGGGGCGCCTCGTTGAGGCGGGCATGCATCTGACGGCGCTCAGGCTCGATGAGCGCGGCGCCTGGGAGCTCGATCTTGCGAACGGCATCACCGTGCGCCTCGGCAGCCGCCAGATTGATGAGCGCTTCGAGCGTTTCATGATCACGGCGATCAAGCTCATCGCGCAGCGCGCCGACGACATCGCCTATGTCGACATGCGCTACAGCAATGGCTTTGCCATCGGCTGGAGAAACGGCGGCACGCACCGCGCCGGGGACGACGGAGGCAAGGATGCCTAAGCGCTCCGACCGCTCACTCATCGTGGGACTCGACATCGGCACTTCAAAAGTCGTGGCGCTGGTCGGCGAAATCGGCGCGGACGGCGCGATCGAGGTGCTGGGCCTGGGCTCGCATCCGTCGCGCGGACTTAAGAAGGGCGTGGTCGTCAACATTGAATCCACCGTGCAGTCCATCCAGCGCGCGGTCGAGGAGGCCGAGCTCATGGCGGGCTGCGAGATCCATGCGGTCTATGCGGGGATCGCCGGCAGTCATGTGCGCAGCTTGAACTCCCACGGAGTCGTTGCGATCCGCGACAAGGAAGTCACCCAAGGAGACGTCGAGCACGTCATTGATGCGGCGAAGGCGGTTGCCATCCCGGCGGATCAGAAGATTCTGCACGTGCTGCCGCAGGAATTCATCGTCGACGGCCAAGAGGGCATCCGCGATCCGATCGGCATGTCCGGCGTGCGCCTGGAGGCGAAGGTGCACATCGTCACCGGCGCCGACAGCGCCGCGCAGAATATTGAGAAGTGTATCCAGCGCTGCGGGCTCACGGTGGAGGACGTCGTGCTTGAGCAGCTCGCCTCGAGTTTTGCCGTATTGACCGAGGATGAGAAGGAGCTCGGCGTGTGCCTCGTCGATATCGGCGGCGGCACCACCGACCTTGCCGTGTTCGCCAACGGCGCGATCCGCCACACCGCGGTGATCCCGATCGCGGGCGACCAGGTGACGAACGACATTGCGGTGTCGATGCGCACGCCGACGCAGTACGCCGAAGACATCAAGATCCGCTACGCCTGCGCGCTCTCGCAACTCGCCAATCCCGACGAGAGCATCGAAGTGCCGAGCGTCGGTGATCGTCCCGCACGGCGCCTCGCGCGCCAAACCCTCGCCGAGATCGTCGAGCCGCGCTACGAGGAGCTCTTTGGCCTCGTGCGCGAGGAGCTGCGCAGAAGCGGCTTCGAAGAGCTCATCGCCGCGGGCATCGTACTCACGGGCGGCAGCGCCAAGATGGAAGGCGCAATCGAGCTTGCCGAGGAAGTGTTTCACGTGCCGGTGCGCCTCGGGATGCCGCAGCAGGTGCAGGGGCTCTCCGACGTCGTGCGCAATCCCATTTATTCAACGGGCATGGGGCTGCTGCTCTATGCCCGCGACAACGTAATGCCTGGAGCAAAAGGCCGCGGGCTCTCGAGCGCCAAGGGCGCGCTCGATCGCATGCGCTCCTGGTTCCAGGGAAACTTTTGAGCTGACAGACCGGTAGTACGAAAGATGAAGCTTCAACCAACCTGTTCTTTTGATAGGAGCGACAACAATGTTTGAACTGATGGATGCATACAGCCAAAGCGCGGTGATCAAGGTCATCGGCGTTGGCGGCGGCGGCGGCAACGCCGTCACTCACATGGTCTCGAGCGGCATCGACGGCGTCGATTTCATGTGCATCAACACCGATGCACAGGCGCTCAAACACTCGAAGGTCAAGACGGCCCTGCAGATCGGCTGCAACATCACCAAAGGCCTGGGCGCCGGCGCCGATCCGGAAATCGGCCGGCAGGCGGCGATGGAGGATCGCGACCGCATCATCGAGCTCGTGGAAGGGTGCGACATGCTCTTCATCACCGCCGGCATGGGCGGCGGCACGGGCACGGGAGCGGCGCCGGTCGTGGCGCAGATCGCCAAGGAGCTGGGGATATTGACGGTGGCAGTCGTCACCAAGCCCTTTGAGATGGAGGGCGGCAAGCGCTCGCTGATTGCCGACCACGGCATTGCCGAGCTCGGCAAGTTCTGCGATTCGCTCATCACCATTCCGAATCAGAAACTTCTGACGGTGCTCGGGCCCGATACGACGCTCTTGAATGCCTTCAAGTCGGCGAATCAGGTTCTGCAGGGCGCCGTGCAGGGCATCGCGGAGCTCATCACGCGGCCGGGTCTCATCAACGTGGACTTTGCCGATGTACGCACCGTGATGGCGGAGACCGGCATGGCCATGATGGGCTCGGGTGCGGCGAGCGGCGAAGGCCGCGCACGCATTGCCGCAGAGGCCGCCGTGTCCTCACCGCTTCTCGAGGACATCAATCTCGCAGGCGCGCACGGCATTCTCGTGAACGTGACGGCAGGCATGGACCTCTCGATCGGCGAGTTCCAGGAAGTCGGCCAGATCGTGAAGCAGTTTGCCTCCGAGGACGCAACCGTCGTGGTGGGGACCGTGATCGATCCGGAACTCTCCACCGAACTGCGCGTTACCGTGGTGGCCACGGGCCTTGGCAGGCCGGCAGCGGTCATGCGCGGCCCGATGCCGCGCGAGATGCCTGCCGCCCGCACGCCCCCCGGTCAGCGCGAAGCGCCCATGCGCGTTGTACGTCGTGGCCCGCTGTCGAACAACGACTATGCGGCTCTGGATAAGCCCACGGTCCAGCGCCAACGGGCGGTCGGCGACGGGCTGCGTCCTGAGTCCGAGCCGGAGGATCTGCTGGATATTCCAGCATTTCTGCGCCGGCAGGCCGACTGAGCGTTGCCGTTATTGGAGCCGGATTTTAGCCTATGATAGGTTAAAGTCCCTTTTGCCGACGGCTGGCGCCCGGGCATCACGGGGTCGCGATGAGCGACCCCGCAGGCCCGGATATGACTGATTAAAGATGCCGGCATATTCCTGATTATGGTTGGACAACGCACCCTCAAGAACTCCATTCGCGCAACGGGTGTGGGTCTACACACCGGTAAGAAAGTCATGATGACCCTGCGTCCGGCCCCGCCGGATGCGGGCATCGTCTTTCGGCGCACGGATCTGGCGCAGCCCGTGGACATCCGCGCGCACGCCGAGAATGTCGGCGAGACGACGCTCGGCACGACCCTCGTCAAGGGCGATGTGCGGGTATCCACCGTCGAGCATCTATTGTCGGCCTGCGCGGGCCTCGGGATCGACAATCTCACCGTGGAGGTGAGCGCGCCGGAAGTGCCGATCATGGACGGCAGCGCCGGCCCCTTCGTGTTCCTGCTGCAATCCGCGGGCATCGAGGAGCAGCGCGCGCCGAAGAAGTTCACGCGCGTGAGGAAGCGCGTGCGCGTCGAGGCAGGCGACAAGTGGGCGCAGTTCGATCCTTTCGATGGCTTCAAGGTGAATTTCGAAATCGAATTCAATCACCCGATTTTCAAGCGCCGCTCGCAGAAGGCGTCGATGGATTTCTCCACCACCTCGTTTCTGAAGGAAGTAAGCCGCGCGCGCACCTTCGGATTCATCCGTGACATCGAGACGCTGCGCTCGCAGAGCCTTGCCCTGGGCGGCAGTCTCGACAATTCAATCGTGCTCGATGACTTCAGAGTCCTGAATGAGGACGGGCTGCGCTACGAGGACGAGTTCGTGAAGCACAAGATCCTGGATGCGATCGGCGATCTGTATCTGCTCGGGCATAGCCTGATCGGCGAATTCAGCGGTCATAAGTCGGGGCACGCGCTCAACAATAAGCTCCTGCGCGCCCTCCTCGCCGACAGTTCTGCCTGGGAAGAGGTGGAGTTCGAATCCCCCGCGGATGCGCCCATCTCCTATGTCGAAACGCCGGCCCTGCCGCCGGCTTAACCCCGCCTCTTAAGCCGGCAACACCCGCACCTCGACCCGCGCAATCTTCGGATGCGCGCGCTTGAGAGCCTCCTCGATCTCAGCGACCGCAAAGCGCACGCGCGCGGACCACGCTGCGGAGCGCGTGAATATGACGAGTGTGTCGTGCCGCTCGACGATTCCCGAGACATGCGTGCGCGCCTCCTCCGGCAGATGTTCGTGCAGCCACGCGCGCCAGAGCTCTTGGCGAGCCGACTGCTGCGAAAGCCTCTGCAATGCCGGAATATTGCCCGTCAGAAGATCTTTGACAGAATCAGCGCTTCGCACACGCCGTCGCATTCGCAGCTTGCCACGCTTGTTTAGCTTGACCTTATTCGGCATATTGCCCCTAACGAGAACCGGCCCTGCCGCAAGGCAAGGGAAACAATATCAGCGGTCCGACATAGATGAGCTTATGACAGCGGGGTTATTGACAAGGCGCAAGCCTTTTAACGACGCATGGAGCGCAGTTCGGGCGCGGCCCGCTCATGTGTTGCATTGCAGGAAGCGCTGCGAATGAATTTAATCTGGTTTTCCGATCGAGTGGGGCGAGCGCGCCAATTCAACCTCACGCATCCCGCAACCCTCGTGGTCCTCGCGGCTTTGGTGCTCAGCATCCTCGGCACCGCCTTCGTACTCGGCGTCAAGCTCGGCGAGCGCACCGGCAACGACATCAAGCGTAATCACACGACCGCAGCCTTCAGCGGTGCGCTCGATGACGAGAAGCGCGAGATCACCGAGCTGCGCGCAAGGCTGCAGGACCGCATCGACGCCATGGCGCTGCGCCTCGGCGCCATCAACGCACACATTCTGCGCTTGAATGCGCTCGGCAAGCGCCTCGCCGACATGGCGAAGATCGATAACCGCGAATTCAACTTCGACTCCGAGCCCGCCACGGGAGGACCGGAGAGTGAGGGCGAAGGGGTCAGCGCCCAGATCCCAGACCTGACCAAGATGCTCGACAGCACCGAGCGGCGCGTGGAGCTGCGCGATGCGCAGCTGAACGCTCTGGAGAACGTCATTCTCGTGAGGAAGCTCAGCGAGGAGATCCACCCGGAAGGCCGTCCGGTGCATCAGGGATTCATCTCCTCCTACTTCGGTGAGCGCCAGGATCCCTTCACGGGCGAAGAGGCGATCCATAAAGGCGTGGACTTTGCAGGCAACCTGGGCGATGAGGTCGTCGCCGTTGCTGCAGGCGTCGTCACCTGGGCCGGAATGCAACCCGGGTACGGGAAGCTCATCGAGATCAGCCACGGCAACGGTTTCACCACGCGCTACGCCCACAACTCACGCGCGCTCGTCGCCGTCGGGGATACCGTCACGCGCGGGGAGCCGATTGCGCTCATGGGTTCCTCAGGCCGCTCGACCGGCCCGCATGTGCATTTCGAAGTGCTGCGCAACGGCCGCCAGGTCGATCCGCTCACTTTTATCGGCCATTAGCGCCCCCACGTAGATCCTGAAGAGCCGCGACCTTGCGCGAACCAATTGGGCGCGCGGGCGTCTATTGCGTACAATGCGCCGCCCGTCTCAGGCTGCGTTAATCACGTAAGCATTTGTCGGGGCTCGCTTTTTCGCCTTTTCCGGGAATTGTCTACGTGCCGCAACTTCTGACGCGCCTCTTCGGTAGCCGCAACGAGCGACTGTTGCGCACCTATCAACGCCCGGTTCGCGAGGCCACTGCCTTCGAGCCTGCGATCCAGGCCTTGAGCGATGCTGAGCTTGCCGCCAAGACCGAAGAATTCCGCGCGCGCCTGAAAAAGGGCGAGAGCCTCGATGATCTTCTGCCCGCAGCCTTCGCCGTGGTGCGCGAAGCGGCGCAGCGCACCTTGAAGATGCGCCACTTCGACATGCAGCTCGTGGGCGGCATTGCGCTGCATCAGGGCAAGATTGCCGAGATGCGCACCGGCGAAGGCAAGACGCTGGTGGCGACGCTGCCTGCGTATTTGAATGCGCTGCCGGGCGAGGGTGTGCACATCGTCACCGTCAACGAGTATCTCGCGCAGCGCGACTCGGAATGGATGGGACCCGTGTTCCGCTTCCTCGGCATGAGCGTCGGCGTCATCAAGAATGCGCAGACCTCGGATGAGAAGCGCGCGGCCTATGCCTGCGATATCACCTACGGCACCAATAACGAGTTTGGCTTCGACTATCTGCGCGACAACTTAGCCTACCGCCTCGAGGATCGCGTGCAGCGCGGCGTCGCCTATGCGGTCGTCGACGAAGTGGACTCGATCCTCATCGACGAGGCGCGCACGCCGCTCATCATTTCGGGGCCTGCGGAGGAGAGCACGGAGCTCTACCTGCGCATCAATGATCTCGTGCCGCGCCTGAAGCGCCAGCCGAAGGAGGATACGCCCGGCGACTACGCGGTCGATGAGAAGACGAAGCAGGTGCATATCACCGAGGAAGGCCATGAACATGTGGAGGCGCTGATGGCGGAAGGCGGGCTCCTGCGCGAGGGCGAGAGCCTGTACGACGCGGCCAATATCCGCCTCATGCATCACCTGAACGCGGCCCTGCGCGCGCATGCGCTCTACAAGCGTGACGTCGAGTACATCGTCAGGGGCGGCGAGGTCATCATCGTCGATGAGTTCACCGGGCGCACCATGCCGGGCCGGCGCTGGTCGGACGGCCTGCATCAGGCGGTCGAGGCCAAAGAAGGCGTGCGCGTGCGCGAGGAGAATCAGACCGTCGCCTCGATCACCTTCCAGAATTATTTCCGCCTCTACAAAAAGCTTGCCGGCATGACCGGCACGGCGGACACCGAAGCGCCGGAGTTCATGCAGATCTACGGACTCGAGGTGGTCGTGATCCCGACGCACAAGCCCATGGTGCGCAAGGACATGCCCGACTTCGTGTATCTCACGCAGAAGGACAAGTTCGATGCCATCGTCGAGGACATCCAGGACTGCGTCACGCGCGAGCAGCCGGTGCTCGTCGGCACCACGTCCATCGAGACTTCCGAATTTCTCGCGGGCCTTTTGCAGAAGGACAAGATCGCGCACGAGGTGCTGAACGCGAAGCAGCACGAGCGCGAGGCGCACATCGTGGCTCAGGCGGGGCGCCCTGCGGCGGTCACGATCGCCACCAACATGGCGGGCCGCGGTACGGACATCGTGCTGGGCGGCAATCTCGAGGCGGAGCTGGCAGCGTTAGGCGAGATCGACGCGGCGACCCGCGCGCAGGTGCGCGCGGAGTGGCAGAAGCGTCACGATCGGGTGGTGGCCGCCGGAGGACTGCACATCGTCGGCACCGAACGCCATGAATCGCGCCGCATCGACAATCAGCTGCGCGGCCGCTCGGGCCGCCAGGGCGACCCGGGATCGAGCCGCTTCTATCTGTCGATGGAAGACAATCTGATGCGCATCTTCGGTGACCCCAACCGCACCAAGCGCCTCCTGACCATGGCGGGCATGAAGGCGGGTGAAGTCATCGAGAGCGGCATGCTGACGCGCCAGATCGAGAAGGCGCAGCGCAAGGTCGAGGCCCACAACTTCGACATCAGAAAGCAGCTCCTCCTCTTTGACGATGTCGCGAACGACCAGAGAAAGGTCGTGTACCAGCAGCGCACCGAAATCATGGGGCGCGACGATCTGTCCGCGGCGGTGCACGGCATCCGCGAGGAGGCGATCAACAATCTCGTCGATCAGCACATGCCCAAGAGCGCCGCGCCCGCCGATTGGGATCTTGCGGGCCTTAAGGATGCACTGCTGAAGGACTTCAATGCCGAGGTCGATCCGGCAGCGTGGCTTGCCCAGGAGCCCGAACTCGAGGAGGCGCAGATGCGCCGCCGCATCGTCGAGGCCGCACACGCCGCCTACGAGCAAAAGGTGGCGAGGAGCGGCGTTGAGGTCATGCGCCACGTCGAGAAGGAAATCATGCTGCGCATGCTCGATCAGCATTGGCGCGAGCATCTGGCGGCGATGGACTACCTGCGCCAAGGCATTCACCTGCGCGGCTATGCGCAGAAGGACTACCGCTTCGAATACAAGCGCGAGGCCTTCGAGCTCTTCGCGGCCATGCTGGAGCGCGTCAAATTCGATACCGTGACGGTGCTCGCGAAGCTCGAGGTTCGCACGCAGGAAGCGATCGATCAGGAGGAGGAGGAACGTCGCCGCCGCCTGATGCGCGCGCTGCAGGCGCAGCATGCCGAGGCGCACTCGCTGCTCGCCCCCGGAAGCGCGCCGCCGGATGTGCCCGCCGCGCGAGCGCCGGGGATCGGCACCGTGGCGCCAGCGGGAGCGCCGCCCGCGGCCGCGCCACCGCTGCCCGTTGCCGAGCCGGTCAGTACCTTCGTGCGCGTCGAGCGCAAGATCGGCCGCAACGAGCCTTGCCCGTGCGGATCGGGAAAGAAATACAAGCACTGCCACGGCGTGCTCTCGAGTGTTGAATGACGACGGCGCGGGAGCGCGGCCCACGATCCGCGTCGTTGCGGCTGCGCTTTATGACTCCGCAGGATGCGTGCTGATCGCCGAACGGCCGCCCGGCAAGCACTTGGCCGGACGCTGGGAGTTTCCCGGCGGCAAGATCGACGCGGGCGAAACCGAGGAAACAGCCCTCAAGCGTGAGCTTGCCGAGGAACTGGGGATTGCCATGCGGCGCGCGCGGCCGCTCCTGCGTCTCGCTCACGACTATGATGACCGGCGCATCGACATATCGCTCTGGGTCGTGGAGGAGTTCAGCGGCGCGCCGTCGGGCCTTGATGGCCAGGTGCTAAAGTGGGTGTCGCCGGCCAAGCTCCACGAAGAGGACATGCTGCAGGCCGACGTTCCGTTCATCGCTGCATTGCAGCGCCTGTACAATGAGCGCCTCTCCTAAACGACTGACGACAGGATTGCCATGGCAGCCCCGACTGATCTTCCGGATATCCAGCTCGATTCCACGAGCCTGTATCGTGAGGAAATATTCACCGATCGCCACGCCGGCACCATCCGGCGCCTGACGCCGGTCACTGCCCAGGGCGACAACGACGGCACGCGCTTCGTGCTCTACTCCGGTCAGACGCAGCTTCTCACCCCCGCAGGCGTGCTGCCGCTCGCCTTCGAAATCGAGGCGGAATCGCTGTCGGATGCGATCGGCAAATTTCCTGAGGCGGTGAAAATCGCTCTCGAGCACGCGATCGATGAGGCGCGCGAGATGCGCCGCGAGGCGGCCACCCGCATCGTCGTGCCGGACGTCGGCGCCGGTGCGCCCGTGGGCGGCGGCAAGATCAAATTTTGAAGTCTTGCGCGCTAACGCGCGCTACAGGCAGCAGCTCAAGACGAACGGCACATCGCGCTCGGCTTGGGTTGCGCGCGCCGTGAGCCCGTTCCAGGCGAGAAAGCGCACGCTGCAGCGGTAGTGGCTGCCGCTGATCTCGGGATACAGGCCCGCGGCGCTCGGCAGCGAGATGCGCAGGAGCTGATAGGGCGTGTCGCGCTCGAAGGTCACGTGGAAGGAGCCAGCGGGCGCCACTTCCTCACGCGAGCGGCCGTTCTGCCGCGTGAGCCACAGGAGCTCCGCAATCGCATCGCACAGCGGCCGCAGGAGCCCCAGCCACTCGTTGAAGGTGCGGATGCGCGCATCAGAGCCCTGACTCAACCAGTAGTAGAAATCCGGCAGGTCGAATTCGCAGGTGCCGCCGGGAATGGCGCTTCTGTGTTTGATGGCGCTCAAGAATTCGGAATCGCGGATCGGCTGCAGGAACGTCGAGCCTGCGCTCATGAGCTCCGCGCGCAGGCGCAAGAGATTCGACATCACCGTGCGCAGCCGCCCGGAGTCGACGCCCGGCTTCGACTGGAATTCGTTGAGCGAGGTCACCTGCCGCTCGAGCTCCTTCAGCACGTCCGAGCGCACATCGCCGCGGGTGGCGATGGCGAGGATGTCGATGAGGCAGGACACGGCGGCGCGGCTGCCCCACTGGGTCGCCATTTCGTTGTGATAGAGCGCCTGGTTGTAGAGAAAGTCGAGCCGCAGAAACGTCCGCATCCGCTCGTGCAGTGGCTGCTCGAACACCAGGATCTCACTGGCGGGCGCGGAGGCGGGGGCAGAGGCTTTGGCCATGCCGTATATTGCTTGACGCGCAGGTCCCGCGTAAACGTCGTCTCGTCGCGACAGCGATGATCAGTCGGAAACGCCGGCCGCGCTCTTGAGATACCGCGCGTGCAGCGCGCTCACCTGGGCCTGCAGCCCTGCGACTGCGCCGTCATTCTTGATCACATCGTGCGCGACCTGCAGGCGCGCCGTCCGCGAGGCCTGCGCGTTCAGGATGGCGCGCGCCTCTTCCAGCGTCGAGCCGTCGCGCGCGCGCAGCCGTTGGATCTGCATCTCCTCTTCGCAGTCGACCAGGAGCACCCGATCAAGCTGCGGTCCTAAGTTCTTTTCAACCAGGAGCGGGATGACGAGGATCTGGTAGGGACCGCCGCTCGCGGCGGAGCGGCTTTCCACCTCGGCGCCGATGGCAGGATGGATGAGGGCTTCCAGGTCCGCACGCGCCTTGGGATCGGAAAACACGATGGTGCGCAGTGCCGGGCGGTCGAGATGTCCGTCGGCCGTCAGGATCGACGCGCCGAAACGCTCCACCAGGCGCTCAAGCGGCGGCTGCCCGGGCTCGACCACATCGCGCGCCAGCTCATCGGTGTCGATGATGGGCACGCCCAAGCCGCGGAAAATGCGCGTCACCGTGGATTTGCCGCTCGCGACGCCGCCCGTGAGCCCGACCCGATAGACGTTGCCTTTCACGGGTGCACCGTGAAGAAGCTGAAATAGTTCGCGACGACGTCATGCCCGAACATGAGCATGAGCCATCCGGAGGCTGCGAGGTACGGTCCGAAAGCAACCGGCGTCGCGCGGTCACGGCCCTGGATGGCGAGCTGAATCACGCCGACGAGCGCACCGACCGCGGCCGCCACCAGCACGATGGGCAAGAGGAGCTGCCAGCCGAGCCATGCACCGAGCGCAGCCAGCAGTTTGAAGTCCCCGTAACCCATACCTTCCTTGCCGGTTGCGAGCCGAAAGAGCTGATAGATGCTCCACAAACTCAAATAGCCTGCGAGCGCGCCGATGACACTGGCGCGCAGGTCGACCGGAATCGACCCACCCGTCTGGGGCCCTCCCCAGAGGCTCACGATGAGGCCCAGCCACAGAAGCGGCAGCGTCAAATTATCCGGCAGATACAGAGTGTCCATGTCAATGAACGTGAGCGCAACCAGGAACCAGGTGAGCACGAGCGCCTCGCCTGCCGCAGCGCCGAACCCGAATTTCCACGCGACCGCCGCCGACAGCACCCCGGTGAGCGCTTCGACAATCGGGTAGCGCAGGCTGATGGGCGCGCGACAGGCGGCGCAGCGTCCACCGAGCGCGAGATAGCTCAAGATGGGGATGTTCTGCCAGGCGCTGATGGGCGCGCGACAGGCGGGGCAGGCCGAGCGCGGCACCATGAGATTGAAGGGCTCATCGGATGCGGCGCTCGCCGCGCCCGCGGCGAGCTCTGCACACTCCGCGCGCCACTGCCTCTCGAGGATCACGGGCAGGCGGTGGATGACGACGTTCAGGAAGCTGCCGATCAGCAGCCCCACCGCCAGGCACGCGCCGATGAAGAGCGCCGGTTGCGCGGCGAAAACGTCAATCAGGCGCAACGCTTCCGTCTTAGACGACCGAACCCAGCTTGAAGATGGGCAGGTACATCGCAATCACAAGTCCGCCGACGAGGACGCCCAGGATCACCATGATGAGCGGCTCCAGGAGACTCGACATGGCATCCACGGCGTTGTCGACTTCCGCTTCGTAGAAGGTTGCGACTTTGCCGGCCATGGTATCGAGCGAGCCTGACTCTTCGCCTACGGCGATCATCTGTACGACCATGTTCGGAAAGAGCTCGGTCGTCTCCATCGCGCGCTGCAGGCGCTGGCCGGTGGCGACTTCGTCGCGCATGCGCATGACCGCGTTCTCATAGACGATGTTGCCGGTGGCGCCGGCGACGGATTCGAGCGCCTCGACGAGCGGTACGCCGGCTGCAAACATGGTCGACAGAGTGCGCGAGAAGCGCGCGATGGCGGCCTTGTTGAGGATCGGTCCGATCACGGGCATCTTCAGTGACATACGGTCGAGAAACTCGCGCATCTTCTTGGAGCGCTTCTTGAAGTAGAAGAACGTCCAAAAGAGGCCGATGACCACCGCGAGGATGAAGAAGCCTTCGTTCTGCACGAAACGCGACAGGTTGATGACCATCTGCGTGAAGGCCGGCAGATCGGCGCCGAAGCCCTTGAATAGGGCCTCGAACTGTGGGATCACGAAGATGAGAAGAATGATCGTGACGATGATCGCAACCGCCAGCACCGCGGCGGGATAGAAGAGTGCCTTCTTGACCTTCTTCTTGATGGCCTCGGTTTTCTCTTTGTAGCTTGCGATCTTGTCGAGGAGGCCCTCGAGCGCGCCCGCCTGCTCTCCGGCTTCGACGAGGTTGACGTAGAGATCATCGAAGTAAAGTGGATGCTTGGCGAGCGCCTCGTGCAACGAAGTGCCGGCTTCAATATCCGATTTGATGTCGAGAATCAGCTTCTGCATGGAAGGCTTCTCGTGGCCGGCGCCGACGATCTCGAAGCCCTGCACCAGCGGAATGCCTGCGGCCAGCATGGTCGCGAGCTGCCGGCTGAACACGGCAATGTCCATGGCATTGACACGCCCGCCCTTGCGCATCGCATTTGACTGCTTGCGGATCTTCGACGGTGCGATGCCCTGGCGGCGCAGGTCGGCGCGCAGTGCGGCCTCATCCGGCGCGAGGCTCCGCCCTTTGAGTCGCTTACCCTTCTTGTCCCGACCTTCCCAGCGGAACGGAAAGTCGCGCTTGATGGTTTTGACGCTTGCGGTTGCTGCCTGTGCCATGTGCTACTTCCTGCCTCACTCAACGGTGACGCTGTTGATTTCCTGGAGGCTCGTAAGGCCGGCCTTGACCTTCTCCAGACCCGAGCGGCGCAGATCCCATACGCCTTCCGATGCGGCTTGCTTGCCGATATCCACGGCGCTGCCGCCGGCGAGAATGATGCGCGAGATGGACTCCGTCACCGGCAGCACCTGGTAAATGCCGACGCGGCCCTTGTAGCCGTCGGTGCAGGCGCTGCAGCCCTTGGGACCGTAGATGCGCAAGCCCGCGGCCACATCCTCTTCCTGGAAACCCTCTTTCAATAACGCCTCTTTCGGAATTTCGAGCGGCTGCTTGCAGGTGGCACAGAGCCGCCGCGCCAGGCGCTGCGCGATGATGAGGCTCACCGAGGTTGCGATGGCGTAGGGTTTGACGCCCATGTCGATGAGTCGCGTCAGCGTCTGCGGCGCATCATTGGTGTGCAAGGTCGAGAGCACGAGATGCCCCGTTTGGGCCGCCTTGATGGCGATCTCCGCCGTCTCGAGGTCGCGCACCTCGCCGACCATGATGACATCCGGATCCTGGCGCAGAAAGGCGCGCATCGCCGATGCGAATGTCAGACCCACCTTCGGATTGACGTTGACCTGATTGACGCCGGGGAGATTGATTTCCGACGGGTCTTCGGCGGTGGAGATGTTGGTGTCTTCGCGGTTGAGGATGTGCAAGCCCGTATACAGCGACACCGTTTTGCCGCTGCCCGTGGGGCCGGTCACGAGGATCATGCCCTGGGGCTTGGCGAGAAATTTGGTGTAGAGGTCCCTTTGAAACGGCTCGTATCCCAAGGACTCGATGCCCATCGCTGCCTGTGCGGGATCGAGGATACGCAGCACGATCTTCTCGCCGAAGAGCGTCGGGCAGGTGCTGACGCGAAAATCGATGGCGCGGCTCTTTGACAGGCGCATCTTGATGCGCCCGTCCTGCGGCACGCGGCGCTCGGCAATGTCCAGGCGCGACATGACCTTCAGGCGCGCCGAGAGTTTGCCCGCGAGCTGCACCGGCGGCTGCGCGATTTCCTTCAGCACGCCGTCCATGCGAAAGCGCACGCGATAGAGTTTCTCGTAGGGCTCGAAGTGGATGTCGGAGGCGCCGCGGCGGATCGCATCCAGCATGAGCTTGTTGACGAAGCGCACGATGGGCGCGTCTTCGACGTCGTCGCGGCTGATCTTCTCAAGCTCATCGTCGCCGCCTGAAACCTCGAGGTTCTCAAGGTCGATGCCGTCTTCTTCGGTGAAGGTCGTGATCTGCGCCTCGGCCTGCTCGATGGCCTTGTCGACCGCCTTCTGCAGCTTGTCGTCCTCGACGATGACCGCATCGACGCCCAGCCCGGTCTGAAATTTGATCTCATCGACCGCATGAGTGTTGGTGGGATCGGCAACCGCGAGGAACATGCGCTTGCCGCGCTTGAAGAGCGGCAGCACGCGGTGCTTGGCGAGGAGCTTGTCGCTCACCAGGCGGATCGTCTCGACATCGATGCTGAGCGCGTCGAGGTCGAACAGCGGCACCCCGAATTCGGTCGAGGCGGCGATGGCGATATCGCGTGCGTTGGCCGCGCCACTCGTGACGAGCTGCGTGACGACGCTGATCTTGCGCTCGCGCGCGCCATTCAGCGCTTCAAGCATGGCAGCCTCCTCCACCACCCCGTCCTGCACGAGGCGCTGTGGAAGGCCGCCGAGCCCGGAGCGGGAGCCGCTGCCAAGCGTTGCTAGAGAAGCGTTATCATTCATGAACTTATGTCGGACGACCCCGATGCCGAAGCCCCAGTCTACTCAAGCCGACGATTGAGGCAATTGTCAAATCGGCAACATAGTGGCACAAGGCGCCCGCACCCCTGCGTGACTGGCTTCCCAAAAGAAGAAGCCCCTCCTGCGAGGGGCTTCCGATCGTTCCCGTCGGAACGAATTTTCAGCTTACAGATGGCAGTTGGACGGCAAGAACGCGGCCGGGACGTTGGTCACGCCGATACCTACCAAGGTTACGTTGGCCGGGACCACTGAGCCGCCGCACACCCACACCACGTCGCCGTTGGCGTCATAGCCGGCATTGATCGAGAGCGTGTCGCCCTTGATCTTGGTGTTCACGTTATTCGTGCCGTAGGTCACGATCACGTTGCCAGCCGTCACCGCGATGGCGCTCACATACTTGCCCGTCGCGTTGCCCTGCATGGGGATCTGTAAAGCGGTCGGAGTCGGGGCATAGCCGGTCGGCCAGGTGCCGTTGTTCTGGAAGTACTCGGCGACTGCCGTTTTAAAGTCATCCGCCAGAGACAGACCTTCTGTGACCTGCGCACGGATGGTGTAGTTCTGGTAGGCCGGAATGGCGATGGCCGCCAAGATGCCGATGATCGCGATCACGATCATCAACTCGATGAGGGTAAAACCCTTTTGTAACGACTTCATTGAAACTCCTAGTGACATTGAGGATGGAAACCTTCGGCGGCTACGCCTGCCGTGGGCTATGCATTGCAATGGCCGTGCCAGCGCCACCCACATCATAAGTGATTGATCAGTAATCACTTTATACGACGGGTAAGAAGAAGACCCCGACGGGGCGCGTCACTACCTGACGAGGGCTCGGCAGGGGCGGGTCACAAAGTGACGCAGATTGTCAGGTGCGCTATTCGATGCCGAGCTTCTTGACGCGGTACCGCAGGGCTCTGAAGCTCATCCCCAGAAGCTTGGCCGCGGCCGTCTTGTTGTAGCGGGTCTTTTCGAGCGCCTTCACGATCGCATCGCGCTCGATATCCTCAAGCTGCGCTCCGAGCGCCCCGCCGGCGACGGCCGCCACGGGGACATTCTCGCTGCCCGCGCGAGGATCGCTGCGCACGCGCAGATGCTCGGCCGTGATGAGATTCCCGGTGCACAGGGTGAGGGCGCGCTCCAGAATGTTCTCAAGCTCGCGGACATTGCCGGGGAAGGCATAGCTTTGCAGCGCTTCGAGAGCTGCCGGGTCGAGATTCGGCGGCGAAGTGTCCATCCGCCGCGACAGGCGCCGCAGGATCACCTCGGCCAAGTCCGGAATATCCTCGCTTCTCTCGCGCAGCGGCGGCACGCGCAGCTCAATGACATTGATGCGATAGAAAAGATCCTCGCGGAAGCGTCCTTCGGCGACGAGGTCGGTGAGATTGCGGTGCGTCGCGGAGAGAATGCGCACATCCACCGCCTCCTCGCGTGCCTCGCCGACCGCACGCACCGCCTTCTCCTGCACGACTCGCAAAAGCTTCACCTGCATGTGCAGCGGCAGATCCGCGATCTCATCGAGGAAGAGCGTGCCTCCTTCGGCGCCTTGGATGAGTCCCTTCTTGTCGGCGACCGCCCCGGTGAAGCTGCCGCGCTTGTGCCCGAAGAGCTCGCTCTCCATGAGCTCGGTGGGAATGGCGCCGCAGTTGACGGGCACGAAGGGCCCCTCGCGCCGTGCGCCGCTGTCATGAATCAATTGCGCGACGAGCTCCTTGCCGGTGCCCGACTCGCCGAAGATGTGCACCGGGGCCTGGCTCCTCGCGACGCGCGCGATCATCTCGCGCAGCTGCTGCATGGCCGCGGAGCGGCCGATGAGCCGCGGCCCCTGCATGGTGAGCGTCGTTGCCCCGTCGGAGCCCGGCCGCAGTTTCAGAGCACTGCCGACGAGCTTGCGCAATACCCCGAGATCGAGGGGCTTGGAGACGAAATCAAACGCGCCGAGCTTGAGCGCGCGCACGGCAGACTCGACGTTGCCATGCGCGCTGATGACGGCCACCGGTACCGCCGCATGGTTTTCCTGGATCCAGGCGACGAGATCAAGGCCGTTGCCGTCCGGCAGGCGCATGTCGGTAAGACACAGATCGAAACTCTCGGTCCCGAGGAGCCGCTTGGCGCCGGCGATATCGCACGCGGTCTGGGTTTCGACCTGCATGCGATTCAACGTCAGGCACACGAGCTCCAGGAGGTCAGGCTCATCATCCACGATCAGCACTTGCGGCTTACTCATGAGCGCAACCAGCGCTGCGGGTCGGCGAACACCAGGCGGAAGATGCTGCCGCCGCCGGCTCGCGGCTCATACAGAAGCGTCGCGCCGTTGGTCTGCGCAAGCTCGCGCGCGAGGAACAGGCCAAGCCCCGTGCCGCCGTGGCCGCGTGAGAAGAAGGGCTCGAAAATCCGTTCGGCGGACTCCGCCGGCACGCCGGGACCGCGATCGGCGATCTCCAGAAACGGACGCAGGCCGGCGGCGAGCCGCCCGAAGCGGATCTCGATCGGTATGTCGGCCGGTGCGTGCCGCAACACGTTGTCGCACAGATTCCATACCACCTGATGCAGCTGACTTGAATCCACGCGCACCTCAATCTGCGCATCGCCCCTGGAAATGCTAAGGCGTTCCGGCGGGCATTGCATAGTCGCGCAGAACTCATCCCGGAAATCGTCGATCCAGGGCTTGAGCAGCACGCGCTCGAGATGGGTTTCCTCGCGCCGCGACAGGCGCAGCACGTTATTGATGATGTCGTTCACGCGCGTGGAATTCGTGCAGATGATCTCCGTCAGGCGCTTATCCTCGCCCTCAAGGTGCGTCGACTCCGCGAGCAGTTGTCCCGCGTGGCTCATCGCGCCGACGGGATTTCTGATTTCATGCGCGATGCTCGCGCTTAAGCGCCCGAGCGCGGCGAGTTTTGATTGCTGGACCTTCTCCGCAAGGAGGCTCGTGTCCTCGAGAAATACCAGAATGGGCGCGGGAGCTGCGTTGCCGAGCGGCGCAAAATGCGGCTGGATGACGCGTGCGCCGTCGGCGGCGGTGAACGTTGCGGGCGCGTCGGCCGCGGCCGCGCCGCCCTGGCGCCAGGTCGCAAGCAAATAAAGAAGCCGCGGGGACGCCTCACCCAGCAGTGCGCCCGGATAGGCGCTGCGATCGCCCAGGATCTCTGCGGCGGACTCGTTGATGAGCCGCACGCGATCCGCGGTGTCGACCACGAGGATGCTCTCGCGCAGATGCTGCACGATGTACTGCGAGAGCTGCGCGAGGTTGGCCAGATCGATCTCCTGGCGGCGCACCAGGGCTTCGCTCTCGCGCAGGCGATTCGCGATCGGCCAGGCGGACAATGCGATGGCAAAGAGCACGACGCCGATGACGCCGCCGGTGGTGAAGTCGCCCGCCGGCGCAACTCCTGCGACATAAACGAACATCTGCTGCACGAGAATGCCGAGCGCGCCCATCGCCGCGATGAGAAAGGCGTCGCGATGTTCGGCGAGCACCGCCATCGCCCCCACCGGCAGCACGAGGAGAATCCCAAGACCGCTCGCGACCCCGCCGGTGACGTACAGAATGAGCGAAATCCCGGCCGCATCGACGCCGGTATTGAGGAGCGCGACGCCCCGCAGGCTCGGCCACGACAGGCGCCGGGCGACCACCAACAGCACGCCCGCCGAGAAGTAGGCGATGCAGGCCGAGGCGAAGGCGCCCGGCCGGCCGGTGAACGTCTCCTGGCCGCCCAGCCACTGCATCGTGAGCAGCACCGGCGGCAGGAGCAGCCGGTAGAGATTGACGAGGCCGATCACGCGCCAGGCGAGATCGCGCCGGGGAATTTGGGCTGACGCGGATTGGGCCGGCATGCGGCGTGAGCGACTAAAGCCAAAGCGAGCGAAGGCGGGGACTCTAGCATCTTCGCGCGCTGGCCACTCTCGCGGCTTTTCGCGAGAATACCGCCTCTTTGCGCGCGCGAGGCGAATCCCACGATGAATCTGCACGAGTATCAGGCGAAGGATCTGCTGCGTCGCTACGGCATCGCAGTCCCCGAGGGCGCGGTGGCGGCGAGCGCGCAGGAGGCGCTCAACGTCGCGCAGAGCCTGGGCGGGTCGCTGTGGGTGGTGAAGGCGCAGGTGCACGCGGGCGGGCGCGGCAAGGCGGGCGGCGTGCAGCTGGTGCGCAACCTTGCGGCGCTGCGCGGCGCGGCCGAGCGCATGCTGGGGCAGAATCTCGTGACCCAGCAGACCGGAACCTTGGGGCTTCCGGTGGAGCGCGTGTATGTGGAATCCGGCTCCGACATCGAGCGCGAGATTTATCTGTCGCTGACGCTCAACCGCGAGCGCGGTCGCATCGCCGTCATCGCCTCGAGCGCCGGCGGCATGGACATCGAGGAGGTCGCGCACAAGACGCCGGAGAAAATCATCAGCGTCAACGTGCACCCGGCCGCCGGCCTGCAGCCCTACCAGTGCCGCGAGCTCGCCTTTGCCCTGAAGTTGACCGGCAAGCAGATCGGCGACTTCCAGAAGCTTGCGATGGCGCTCTACCGGCTGTACATGGAGAACGACGCAAGCCTCCTCGAGATCAATCCGCTCATCCTGACGCGCGCCGGGGACCTGCTCGCGCTCGACGCCAAGATCAACATCGACGCCAACGCGCTCTTTCGCCACCCCGACCTTGCCGCGCTGCGCGATCCTAACCAGGAGGATCCTCTCGAGCGGCGCGCGAGCGAGCATGAGCTCAACTATGTTTCCTTGGACGGCGACATCGCCTGCATGGTGAACGGCGCGGGGCTTGCCATGGCGACCATGGACCTCATTCAGCTGCACGGCGGCAAGCCCGCCAATTTTCTCGATGTCGGCGGCGGCGCCACCGCCGAGCGCGTGGCGGTCGCCTTTGAAATCATATTTTCGAACCCCAAGGTACGTGCGGTGCTCATCAACATCTTTGGCGGCATCGTACGCTGCGACATCATCGCGCAAGGTGTGGTGCAGGCGGTCAAGGCCGTGGGCGTGAAGCTGCCGGTGGTGGTGCGCCTGGAGGGCACGAACGCTGCGCAGGCGCGCGAGATTCTCGCCTCGAGCGGCCTTGCGATCACGCCGGCCGAGGACCTCACCGACGCGGCGCGCAAAGTCATCGCGCTTGCGAAGCAGGCGCACGCATGAGCATTTTAATCAACCGCAACACGCGCGTGATCTGCCAGGGCTTCACCGGGCGCCAGGGTACTTTTCATTCCGAGCAGGCGCTCGCCTACGGCACGAAGCTCGTCGGCGGCGTCACTCCGGGCAGGGGCGGTGAGCGCCACCTTGGCCAGCCGGTGTTTGACACCGTGCGCGAGGCGGTGAGCGCAACCGGCGCCACGGCCAGCATGATTTATGTGCCCGCGGCTTTTGCAGCCGACGCGATTCTCGAGGCTGCGGACGCCGGCCTCGACCTCGTCGTGTGCATCACCGAAGGCGTGCCGGTGAACGACATGGTGCGCGTCAAAGCAGCTCTCGCGCAGTCGACAACGCGCCTCGTGGGACCCAACTGTCCGGGCGTCATCACGCCGGAGGAATGCAAGCTCGGCATCATGCCCGGGTTCATTCACAAGAAGGGCACCGTGGGTATCGTGTCGCGCTCGGGGACGCTCACCTACGAGGCGGTGTTTCAGACGACGCGCGCCGGACTCGGGCAGAGCACCTGCGTCGGCATCGGCGGCGATCCGGTGCGCGGCATGGGATTCATTGACGTGCTGGAGCTGTTCGAGCGCGATCCCAATACGCGCGGCATCATCCTCGTGGGCGAGATTGGCGGGTCCGATGAGGAGGCAGCGGCGACCTATATTCGCCATTTCGTGACCAAGCCCGTGGTCGCCTACATTGCCGGCGTCACCGCGCCGCCCGGCAAGCGCATGGGCCATGCCGGCGCCATTGTCGCGGGCGGCAAGGGCACGGCGGCGGATAAGTATCAGGCGCTTGAGGCGGCGCGGGTGCGCACCGTGCGCTCGCCCGCAATCATGGGTGAGACCATGCGCGAGCTGCTTCAGGGCAGGCCTGCCGCGCGGCGCGCGCCGCCGCGCAAGTCCGCGAGCGCGTCTAAGAAAAAGCGCGCCGCCAAAAAGCCGCGCGTGCCCAAGAAGAAATCTCCACAGAAGAGCCGCCGCAGGCACCGCTAGCGCCGTGAAGAGCTCTTTGAAGGTTGCGCTCGCGCAGATCGATCTCTTGGTCGGCGACGTGCAGGGCAACACCGCGCGCATCGTCAGCACCGCGCGGCGCGCGCATGCCGAGCTCGCAGCCGACCTCGTCGTCTTCCCGGAGCTTGCGCTCTCGGGCTATCCGCCCGAGGACCTGCTCTTTCATCGCGGCTTTCGCCGCCAGATCGAGGCGGGGCTCGAGCGCGTGCGCGCGGAGATCGGTACGGCGTCGGTGGTCGTCGGCTATCCCGAGTACAGCGGCCGCGACATCTACAACGCCGCGGCGCTGATCGCCGGCGGCACTCTGGCCGCCAATCACCGCAAGAGCGAGCTGCCGAACTACAAGGTGTTCGACGAGAAGCGCTACTTTCGTCCAGGCGCGCAGCCGACGGTGGTCGACGTTAAGGGATTTCGCGTCGGACTCTTGGTCTGCGAGGACATCTGGGGTCCGGAGGCTGCGCAAATGACGCGCTCCGCGGGCGCCGAGCTTCTCCTCGTCAGCAACGCATCCCCGTATGAGCTCCACAAGCAGCGCGAGCGCGAAGAGGTGGTGCGTGCGCACGTGCGCGAAGTGAACCTGCCGGTTGCGTACGTCAACCGCGTCGGCGGACAGGACGAACTCGTGTTCGACGGCAACTCATTCAGCATGGACGCGAACGGAAGTGTCGTGGCACGCGCGCCCGCATTTGTCGAAGGGACGTTCCTTACGGAATTCACGCGCGATGCGGCGGGCCGCGTGACGCCGCTTCCCTCCAGCATCGCGCCGGAGCTCTCCGATGAGGAGAGCGTGTATCGCGCGCTCGTTCTGGGCGTGCGCGACTACGTCATGAAACATGATTTTCCCGGCGTCGTCATGGGACTCTCGGGCGGTATCGACTCGGCGCTGACGCTGGCGATTGCCGCGGATGCCATCGGCGCCGAGCGCGTGCACGCGGTGATGATGCCCTCGCGCTACACCGCCGCCATGAGCCTGGAGGATGCGGCGGCGCAGGCGCGCACGCTCGGCGTCAAAAGCAGCCTCATTTCGATCGAAGGCATGTTCACGGCGGCGCTCGCCGCGCTCGCCGATGAGTTCGCCGGCAAGAGCGCCGATTCCGCCGAGGAGAACCTGCAGTCGCGCTGCCGCATGCTCATTCTCATGGGCATCTCCAACAAGACGGGGAAGATGCTGCTGACGACCGGCAACAAGAGCGAGATGGCGGTGGGCTATGCGACGCTCTACGGGGACATGGCGGGCGGCTTCGCGCCCATCAAAGATTGCAGCAAGCTTCTCGTGTATCGCCTGGCCGCGTATCGCAACGCGCAGGGACGCGTCATTCCGCAGCGCGTGATCGATCGGCCGCCCTCCGCCGAGTTGCGCGCCGATCAGAAAGACTCGGATACGCTGCCGCCCTACGAAATCCTCGATCCCATCCTCGAGGCCTTCATCGAGGAGGATCTATCGGTGGATGAGATCGAGGCGCGCGGCTTTGACCGCGCAACCGTCGGCCGGGTGCTCGATCTGGTGAAGCGCAATGAATACAAGCGCCGCCAGGCGCCTCCGGGTGTGCGCGTCAGCCGCCGCGCCTTCGGGCGCGATTGGCGCTATCCGATCACGAACGGCTATCGGCGCTAGCGATCACCAGGGGTGCCACCAGGATTTTTTCTTGGCCGATTCCGGCGGCGGCTGCTCCGCATTCGGGAAGTTGAGCGCGTACACCTGGCGTGCCTGATCGGCGAGCGGTGCAAGTCCCAGGTGATCATCCGCGTCGATGAGGATCTGCAGCGCAGGGCGCACGGCGGGTGCGCCGTCGTACTGCTCGATGGTCTGGCGCGCGCGCTGCGCGGCGGCGACGTAGGCGCTGCGGCGCATGTAGTAGCGGGCGACCGCGACGTCATAGTCGGCGAGGCGATTGCGCAGGAAGATCATGCGCTCGCGCGCATCGAAGGCGTATACGCTTTTCGGATACTGCTCGACCACGGTGCGAAAGGCGTCAAAGGACTTGCGCGCATTGGTGGGCGAGCGCTGGCTTAAGTCCGCATGGAAGAGCCGTTCCATGGCGTTCGGCGGATGCTCGAAATCAATGAGACCCTTCACGTACCATGCATAGTCGACCCGCGGATGAGTGGGATTCTCGCGCGTGAACTGGTCGGCGGCGTCGAGCGCGGACTCGCGCTCTCCCTCTTTGTAGTACACGTAGATGAGATCGAGCCGGCCCTGGCGCGCCTGATCGGTGAACGGGAAGCGCGCGGTGAGCGCCTCGTAGGTCTTGATGGCGCTCTTGAAATCGTAATTCTGCAGCTGCTTATGCGCGATCTTGTACAGACCGTCCGGCCCTTGCTTTGCGAACTTGTCGTCGTGGCGGTGACGCCACAGACTGCAGCCCGACAGCATGGCGAGCGCCATGAATGCCGCAAGCCACGCTCGCCACGTCCGGAATGATGAGGTCAAAGAGGGCCCTTCGTTGATTTCTGGTCCACCAAGCCGCGGAAGTATAGCGAATCCCCCGACCGGGGCTGGGACCGCGCGCGAGGCCCTCGAGTTCCGCACCCACGAGCTGGCGTTGCCGGCGGGCCTTGCCGGACTGCGCCTCGATCAGGCGCTCGCCAAGGTGTTTCCGCAGTACAGCCGCGCGCGCCTGCAGGACTGGATCCGCGCCGGAGCGGTCACGATTGACGGGCGGCTGCCGCGAGTGCGCGATCGGGTGCAGGGCGAGGAGGTCGTGCGTATCACGGCGCAGGTCGCAGCGGTCGGCAAGGTCGCCTCCGACGCGATGGCACTGGATGTGGTTTACAGCGATGACGCGATTCTCGTCATCAACAAGCCCGCCGGGCTCGTGGTGCATCCCGGCGCCGGCAATGCACGCAATACCCTGCAGAATGGCCTTCTCGCCTTCGATGCGACGCTCGAGCGGGTGCCGCGCGCGGGCATCGTGCATCGGCTCGACAAGGATACGAGCGGGCTTCTGGTCGTGGCGCGCACTCCCGAGGCGCACACGGCGCTGGTCGCGCAGCTTGCCGCGCGCGAGATTCGCCGCGGCTACGTGGCGCTGTGCACCGGCGTCATGACGGGCGGAGGCACGGTCAATGAGCCTATCGGCCGTCACAGAAGCCTGCGCACCCGCATGGCCGTGCGCGCCGACGGCCGCCCCGCCGTCACGCATTTTCGCATTCTGCGCCGCCTCGCCGCGCATACGCTCGTGAGCGTCGAGCTCGAAACGGGGCGCACGCATCAGATTCGCGTGCACCTCGCGCACTTGGGCTATCCACTGGTCGGTGATCCGGTGTACGGCGGACGGCGCCGTGTGCCGGCAGGGGCGAGCGCCGCCCTCACCGCCGAGCTTGCAGGCTTCATGCGCCAGGCACTGCACGCGGCGCGGCTCGGTCTCACCCATCCGGTGAGCGGTCGTGAGTTGAACTTCGAAGCGCCGCTGCCCGCGGACTTTGCGGCGCTTCTGGCCGCGCTTGAGCCTTAAGGCGTGCGGGCCGATTTTTATCTGACACCCGATTGGCCCGCCCCTGCCGGCGTGCGCGCCGCTTTCACGCTGCGCACGGGAGGCGTGAGCTTGCCGCCCTTTGATTCGCTCAACATCGCAGCCCACGTCGGCGATGTTGCAGAAGCAGTCGCGCAGAACCGCCGACGGATGGGCCGCGCGCTCGGGCTCGCCGCTGAGCCTTTATGGCTCGAGCAGGTTCACGGTGCCGAAGTCGCCGATTTGGATGCCGCCTCGCCGGTGACGCGCGCCGATGCCGCATTGACGCGCGTGCCGGGGCGCGTGTGCGTCGTGCAGGTGGCCGACTGCCTGCCTGTACTTTTGGCCGCGCACACAGGATCCGCAGTGGCTGCGGCCCATTGCGGCTGGCGGGGGCTTTGCGGCGGCGTGCTCGAGGCAACGGTGCGCGCGCTCAAGGTGCCCGCGAGCGAGCTCTATGCCTGGCTCGGTCCCGCCATCGGACCTGCCGCTTTTGAGGTGGGAGAGGAAGTGCGCGCGGCGTTTCTGGCGCAGGATGCGCTCGCGGCGGCGGCCTTCGCGGCGAACCCGCGCGGCCGCTGGCAATGCGATCTTTTTGCGCTTGCGCGCCTGCGCCTCAGCGCGTTGGGAGTATCTAGGGTGTATGGCGGCGGGGTGTGTACGCATGCAGATCCGCAGCGCTTTTTTTCCTACCGGCGCGACGGCCGTTGCGGGCGCATGGCGGCACTCATCTGGATCTCAGAGCAGCCGCCCGGGCGGCCTGAGCGGGCATGCTAGGATAATTCGCGCCCGCCGAAACTAAGTAGAAGAGCTTGAGCGTATTAGCCTCGATCCTCGCCTTCACAACCCTGGGCGGCATCGCGAGCGCCGCAGTCGCAGGCGCCGTGCTCCTCCTGCCGGCGGCGACCCGCAGCCGCTTCCTGCCGCACCTCGTGAGCTTCGCAACGGGAGCACTCCTGGGGGCTGCGCTCTTAGGGCTACTGCCCGAGGCCCTCGAGCGCGCAGGCCCTGCGCACGGGGAGGCCGTGGGACTTGCCGTCACCGCGGGCATCCTCCTCTTTTTCATCCTTGAGAAGCTCATGTTGTGGCGCCATTCGCATGAGGGCGAATTTCACGACCCTGATCTCTTGCAGCTGCATCGCGACAAGGCCTCCGCCATGGTCGTGCTCCTGGGAGATGGTATCCACAACGCGCTCGACGGCGTGCTGATCGCAGCGGCCTTCATGACGAGCACGCCGTTGGGGGTGGTGACGGGCATCGCCGTCATCGTCCATGAGATCCCGCAGGAGGTCGGAAGCTTCGCGGTGCTCCTTAATTCGGGCATGTCGCGCGGCCGCGCGCTCTTGTTAAACCTGGTCTCGAGCCTTACATCCATCCTGGGCGGCACCCTGGCCTATCTCGCCCTCGGCGAGGCGCTGGGCGTGCTGCCGTACGCCGTCGCCATCGCGGCGGCAAGTCTGCTCTACGTCGCCATGGCGGACCTCATTCCCGGTCTGCATAGGCGCGCGGAAGTGGGGGCAAGCGTGGCCCAGGTACTGCTCATCAGCTTAGGCATTGGGCTCATCGCCTGGATCGGACGCGACTGAAGAGTTGGGGTATCAAATGCGACAGGACAAACTCACAGCCAAATTTCAAGCGGCACTCGCCGATGCGCAGTCGCTGGCGCTTGGGCGCGATCATCAGATATTGGAGCCCGCCCATGTGATGCTGGCGCTCCTCGACAGTAGCGGTGGCACCGTGCGGCCGCTTCTCATGAAGGCGGGAGCGGACGTCAATAAGCTGCGCTCCGAGTTGGGCGCGCTCCTCGACAAGCTGCCGAAGGTCGAGGGCACGCCGGGGGAGATCCACGCTTCGAACGATCTCACGCGCCTCCTCAACGTCACCGACAAGCTCGCGCAGAAGCGTGGCGATCAATATATTTCGAGCGAGCTGTTCATGCTCGCGGCCTTTGAGGACAAGGGACCTCTGGCGCGCATCTTGAAGGATGCCGGCGTCGTGCGCGGCGCCGTCGAGAAGGCGATCGACGAGGTGCGCGGCGGGGAGACGGTCTCCGACCCCAATGCCGAGGAGCAGCGCGGCGCGCTTGAGAAATACACGGTCGATCTCACCGCGCGCGCCGCCTCGGGGAAGCTTGATCCGGTGATCGGCCGCGACGAGGAGATCCGCCGCACCATCCAGGTGCTGGCGCGGCGTACCAAGAACAATCCCGTACTCATCGGCGAGCCGGGCGTCGGCAAGACGGCGATCGTCGAGGGGCTCGCGCAGCGCATCATCAACGGCGAGGTGCCCGATGGGCTCAAGAACAAGCGCATTCTCGCGCTCGACATGGGCTCGCTCATCGCCGGCGCCAAGTTCCGCGGGGATTTCGAAGAGCGCCTGAAGGGCGTGCTCAATGATCTCGCCAAACAGGAAGGCCAGATCATCCTCTTCATTGACGAGCTGCACACCGTCGTCGGCGCGGGCAAGGCGGACGGCGCGCTCGACGCGGGCAATATGCTGAAGCCGGCGCTCGCGCGCGGCGAGCTGCATTGCGTCGGCGCGACGACGCTCGACGAATACCGCAAGTACATCGAGAAGGACGCGGCTCTGGAGCGGCGCTTCCAGAAGGTGCTGGTGGATGAGCCCTCGGTCGAGGACACCATCGCAATCCTGCGCGGCTTGAAAGAGCGCTACGAGGTTCACCACAAGGTCGAGATCACTGATCCCGCCATCGTCGCGGCGGCGACGCTGTCGCACCGCTACATCGCCGACCGCCAGCTGCCGGACAAAGCCATCGACCTCATCGATGAGGCCGCGGCGCGCATCCGCATGGAAATCGACTCCAAGCCCGAGTCGCTCGACCGGCTCGAGCGTCGCATCATTCAGCTGAAGATCGAACAGGAGGCGCTGAAGAAGGAGCATGACGAGGCCTCGCGCAAGCGCTTGAAGAGCCTCGAGGGGTCTTTGAACGCTCTCGAGCGCGAGTACGCGGATCTTGATGAGGCCTGGAAGTCCGAGAAAGCCTCACTGCAGGGCGCCGCCCACATCCGCGAGGAGCTCGAGCGCGTGCGCATCGAGCTCGACACGGCCCGCCGTGCGGGAAATCTCGGGCGCATGGCGGAACTGCAGTACGGCCGCATCCCGGAGCTTGAAAAGAAGCTGGCCGATGCCGTCGCGGCTGAGCAGAAGGAACGCCCGCGCCTGGTGCGCAATCAGGTGACCGAGGAGGAGATCGCCGAAGTCGTCTCCAAATGGACCGGCATCCCGGTGTCCAAAATGCTCGAGGGCGAGAAGGAGAAACTTCTGCGCATGGAGGAGGCGCTGTCGCGGCGCGTCGTCGGTCAGGAGGAGGCGGTGCGCATCGTCGCCAATGCGATCCGCCGCTCACGCGCGGGTCTTGCCGATCCGCGCCGCCCGAACGGCTCGTTCCTGTTCTTGGGTCCCACGGGCGTGGGCAAGACGGAACTTGCGCGGGCGCTTGCCGAGTTCCTGTTCGACACCGAAGAGTCCATGGTGCGCATCGACATGTCGGAGTTCATGGAGAAGCATTCGGTGGCGCGCCTCATTGGCGCGCCGCCCGGCTACGTCGGTTACGAGGAAGGCGGCTATCTCACCGAGGCGGTGCGTCGCCGTCCCTATGCCGTGATCCTCCTCGATGAGATCGAGAAGGCGCATCAGGACGTCTTCAACGTGCTCCTGCAGGTGCTCGATGACGGACGACTGACGGATGGCCAGGGACGCACGGTCGACTTTCGCAACACCGTCATCATCATGACGTCGAACTTGGGCTCGCAGGTGATCCTGGAATATGCAGGCGAGGGCAACTACCAGCGCATGAAGAGCGCGGTAATGGAAATTGTGCAGAAGCATTTCCGCCCCGAGTTCGTCAACCGCATCGACGATATCGTCGTGTTCCACCCGCTCGGTACGCCGCAGATCCGCGCCATTGTCGACATTCAGCTGGGTTACCTGCGCGCGCGCCTCCTCGAGCGCGACATGGGTCTTGAGCTCGACGATCAGGCTCGCGACCTCATCGGCGAGGCGGGCTTTGATCCGGTGTACGGCGCGCGGCCGCTGAAGCGCGCGATCCAGCAGCAGATCGAGAACCCGCTCGCGCAGCGGATCCTGAAAGGCGAATTCGTGCCGGGGAGCCGTATCAAGGCGAGCGTGCGCGATGGGGCGCTGACGTTCAAGCAAGTGGCAGCGTGAGCCGCGCTCGATTAGCTTAAGCTGCGGTCATTGTGAAGGAGGCCCCATGCCGTTTTACGAGTACGAGTGCGCGAACTGCAAGTTCTACAAAGAAGTCATGCAGAAGGTGTCCGATGCGCCTTTGAAAAAATGCCCGTCGTGCGGGAAGAACGCGCTGAAGAAGCTCGTGTCGGCGCCGGTGTTTCGCCTGAAGGGCGCGGGGTGGTACGAAACCGACTTCAAGGGCGACAAGGAGCACAAGCGCAATCTCGCCGAGAAGGAGCCCGAGCCTGAGAAGAAGAAGGAGGGGGCGGATTCGAAGGCGGTGACGGCCGATGCGAAGCCTGGCGAGAAGGCGGCCGAGAAGGCAGCCGATGGTAAGGCCAAGGATGCGAAAGCCGCCGACGCCAAGCCCGCGGCCGACAGCAAACCTGCCTCTGAAGGCGCAGGCGCAAGACGCAGCACGCGCAACGTGCGCAAGAGCGCGGTCAAGACGGCGGCGAAATCACGCTCGAAGGGCAAATCGCAAGGCCGGAAGCGCCGATGACGCCAGTCGTGGCGCGCCCGCGCAGCATGCGGCGCTACCTGGTCGCCGGCATCCTCGTATGGCTGCCGATTCTGGCCGTGGTCTGGGTCATCCGCTTCCTCGTGCAGTTGACGGATCGGACGCTGCTGCTCCTGCCGCAGTCCTACCGCCCCGAGGCGCTCTTTGGCTTTGCTCTGCCCGGCCTGGGGGCGATTCTCGCCTTTCTCATCCTGCTCGTGACCGGACTCCTCGTGACCAATCTCATCGGGCGGCAGCTCGTCGTGTATTGGGAGGAGCTCCTGCAGAGGATCCCGCTGGTGCGCTCTATCTACAGCAGCGTGAAGGGCCTCGCCGAGAGCGCTTTCTCGCAGGACAGCGCTTTTCGCAAGGTGGTGCTCATTCCCTATCCGCGCCCGGGCCTCTGGAGCATCGGCTTTCTCACCACCGAGAACTTAGGCGAGATCAGCACCAAGACCGGCGTGCCGTCGGTGTGCGTGTTCATTCCCGCCACGCCCAACCCAACTTCCGGCTTCATCGTCATCGTGCCGCGCGCGGAGGTGATCGAGCTTTCCATGAGTGCCGACGCTGCCATGAAAATGATCGTCACTTTGGGCGTTGTTACCCCGCAGGCCCCTCGCCATGCGTAGCCATTACTGCGGACAGGTCGACGCGGCCCTCGCGGACAAGGAAGTCGAGGTGGCCGGCTGGGTGCATCGGCGGCGCGATCATGGCGGCGTCATTTTCGTCGATCTGCGCGACCGCGAGGGCCTCTTGCAGGTGGTGTTTGATCCCGAGGAGGCGGCGGTGTTCGCACAGGCGGAGCGCCTGCGCAATGAATTCGTCATCCGTGTCAAAGGCCGCGTGCGCGCGCGTCCGGCCGGCACCGCCAATACCCACCTGGCTTCGGGCGCCGTCGAGCTCCTCGCCAAGGAGATCGAGATCCTGAATCGCAGCGAGCCGTTGCCGTTTCAGCTCGATGAGACGGTGAACGAGGAAGTGCGTCTCAAATACCGCTACCTCGATCTGCGCCGCGAGGTCATGAGCCAGCGCCTGCGGCTGCGCCACCGCATCACGCGCGCGATACGCAGCTTCCTCGATGAGCACGGCTTCATTGATCTTGAGACGCCCATGCTCACCAAGGCGACTCCCGAGGGCGCGCGCGGCTATCTCGTGCCGAGCCGCATCCATCCCGGCAAGTTCTTCGCGCTGCCGCAGTCGCCGCAGATCTTCAAGCAGCTCCTCATGATCGCAGGCTTCGATCGCTACTATCAGATCGTGCGCTGCTTTCGCGATGAGGATCTGCGCGCCGATCGCCAGCCCGAATTCACGCAGCTCGACGTCGAGACCTCGTTCCTGTCGCAGTCGGCCATCATGGATCTGATGGAGGCTCTGGTACGGCATCTCTTCAAAGAGGTGCTCAACGTCGCCTTGCCGGCGCCATTTCCGCGTCTCACGTTCGCCGAGGCGCTGCGACGCTACGGCTCGGACAAGCCTGACCTGCGCGTGCCGCTCGAGCTTGCCGACGTGGGCGACCTTCTCAAGGACTGCGACTTCAAGGTGTTTGCAGGACCTGCCAACGATGCGGCAGGGCGCGTGGCAGCGCTTTGCGTTCCCGGCGGCGGCGCGCTGTCGCGCAAGCAGATCGACGACTACACGGCCTTCGTCGCACGCTACGGCGCCAAGGGCCTTGCCTACGTCAAGGTCAATG
>Ga0302324_100001819_pt1 | contig 50813 bp, 39 predicted proteins | sample Palsa_T0_1_FD_201949 | JGI IMG/M metagenome (GOLD analysis project Ga0302324, IMG submission 201949) | Peat permafrost microbial communities from Stordalen Mire near Abisko, Sweden - Palsa_T0_1 | ecosystem: Environmental > Terrestrial > Soil > Palsa > Peat permafrost | place: Sweden: Abisko...
GTGCGACAGCAGAGCGTGCGGCAGCGGAACGGGCCGCTCAGGAGCGGGCCGAGCGCAAGCGGACAGCGTCCGGCCCGGGCACCAGGCCCGGGGGCGATGATCGCGGTAGTTCCCGGTCGAGCTGGCCGGACCCTGAGAGCCGGTCAGCTGCGACGGCGCAGACGGCGGTTCAGCACGTTCCGGCGGGACAGAGCGCGCGGGCGGGGCAGGCAGCGCCGACCGGACAGGCCCCGCCAGCTGGACCGGACGCGCCAGCCGGTAAGCCTGGCAGCACCGAAGGCCCGCAGCCGGAACGCTCCAGGCCCGCCTGGACGCTGCGGCTTCCTGGCGATCGCCCGGCCCCTGAGCCCGCGGCTGCAGGTCCGGCGGTGACAAGCCCAGCGGCCGGCGCAGCGCCCGCCGCTGCAGAGCCGGCAGCGCCAGCTCCGTCAGCCGCCGAGTCGGCGGCAGCAGTGCCGCCGAGAGCGATGCCGGCGGGAGCACAGCCGACTACAGCACAAACACCGGAGCCGACCGCCGCGCGCGAGCAGAGTTCAGCGGACGCGACTGCAGCGGACGCAACTGCGGCGGCGGCGCGGCCACTGCTGCCGAACGCGGTACCGCCCCCCGCACGCAGCGATGAAAGGCCGGTCGAGGCGGCGTCGTACCTGGCGGCCGACGACCCCACCAGGCTGGCCCGGCGGCGTGACTCTGCCGCCGAGATACTGGCACCGGCTAGCGGATCCACTGCTCTCCCGTCCCGGCCAGCGCCAGCCGGACGGAGCACGACCAGGGGCTCTGACCTCTTCACTCCGGCTCGCCCGGCGACCTCGCCTGGCGAGGATCAGGGGACTCTGCCGCCGCCAGGCCGCCCTTCACCGGCCGATCCGCTGACCGGGCCAGCGCCGGCTCCGTCGCCTGGTGCCGGGCGTACCCGCCTGCAGAAGGAAGCCGAAGCCGCCGCCGCAGCGAAGGCGGCCGCAGCTAAGACCGCGGCCGCCCCCTCAGCCGCCCCCGCCAGTCCTGCCCCCGCCAGTCCTGCCGCCACCAGCACCGGCGCCACCAGTACCGGCGCCACCAGTTCCGGCGCCACCAGTTCCGGCGCCACCAGTTCCGGCGCCACCAGTACCGGCGCAACCGTCGCGGCTGACCTGCCGAAGGCGGCGAGCGCTCCGGCTGCCGAGGCCGTGTCGAGCAAGGCGGCCACCGCCAGGCCGGCCGATCGGGAGGCCGCGCCCGCGCCCGAACCAGCGCCCGCGCCGGCACCTGCGGCCGCGCCCGCCCGGACGGTCGTCGCGGACAGCCCGGCGGCCACTGACGAGGCCGCGGCCACGGTGTCCGTCGTTCCCGGCATTGCCAGGTATCACATGACCGACTGCATCCTGATCAGGTTCCTTAGCGCCGAGGATCTGCAGACGATGACCAGGCAGGCGGCCGAGGCCTCGGGATGCGTGCCGTGCCGGGCATGCCGCCCCGAGAAGTCTCCGGCCGACGCCTGACCGGCAGGCCCCCGACCGGCATGCGCCTCCGTTAGAGCGGGCGAAGCCAGAACACCAGGCCAAGCTCGGTGCTGTCATGCCGGCGGAGCCCGGACGGTTCCGGCGCCTGGTCCCCGGCCTCTGGACCCGGCCCGGACTGCGGGCCCGGACCGGTCTCCGGGGCCGGCCCGGACTGCTGCGGGCCGAAGTCGACTGCCAGCACCTCCGCGCTGATCAGGGCCTGATGCTCGGTCAGGGCCTCGGCCAGGTTCTGGTCAGCGGTGCTCCACCGGACCGAAACCCGGTCGGTCACGTCGAGGCCGTCGCTCTTGCGGGCGTCCTGAACCAGGCGGATGAACTCCCTCGCCAGGCCTTCCCGGCGCAGCTGGGGGGTGATCGTGACCTCGAGCGCAACGGTCTCGCCCGCATCGCTGGCAACGGCCCAGCCGGCGACCGGCGTCTGCGTCACGATGACGTCGTCCGGTCCCACGGTCAGGCTCACCCCGTTCACGTCCAGCTCCGCCGCCCCGGCCCGGTCCAGCTCGGCCGCGAGCCACGCCGGATCGGCGGCCATGATGGCCGCGGCAACTGACGGCGTCGCGCTGGCGAAGCGGCTGCCGAGAGCCCGGTAATTAGCCTTAACCGAGTGGCTGACAAGCTCGCGGTCTGAGCTGTCGAGCTGTTCCAGCGACCGGACGTTCAGCTCGTCGGCGACCTGGGCCCTGAGCTCGGCGGTCAGGTCAGCGAATCCGGGCGCCGCGATCAGCGCCCTCGACAGCGGCTGGCGCACTTTCACCACCGCGCTGGCCCGCGCCGAGCGGCCCAGCTCGACCAGCCGCCGGGCCAGGTCCATCTGGGCGGCCAGCTTGGTGTCGATGACCGTCTCGTCCGGCACCGGCCAGGACGCGAGATGAACGGATTCCGGCGCGCCTTCCTCCCGCAGGACGTCCCACACGTAATCGGTAATGAACGGCGTGATGGGCGCCATCAGCCGGGTCAGGGTGCCGAGGGCCTCGGACAGGGTGGCGAACGCAGCCGCCCCGTCCGCGGTTACCGGTCCGTCCCAGAACCTGCGACGGGACCGGCGCACGTACCAGTTGGACAGGTCGTCGATGAACTTGGCCAGGCGGCGGCCCGCCGCCGCCGAGTCGAACGCCTCCAGCGCTGCGGTGACCTCGCGCACGACCAGGTTCAGCTCGCTGAGCAGCCAGCGGTCCAGTACCGGCCGGTCGGCCGGCGCTGGCACGGGTGCTTCAGCCTTCCCGCCGGTGCCCGCCTGCTCGGCCGCCGTGCTGGCGTACAGGACGAGGAAGGAGGCCGTGTTCCAGTAGGTGAGCAGGACTTTCCTGACGATCTCCGCCAGGACGCCGGCACCGATCTTCCTGGTCGACCACGGAGACCCGGACACCGCGAAGAACCAGCGCACCGCGTCGGCACTGTGCGTTTCCATAAGCTGCATCGGCTCGAGCACGTTGCCCAGGTGCTTGCTCATCTTGCGGCCGCGCTCATCCACGAGCAGGCCGAGGCATACGACGTTCTCGTACGCCTGCCGGCCGAAGACCAGGGTCCCGACGGTCATCAGCGAGTAGAACCAGCCGCGCGTCTGGTCGATCGCCTCACAGATGAACTGCGCCGGGAAGGACCGCTCGAACTCTGCCTCGTTCCGGAACGGCGCCCCGAACTGGGCGAACGACATCGCCCCGGAGTCATACCAGACGTCAATTACTTCGGGAACGCGCTGCGCCGGCGACTCGCATTCGGGGCAGCTGATCTCGATGTCGTCGACGAACGGCCGGTGCGGGTCGATCCCGGTTACGTCAGCGCCGGCCAGTTCCGACAGCTCAGCCAGCGAGCCCACGCAGGTGAGGTGGTCCGCCGCGCACTGCCAGATCGGCAGCGGCGTACCCCAGTACCTGGTCCTGGACAGTGCCCAGTCGACGTTGTTGCGCAGCCAGTCCCCGTACCGGCCGTGCTTGATCGTGGGCGGCTGCCAGTTCGTGGCCTCGTTCACCGCGAGCAGCTGGTCTCTGATCACGGTCGTGCGGATGAACCACGACGGCAGTGCGTAGTACAGCAGCGGGGTGCCGCAGCGCCAGCAGTGCGGGTAGCTGTGCTCGTGCAGCCGGGAGCCGAACAGCAGCCCCCGGTCGGACAGGCTCTCGATCAGCCGGGGATCAGCCGCCTTGAAGAACAGTCCGCCGACCAGCGGGATCTGCTCCTCGAAGCGGCCATCAGGCTGGACCGGGTTGACGACCGGCAGCCCGTGCTCCCGGCCTGCGGCCATATCGTCGGCGCCGAAGGCGGGCGCGAGGTGGACCAGCCCGGTGCCGTCCTCGGTGGTCACGAACCGCCCGGTCACGACCCGGTGCGCGCCAGGGACGTCGATCAGCCGGAACGGCGGCTCGTAGGTCGCCCCGGCCAGCTGCGCCCCGGTGAACCGGTCGGTGATATGCCAGCCCTCGCCCAGCACCCGGGCGAACAGCGCGTCTGCCACCACGACCCGGTCGCCGACACCGGACTTGCGGGCGAGGGCGTAGGTCTCGTCCGGGTGCACGGCGACCGCGGTATTGGAGACCAGCGTCCACGGCGTGGTCGTCCACACCAGCAGGTCCGCGCCGGCCAGCTGCGGCGGCGCGTCCGGCGGCAGCGTCCGCAGGGGGAAACGGACTGTCACCGACGGGTCGGCGACAGTCCGGTACACGTCCGGCTGGCCCATCTCGTGATCGGACAGCGGCGTGCCGCAGCGCGGGCAGTAGGGGCTGATCCGGAAGTCCCGGACGAGCAGGCCCTGCTCGTAGACCCGCTTCAGCGACCACCAGACCGACTCGATGTAGCCGGGGTCCATAGTCCGGTAGGCGCGGGAGAGGTCTACCCAGTAGCCCATCCGCTGAGTGAACTCCGCAAACGCATCGACATGCCGCAGAACGGACTCGCGGCAGCGGGCATTGAAGGCTGTTATCCCATATGCCTCGATATCCCGTTTCGAGGTGAGCCCGAGTTCTTTCTCGACCGCCACTTCGACAGGCAGCCCGTGGCAGTCCCAGCCAGCCCGCCGGGGCACATGAAAGCCCTGCATGGTCTTAAAGCGGGGGAACGCGTCCTTGAGTACCCGGGCCTCGATGTGATGGACGCCGGGCATGCCGTTCGCTGTGGGCGGACCCTCATAGAAGACCCACTCCGGGCCGCCGGCTGTCTGGTCGACCGAGCGCTCGAAGATCTTGCCGTCGCGCCAGCGGCGCAGCACCTCGTGCTCAAGAGATGGCAGGTCAGCGCTAGCGGGCAGCGCGGAGAAAGGGCGCGGCATGGTGGCCACAGAATAGCGGACGGGCAGCCGGCCGGCCCGGCCTGACCGGGGCGTGGCGGGGGTCCTGGCCGGCCGATCGGGCCTCATCGCGCGGTTGGCCGGCCGGCGGCGGCGGGTATGTTTGCGGATTGCGCCAGTCACCACTTATCCTCCGGTGACTGTTTGCATAGATGACCGAATGCCCAGCTGCACAGAGGGAGGCGGAAAATGACCGCTACCGCGCATTCTGGCGCTGCCGCCCTACCCGTGCGCCGGGGAGAAAAGCGCTGGACGGAAGCCGAGATTTCGGCGCTGCGGGACCAGCTGGCCGCCGAGGTGGCCGCCCTCCGGACCGACATCGGCCGGGCCGAGGCGGATGTCGCCAGCCGGCTCGGCGACGCTGTCGGCGATGCGGGCGATGACCAGGCCGACGTCGGCGCGAAGACCTTTGAGCGCGAGCACGAGCTGGCGCTGACTCACAATGCCCGCGAGCTGCTAGCCCAGAACGAGCGCGCCATCGCCAGGATCGAGGCCGGTACCTACGGCACGTGTGAGTCCTGCGGTGAGGCAATCGGCAAGGCTCGCCTCCAGGCCTTCCCGAGGGCTACTCTGTGCGTGACATGCAAGCAGCGCGAGGAGCGCCGCTGACCGGGCCGGCGGCGGCCGGTCAGCAGGACAGCAAGCCAGGCAGCCCGACCGGTCTCGAAGTCGGTCGCCCGCGCCGCCGGGTGGTGCTGCTGGTCGCGGTAGCGCTGGCGGTGCTGGCGCTGGACATCGTGACGAAGACCATCATCGTCGCGACGCTCTCGCCGACGCATACGATCCGGCTGCTGGGCGGCTTCCTGCACCTGCGGCAGGACCGGAACCCGGGCGCAGCCTTCAGCTTCGCGCCGTCGCTGACGATCCTGTTCTCGCTGATCGCGATCACCGTGATCGTCGTGATCCTGCGCTCGTCCCGGCGCATCAGGAGCACTCCCTGGGCGATCACGCTCGGCCTGCTGCTCGGCGGCGCGACGGGCAACCTCGTCGACCGGATCTTCCGGTATCCCGGCTTCTTCCGCGGCTGGGTCGTGGACTGGATCCAGATCCCGCACTGGCCGGTGTTCAACCTGGCTGACTCGGCCATCGTCTGCGGCGGCATCCTGGCGGTGCTGCTCTCCGCCCGCGGGATCCGGCTGGACGGGCAGCGCGAGCACAGATGACCAGCCCGGGCGGCCCGGGCGCTCGTCGCGTGCCGGTGCCTGACGGGCTCGACGGAGAGCGCCTCGACGCCGCGCTGGCCAGGATGTTCGGTCTGTCCAGGACCCAGGCGGCTGACCTGATCGGGAACGGCGGCGTCCTCATCGGCGGCCTCCCGGCGGCCAAGTCGGACCGGGTGCCGGCCGGGGAGTGGCTTGAGGTGACGCTCCCGCCGCCGCCTGCGGCCGTCCTGGCCAATCCCGAGCCGGTGCCGGGGATGACCGTGCTGTACGAGGACGACGACATCATCGTGGTCGACAAGCCGGTCGGCGTCGCGGCGCACCCCACCCCCGGCTGGACCGGTCCGACAGTGCTGCAGGGCCTGCTGGCCGCTGGGCACACGGTGGCGACCAGCGGTGCCGCCGAGCGGCAGGGCATCGTGCACCGCCTCGACGCCGGGACCACCGGGGTGATGGTCGTCGCCAAGAGCGAGCATGCCTACAGCGTGCTGAAGCAGGCCTTCCGTGAGCGCACCGTGGACAAGGTCTACCACGCGCTGGTGCAGGGCCACCCCGACCCGTTCCGGGGCACTATCGATGCCCCGATCGCCAGGCACCCGTCGGGAGACGGCCGGTTCGCCGTGGTCTCCGACGGACGTCCGTCCGTAACGCATTACGACACCCTGGAGGCGTTCCGGGCGGCCACGCTGCTGGAGGTGCACCTGGAGACGGGCCGGACGCACCAGATCCGGGTGCACATGACGGCCATCAGGCACCCGTGCGTCGGGGACCGGCTGTACGGGGCGGACCCCGTCCTGGCTGCCCGCCTGGGCATGACCCGGCAGTGGCTGCACGCGGTCAGGCTGAGCTTTGCTCATCCCGCCGACGGCCGGATGGTCGAGTTCACCAGCCCGTACCCGGCCGACCTCGCACGCTCGCTAGAGATTCTGGCCGCCGAGTCCTGAGATCGCGGCGGCCGCGCTTCCGCGGAAACGCCGTGGTAGGAGATCGTCGCCCTGGCGCCTGCCGCGGTCGCGGGTCGGCGCGATCGGGAGCCGGTGCGGACCGATCGGCCGCGTTTCCGCGGAAACGCGGCCAGGAAAGTGTCAGACCCGCGGATTATTATCAAACACATGATCGAATCAGTCGAAGCCACCTGCTCTGGCGACGGCCCGTCGCTGGACGTGCTTGAAGCGCAGATCTGTGAGCTGGCCGGGCATCTGGCCGCCGCGATGTACCGCTTCCTGCTGCTCGTCGGCGACTTTGACGCCCGCAAGGGATGGGCCAGCTGGGACCTGCCGTCGTGCTCGGCCTGGCTGGCCTGGAAGTGCCAGGTCGCGCCGGGGACGGCCCGCGAGCATGTCCGGGTGGCCAGGGCGCTGCGGGAGCTGCCGGTCATCGGCGCGGAGTTCGCGGCCGGGCGGATGTCCTATGCGAAGGTCAGGGCCCTGACCCGCATCGCGACCCCGGAGACCGAGGCGGGCCTTGCCGACCTGGCAGGGCCGATGACCGCCGCGCAGCTGGAGCGCTTCGCCGCCGCGCACCGAAAGGTATCGCGCGCCGAGGATGAGCGCGCCCGGGAGATGCGACGCGTTTCCTGGCGGACTGAGGAGGACGGGCAGCTCACGATGACCGTCAGGCTGCCCGCAGTCGACGGCGCAGTGCTGCTGCAGGCGCTGCGGGCTGCTGCCGACGACGTGGAGCACCCGCATACGGAGCGCCCGCATAGCCACGCCGCGGGCGACGCCGAGAGCTCGGCCGGTCAGGAGGGCTCAGCCGGTCCGGAGGGTCCGGCCGGGCGGGCGGAGTCCGCGGAGCCAGCCGCCGCGAGTCTTGCTGACGCGCTCGTCCAGGTGGCTGGCGCGTATCTGAGCGGCAAGGTTGCCGCGGCGGCTAACCCGGACATCTACCAGGTCGTCGTCCACGTCGGCACTGATGTACTGGCCAGCACTGATGTCCTGGCCAGTACTGATGTCTTCGCCAGCGAGGAGGGTGCCAGCCGCGATCGCCGGGTCGGGCACCCGGCTGACCCTGCCCGCTGCCATCTTCAGGACGGGCCGGCGATCAGTCCGGCTATCGCGCAGCGGATCGCCTGCCAGGCCACCTGGAGCTGGATGCTGCACGACCACCAGGGCAATGTGCTCGATGTCGGCCGTCGTCACCGCCGGCCGCCGCCGGCGCTGCGGCGGGCTGTTCGCGAGCGCGACGGATATCGCTGCCAGTACCCGGGCTGCAACTCCCGCCGGGTGGATATCCATCACATCGTGGCGTGGGCCAGCGGCGGCAAGACGCGGCTGCGCGACCTGATCAGTTACTGCGAGGCACATCACGTCATCGTTCACGAGCTCGGCTACCGGATCACCCGGTCTGACGACGGTGGATTCATCATCCGCCGTGCGGACGGCACGGTGGTCCCGGCCAGCCCGGAGCTTCCCGGAGGCAGCTGCGACCTTGCGGCCTGCCATGACGCTCCGATCACGGCAGACACGATCATCCCGTCCGCGCTGGGAGACAAGCTCGACCTGCATCAGACCATCTGGGCTTGCTTCGCAAATGCTCGCATTGCCGCCCAGGAGCGCGACGCAGCGGAGCCGGCGATGAGCGCGGCGTGATGGCCATTTCGGCTTTCCCGGATGCGTCGGCGAGCCTGCGCAGAGCACCGAGATGGGCCGGCGAGACTGGTAAATCCCCCGAGGTTCCTCAGCCGCAGCGGCGGTCGTGGGACCATGCCGTTCAGGAGGCGCGCAACATGGCGGTGAGCCGGGATTCGTTCGTGCACCTGCACGTCCACTCCGAGTACTCGATGTTGGACGGGGCGGCCCGGCTGAAGGAACTGTTCGCTGAATGCCAGCGCACGGAGATGCCCGCGCTGGCTATCACTGACCACGGCAACGTCTACGGCGCCTACGACTTCTGGTCCAAGGCCCAGGCTGCTGGCATCAAGCCGATCATCGGCACCGAGGCCTATATCGCACCCGAGCACCGGGGTCACAAGCAGCCGGTGCGATGGGGCACCCCGGCGCAGAAGGAAGACGACGTCTCCGGCGCAGGCGCGTACACGCACATGACGCTGCTCGCGCAGACCACCGAGGGCATGCACAACCTGTTCAAGCTGTCCTCGCTCGCCTCGCTCGAGGGCTACTTCCGCAAGCCGCGGATGGACCGCGAACTGCTGTCGCGCTACGCCAAGGGGATCATCGCGACCACCGGCTGCGTGAGCGGCGAGGTGCAGACCAGGCTCCGGCTGGGGCAGTACCAGCAGGCCCTGGATGCCGCGGCTGAGTTCCGGGACATATTCGGCGCGGACAACTTCTTCGTCGAGCTGATGCAGCACGACCTGGACATCGAGCGCCGGGGCGCAAAGGGGCTGAAGCAGGTCGCCACCGACCTGCGGCTGCCCTACCTGGTCACCAACGACTCGCACTACACGCGCGAGTCAGATTCGGCCGCGCACGAGGTCCTGCTGTGCGTGCAGACCGGTACCAACATGGCCGACCCGAACCGCTTCAGGCTCGAGGGCAACGGCTACTACCTCAAGACGCCGCAGGAAATGCGCGCTCTGCGCAGCGACGAGGACTGGCAGTCCGGCTGCGACAACACGCTGCTGATCGCCGAGCGGGCCGAGGCCTCGTTCACCAAGAGCAACCTGATGCCGGTCTACCCGCTGCCCGAGGGGGAGACCGAAGCCAGCTGGATGCGCCAGGAAGTCTGGCGCGGGATGGACTGGCGGTTCCCGGACGGCTACGACGAGCAGCGCCGCAAGCAGGCCGAGTACGAGATGGGCGTCATCGAGACGATGGGGTTCTGCTCGTACTTCCTGGTGGTGGCTGACTTCATCATGTGGGCGAAGCGGAACGGCATCCGGGTAGGGCCAGGGCGCGGCTCAGGCGCCGGGTCGATTGTTGCCTACTCGCTTGGCATCACCGACCTGGACCCGATCATGCACGGGCTGGTGTTCGAGCGGTTCCTGAACCCCGAGCGGATCTCGATGCCGGACATCGACATCGACTTCGACGAGCGCCGGCGGGGCGACGTCATCCGGTACGTGACTGAGAAGTACGGTGACGACCGGGTGGCGCAGATCATCACCTACGGCACCATCAAGGCCAAGGCGGCGGTCAAGGACTCGGCCCGCGTGCTCGGCTTCCCCTATGCGCTGGGCGACCGGATCACCAAGGCGTTCCCGCCCGCGGTGATGGGCAAGGACATCCCGCTGTCCGGCATCTTCGATCCGGACTACCAGCGCTACGGCGAGGCCGGCGAGCTTCGCGCGCTGTATGAGGCCGAGCCCGAGGTCAGGCAGGTTATTGACACCGCCCGCGGGCTGGAGGGGCTGATCCGCCAGCCGGGCGTGCACGCCGCCGGCGTGATCATGAGCAAGGAGCCGCTGCTCGACCACATCCCGGTCTGGCGGCGGGAGGCGGACGGGGCGATCATCACCCAGTTCGACTACCCGGCCTGCGAGGACATCGGCCTGCTCAAGATGGACTTCCTCGGGCTGCGCAACCTCACCGTGCTGGAGGACGCGGTCGCCGGGATCAAGTCCAACCGGGGCATCGAGATCGACCTGGATCACCTCGCGCTCGACGATAAGCCGACCTATGAGCTGCTGGCCCGCGGCGACACGCTTGGAGTCTTCCAGCTGGACGGCAGCCCGATGCGGGCGCTGCTGCGGGCGATGCGGGCGGACAAGTTCGGCGACATCTCGGCCGTCATCGCGCTGTACCGGCCAGGACCGATGGCCAGCGCTCCCGTCTACGCCGACCGCAAGACGGGCCGGGCACCGGTCACGCCCATCCATCCTGAGCTCGCCGAGCCGCTGAACGACATCCTGGGCGAGAGCTACGGGCTGCTGGTGTACCAGGAAGACGTGATGTTCGCCGCCCAGAAGCTGGCCGGGTACTCGGCCGGCAGCGCGGACCTGCTGCGGCGCGCCATGGGCAAGAAGAAGAAGGAGATCCTGGACAAGGAGTACGAGCCGTTCGCCGCCGGCATGAAGGCGAATGGCTACTCCGACCAGGCGATCAAGACCATCTGGGACGTGATGGTTCCGTTCTCCGGCTATGCGTTCAACAAGGCGCACGCGGCCGGCTACGCGCTGATCTCCTACTGGACCGCATACCTGAAGGCCAACTTCCCCGCTGAGTACATGGCCGGCCTGCTGACGTCGGTGGCGGGGGACAAGGACAAGTCGGCCCTTTACCTGAGCGAGTGCCGCCGGATGGGCATCAAGGTGCTGCCGCCGGACGTCAATGCCTCCACCACGATCTTCACTCCGGTCGGGGAGGACATCAGGTTCGGCATGGCGGCCGTCCGCAACGTCGGCACCGCCGTGGTCGAGTCGATCGTCGCCGCGCGGACGTCCAAGGGCGCGTTCACCAGCTTCTCCGATTTCCTCCGCAAGGTGCCCGTCAATGTCTGCAACAAGCGCGTGATCGAGTCGCTGATCAAGGCTGGCGGGTTCGACTCGTTCGGGCACCCGCGCCGCGGCCTGATGCTGATCCACGAGCAGGCCGTGGACGCGATCATTGATGTGAAGCGGAACGAGGCCATCGGTCAGGACTCCCTCTTCGGCGACGACACCGAGGATGACGTGACATTCGACGTGCCAGTCCCGGATGGCGAATGGGAGAAGACGACGCTGCTGGCATTCGAGCGGGAGATGCTCGGCCTGTACGTCTCCGACCATCCGCTGCTGGGGGTGGAGCATGTGCTGGCGGCGGCTACGGACTGCTCGCTGGCCCAGCTGCTCGGCTCGGCCGACGACGAGCCCGAGCGCGGTTCCCGCGACCGGGATGCGCAGGTCGTGACCGTCGGGGGCATCCTGTCCGGCGTTCAGCGCAAGGTCACCAAGCAGGGCAGCACCTGGGCGGCGGCGGTGCTGGAGGACCTTGAGGGCGCGATCGAGGTGCTGTTCTTCCCGGCCACCTACGCGCAGTGCATGAGTCAGGTCATCGACGACGCGGTCGTGGTCGTCAAGGGCCGGCTCGACCGGCGCGAGGACGTGCCGAAGCTGGTCGCGATGGAGGTGAGCACACCGGACATGACGGCGGGTCAGACCGGCCCTTTCGTCGTGTCCATGCTGGAGGGCCGGTGCGTGCCGCCGGTCGTGGAGCGGCTGAAGGAAGTACTCCGGACCCATCCGGGAGCGACTGAGGTGCACCTGCGGCTGGTCACGGGGGACCGGGTCAAGGTGCTGCGGCTTGACGACAAGCTCCGGGTCAAGTCGTCACCGTCGCTTCTGGCCGACCTCAAGCAGCTGCTCGGCCCTGGCTGCGTCGGCTGAGCCAGGAGTGCGGATCGTCCCGGCTGGGTACGATCCGGACCCGGGGGAGCCGGGAGGCTCGCCATGAATCAGGATGGTGCGTACCGGGGGCGGGGGCCAGTGATCCGCAGACTGCTACGCGGGTCTGAATGGCGCCGCGAGGTGCTCAGGACCAATCTCTGGCTGATCCCGACGGTCGAGAGTCTCCTCGCGGTGGTCCTTTTCCTGATCACCTATACGCTGGACCGGGCCGCCTACGACGGCGACTTCGCGGTGCCGGGCTGGGCGATCAGCGGCGGCCCCGACGTCGCCCGGACCGTGCTCACCGCGATCGCGGCCGCGGTCATCACGGTAGTCGGCGTCGTGTTCTCGATCGTGATCGTGGCACTGACGCTGACCTCAACCCAGTTCGGCCCGCGGATGCTGCGTAACTTCATCCGGGACCGCGGCACGCAGGTGACACTCGGCACCTTTGTCGCCACTGTTGTCTACGCGGTTCTGACGCTCGGCGCCGTCGGCCAGGGCTCGCACGGGAACTTCGTACCGCACATCAGCGTCACGACCACGCTGGCGCTGATGCTGGTCGACCTGGCAGTTCTCATCTACTTCCTGCATCACATCGCCGTCCAGATCCAGCTGCCCGAGGTAATCGCGTCGATCGCGGGCGACCTGCAGAAGGCCATCGAGCTCCAGGCAGGCGACGACTCGCAGGTGGCCGATGCGGCACAAGCCGCGACAGTGATCGAGAACATGGCCGGCCACGGCGGCGTGGTCAGCGCCCCGCGCAGCGGCTATCTCCAGTACATCGAGCACCAGACGCTGGTGACCATCGCCACGGAGGTGGGCGCCGTCGTCCACGTCCTGTACCGGCCAGGCCACTTCATCGTGCAGGGAAATCAGTACGCGGCCGTCTGGCCGCCCGAGGCCGCTCCCCGTGTCGCGAGCGAGCTGAGCGGCGCGCACGTCACCGGCCCCTACCGGACCCTGGCGCAGGACGTCTCATTCGGCGTTGACCAGCTGGTGGAGATCGGCATCCGGGCCCTTTCATCGGCGGTGAATGACACCTTCACGGCGCTGACCTGCGTCGACTGGATCGGTGACAGCCTCTGCAAGGTCACCGGCCGATGGCAGCCGACCCGGGTATACCGGGACCGGGCGGGCGAGGTCCGGGTGATCACGACCGAGACCACCTGGGAGCGCCTGGTGCAGCGCGCATTCGAGAAGATCCGGCAGGCGAGCCCGGCGATGCCCGCGGTGATGATCAGGCAGCTCGATGCCCTGGCCAGGATCATGGAGCGCACGACCACCACGGCGGACCGTCAGGTGCTGCTCGACCAGGCGATGATGATCGAGCGCCTCAGCGACGGCACCGTCGACGAGCCATCTGACCGCGCTGACGTCGGCCGCGCCTACGCTGCCGTGCTGGCAGCGCACGACGCGGTCGCAGGAATCAGCCCGGACTGATCACGCGTCCCGGCGGTCCAGCAGGTAGGTCGCTGCGGCGAGCAGCAGAACTGCCCAGATGCACAGCACCCCGAATCCCTGCCACGGGCTCAGCAGGTCACCGGAGACCTCGTGCGTATGGGTGATGAGGATTCCCGCCTGCTCCGGCAGGTAGGCGTTGATGTGCGCTCCCCAGCTGCCCGGCAGGAGACCAGACAGGATCGGCAGCACGAATACCACGCCGATTGCCGTGCTGATGGCCGCAGCCGTATGCCGGATCAGCGCGCCGATGGCCAGCGACAGGATTCCGAGCACCGTCAGGTAGAGACCGGCGCCGATGGTCGAGCGCAGGACCCCGGAATCGCTCAGGCTGACGACGACGCGGCTGTGCAGGATCGCCGAGCCGATGAAGAAGCAGGCAAATGCGACAATTTCGGCGAGCACCAGGACGATGATCGTGAAGACCACGATCTTCGCGGCCAGCATCGGCCAGCGGCGGGGGACGGCGAGCAGCGAGGCGCGGATCACGCCGGTGGAGTACTCGGTGGCGATCAGCAGCACGCCCAGCACGGCGATGGTGAGCTGGCCAAGGCCGATGCCGGCGCCGAAGATGAAGCCCACAGGATCGGCCACGATCGTGGCGTCCCTGGCCGGAGCCCGCGGCCCGGTCCAGTGCGACACTGACAGCCAGCTGAGCAGGGCAGTGAGGCCGACGGTGATGATCACGAACAGCAGCAGTGTCCAGACAGTCGACCGCACCGACCGGATCTTGGTCCATTCGGCGAGCATGAGGCGGCCGAAGCCAGCCGGACCGCCGCGCCGGGCCGGGGCCGTGTCGCGCTGACCGGACGTCGCGATGGCGCTCATCGGGGGCTCCCGTCAGTAACTGCTGCTGGCGGCTCGGAGCCGAAATGCCCGAACTCAAGGCTGTCGGCGGTGAGCTCGAGGAAGGCGTCCTCCAGCGTGGCGAGCTGCGGAGTGAGCTCATGCAGGACGATGGAGGCGGACGCGGCCAGCTCGCCAATCCTCGGTGCCGGGAGACCGGTCACGGTCAGGACCGGTGCCTCGCCGCTGTCCGGCGGTCTGCCATCTCCGGCGGCCGTGGTGACAGAGCCCGCGGCACCAGTACCCGCGGCACCAGTACCCGCGGCAGCAGTACCCGCGGCAGCGGTACTCACGGCAACAGAGCCCCCCTCCGCCTGGATCAGCCGGGTGAGGCGATCCGGATCAGGCGTGCGGACCCGGACCGACTGGCCGGAGCCGCGGGCAATGACCTCGTCGGTCGCGGCATCAGCAAGCAGCCGGCCGCGGCCGATGACGATCAGGTGGTCAGCCGTGACCGCCATCTCGTTCATCAGGTGGCTGGACACCAGGACCGTCTTGCCCTGGCTGGCCAGGTGTTTCATCAGGTTCCTGATCCACAGGACACCCTCGGGATCCAGGCCGTTGACCGGCTCGTCGAGCAGGAGGACCTGCGGATCGCCGAGCAGCGCCGCAGCCACGCCGAGTCGCTGGCTCATGCCGAGCGAAAAGCCTCCTGCCCGCTTGCCAGCGACGTCCCTCAGGCCGACGAGTTCCAGCATCTCGTCGACGCGGCTGGCCGGCAGGCCCTGGGTCTGGGCCAGGAACAGCAGGTGGTTGCGCGCGCTGCGGCCGCTATGCACGGACTTGGCCTCGAGCAGCGCTCCGACGACCCGCAGCGGGTTCACGAGCTGCGCGTAGGGCTTGCCGTTAATCGTGGCGGTGCCGCTGTTGGCGTGATCGAGTCCGACGATCATCCGCATGGTCGTCGACTTGCCGGCCCCGTTCGGGCCGAGGAAGCCGGTGACGCGGCCCGGCAGGACGGTAAAGGACAGGTGGTCAACCGCCACCGTGTTCCCGAAGCGCTTGGTCAGTTCTCTTGCTTCGATCATCGGTATCTCTCATCCGGCGAAGCTGGCTCTTAAGTTCTATCGTGCAAGCCTTATCGCGGCGCGCGATTTATCACGGCGTGACCTAGCCTGGCGAAGATCATGAAATTGCGCTGGCCCGTGCCCGGGCCTGCGGCAACGTCCCGTACGCTGCTACAAAGCTATGACTGATCACAGCATGCTTCCGCCGTCCGGCGGGACGGCATCGCCACGTACTGCCACCACGCCGCCCGCCTCGTCAGGCCGCGCGGCACTGGCGGCTGTCCTCGTGCTGGCCGGAAGTGCCGTCATCGGCCTCATCGGTGGCCTGATCTGGGCGGCAGCCGCGCCCAGGGTCCAGTACCAGGTGTATACGCTGCACCCGCCCACCGCCTATGCCACCAATCCGGAGACCAGCGCCTTTATCGCAGCAGATGGCTGGTACTGCTTCATCGCTATCCTCGGCGGCGCTGTGATCGGGCTTCTCGCCTACCTGCTCGCGGTCAGGCGCTACGGGCCCTGGCCGATGGCCGGAGTCGTGGCTGGCTCGGTCGCGGCGGCGTATCTCGCTGCGTGGCTCGGGCACGTCCTGTCCGGCGGCCCCGGCTTCAATCATGTGCTCGCCACCAGCAAGCCCGGCAGCTATCTGTATGCGCCGATTTCGCTGGGATCGCGCGGAGCGCTGGCCTTCTGGCCCCTGGCTGCGGCCGCTGTCGCCGGCGGCATCGAGCTGGTTGGCTATCTTCGCTCCCGGCATCAGTCGCCCTACGGGGCGCCGATGCCGGGAATGGACTCATTCGGCGCCGGACCGTACCCGGCCGGGCGCACATACGCGGATGGGCCGGGGGCGGACCGTTCCGACCGGGCCCAGCGCGACGAGGCCCAGCGCGACGAGGCCCAGGGCGGCCAGTAGTCACCCTGCTGCCCCGCAGGTCAGCCAGCGCCAGGAGCGCCGAGCAGCCCGATGAGAGGCGCTGCCGGGGAGCCGATCCCGGTGGCGTCGTCGTAGCCCCTGGTCGCGCGGAGTGCTGCCGCGCCCTGACCGTCCATGCCGAAGGTGTACAGCTGACTCTGGATCGGCCCGGTCCCGGTTGTGGAGTCTGACCACTCGTTGCGGGCGGCCGCTATCCGCACACCCGGGCCGAGCGGAGTGTCGGTCACGTCGTGGAAGCCGCTGCCGCCGGCCAGCGAGTAGAGCAGGGGATTGGCGAACCCGAGTGAGCGCGGCCCGGTGTTCTGCGCCGCGTCCGCCTCGAGGCCGGCGAACAGCGGCGACGCCAGGCTCGTCCCGCCGATCCGGCTCAGCTGGAACCCGTAGCGTCCGCCGCGCAGGCGCACGGTCTCGCCGAACAGGAAGCCGGTCGCAGGGTCCGCGTCCATCGCGACGTCGGGCACTTCCCGCATCGGCCGGGCACTGATGCGGCCGTCCGGCAGGCGGGTCGACAGCGACCGCGGGACGACACCGGCCTGATAGGACGGCTGCGCGTAGAACGCCGAGGTCCCGCCGCCGGAGCCGAAGGCGTAGTCCGCCGGATAGCCGCCAGGCGGCGCAGGCTTCCAGCGCTTGCCGTGCTGCAGCACCACCTGGTCGCCCCAGGCGGTCTCCCACTTGTAGTTACCGCTGCGGCCGATGGCGAGCGTCGTGCCGCCGACGGCGGTGACCCAGGGCGAGGAAGCCGGGAAATTGGCCTGCAGGGCAGTGGACCCGTCCGCGGCGCCGCACCCGGTGGCCGGGTCGTTGTAGCCGCAGTCACCGGAGGCGAAGTCGAAACCGATGCCCTCCACAGCGCCCTGCTCGAAGACCTGGCTGAAAGCCGCGCTGACGGGCGCGGTCAGGCCCTTCTCGCCATCGATCCAGGAGTCCGATACGACGTCGGCGAGGCGGTTGTTGACGATCCTGGCGAGCCCGTCGAGCAGCGGGCCGAACGTGCAGTCCGAGGCGCCGACATACAGGACGTTCGCGCCCGGCGCCATGGCGTGCACCGCCTCGACGTCGAGTGTCTGCTCCTGATACCAGCCGGAGGCGCCGCACTCGGAGATGTCGTCGTAGGTGGAGGGGAGTAGCTGCTGGTACTGCTTCTGGCCGAAGGCAGGCTCGCCAACGGCCTCGGAATACTTGTTGGCGTCGCCCGGCAGTGTCGGCGAGGCGTAGGCGTCGACGATGGCAACGGTCACGCCCCGGCCGGTGGCGAGGCTGTCGCCGAGCCCGTAGGCGCCGCGCAGCTGGGCGGGGGTGTATCCGCAGATCGCCCACGGGACGTGCGTGCCGTAGGCGGCGGGCTTGCTGGTCGCGCGCCGCTGGCCGTAGTACCGGGAGCACGGCCCGGCGGTGTAGTAGGCGGCCGGCGGCGGTGGCAGTGTCGGCTTCATCACGGCAGGCTCGGTGTCGAGGCCGGTCACGGTCAGCACCGCGCCGCCGACGGCCGCCGGCACGCTCGCGTTCTGCGCTGGCGCCATCGCCACCGCACCGCCAGGCGTCTGGTAGTTAGCCAGCCGGACCGCGAATGCGGCGTCGGCGGCACCGACCGGGCCGCTGGCGGCCACGTACTGCCGGGTCACGCCGGTCACCCGCAGGCCGGAGCCGGTCAGCCAGCTTCGCACGGCCGAGACCTGAGCGGCGGTGGGGCCGAACCGCTGCCGTTCCGCTGCCGATGTCAGGTAGTCGCGGTAGCTGCCGCTGCCGGGGGTCGCCACGGCCGTGGCGTATGCCGCGAGCCCGGCCGCATCGCGGCCAGCCAGGTAGACGCGCACTGTCATGGTGGCTGCGGCGTCAGGAGCCGCGACCCCGCGCGCTGGCCGTGCCCACGAGGGGTGCGTTCCGGCAATGGACGTCCGGGCGGCTGACGCCTGGGCGCTGGCCGAGGCTAACCCGACGGCCGCGAGAGCCCCGGCGAGCGTAACTGCGGCAGTGGCTGCTGCTCTTTTCACCTGACGGATAGTAACAGCAAAGTTACTCTCCGTTAGATAGCTCTCTCCGGCGCGCCCTGGAGGCTTCTGCGGCCGGACGTCCGCTCTACCGCTAGCGCGGCACCGACGATTCCGGCGTCATTCAGCATGGCGGCGGCCACGATCTTGGCGCGCAGGCCGCTCAGCAGCGGCAGGAACTTTTCGGCCTTCCTGCTGACGCCGCCGCCGATGATGATGAGGTCCGGCGACAGCATGCCTTCCATGTGCTCGAGATACTCGTCAACGCGGCCAGCCCAGCTGCCCCAGCTGAGGTCGTGCGTCTCCCGTGCGAGCTCAGAGGCGCGCTTCTCGGCGTCCTTGCCGCGGATTTCGATGTGGCCGAACTCGGTGTTCGGCACCAGGCGGCCATCGATGAAGAGCGCGCTCCCGATCCCTGTGCCGAACGTCAGCAGCAGCACCGTGCCGCTCACGTCCTTGCCGGCACCGAACTCGACCTCGGCTACGCCGGCTGCGTCCGCGTCATTGAGTACGGTAACGGCCAGCTTGGTGCCAGTGCTGAACGCCTTCACGGCGTCGGTGCCGATCCAGGACGGATCGAGGTTCGCGGCGGTCTTGATAACCCCGTCCACCACGACGCCGGGAAACGTAATGCCGGCCTGCCCGGTCCACTTGAAGCTCGTGACAAGCTGCTCGACCACGCTGGTCACCGCTTCCGGAGTCGCCGGGCGCGGAGTCTCAATCTTCTGCCGTGCAGCGAGCAGCTCGCCGATGTTCGTATCGACGGGAGCGGCCTTGACGCCGGTACCGCCGATGTCGATGCCGAGGACGTGAGCCATGCGAGCCTCCGGGTGGCTGGACGTAGGTACCAGCCTAGGGCAGCGCCCGGCTCGTCCCGCTAGCGACACATTGCGTGCGGTGCTCTGATCAGGTGGACATGCGCTCGCCGCGGATATCGCCGAAGTCCGGCCGGGGAGCCGGGCGGAGCCGCTGCCGGCAGACGTAGTCGGCGCGGATCAGCTCACGCAGCTGGCCGCAGGTATGCGCGCGCAGCTCATCGGGCGAGCCGTGAAACCTGGCCACCCAGATGTCGCCGTCCAGGCCGATCTCATATGCCTCATCCCAGTGCATCTGCAGGTCTGCAAGAGCGGATGCGTCGCTTCTGTCCATTGCGGCCTCCACACGGTAGGGGGTGCCAGGGCTGCTTCGACTTCATCATAGCGCGGTATAGAGCAGTGTAGTGCAGCAGACCGCGTCCCGACTCTTTCCGCAGTTCACAAGCGTTCTAGGGTGATCTTCGTGGTCAAGGTGCCCAGGTTCGACGCCACCGCGCTCGGGCCGGTTTATGTCTATATCGGGGTAGCCGACCACATCGCGGCGCGGATCCAGGCCGGCGAGCTGCCGGCCGGGGCGCGGCTACCCGCTGAGCGGGACCTGGCGGCCGACTATCAGGTTGCCGTCGGCACCGCCCGCCGCGCGGTCGAGGAACTGCGCCAGCGCGGCCTGGTCGTGACCCTTCCGGCCAAGGGAACCTACGTCACCTGACTGCCTCTGTTCACCGGCGCGCCACCAGGGCACGATTGACTGACGTGCGCGAAGGGAGCCCGTGGTGGACAGGGTCGTGATTGTCGGCGGCGGTGTGCTTGGCCTAATGCACGCGGTCCAGGCGCGCGGCCGCGGACTGGACGTCACCCACCTGGAGCGGGAGGCAGGCCCGCGCGGCGCCAGCGTGCGTAACTTCGGCCTGGTCTGGGTGAGCGGCCGGGCCGCCGGGCCCGAGCTGGCGCTCGCGCAGCGGGCCAGGACGCTGTGGGAGGAGCTCGCCGCGGACGTGCCGGAGGCCGGCTTCCGCCCGCACGGGTCGCTCACCCTCGCGTCCGACGATGCCGACCTTGGCCTGATGAAGGAGGCAGCCGGGCTTCCTGACGCCGCCGAGCGCGGCTTCGAGCTGCTTGACCCGGCTGCCGCCGCCGCGATCAACCCGGCCCTGCGCGGCGAGTTCGCCGGAGCGCTGCTGTGCCGCCGGGACGCGATCGTCGAGCCGCGGAAGGTGCCACGCGCCCTCCGGGAGTACCTGATCGCCGGCCAGCCGCAGCGGGGCCCCGGCCCCGGCTACGAGTGGCTGCCCGGCCGCGAGGCGATCGAGGTGGCACCGCACGCCGTCCGGGATCACACCGGAAGATGGCATCGCGGAGATCTCGTCGTGCTGTGCCCTGGCGCGGCGCATACGGGCGTCGCCGGACCGCATCTGGCCGGATTCGAGCGCCCGCCAGTGCGCCGGGTGCGGCTGCAGATGCTGCAGACCGAGCCATTTGACGGTCAGCTGACGACGGCCGTAGCAGACGGTGACTCGCTTCGGTATTACCCGGCGTTCGACCTGCCCGCGCGGTCCCGGCTCGCGCCGCAGGCGCCGGTGGCGGCAGCGACTGCCGCTCAGCTGCTCCTGGTGCAGCGCCTTGACGGCTCGCTGACCATCGGGGATACGCACAGCTACAGCGAGCCGTTCGACTTTGATGTCGACGAGAAGCCGTACGACCACCTCAGGGCCAGGGCCCAGCAGCTCCTCGGGACGCCGCTGCCGCCAGCCAGGCTGCGGTGGGCCGGCGTTTACAGCCAGGTGACCGGCACTGAGCTGTATCACCGCTCGCAGGTGGCACCCGGAGTCGTCCTCGTGACCGGGCCCGGCGGTCGCGGCATGACCTGCTCCCCGGCCATCGCCGAGGAGACATTCGCAGCCTGAGGAGACGGAAATGATGAACATCACGGTCGCGTGCCTCGACATGGCAGGTACGACCGTTGCCGATGACGGCAGCGTCATGGCGGCGTTCGGCGCGGCGGCGGCCGAATTCGGCATCGTGCCCGGCGCGCCCGGCTATGACGAGGTGATCGCGTTCGTGCACGAGACCATGGGGCAGTCGAAAATCGAGGTGTTCCGGGAACTGCTCGGCAGCGAGGAGCGCGCTCAGCAGGGCAACCGCATCTTCGAGGAGACCTATGCCGAGTCGGTGCGAGCCGGGCTGGTAGCACCGCTGCCAGGCGCCGCCGAGACCATCACGGCACTGCGGGCGGCCGGGATCAGGGTGTGCCTCGCGACCGGCTTCGCGCCGGGGACGCGAGACGCCCTGCTCGACGCGCTCGGCTGGCGGCCGCTGATCGACCTGGCGCTGTCGCCCGCGGATGCCGGGCGCGGGCGCCCCTGGCCGGACCTGCCGCTGACGGCCCTGCTGCGGCTCGGCGGCGGCGCCGTCAGCGAGCTGGCCGTAGTGGGCGACACCGCCAGCGACGTGGAGTCCGGGCTGCGGGCCGGGGCCGGCCTCGTCGCTGGCGTAAAGACCGGAGCGGGCAGCCCGGAGGCACTGGCCGCGGCCGGCGCGCCGCACATTCTGGACTCCGTGGGCGGCCTGCTCGAGCTGATCGGCGTGGGCGCCGGGGCTGCTCGCTAGACGCCGAGCGGCCCGGAATCATCGGCCGCGACCTGCGGTTACCTCGTTCCATGACGACTATCGGGTTCATCGGAAGCGGGATGATCGGCGGCACCGTCGCGCGGCTGAGCGTGGCAGCAGGCCATCAGGTGATCATGAGCAACTCACGCGGTCCGGCAACGCTGACCGACCTGGCCGCCGGGCTTGGCCCGCTGGCGCGGGCGGCCAGCGCGCAGGAGGCCGCCGCTCAGGGTGACATCGTGGTCGTCTCGATCCCGTTCAAGGCCTATCCGAGCGTCCCGGCCGGCCCGCTGGCAGGCAAGCTCGTCCTGGAGACCTGCAACTACTATCCCGAGCGGGACGGCCAGTTCACCGTGCTTGACGACGGCCTGGAGACCAGCAGCGAGCTGATCCAGCGGCATCTGGAAGGTGCCGACGTCGTCAAGGCGTTCAACAACATCTTCTACAAGCACCTACTGCACCTCAGCCGGCCGGCCGGATCGCCGGATCGCTCGTTCCTGCCCATCGCAGGAGACTCGCCGCAGGCCAAGGAACAGGCCGTCGGCTACCTGGACTCCATCGGCTACGGCGCAGTGAACGCCGGCAGCCTGGCGGACAGCTGGCGGCAGGAGCCCGGGACGCCGGTCTACGGACCGCCCTACGGCTCGCTCAGCGACGAAGCGGGGAACCCGGCCAGCGAGGCGGACATCCGCGGGGCGCTGGCGAAAGCCAGCCGGTAGCAAGGGCGCCGGGGAGTCGGGGGAGTCGCGACCGGAACTCAGGCGGACTCGGCGACCGCTTTCATCCGCTCAAGCGTGGTGCGCATGCCGGTGAGATTGGTGCGCATGCGCCAGTGCCCGGCCGCGAGCCAGTACAGGCGCAGCGGCGCCGTCGCAGGCAGCTCGAAGGACTCGGTGACGTCCGTGGCGGGCTGCCCTGAGTCGCCGGCCGGGGCCAGCAGGTAACGCCAGGTGTTGACTGTGCGCGTGCCGGCCAGGACGGCGAAGCTGAACTCCCGCTCCGGCTCGCAGGCGACGACCTCGCAGGTCGTCCAGTAGACCGGGCCGCGGCCGTTGCGCCGGACGTGGCCGCGGAACCGCGCGCCGGGCGCCGGACCGCTGGCGCCGCCGAGCCATTCGGCCTCGAAGGTCTCGGGACTGAACTCACCGATTCTGGTGACGTCGGTCAGCAGGTCCCACACGCGCCCGATCGGAGCCGCGATGCTGACGGTGACCGAGCCATGCATGGGCTGATCATAGGCGCTCACCCGGGATCATAAGCGGATGACCCACTGCCGGCTGATCTCTCTCAACGACGCTCCGGTCCTGGCCGGGCTGCTGCAGGTGAACCGCGACTTCCTGGCGCCCTTCGAGCCCGTCCGCGGCGACGACTACTTCACCGAGACCGGCCAGCGCGCTGCCATCACGGCCGCGCTGGCAGAGTACGCGCAGGGCCGCAGCCTGCCGTTCGTCATCGAGACCGAGGACGCCGGCCCGGTCGGCCGCATCACGCTCAACGGCATCGTCCGGGGCCCGTTCCTGTCCTGCAGCGTCGGGTACTGGGTGAGTCAGGCGGCCGGCGGCCGTGGCGTCGCGACCGCCGCGCTCCGCCAGCTGATCGCCGTCGCGTTCGGCGATCTCGGCCTGCACCGGATCCAGGCCGAGACGCTGCTGGACAACGTCCCGTCCCAGCGGGTGCTGGCCCGCAACGGCTTCGCCCGGATCGGGCTGGCGCCGACCTACCTGAAGATCGCGGGCCGCTGGCAGGACTGCATCCTGTATCAGCTCATCAACGACGTCCTCAGCTGATCAGCGACGAGGCTCCGCGATGAGCACCGGGCCGCCGGGAATGACGCCGACCTGGACTGAGGTGCCAGGGGTCAGGTCTGCGGCGGCCGTGCTTGACTTGTCCACCTTCACCGCGACATCGCCGGACAGCAGCACGCTGACTCGCGTCAGCGAGCCGAGGAACGTCCGGTCCGTCACGATGCCGTTGCCCCCGGCCACGGCCTCCACCGTGAGGCCCTCGGGCCGGACCAGGACGTCGGCCTCACCGGCTGCCACGTTCGGGTGATCGCCGTGCACCGGCACGTCGAGTCCGAGCACGGTCACCTCGTCGCCGCCCCGGTACGTGCCGGGAAGCCGGTTCATCGTGCCGACGAACTCCGCGACGAACGCGGTCGCCGGAGTCGAGTACAGCTCGCTGGGCGTCGCGATCTGCTCCAGCCGGCCGTCCTTCATGACGCCGACCCGGTCGGCCATGGACAGGGCCTCTTGCTGGTCGTGCGTCACGAACAGGGTCGTGGTCCCGAGTCGCTGCTGCAGGGTTCGGATCTGCTCGCGGAGCTGGAGGCGCACCTTGGCGTCCAGCGCCGACAGCGGCTCGTCCAGCAGCAGCACGCGCGGCTCGATCGCCAGCGCCCGCGCCAGCGCAACGCGCTGCTGCTGCCCGCCGGACAGCTGATGCGGATACTGCCTCGCCTGCCCGGACAGGCCGACCATGTCGAGCAGCGCGGCGGCACGCCTGGCCCGGTCCGCGCCGCTGGTCTTGCGCAGCCGCAGCCCGAACCCGACGTTGTCCAGCGCGCTCATGTTCGGGAAGAGGCTGTAGCTCTGGAACACCATGCCCATATCGCGCCTGGCCGCCGGAATCGGCGCGATATCCCGGCCGTCGACTGTGACGGTCCCTGAGTCAGCGAACTCGAAGCCGGCCACGATCCGCAGGGCCGTCGTCTTGCCGCAGCCTGATGGCCCGAGCAGCGCGACCAGCTCGCCGGGAGCGATATCGAGGGTGAGCCCGTCCAGCGCGCGGACCGCGCCGAAGGAGCGGCTCAGGCCCTGCATGGCGACGGGCGCGCCAGCGCCGCCCCCAGCCGGGCCGAGGCCCGTCGCCGTGCCTGCCGCGGTGTTGGTGGTCATTCCGGCTCTCCCGTGATCTTGCCGATAGTGCGGGTGGTGGCTACCGAGAACAGGGCGACCTCGCCGCCGCCCCGCTTGCGCGCGCCCCTGCTGCCGACGGTGACGATCAGCATGAGCAGGATCCAGGTAACAAACAGCGCCAGCAGCGAGGCGGCGACGGAGACGTAGCCGCTGTTCTGCTCGAAGTCGACGATCCACACCGGGAACGTCACGTACAGGTCGAGGCTGGCCATGGTGAACTCGCCGAGCACAAGGGCGACCGTCAGGACGACGGCCGACAGCATGGCCGTGCGGATGTTCGGGATGACGACGCGCCACAGCGTGGTCGGCAGCCCGGCGCCGAGCCCGTTGGACGCCTCGACCATGGTCTTGAGGTCGAACGCCCGAAGCCCCGCATCCAGCGAGCGGTAGGCGAACGGCATCGCGAGCACGACGTACATCAGCGCGAGCAGGTACGGCGTGCTCAGCAGGAATCCCGGCGCCACTTTCAGCACGCCCACGATCAGCACGATCGGCGGGATGACGATCGGCAGGATCGTGATGGCCTCCATCAGCCGCCTGATCCGCGGCAGCCGCAGGTGGACGTACACCACGGTCGGCACCATGAGCAGGAGGGTGATCACTGTCGTGATCAGCGCGAGGCGGAGCGACAGCCCGATCGCGGAGACGAAGCCGGCCTGCCTGAAGACATCCGGGAATGACCTGAAGCCTGCGAACTTAACGGCCGCGTACAGCGGGATCAGGAAGTAGATGCCGGCGAGCAGCAGGATCACCCAGCGCCAGACCGGGAAGCTCCGCCGGCCGCCAGCGGACCTGACTGGCGACGGTATCTGCGCCTCGGCTTCAGCACGCGCTATCGCAGCCATCGTGCTGCCCTCCGCTGGACGATCGTGTAGATGATCATGGCGATCGCGATGATGACGACCATGATCAGGCCAAGCGCGTAGCCGAGGTTCTGCTGGCCAGCCAGGACATTGCCGTTGAGCAGCGCCCCGATCTGGATCGGGGTGAGCGCCACGGTGCCCCCGGTCAGCGCCTCAGCGGTGGCGTAGGCGGAGAAGGCGCTGCCGAACAGCAGCAGCAGGCAGCCGAGAAAGGACGGGAACAGGACCGGGCCGCCGACGTAGCGCCAGTACTCCCAGCTGCGCGCGCCCAGGTTGCTGGCCGCCTCGCGCCACGCGGGCCGCAGCCCCTCCAGCGCGGGCAGGATGACCAGCACCATGAGCGGGATCTGGAAGTACATGTAGACAACGGCCACGCCGGTAGGGGTGAAGAGGCTGAACCCGTGCCGCCACAGGTCGAACCCGCTGAGTTCCCTGATCCAGATCGTGGCGACCCCGGTGGTGCTCAGCGTGGCGATGAACAGGAAGGCGAGCGGCACGCCGCCGAAGTTGGCGAACACTCCGGATGCGGTGATCACCACTCGCCGCAGCACTGCGCCGCGCTTGGCCGTGAAGATCGCGTAGGCAACCAGCAGCCCGAAGATCCCCGGAATCACGGCGGTGATGACGGACAGCTCGAGGCTGTTCCGCAGCCCCAGGAAGTAGGTGCCGTGCGTCGCGGCGTCGATGTTGGCAAAGGTGGCGGAGCCGCTGCTGGTCTGGAACGCCGCAATGGCGATGGCGATCATCGGCGCGATCAGGCCGAGGGTGACGTACGCCCCGAACGGCACGATGCCCAGCCAGCGCAGCCCGGTGCGGACGCGCCTGGTGACCCGGTCCGGCCGGGCCCCGGAGGCAGCAACCTCCGGGGCCTGCGCCGTGGTCATGCTGTCAGCCATGAACTAGCCGACTTGCTTCGGCCAGTTCGCGGACACGACGTTCTCCGCCGCGGCCTGCTGGGCCTGGGTCGGGAACGTCAGCGCGCCGGACGGAGCCGGCGGCAGCGCTGCGTAGGCGGACTTGTCAACGGTGCCGGCCGAGACCAGGGTCTGCAGCTCGATTGGCCGGGCGAAGCCCTGGAGCCAGAGGTTCTGGCCCGTTGTCGAGTAGAGGTACTCCTCCCACAGCCTGGCCGCGGCCGGGTCGGGGGCAGTAGCGCTGATGGCCTGGTCGTAGTAGGAGGCGTAGGACGCGTCAGCCGGGATCACGATCTTGAAGCCCTTGACCGCCGGGGACACCTCCGATGCCAGCAGGTAGTCCCACCAGATCAGGATCGGAGTGGTCCCGTTCTCGACCGTGGTCGGGCCGCCGATGGCGGTGGGCACGAAGTTGCCGATCGCTTTCAGGTGCGCGAAGTACTTGATGCCCGGCTCGATGTTGCTGAACGAGCCGCCGTTGGCAAGCGCGGCCGCGTACACGGCGGCGAACGCCGCTCCGGCCGTGGTGGGACTGTTGTTCAGGCCGATCATGTTCTTGTAGGCCGGGTTGGTCAGGCTGGCGAACGACGTCGGGGGAACCTTCACCTTGGCCGGGTTGTAGCCGATGGCCACGTAGCCGCCGTAGTCGGCATACCAGTCACCATTGCCGTCCTTGGCGTTGGCCGGGATGTTGCTCCAGCTCTGGACCTTGTACGGGGCCCACAGGTGGTCGGTCGCGCCCTCCACGGCGAACGGCGTGCCGACATCGACGACATCGGGCGCGCGGCTCTGGCCCTTGAGCTGCTGGACGGCGGTGATCTCCTGGCCGCTCGAGCCTTCCGGGTTAGCGTCGGTGATGTGGATGTGGTACTTGGCCGAGAAATCCTTCATGATCGCGCCGTAATTGGCCCAGTTAGATGGCAGCGTGATGACGTTCAGCTGCCCTTCCTTCTCCGCGGCCGTCACCAGTGCGGCCATGTCCGTGGAGCCGCCGGAGGTCAGCGACGAGACCTTCGACCAGTCAACGGAACTGCCGCCGCCAGTTGAGCTATTGCTGCTGCTGCACCCGGCTGCGAAAACCGCGGTGCTGGCTGCTGCCAGGATGGCAGCAAATGCCTTGCTATTGCGCACTTTAAACCTCTCCGACCTGTCGGATCGCGGGGTCAGGACGCGTGCATCGTCGCGGGGCAAGGTGAATCAACACGGAAGCTGCTCTAACGCCGGCGCTCTTGGCTCGTGAACTGTCAATGACGGCAAATCAGCTGCGTATAACCGGCATTAATGAATCCCGGGGGAACGCGCTGCCAACAGACCCGGAAATCCGGCCGTCCGCAGCGCTAGCGAAGCACGGACGGCGTCAGTGAAGGCGGCGCTGACCGGGCGCGCGCGGCCAGTCCACGGTCAGCAGCACGTTGCGGTCGGCTGCCGTCCCGGCGCCGCCTCCGCCGCCCTCGGCGGTGATGAGATCGCGCACCTGCCAGTCGTTGGCCGCAAGTTCGCGGGCGAGGGCGGCGAGATCGCCGGGCTCGGCAGTGCCCTGATACCTGGGCGGCGCGGCCGAGTCCAGGACCGTGCAGGCGAGCACGAGCCCGGGGCCGGCGGCAAGGAACTCGATGATCCTCGCCTGCTGCGGCCAGTCGATGTGCGAGGCCGTCGTGATCTGCCAGAACCCGCCGCCGTCCCCGTCGGTAACCGGGGCGACTGCGTGCACGTGCGTGTGGCCGTTCAGCCAGGCGACGACGCAGGGGTGGGCGAGCAGCATCTCGCGCAGCTCGGCCGCCAGGACGCGGCGGCCGGCACCGGGCGGCCGGGTGTCGTTGACGAGCGTCTCGAGCGGATGATGGCTCAGCAGCACCACCGGCCGGTCCGCGCTCGCTGTCAGCTCGGCTTCGAGCCAGTGCAGCTGCACCTCGTCGAGTGAGCCCTGCCAGCCGCCATGATGGTTCACCGTGTCAATGACGACGCAGCGCAGAAGGCCGTGATCGAACGCATAGTAAGCAGTGCCGTCGGCTAGGTTGCGCTCGGTATAGCCGTGCCCGGCCGGCCGCCCGGCTGACCGGAAATGCTCGCGGATGTAATCGGGCCGGCTGACCATGGCCCGGCCCGGGTCCGGCGTGACCGCGAGCTGAGCACCGCGCGCCAGCACCGCCAGCGCCTCGGCCTCGGCGCTCTCGAACCGGCTGAGCAGCTCGCCGGCGTCGATGTCGGCAGGCGGGGTTACCAGCTTCACGCCGCCCACGGCGAAGTCGGCCACCAGCCCTTCCGGCTTCACCGTGCCCTGCATCATGTTGTCGTGATTGCCGTGCACCGCGTACCACGGCAGACCCAGGCCGGACGCGCGGAACGGGTGGCGGGCACCGGTCAGGACGCCGGGTGCTGCCGGGAACCCGTACCTGCTTCGCGGCAGGTCCTCCGGGCCGCCGTCCGGGTGCCAGTACCGCTCGTCCTCGACCGCCGCGCCGGCGACGCCCTCATACCTTCGCGCGTCGCCGGAGTCCGGTACTACCGGCCGGCCGTCCAGCAGATCGATGTAGCTGCGCAGCTCGTTGAGCTGGCAGTTGTCTGTCGCGTCTCCGGTCACGACAGCGAAGTCCAGCGGCGCCGCCGACACCGGTGCCGAGGTCAGCTGCCGGACCGCGCGGGTCATCGCCTCGGCGACGTGATAAGTGAACAGCTCCTGCGCGCGGTAGGTGCCGATGATCCCGACAGTGTCGCGCAGCGGGGAGTCCGGGTCAGAGAACCGGTCAACCAGCTCGGCCCGGCCGGGCGACTGATGGTCCATCACATGCAGGTCGGAGAGGTGCGCGAGAATCAGCAGCGGCGCAGCCGATCGCTGCCAGCCGCCAGGCAGGCTGCGGCCGGCCAGATCAGCCCGCTCGGCATGCTGCTCGCCGTCCCGCGCGGACAGCCGGCGGTAGCCGCCGTCCTGCGGGTCGCCGGGTATCAGGCGCTGATGAATGTCCGGCGGCCGCTGCGCGGACCCGTCTGCTGCTGTCATCGCCACCAGGTTAACGCTCGCGTCGCTTAGCTGGGCAGACGTCGTGATCGGGTGATGGGCGTCAAGTCGGTAACTTCCCTTGACACCTGACCAGAAGCTACGCCAGCATGCGAACCGTTAAATCGTGAGACAGTTATCCGCTTCCCGCAGTTCACGGCTGGTCTTTTTCTGCCGTAACCGGGCGAGATCCGGAAAGGCAACCCGGCGGGTTTTCCTCCGGCACATTCAGGTGGGCAGTTAACAGGAGGCAGTTAGTGAGAACCTCATGCTGGCCTGCACTCGCAGGACTTGCAGCCGTCGCGCTGCTGTCCGCCGGCTGCAGTGCGAATTCCTCGACATCGGGTAGCAGCGGCGGCTACAACTGGTCCAACGCGACCTCTGCTATGTCCGGCGGCGGGATGACCAAGCTCGTCGCCGCCGCCAAGCAGGAAGGCACGCTGAACGTCATCGCGCTGCCGAACGACTGGGCGAACTACGGCACGATCATCAAGACCTTCACCACTAAGTACGGCATCAAGGTCAACTCGATCGCGCCGTCAGACTCAAGCGCGCAGGAAGTCACGCAGATCGAGCAGAAGAAGGGCACCTCACTCGCGGCCGACGTGCTGGACGTCGGCGGCAGCGTCGCGACCGCCAGCACCAGCCTGTTCGCGCCGTACAAGGTCGCCACCTGGGACTCGATCCCGGCCGGCCTGAAGGACCCGAGCGGCCTGTACACCGGCGACTACGGCGGCTACATGTCCGTCGGGTACAACTCCACGAAGTTCGGCACGATCACCTCCCTCAGCCAGCTGCTGGGCAAGGCCTTCAAGAGCGCGGTTGCGCTGAACGGCAACCCCACTGAGGCCAACGCGGCACTGAACGGCGTCATGATGGCCAACCTCGCCGAGGGCGGGACGGCCGGCAACATCGCCGACGGCGTGAACTTCTTCCACAAGCTCAAGACGGCAGGCAACTACGTGCCGGTGCAGGCCACCCCGGCGACCATCAAGGCCGGGACCACTCCGGTCGTGTTCAACTGGGACTACCTCAACACCGCAGCGGTCGTCGGCCAGCCGGCCTCGACGTGGAAGGTGTTCATCCCGTCCAACGCGACGCTGGGCGGCTTCTACTACCAGGCCATCAACAAGCAGGCACCGCACCCGGCAGCGGCCAGGCTGTGGGAGGAGTACCTGTTCTCGCAGACTGCGGACGGCGGCCAGAACCTCTGGCTCCAGGGCGGCGCCCGGCCTTCTGAGCAGGTGGCCATGACCAGCAACGGCACCATCGACAAGACCGCTGCGTCGGCGCTGCCCCCGGTTGTCGGCACGCCGATCTTCCTGACCGAGGCTCAGGCCACGGCCGCCGCTACGTATCTCGCGGCGAACTGGGCCAAGGCCGTCAGCTAGGGAGCGAAGTGGCAGCAGCCATCACGACGGAGACCGGCGCCTGGGTCGGTACCGTTCCGTTCCTCGCGTATACCGGCGTCTTTCTCCTGCTCCCGACCGGGATCGTGGTCTGGAACGCGTTCAAGGGCAACACCGGCCACTGGACGTTTGCCAATATCTCCGCGCTCAATACCGGTCTCGTGCGCAGTGCGTTCACCGGCTCGCTCGAGCTCTGCGTGATCTCCTCGCTGATCGGGGCCGTCCTCGGCGCGCTCCTGGCCTACGCGGTGGCGTCCGGCAATCCGGACGGCGTCGTCCGCCGGCTGTACCTGGCCGGCTCCGGCGTGCTGGCTCAGTTCGGCGGCGTCACGCTGGCGTTCGCGTTTCTGGCGGCGATCGGGCCGACCAGTGGTTTCTACTTCCATGCCCCGTGGTTTTACGACTTCCCGTGGGGCATCGCGGTGATCTACTGCTACTTCCAGATCCCGCTGATGACGCTGGTGTTCCTGCCCGCGATCGACGGCCTGCGAGCGCAATGGCGGGAGGCTGCCGAGAGCCTGGGCGGATCGACGTGGCAGTACTGGCGTCATGTCGGCGCGCCGTTGCTGGCGCCGGCGTTCATCGGGGCAACGCTCCTGCTATTCGCCAACGCACTGTCGGCATTCGCGACCATCGAGGCCTGGGAGGACCAGATCTCCTACGTCGTGCCCCAGTCGATCAGCACGTCTCTTATCAGCGAAGTCGGGCTGGCGAACGTGCACGAAGGTGACGCGCTCGCGTTCGGCATGATCGTTCTGGTGGTGATCGTGATGAGCGGGTACTTCCTGCTGCAGCGGCGGGCGGCCCGATGGCAGCGGTAAACCAGCCGCTGGGGGACCTGGCCGCGGACCTGACCGGACCCGCTGCTACCAGGCGGCCCAGCGGCCTGCGGGCCAGTCAGCGCCGGCGGCTGAACACCTTCAGGTACGTGGCGTTCACTGTCTTCGGCCTGTTCTTCCTGCTGCCGCTGCTGGCAATGGTGCGGTTCTCGCTCGAGGGCACCACGCCCGGCAGCTGGTCGGTGGCCGCATGGACGCAGATCGTGTCGTACCCGGGGCCGCCGCCGCTGCTGTCCTCGATCGAGATCACGCTCGAGCTGGCCGTCATCACCAGCGCGGTGATGCTGCTGCTCGTGCTGCCCACCATGATCTGGGTCCAGCTGCGCGTGCAGTGGTTCAGCCGGATCCTGGAGTTCATCTGCCTGCTGCCGCTGACCATCCCGGCGATCGTGCTGGTGGTCGGCCTGGCCCCGATCTACAACCAGATCGAGCGGTACAACGTCTCCGCGCTGATGCTGTTCTGGGCCTACGTCATCCTGGCACTGCCCTACGCCTACCGGGCGCTGGCCGCCGGGCTCGCCGCGGTCGACGCACGGACGCTGTCGGAGGCGGCCCGCAGCCTGGGGGCCCGCTGGCCGGTAGTCATCTTCCGCGTCATCGTCCCGAACATGGTGCAGGCGATCCTGAACGCCCTGCTGCTGACGGTGGCCCTGGTGCTCGGCGAGTTCACCGTTGCCTACCTGCTGAGCTACGTGAACCTGCAGACCAACCTGTTCGAGATCAGCCGCAGCTCGGAGAACGCGGGCGTGCTGTTCTCGGCCTCGGCGGCGACGCTCGCGTTCGCCTTTATCCTGCTGATGATCTTGTCGTACGCTGGCCGGCGCCTGCGCCGCGGCCGCCCGTGAGGTGGAGCACGTGAGTTCAACGATTCCCGTCCAGTCGGACGCGACCAGGACCGCCGTCGAAGTCCGGATGCAGGGCCTGAGCCGGACCTACGGCGCGGTCGTCGCGCTCGACAACCTCGACCTGACCGTGCAGCCAGGCGAGCTGATCGCGCTGCTCGGCCCGTCAGGCTGCGGCAAGACGACGACGCTGCGGCTGCTGGCAGGCCTGGAGGACGCCGATGCCGGCACGATCTCGGTCGGCGGCCGCGACATCACCAGGCTGTCGGCCAACAAGCGGGACATGGGGATGGTCTTCCAGGCCTACTCGCTGTTCCCGCACATGACGGTGCGGCAGAACGTCGCCTTCGGGCTCCGGCTGCGTGGCATCGCGTCCGCGACGAGGGACAAGCGCTCACTGGAGATGCTCGAGCTGGTCGAACTCGGCTCGCAGGCCGACCGCTACCCGCATCAGATCTCCGGCGGGCAGCAGCAGCGAGTGGCCCTCGCCCGGGCGCTCGCGATCGAGCCGCAGGTCCTCCTGCTCGACGAGCCGCTGTCCGCGCTCGATGCCAAGGTCCGCGCGCAGCTGCGCGACCAGATCCGGCGGATTCAGCTGGAGGTAGGCATCACCACCCTGTTCGTGACCCACGACCAGGAGGAGGCGCTGGCGATCGCCGACCGCGTGGGCGTCATGCGCAACGGCCGCCTCGAGCAGCTCGCCCCGCCCGCCGATGTCTACTCCCGCCCGGCAACCTCGTTCGTCGCCGAGTTCGTCGGCCTGAGCAACCGGCTCGAGGGAACCGTCAGCGGGACGACCGTGACGGTCCGCGGGCGCGATCTGCCGCTGGTCGACACCACGACAGCACCGGGACCGGTGATCGCGCTGATCCGGCCGGAGGCCGTGACCCTCGCCAGCGACGCCGCAGCGGAGTCCGGGCCGCTGACCGGTACCGTCATCGCCCTGACATTCCTCGGCGCGACCAGCCGGGTGACCGTCGATCTCGGTGATACGACGATCATGGCTCAGCTGGCGACTTCGGACGCGGCTGAGCTGAGTGCGGGCAGCCGGGTGACTCTCACGATCAGGCCGGACCCGGTGCTGGTGTCGGCAGAGAGCGCGCCCCTGTCGGAGGAGTGAGGCCGCAGGGCTGCGACGTTCCCGTCCAGCCGCACGTCGGCGGCGCTGGCGCGGCCCATCGTCCCCCAGTGTCAGCTCTGCGCACCTGACCGCCCGTGGATGTGGCAGGAGCGTGGCCAGATGCCCCGCCCCTTGACACAACGATTATCGTTACTTACGATCCTCGATAATAACGATAGTCGATAAGCGAGGCTCCCGATGTCCGCACCTACCCTCAAGCCCCTCACGCCACGCAGCCGGCTGGGCCGGCTCGTCACCCTGGACCGGCTCGCCACCGCGGTCACCTGGGTGTTCTGGCTCTTCACCGTCGCCACCGTGCTCCAGGCGATCCTTGCCCTGACCCGCACCGGAACCCTGTTCGCCCCCGCCCTGACCTCTCAGCCCGGCCAGCCGCTGCGCGTCTGGCTGACCACCGCGCCACCATTGCTCCAGCACGCCGGCAGCGTGCTCATCCATTCCGGCCTGGCCCCTGGCGTGCAAGCCACCTGGAACGGCGCCATTCTGGGCGTCGTCGCCCATCCCACCGCCGGGCAGGCCCTGGCCTTCACGCTCACCCTGCTGCCACCTGGCCTGCTCCGCGTCGGCGCCCTCTACCTGGCGATGCGGCTGGCCCGAACCGCCGCCCGCGACGGCATCTACACCGCCCAGGCCGCCCGGCTGGTGCTGATCCTCGGCTGGTGGCTGCTGGCCGGGGCTCTGGTGGCCTGCATGGCCGAAGGGTTCGCCCGGCTGAACCTGCTGGGCCAGCTGGTCACCTGGCCTGTTGACTGGGTCCACTGGCCCGCGTCCTGGGGGATCTCGTGGCCGGTCTTCTGGTTCGGCCTGGGCCTGATCGTCTTCGCCCGCATCATGCGGGTCAGCGCCGGCATGCGCGCCGACCTCGAGGGGACGGTGTAGTGCCGCCCGCAGACCCCGACGGCCACGCCATCGTCACCCACCTTGACAAGCTCCTCGCCGACCGGGACATGACCCTGACCGAGCTCTCCGAACGGGTCGGCGTCAGCGTGGTCAACCTGTCCATCCTGAAGAACGGCCACGCCCGGGCGATCCGGTTCAGCACCCTGACCCGGCTCTGCCAAGCGCTCGACTGCCAGCCCGGCGACCTGCTCACCCGCAACAGCACCGACAGCCACGCCGGGCAGCCAACCTCCCCAGCAGGCGGGGATTAGCGCGCAAATCCCGTTGCCATCACAAACAGCGAACCCGCAGGTCAGCGCACTGTATCGGCTTGGCTAGGACCGCCAGCTGGTCGACCGCAGAGCCGCGACGTCGCTGTCGTTCCCGTCCAGCCGCACGTCGGCGGCGCTGGCGCGGCCCATCGTCCACAGCGTCAGCTCTGCTGAGTCGCCGGTGACAGTCACGACCGGCGTGCGGGCTTTGGCTGTGATGCGAACTCGCCCGTTCCCGGCAGGAAAAGTTTCTGCCGCGCCGGGACCGGCCGAGTCGGCCCGCACCAGCTCGACCCCCACCGGTGCCTTGCGCAGCATGAACCTGGCCAGGCCGAGCCGGTCCCACAAGATGTCGCTGAGCTCCGGGGTGAGCTTGCGCGGCTGCCATTCCGGCAGCCCCCTTCGCACGTCCTCGTGGTGGACGAAGTACTCGGTGAGGTTGAGCCGCTCGTCGGCGCCGGGCACGCCGAATACCGACAGTCGCGGCGGCCCGGTCCTGATGAGCTCGACCAGCTGAGCAAAGGTGTACCGGCGGGCGAGCTTCGCCTGCACCCGGCGGGTGTGGCCGGACAGCGGGCCGCCGACGACGCCTGCCGCGGCATCCGGCCGGTGCTCGCGCAGGACGAGGTGGGCCGCCAGGTCGGCAGTCTGCCAGCCCTCGCAGAGTGTCGGCTGGTCCGGCCCGACCTCGGCGAGCAGGTCGCAGATAGCGTGGCGCTCGTCCTGGGCATGAGTCACTGCTAGCTCCTCAGGTCGAGAGGTCGCGGGATTGGCGAGCCTGACACTGAGCCGATCGTAGGTGATCGGCTAGCCTTCTGACTGACCGGCCAGGTGACCGGAGTCCGGGAGGCGAGCAGATGAGCGGCGGCGACGTGCGGCCTGTCGGCCGTGCGCGGGCGCTGTGGCGTGGCTCTCCCCGTCGCGAGCTCACGATGACGCTGCTGCTCGGGGCGATCGGCGCCGGGATTATCTTCCTCGCCACCAGGCAGACCTGGGCGCAGGTGCATACCGTCCTGCCGAGGCCGCTGCCTGACAGCCGCGTGAGCGTGACCGGGGCGGCACTGGTGCCGTCTGCGGACGCCCTGGTCGTGGCCGGCCTGGCTACGCTGGCCGCCGTTCTGGCGAGCAGGCGGCTGCTGCGCCGGCTGACTGGCGTTCTGCTCGCGGCCATCGGGGCGGGGCTGGCGGTGTCGGCATTCACGCTGTCGGCGGCTGGCGCAGAGTCGGCTGTCAGCTCGGCCGTCAGCCCGGAGACCGCGGCTGCCGGGTCGGTCATGGATGGCAGCGGCACGGCGACCAACACCGCCCCGGATGTCGCCGGGACGGCGACGCACGTGCTGTTCTCCGCGGCCGGCTGGCAGGCGCTGGTCGTGACCGGAGCCTTGCTGATGATCGCGGCCGGCCTGCTGGTCGCCTGGCGGGCCAGCCGGATGGCCGTCATGTCCAGCCGGTACGACGCTCCCGTCCGTGGCACGGCCAGGCCGGATGTCGCGCCGGCGGAAGCTGGCCCGCAGCCCGCGGCGGCATCGGCAGCCGACTCGGCCTCGATCTGGGAGGCACTGAGCCGCGGCGATGACCCGACCGCGGCCGGGTCGCGGGCCTGAGCCTTTCTGCCACCCTGCGGGGACGGCCTGGCCGCGCTGGTACCGGCCGGCTGCCGATCCCGCTCTGGCCGAGGGCGGGCCGGACGCACTGCGGGAGCCAGCTGCCGGGTAGGCGGAGGCCGCCCCCGCCGGGTAGGCAGGGGGCGGCCGATCGCCGAATGGCACGCTCGCTACGCTTTTCAGTCAAGTGCATCCCACCCGAGGGGGCAGCAGAACCGCGTGAGCGTGCTTGACGACATCCTTGACGGGGTGCGCGCCGACCTGGCTACCCGCCAGCAGGAGACGCCGCTGGAGCGGCTCAAGGAGAAGACCGTCACGGCGCCTTCCCCACGGGACGTGATGGCTGCCTTCGCCGGTACCGCGGTCTGCGTCATCGCCGAGGTGAAGCGATCCAGCCCGTCCAAGGGCGCGCTCGCGGCGATCGCCGACCCCGCGGCGCTGGCAGCCGATTACGAGGCCGGCGGCGCGCGCGTGATCAGCGTCCTGACCGAGGGCCGGCGATTCGGCGGGAGCCTGGACGACCTGGCCGCGGTCCGGGAGGCCGTTCAGGTCCCGGTCCTGCGCAAGGACTTCGTGGTCAGCTCCTATCAGCTATGGGAAGCCAGGGCCTACGGCGCCGACCTCGTGCTGCTGATCGTCGCGGCACTTGAGCAGAATGCGCTGGTCTCGCTCGTGGAGCGTGCCCATTCCATCGGCCTGGTTCCGCTGGTCGAGGTGCACACGCTGGCCGAGCTGGAGCGAGCGCTGGACGCCGGCGCGACAGTGCTCGGCATCAACGCCCGTAACCTGGCCACGCTGGAAGTGGATCGCGGCGTCTTCTCGCAGCTGGTTCCGCATATCCCGGATGGCATCATCAAGATCGCCGAGTCAGGCGTGCGGGGGCCGCACGACCTGCTGGCTTACGCCGCAGCGGGCGCCGACGCGGTACTGGTCGGCGAGAGCCTGGTGACCGGCAAGGACCCGCGGTCGGCGGTCGCGGACCTGGTCACGGCCGGCTCGCACCCGGCACTGCGGACGGACCGGGGCGGTGGCCGGCCCGGCGCGGCCGGCGGCCCGGCAGGCGGCGACCCGGGCGCAGGCGGTCCCGGACCAGCTGGGGGGCCGGAATGACTTCGGAGAGAGCAGGCGCGGTGCCGGATGCGTCCGGTCACTTCGGCAGTTTCGGCGGCAGGCTGGCGCCCGAGGCGCTGATGTCCGCGCTGGACGAGCTGGCCGCCGCCTACGAGCAGGCCAGGACCGACCCGGAGTTTCAGGCCGAGCTGACCGCGCTGCTGACCGGCTACGCCGGCCGGCCGACGCTGATCACCGAAGTGCCGCGGTTCGCGGCACAGGCCGGCGGCTGCCGGGTCTTCCTCAAGCGCGAGGACATGGCCCACACCGGATCGCACAAGATCAACAATGTGCTCGGACAGGCGCTGCTGACGAAGCGGCTGGGCAAGACCAGGGTCATTGCCGAGACCGGGGCCGGCCAGCACGGCGTTGCCACGGCCACTGCGGCGGCGCTGCTCGGCCTGGAGTGCACCGTCTACATGGGCGAGGAGGACACCAGGCGGCAGGCACTCAACGTGGCCCGGATGCAGATGCTCGGTGCCGAGGTCGTCCCGGTGACCACGGGCAGCAGGACGCTCAAGGACGCCATGAACGAGGCGTTCAGGAACTGGGTGTCCACCGTGGAGTACACCCACTACTGCATCGGCTCGGTCGGCGGCCCGCACCCGTTCCCGATGATGGTGCGCGACTTCCAGCGCATCATCGGCGTCGAGGCACGCGAGCAGATGCTGCAGGCAGTCGGCCGGCTGCCCGATGCTGTCCTCGCCTGCGTCGGCGGCGGCTCCAACGCGATCGGCGTCTTTCACGCGTTCATCCCGGACGAGGGTGTTGCGCTCATCGGCTGCGAGGCCGGCGGGGACGGCCTGGACACCGGACGGCACGCGGCGACGCTCACCGCCGGTTCTGCGGGCGTGCTGCACGGGATGCGCACGTTCCTGCTGCAGGACGCGGACGGCCAGACACTGCAGACCCACTCGATCTCGGCCGGCCTGGACTACCCGGGCGTCGGGCCCGAGCACGCGTGGCTGCAGGAAACCGGCCGGGCCAGGTACCGGGCCATCACCGACAGCGAGGCCATGCACGCGTTCTCGGTGCTGTGCCGGACCGAGGGCATCATCCCGGCCATCGAGTCCTCGCACGCGCTGGCCGGTGCGCTGCAGGCCGGGCAGGAACTCGGGCCGGACGCCATCCTGCTGGTCAATCTCTCCGGCCGGGGTGACAAGGACGTGGACATCGCGGGCCGCTGGTTCGGTCATCTCGGGAACGGTGCCAGTCAGTGAGCGCCGTCACCGACGCCTTCGCGAACGCGGCCGACCAGGACCGGGCCGCGCTCGTCGGCTACCTGCCCGCCGGGTTCCCGTCAGTCGACGGGGCGGTCGACGCGGCCCTGGCGATCGCCGATGCCGGCGCGGACGTCATCGAGATCGGGCTGCCGTACTCCGATCCGCTGATGGACGGCCCGGTCATCCAGGAGGCCGTGCACCGCGCGCTGCTGGGCGGCACCCGGGTGGCCGACGTTCTGCGGACGGTGCAGGCCGTGGCAGCCGCCGGGGTGCCGACGCTGATCATGACCTACTGGAACCCGGTGGACCGGCATGGCGTCGCCGAGTTCGCCCGCGACCTGGCCGCGGCGGGCGGCAGCGGCCTTATTACCCCGGACCTGACGCCTGAGGAAGCCGGGCCGTGGCTGGCGGCAGCCGCCGAGTACAACCTCGACCCCGTCTTCCTGGTGGCGCCCAGCTCGTCGGAGCAGCGCATCGGGCTCATCACGTCGGTCTGCGGCGGGTTCGTCTACGCCGCCTCGCTGATGGGGATCACCGGCGCCCGCGAGTCGGTGGACAGTCACGCAGAGGCGCTCGTCGGCCGGGTCAGGCAGCACACCAGCCTGCCCGTCGCTGTCGGGCTCGGCGTCCGCGACGGCCGGCAGGCGGCCCAGGTGGCCGGCTTCGCCGATGGCGTCATCGTCGGCTCGGCCTTCGTGCAGCGGCTGCTCGCCGCTGGCAGCCCGGAGGAAGGCATCGCCAGCGTGCGCGAGCTGGCCAGCGAGCTCGCCAGCGGCGTCCGCGACGGCCGCAAGCGCCAGCCCGTCGCCTAGTTGTGAAATTATGGGGTACATGCCCCGTATTGTTCCGCCGGTCGTGCCGGCCGGCCGCATGCGCGAGACCGAGCAGCCCGTGCTGACCGCCGGCGGCGGCCTCACCATCCGGCCGTGGCGGCCCGGCGACGCGCCCGCCTTGCAGCAGGCCTACGCGGTCCCGGACATCCGGCGCTGGCACCGGCGCAGCGCGGACACCCTGGCGGAGGCAGCGGCGCTGGTCACGGCCTGGCGGCGGGGCTGGCCGGACGAGACAGCCGGTCAGTGGGCGGTCACCGGCCCTGACGGCGAGCTGGCAGGCCGGCTGTCCCTGCGCGTCGAGCTTGAGCTCGGCGCCGGCGAGATCGGCTACTGGGTACTCCCGGCCGCCCGCGGGGCCGGGGTCGCGGCCCGCTCTGTGACCTGCCTCACGGCCTGGGCCTTCGGCGAACTCGGCCTGCACCGCATCGAACTCGGCCACGCGACCGCCAACGAGGCATCCTGCAAGGTCGCAGCCACCTGCGGCTACCGGCTTGAGGGGCAGCTGCGCAGTGCGCTGCTGCACGAGGACGGCTGGCACGACATGCACCTGCACGCCAGAATCGCGGATGATCGGGCTCCAGGCGGGTAATGATCCTCGCTGGCGGGGCCTGATCCTGGCTGGTTCCCTTCGATATACTGCGGAGTAGTGCGCGCCTCAGGCGCACCGCTGGGTCAGCGTTGTCCCGCGAGACAGGGCCAGAGTCGTCCCGATTTCACTACCGCACACCAGTTTTCGGCATTGGCGGCGGACGAGACGACAGGAGCGCTGAATGGCATCTGCCTCCCTTCAGCCGGGGACGGGCCTGTATGACAGCAGCAACGAGCACGACGCCTGTGGCGTCGGCTTCGTGGCCGACCTCACTGGCGAGCGCCGCCACGACACCGTCTCCAGCGCCCTCACCGTGCTCCGCAATCTCGACCACCGCGGCGCCAAGGGAGCCGATCCCGACTCCGGCGACGGCGCCGGGATCCTCACCCAGATGCCCGATGCGCTGCTGCGGGCCCGCTGCGACTTTGACCTACCGCCCGCCGGGCTGTACGCGGCCGGGCTTGGCTTCCTGGCCCCGGACGAGGCAGCGGCAGCAGGGCAGCGGGCCGCGGTACAGCGGATTGCCGCGGAGGAGGGCCTGGCGGTAGCGGGCTGGCGCGACGTTCCGCACGATCCCGATTTCTGCGGGAACGAGGCCCGCTCCGTTCTCCCGAGACTTGTCCAGCTGATCGTGACGGGGCTGGCCGGAGAGTCCGGCATTGATCTGGACCGCAAGGCATACTGCCTGCGCAAGCGCCTTGAGCACGAGGGCGGGCTGTACCTGGCCAGCCTCGCCAGCTCGACGATCGTCTACAAGGGCATGCTGACGGCGATGCAGCTAGAGGCGTTCTTCCCTGACCTGTCCGACCCGCTGTACGCCTCGGCGATCGCGCTGGTGCACGCGCGCTTCTCCACCAACACCTTCCCGTCCTGGCCGCTGGCGCACCCGTACCGGCTGATCGCCCATAACGGCGAGATCAACACCATCCGCGGCAACCGGAACTGGATGCGGGCCCGTGAGGCTCACCTGGCCGCTGAAGTGCTCGGAACCGACAGCGCCGGGCGCGGGGTCGAGCGGCTGCTGCCGATCCTGACCACCTCGTCCGGCACCGGCGCGGTCAGCGACTCGGCCAGTTTTGACGAGTGCCTTGAGCTGCTGCACCTGGGCGGCCGGTCGCTGCCGCACGCGGTGCTGATGATGATCCCGGAGCCGTGGGAGAACAACTTCGCCATGGACCCGGCCCGGCGCGAGTTCTACCGGTTCCATGCCTCGCTGATGGAGCCATGGGACGGCCCGGCGCTGATCGCATTCACCGACGGCACCGTGATCGGCGCGGTGCTGGACCGCAACGGCCTGCGTCCGGGCCGCTACTGGGTGACCGACGACGGGCTGGTGGTCCTGGCCAGCGAGGTCGGCGTGCTCGACATCGACCCGGCCCGGGTAGTTCGCAAGGGCAGGCTGCAGCCAGGCCGCATCTTCCTGGCCGACACCGGGGCCGGCCGGATCATCGAGGACGAGGAGGTCAAGTCCGCGCTGGCAGCCGAGCACCCGTACGCCGACTGGCTGCACGCGGGCATGATCCACCTGCGCAACCTGCCGGAACGCAGCCGGGAGCTGCCCGACAGCCGCGTGCTGCTGGTGCAGCAGCAGCTGTTCGGCTACACCGAGGAGGAGCTGCGGGTGCTGCTTGCGCCGATGGCGCGGACCGGTGCCGAGCCGCTCGGCTCGATGGGCGACGACACCCCGCTGGCCGTGCTGTCAGACCGGCCGCGGCTGATGTACGACTACTTCAGCCAGCTGTTCGCGCAGGTCACCAACCCGCCGCTGGACGCCATCCGGGAGGAGCTGGTGACCGCGCTCGGCACCGCCACCGGCCCGGAGCACAATCTGCTTGATCCGGGTCCGGCCTCGTGCCGCCAGGTGGTGCTCCCGTTCCCGGTCATCAGCGACAGCGATCTCGCCAAGATCGTGCACATCAACGACGACGGGGACCTGACCGGCTTCGCCGCTCACGTTGTCGACGGCCGGTACGAGGCGGCCGGCGGCGGCGCTGCCCTGGAGGCGCGGCTGGACGAGATCAGGGCCGAGGTGTCGGCGGCGATCGCGGGCGGCGCCCGGATTATCGTGCTGTCCGACCGCGGTGCCGAAGCCGGCGGCGGCCCGACCCAGGCCACTGCGCTTCCGGCAGCCGGGATCGACCCGGCCAGCCCGGCCGCGGCTGCTGATGAGTCAGGGCTGGCGCCGATCCCGTCGCTGCTGCTGACCGGCGCGGTGCACCATCACCTGATCGCCGAGCAGACCCGGACGATGGCCGGGCTGATCGTGGAGTCCGGCGACGCCCGCGAGTGTCATCACATCGCGCTGCTGCTCGGCTACGGTGCCGCGGCCGTCTGCCCGTACCTGGCGATCGAGACAGTGGAGGAGATGGTCCGCCGCGGTGCGCTGCGCGAGGTGACCGAGCGGCAGGCCGCCGCGAACCTGGTCAAGGCGCTCGGCAAGGGCGTGCTCAAGATCATGTCAAAGATGGGCGTCTCGACGGTGGCGTCCTACACCGGCGCCCAGCTGTTCGAGGCGGTCGGTCTCGGTCCGGAGGTGATCGCCTCCTGCTTCGCGGGCACCTCCTCGCCGCTGGACGGCATCGGGTTCGGCGAGATCGCCGAGGAGGTCAGCCGCCGGCACGCAACCGCCTACCCGGCTCGCGGCGGGCGGCCGCATCGCCGGCTGGAGACCGGCGGCGAGTACCAGTGGCGGCGGGACGGTGAGCCGCACCTGTTCAGCCCGGAGGCCGTGTTCAAGCTGCAGCACGCAACCCGCAGCGGCCAGGACAGCGTGTTCCGCCAGTACACCCGGCTGATCGACGACCAGGCGGCGAAGCTGATGACGCTGCGCGGGCTGCTGCGCATCCGCGGCGTCGACCAGGGAGCGGAGGCCGCGCCGCCGCGCGCGCCGGTTCCGGTCGATGAGGTCGAGCCCGTTTCCAGCATCGTGAAGCGGTTCGCCACCGGCGCGATGTCGTACGGGTCGATCTCAGCGGAGGCGCACGAGACGATCGCGATCGCGATGAACCGGCTCGGCGGCCGGTCCAACACCGGCGAGGGCGGCGAGGACGCGCGCCGGTTCGTGCCCGACGAGAACGGCGACCTGCGCCGCTCCTCGGTGAAGCAGGTCGCGAGCGGGCGCTTCGGCGTCACCAGCGAGTACCTGGTCAACGCCGACGACCTGCAGATCAAGATGGCGCAGGGGGCCAAGCCGGGCGAGGGGGGCCAGCTGCCCGGGCACAAGGTGTACCCGTGGATCGCGGCCACCCGGCACTCCACGCCGGGAGTCGGGCTGATCTCACCGCCGCCGCACCATGACATCTACTCGATCGAGGACCTGGCCCAGCTGATCCACGACCTGAAGAACGCCAACCCGGTCGCGCGGGTGCACGTGAAGCTCGTCGCCGAGATGGGTGTGGGCACGGTCGCCGCCGGGGTGTCCAAGGCGCACGCCGACGTCGTGCTGATCTCCGGGCACGACGGCGGCACCGGGGCGGCTCCGCTCACCAGCATCAAGCACGCCGGCGGGCCGTGGGAGCTCGGCCTGGCCGAGACGCAGCAGACGCTGCTGCGCAATGGCCTGCGAGACCGGATCGTCGTGCAGGTGGACGGTCAGCTCAAGACCGGCCGGGACGTGATCATCGCGGCGCTGCTCGGAGCCGAGGAGTTCGGCTTCGCCACCGCACCGCTGGTGGTGGCCGGCTGCGTGCTCATGCGGGTCTGCCATCTGGACACCTGCCCGGTTGGCGTGGCCACCCAGAACCCGGAGCTGCGCCGCCGGTTCAGCGGCAAGCCGGAGTTCATCGTCAACTTCTTCGAGTTCCTGGCGCAGGAGGTACGGGAGTACCTGGCCGCGCTCGGCTTCCGGTCACTGGCCGAGGCCGTGGGGCACGCTGAGCTGCTGGACACCGCTGCCGCCGTCGGCCACTGGAAGGCAGCCGGGCTCGACCTGACGCCGGTGCTGCACGTGCCTGACCTGCCCGCCGGTGCCGTCCGGCACTGCGTGGCGAGCCAGGACCACGGGCTGGAGAAGGCGCTGGACAACACGCTGATCCTGCTGGCCGAGGGCGCGCTGGCCGAGGGCGCCCCGGTCCGGCTCGAGCTACCGGTTCGCAACGTCAACCGGACCGTCGGGACCATGCTGGGCAGTGCGCTGACCAGGCGCTGGGGCGGTGACGGCCTGCCCGACGACACCATCGTCGTCGACCTGACCGGATCGGCCGGGCAGTCGCTTGGCGCGTTCCTGCCGAGGGGCATCACGCTGCGGCTGCACGGGGACGCGAACGACTATGTCGGCAAGGGCCTGTCCGGCGGCCGGATCATCGCCGCGCCCGCACCGGGCGCGGTGCTCGCCGCCGAGCAGAACGTGATCGCCGGGAACGTGATCGGCTACGGCGCGACCAGCGGCGAGATGCTGCTGAGGGGCGTGGTAGGCGAGCGGTTCTGCGTGCGCAACTCCGGGGCCACCGCGGTGACGGAGGGCACGGGCGACCACGGCTGCGAGTACATGACCGGCGGCCGGGTGGTCGTGCTCGGCCCCGCTGGCCGCAACTTCGCGGCCGGGATGTCCGGCGGCATCGCCTACCTGCTGGACGCCGACCCGGCGAGAGTCAACACCGAGATGGCCGACCTGGAGCCGCTGACGGAGGAGGACGGAGACTACCTCCGCCAGCTGGTCGGACGGCACCAGGCGGAGACCGGGTCGTCCGTGGCCGCGGCGCTGCTCGCTGACTGGGACGCCGCGCTGCCGAGGTTCTCGCGGGTGATGCCGCGCGACTACAAGCGGGTACTGGCGGCGGCCCGGCAGGCCGAGCGCGATGGCGTTGACGTGAGCGAGGCCGTGATGGCCGCGGCGAGTGGCTGAGGAGCTGCAGATGGCTGACCCCAGGGGCTTTCTGACCACGCAGCGGCAGCTGCCCGCCCGAAGGCCGGTCGACATCCGCATCAGCGACTGGCGCGAGGTCTACACCGAGTTCGGCGCCGATCAGGTGGAGCGGCAGGCCGGCCGGTGCATGGACTGCGGCATCCCGTTCTGCCATTCCGGCTGTCCGCTCGGGAACCTGATCCCGGAGTGGAACGACCTGGTCAACTCCGGTGACTGGCGGGCGGCGGCCGAGCGCCTGCACGCCACCAACAACTTCCCCGAGTTCACCGGCCGGCTCTGCCCGGCGCCCTGCGAGTCTGCCTGCGTGCTCGGCATCAGCGCAGAACCGGTGACCATCAAGCAAGTCGAGGTCGAGATCATCGACCGGGCCTGGGCCGAGGGCTGGGTGCCGCCCCGGCGGCCGTCTCCGGCTGCGCTGGCGGCCGGCCGTAAGGTCGCCGTGATCGGCTCCGGCCCGGCCGGCCTGGCGGCGGCGCAGCAGCTGACCAGGGCCGGGCACGCGGTCACGGTGTTCGAGCGCGCGGATGCGCCCGGCGGCCTGCTGCGCTACGGCATCCCCGAGTTCAAGATGGAGAAGCGGCACCTGGACCGGCGGCTGATCCAGATGCTCGCCGAGGGCACGGAGTTCCGCTGCGGCGTCGAGGCTGGCATCGACATCGCCGCGGCCGATCTGCGGCGTGACTATGCCGCCATCGTGCTGGCCGGCGGCGCGACGGTGGCCCGCGGGCTGCCAGTGCCAGGCGCCGACCTGGCCGGCATCCACCAGGCGATGGAGTACCTGCCGCTGGCAAACCGGGCAGTGGCCGCGGCGGCTGGCGCCGGCGGCGGGCGTGCCGGTGACGGTCAGGAGCGCGCGCGGCGCGGCACCGGCCAGGGCAGGCGCCCTCACTCCGGCGCGACCGATGCCGGAGCTGCGGGCGCCGGCCTGGTGCCGGACACGGCAATCTCCGCCCGCGGCCGCCACGTGGTGATCATCGGCGGCGGCGACACCGGCGCGGACTGCCTCGGGACGGCGCTGCGCCAGGGTGCGGCCTCGGTCACGCAGCTGGAGATCCTGCCCAGGCCGCCGGGGGAGCGGCCAGCCGCCCAGCCGTGGCCGGTGCATCCGGCGATCTTTCGGGTTTCCAGTGCGCACGAGGAGGGCGGCGAGCGCGTCTACGCCGTCTCCACCCAGCGCTTCCTCGGTGACGAGGAAGGCCGGGTCCGCGCGCTGGAGCTGACCGATGCCGAGTTTGCCGACGGCGGCTTCCGGCCCGTGCCCGGCAGCGAGCGCGAGGTCGCCTGCGATCTGGTGCTGCTCGCCATGGGCTTCACCGGCGCGGAAGCCGGGCCGCTGCTCACCGGACTCGGCGTGCAGACGGACGCGCGCGGCAACGTGGCCAGGAACGGCGAGTTCGAGACCTCGGCCCCCGGCGTCTTCGCGGCGGGCGATATGGGCCGGGGTCAGTCGCTCATCGTCTGGGCCATCGCCGAGGGCAGATCGGCAGCGGCAGCGGTGGACGCCTACCTGAGCGGTGCGACCTCGCTCCCGGCGGCGATCGCGCCGACGGCGGTGCCGATGCGGTAGCCCGGATGGCTGCTGAGACCCAGGGCAAAGTGGCCCAACCAGGGTGGCAGGACGGGTAGCGTCCAACCATGCCGGCGGCTTACCTTCCGAGCCCGGCCAGTGCGATCTGGCATCTGGGCACGCTCCCAGTGCGGACGTACGCGGTCTGCATGGTCATCGGAGTCGTCGTCGGCCTGTGGCTGACGAACCGCCGGTACTGCAAGGCCGGCGGCCGCCCGGGCGTCATCCTGGATATGGCGACGGTCGCGGTACCGGTCGGCCTGGTTGGCGCCCGCCTGTACAGCGTGCTGACTAACGTCAACCGCTACTTCGGAGCCGGGCGGGACTGGACCGATCTGCTGCGCGTCTGGGATGGCGGGATGGGCGTGGCCGGCGCGGTCGCGGCCGGGGCACTGGCCGCCTGGGCGTACTGCCGCCGGACCGGCACTGATCTCGGACCGGTGGCGCTGGCCGCCGCCCCCGCGCTCGCGGTCGCGCAGGCGATCTCGGTCTGGGGCAACTGGTTCAGCCAGGAACTGTACGGGCACCCGTCCGGGCTGCCCTGGGCCGTGGCGATCGCACCGCAGCACCGGGTGAACGGCTACCAGGCCGTCGCCACCTTCCAGCCGCTGTTCCTCTACGAGTCGGTTCTCGACCTGCTGATCGCGGCTGTGGTCAGTTACGCGATCTGGCGGTTCCTGCTGTCCGGCGCATCGGCGTTCGCGCTGTACGCCGCGCTGTGGGCGACAGCAGGCGCGGTGATCGAGGCGCTGCGCGTGGACTACTCGCCGCGCATGTTCGGCCCCAGGTCCAACATGCTCGGCATGGTGGTCGTGCTCGCCGGCGCGATCACCTACCTCGCGGTGTCGCGTCGCCGGCACCGGCGGCGGCTCATGGTGCAGCCCGCCAGCCGGCAGCGCATGCTGCGGCCCCGGTCGAGCCGGGCCACATCCGGCAGCATCGGGCTCACCGGGTCGGCCGAGGCTCTCGGGCCAGACGAGACGAACCCGCCCGGAGCCGTCTCCGGTCCGCAGCTGCAGCATTAGCCGCCCGGTCGCACAGGTTCCGGCGCGGCCACAGGTCGCCAACGGTCCGGTAACCATTCTTGCCGCCGCAGGCCGGGTCGGACATATGCTGCCAATTGGGGAGCGTCAGCTGGCACGTGCGCAGGCGGGCGACGTCGAGAGGGGCGCGAGCGGGGATGTTGCGGCCGTCCTTCCTGCTGCGGCGAACGGGATCCGCGTGGCTCCTGGTCAGCTGCCTGATGGTGTCAGTCTTCGTCACCGCGACGCTCGTGTCGGCGCTGCTGACGTTCTACTCCGATGCGCTGCCCGCCACAGTCAGCCAGGAACTCGCGAGCTCAGGCACCCAGTCGGTGCTGATCACGGCCCAGGCGAGCGGCTCTCTGGCGAGCCTGAGCAGGCTGGTCGACGCGCGGATGCACACCGCGTTCGGTGCGGTGCCGTATCAGCAGTACCAGGCCGTCTGGTCCAACGACGTCGCGCTCCCCGGCGCGCATCAGAGCGGGAATGTGCCGGTGCTGCAGGCAGCATCGCTGACCGGCATCACCAGCCACGCGACCCTGACGGCCGGGACCTGGCCGACGGCGCCGAAGGCCGGCCAGCCCGTTCCGGTCGCGCTGCCGGCCGCAGTGGCGGCGCGGCTGAACCTCGGGGTCGGCTCCGTGCGGCGGCTGCGTTACGTCGGCTCTCATGCTGGCGTGCAGTTCCGGGTGGCGGGACTCATCCGCCTTCGCGATCCGGGCTCGCTGTACTGGCGGCTCAGCCCGCTCGGCCAGTCCGGCGTTGTCGTCAGCGGCGGGTTCGCCAGCTACGGGCCGGCCATCGTCAGCCCGGCTGCCCTGGTCAGCGGCAGCGGCCCCGCCGCGCTGCAGCCGAACGACACGTCATTTGTCTTCCTGCCGCGACTGGCGCGCATCAGCCCGGCGGGCCTGCAGGAACTGGCGGCGCGGCTCGACGCTGCGAGCGCTGCCGTGCAGAGCGGCGGCGGGGCGGAGGTGTCGACCGCGCTCCCGCAGACCCTCCTGAACGTCGCCCGCAGCCTGGCCGCGGCGAGGTCACTGGTCGTGATCAGCGGCCTGCAGCTGCTGCTGCTGGCGGGCGCGGCGCTGGCCCTCGCGGGGCGCCTGCTCGCCAGCCAGCGCGACGAGGAAACGGCGCTGCTGTCGGCGCGGGGCGCCGCACGCTGGCAGCTTGTCCGCCCCAGTCTCGCCGAGGGAATGCTGGCCTGTGCCGTCGCCGCGGTGGTCGGCGCCGTCACGGGCGTGCGGCTCAGCGCGCTCCTGCTCACGAGCGTGCTGGCACGACGCACGCCCGCGCCGGCGCCCGGCGCGCAGGCGTGGCTCGGGGCTGGCTTCGTGCTGCTGCTGTGCCTGGGCATCGTGCTGTGGCCCTCCCTGCGGCCGGCTGGCATCACGGCCGTCCGGGTCCGGCGAGGCCGGCAGGCGACCGTAGCGTCCGCAGCGTCGGCAGGCGCGGACGTCGCCCTGATCGCGCTGGCCCTGGTCTCGGTGCACGAGCTGCTTCGCTACTCGGCCGCGGCCGGCGGCGCCGGCATCGACCCGGTGATCGTGGTCGCGCCGGCGCTGGCGCTGGCCGGCCTCGCCCTCATCCCGCTGCGGCTGCTGCCACTGGCCGCCAGGGGCCTGGAGCGGGTGACCGCACGCGGCCGCCGCCTCGGAGCGGCACTGGCGAACTGGGAGATCAGCCGGCGTCCGGTGCGGCAGAGCGGCCCGGCGCTGCTGGTCATACTCGCGGTGGCCACCAGCACTCTGGCGCTGGCCCAGTATCAGAGCTGGCAGCAGTCCGTGCACGACCAGGCGGCCTTCGCTACCGGCGCCCGTATCCGCGTCGGGCTGGCGACCCCGGAGCCGCTGTCCGGCGTGACCAGCATTACCCGGCTGCGGGGCGTCACCGCGGCGATGCCGGTGAGCCAGCAGTCACTGGGCACCGGGCAGCTCCTCGCCGTCAGCGCTCCGGAGGCAGGCGCGACCGTCACCATGCGGCCGGACCTGTCCGCCCAGGTGCCAGTAGAAAAACTGTGGAGCGATCTGGACCGGCGGCAGGGAGCGACACCAGGCCTGGCCGTGCCAGGGCGACCGGAGCGGATCGCGATCACCGCGAGCATGGCGGGGGGACTGGCCGGCCAGCTGGGCCCGGTCTTCGCGACCGTGACCGTACAGGATGCCTACGGCCTCGCCTACCAGCTGCCGGCCGGCTCAATGCCGGCCGACGGGCGGCCCCATCAGCTCGTTGCGCTGCTCGGCGCCTCGGCCGGCATCGCCTACCCGGTGCGCCTGCTCGGCGTGGCGCTGTCCTACTCCATGCCGTTCGCGCCGACCTCGGCACGTGCGCGCGCCGCGGATGCCGCTGCGGTCGTGACGTTCGCGTCGGTCGCGGCCAGTCCCGCCGCGACCGGGCCGCTCGGCGCGCCGTTCGCGGCCGGCCGGGAGCTGACCGGCTGGCGGCCGCGGACCTCGGCGCCGGGACTCGACCGCATCACTGGCAGTGTTCTGCAGGGCCAGGCTGACGGGTCGCGCAGGCCATCGGTCGTCAGCTGGGGCGCGGCCGGGCAGGACGCGGACCTGAAGCTATCGCCGGGCCAGGGCCCGGTGCTGCCGGCCGGGACGCTGGCGAAGGGCGGAGTGACAAGCCTGCCCGCTCAGCTGCAGATCGCCATCCCGGCACCGGGGCTGGGCGTCCCGCTCGCCGCCACGAGCGCGTTCCTGCGCGCGAACGATCTGTCGACGGGCTCGCAGGTGCCGATCAGCGTGGGGGGCACCAGCGTGGTCGCCTATGTGCGGGTCGCGGTATCGGCCTTCCCGAGCGTGCCGTCGGGCGGTGCTGTCGTCGCCAACCAGGCGACGCTGCAGGATGCCCTGATCAGCGCCGGCGGCACTCCGCTGCCGGCCATGTCCTGGTGGCTGAGCACGGCCAGCGGCAGGCCGCCGGCAGGCCTGCCGCCCGGCGCCAGTGCTGCCGACGCCGCGGCCTTCGCGCGGACGCTCGAGCACGAACCGGTGTCGGCAGCCCCGGTTAAGGCGGCGCTGGCGGTGGCCGCGGCCGCGGCCATCCTCGCGGCACTCGGATTCTG
>Ga0302324_100001820_pt1 | contig 50807 bp, 43 predicted proteins | sample Palsa_T0_1_FD_201949 | JGI IMG/M metagenome (GOLD analysis project Ga0302324, IMG submission 201949) | Peat permafrost microbial communities from Stordalen Mire near Abisko, Sweden - Palsa_T0_1 | ecosystem: Environmental > Terrestrial > Soil > Palsa > Peat permafrost | place: Sweden: Abisko...
ACCTAGCTTCATGCCGGCGTCATTGAATTCGACGATCGTAACCTCCTCGCCGGTGCCGGCAACAGGTTCTTCGTCCTCACGGCACGCAAATAATGCGACCAGGCCGGCCAGCGTGAACGGAGCGATGAACAGCGCGCGCCGGCTATGCAAGCGCCGCCTTGATCCGCGCCGGAGTGAACGGTACGCGGCGAATTCGCACGCCAGTGGCATCGAAGATCGCATTGTTGATAGCCGCAGCCGTGGGACGGGAGGATGGTTCGCCGGCGCCCGTGGGCGCGCTCTCAGGATGATTCAACAACACGATCTCAATCTCGGGAACGTCCGCCCAGCGCGCCACTGGATAGGTATTCCAATCCACGCTGGTCACGTTGCTGCGGTCGAACGTCACTTCTTCCTTCAACGCCCGGCCCATGGATTGAACCAGATTGGCTTGAATGGTTCCGCGCAGCGCATCCGGATTCACGATGAGGCCGCAATCGTGCGCGCACACCAGCCGCTTGACGCGAACCTGGCCGCTGAGGCGGTTCACTTCCACTTCTGCGATGGTCGCGACAATGGTTCCACCGCGCAGCGCCAGAGCTACGCCGCGGCCCGATAGTAAGTTTCCGGAAGCGCGGTGCCGCTTCGCCGATGGTCTAGGTTGCCACTTGGCTTTGTTCGCAACCGTTTCCAGAGCAGCCTTGGCGCGAGGATCATCGATATACCGTAGCCGAAATTCGATCGGATCGACACCCGCGTCCGCGGCGAGTTCGTCCATGAAGGATTCGCCCGCGAAAGTTCCCGCGGGTCCGTTGGGATCGCGCAGATGCGTGGTGCGCATGGGAGAGGACGACACATACAAGGGCGCGATGATGTGTCCAACGGATCGGACATTGGGGAAGTTATACGAGTAGCTATCGCCGCCCCACCCCACGTATTCGTCTCCGCCCGTCGTATTCGGCGTCCCAATCAACTGCGCAGCCAGCATGTTGCCGGCGCTATTGGGCTGCGGAAGAATCTCGGTTCCAGAAAAGGCGCGCGAGGTCAGTTGCAATGCCGTCACTGTGCCGTGCGCGTCCAGGCCGGCCGCAAGATCCACAATCACCGCCGGTCCTTTGCCGCCCCAGGCCGTCATGTCCGCGCGCAACCATTGCACGCGCACCGGTTTGCCGATGGCCTGCGAAAGTAATGCGGCGTCGGCGGCCACATCCTCGTCGCCCGCGCGCCCATAGGAACCGGAACCTTCCACCCAAATCACTCGCACGCGATCGTCGGGCAGACCCAACATTTCGGCCAGACCTTTTTGAAGCGCGTGCGGCTTCTGCGCTCCGCTCCAAACGGTGGTTACGCCAGCGGCGCGAACATCCGCCACGGCGCATCCGGGGCCCATGGTTGCGTGCGCCTGGAACGGCCATTCATAACTCGCTTCCACTTTCTTCGCCGCGCTCGCAAGCGCCGCCGGGGCATCGCCACGCGCGGGCTGTTCGCGAGTTGCTTTCGGTTGCGCCGATCGCATGTGGCGATACACGTCGTCGGGAAACGCAGCTGCGGGAGCGCTCCAGTTTACCTTGAGCTCCTTCGCGGCGCGAATGGCGGCCCACTCATTTTCGGCAACCACGCCGACGAAATTTCCCTTGGTGAATGTCTTCACGTAACCGGGAATCTGCTTCACCGAACTCTCGTCGATGCTTACCAGCGCAGCCCCAGCACCCGCTGGCCGGATCACGCGGCCGTGCAGCATTCCTGGAACGCGAACATCGGTGGAGTAAGTGGCGCGCCCCAGAATCTTGGGGGCCAAATCGATGCGCGGAACCGACTGCCCGACGATGCTGTAGGTGGCCGGATCCTTCGGTTTCCCACGGCCTTCCACGTTGAGCGCGAAACCCCCTCCGGAAACACGCAGAGCCTCGTTCAGATCGGTCCCGCCGGCCAGAGCGGCATAGGAGATGCTCTTGGACGAATCGGCCGTCAGGCTCACCACGCCATCTTTCACCTGAAGCTGCCCGGGCTGCACTCCAAGTTTCGCCGAAGCCAGTTGCAGCAGCATGAAGCGTGCGGTCGCGGCCGCATTTCGCAAGGGTTTACCGCCGGCCGAAATGGACGTGCTGCCGCCTACGCCGCCTTGATCGGGAGTCTCGGCGGTATCGCCCATGACAAGCTGAATTCGTTCGAAGGCGACGTCCAACTCGTCCGCGACAATCTGATTGAGCGCGGTTTGCACGCCCATCCCAATATCCACCTTGCCGGTAAAAACGCGGATATTGCCGTCTGGAGTGACACGCAGCCAAGCGTCCAAACGCCCAGGCGCGGGATTAGCGGATGTTTCCGCAGCGATCAGTTGAGGAACTACGTGAGAATCGGAGAGGCTGAATCCAATCAGGAGCCCGCCGCTGACTTTGAGAAACCCACGCCGCGATGCGCCGGTAGAGGATGTCATAGTTACGCTCGCTCCGCCAACCGTACGGCGGCCGCGATCTGCGCATGGCTGCCGCAACGGCATATCAACCCTTCGAACGCGTTGGCTACTTGATCGTTGGTGGGGTGCGGATGTTTATCGAGCAGCGCCTTGGTGGCCAGCACCCAGCCGTTGAGGCAATAGCCGCACTGGAACGCCTGCGCATCGATAAACGCCTTTTGCACCGGGTGAGGATGCTCGGGCGTCCCCAGCCCCTCCAGCGTGACAATCTCTTTCCCGCCGGCGCGAGAAACCGGCAGCATGCACGATCGCACCGGAACCTGATTCACCAGCACGGTACACGCGCCGCACTGCCCCAATCCGCATCCAAAGCGTGGATTGTTTAATCCGGCGTTGTCGCGCAGAACGTACAAGAGCGGGCACTCAGGATCGACGTCGACCGCAAGAGCTTTACCGTTTACCTTCAATGAAACGTGCGCCATAGCCACCTCCGGAAGATTAGCCGCGGCCAGCCAACTGCTGCTTCTTCGCCAGCTTCTTGGCCTTGCGCGGCAATCGCTGCTTGTTTTTCTTCACAAGCTTAGGGATCTTCTTCGACACTTGCGGTTCAGCGTGCGCCATGCCGGTCTTTACGGCGAGCGTGCCGATGGCCGAACCGATCGCCTTTGCGGCTTTTTGCAGAATCTCTTCGCCGGCCGGCGCTTCTTCGGGCGCGGGCTTCTCTTTCGCGGCCGCCTTCTCTTTTGCAGGCTTCGCTTTTGGAGCCTTCGGTTGCCCGGCTTGCTCAGGTGGAGGCGTCTCTTGCTCAGCCTTTTTCTTGGTTGCCATTGGTTCCTAGCATATTACAACCTACTCGAAGCCGCCGAGCGCGATGGTCTTGGTTTCCAGATATTCGTCCAGGCCCTCGGCGCCGGATTCACGGCCGATGCCGCTCTGCTTCCAGCCCGTGAACGGAACTTCGGTGCTTTGCGGAGCCCAGTCGTTCACGCCGATCATGCCGAATTCCAGGCGCTCGGCGGTCTGGATTGCGGCGCGAAGATCTTTGGTCCAGACATACGCGGCTAAGCCGTAAGACGTGCTGTTGGCTTGCGCGATGGCCTGCTCAGCGTCATCGAAGGAAGCAATGGGAAGGACGGGACCAAAGATCTCATGTTCGAACAGTGGCGAGTCCGCGCCCGGGTTGGTAAGCACGGTGGGTTCGAAAAAATATCCACGAGGCCGGCCGGAAGGCCGTTTTCCGCCCGTTAGGACAGTGGCACCCGAGTCCCGCGCCCCGGCCACCAGCGCTTCCACACGATCCCGCTGCCGTGCATTGATCAGAGGACCGACATTGGTTTCCGCGTTCAATCCTTCACCCACGCGCAGTTTGGCGACGTGCCCGGCGATGAGTTCGGAAAACATTTCGGCGCGCGAAGCGTGCACATAAAAGCGCTGCGGCGAAATGCAGACCTGGCCGGCGTTGCGAAATTTGGCCGTCACCGCGCCGGCCGCTACTCGCTCCAGGTCGGCGTCCGGGAATATCAAAACGGGAGCGTTGCCGCCGAGTTCGAGCGACAGCCTGGTAATGGTCTTGGAAGCGCCGTCCATCAGGATGCGTCCCACGCGCTGGCTGCCGGTGAAGTGAATCTTTGCGCAGGCCGGATGGCGTAGCATTTCCTGACCCATGCTCTCCGGTTCGCCATTAATCAAGTTGACGGTCCCGCCGGCGAGGCCGGCTTCCCGCAGGATGCTCGCCATCTCCATCGCGGTGAGCGGCGTGTATTCGGACGGCCGCACTACGATGGTGCATCCCGCGGCCAAGGCCGCCGCACCGGCCCGCGCAACGTTGTAGGCGGGAAAATTCCAAGCTGTGATGATGCCAACCACGCCTACCGGCTGTTTGATCACCAACTGGCGGCGGGCTGCATCGCGAGCGGGCACCCAGCGGCCATAGGCGCGTTTGGCCTCTTCGGCGAACCACTCGAATAGATCCGCGGCCACCTTCCACTCACCTCTGGCTTGCAGCAAGGGCTTGCCGCTTTCAAGCACGGTGGTTTGCGCCAGCACCTCGTTATGTTCGCGCATCAACTCAGACGCTCGTTTCAGCGCGCCTGCGCGTTCGTACGCCGTACTGCGGGACCACGCGGGAAAAGCAGCCGCGGCGGCATCGATCGCCAGGCGGCAATCCACGCCATCGCCGAACGGCACGGTTCGAACCAGTTCTTCGGTGGCGGGATTGAGGACATCCCACGTTCCGGAATTCGAAGCATCCTGCCACTGGCCGCCAATCAACTGCCGATACGTGAAAGTCATCTCTGGTACACCTTGTTCCCCGCAACAAACGTCATGTCAACTTGAATGTCCAGCAGCGCCACGGGATCGGTGGTCAGCGGGTCCGAGGAAAGCACAGCTACGTCGGCCCATTTCCCCGGGCTGATGCTGCCGCGATTGGCTGAGTCGCCCGATGCAATGGCACCGGATATGGTATAGCGGTACAAGGCTTCGTGCGCGGTGATGGATTGTTCCGGCGCAATAGCCACGCCCTCCTTTGAGCGGCGCGTGATGGCGGCGCTCATGCCCGCCAGGGGATTGTCGTCCTCCACTACCGGCGCGTCGGACGATAACGCGACGGTGAGCCCGGCATCCAGCATGGCTCGAATCGGGTAAGTGCGCGGCAGGAACTGATCGGGCACAAATTCCAGAAAGTTGCGGCCGAGCTCGCGGATGAAGATGGTTTGCGGAACGGAGATCACGCCGATGGCTGCCGCTCTTTTCAATTGGGCCGTGTCCGGCAGCCCAAAATGTTCGATGCGGTGCGCAAAGCCTCCGGGGTGCGGGCCCAGACCTTCATAGATATCCAGAACCTGATCGATGGCCACGTCGCCGATGGCGTGCGTCGCGATGCGCCATCCCTGATCGTGTGATTCCTGGCACAGCGCGCGCAAATCTTCCCGTTCGAAACGCAGCGTTCCCTTGGTGTCCGAATGACGATAACGGACGCTCAAGGCCGCGGTGGCGCCACTGAGGCCTCCATCGGCGAGGAACTTGACCGTATCCACGCGCAGCCGGTCCGACACGTGCTTCTTCGGCAGCGGCACGGGATCTTTTCTTCCATCCACGCGGCGCAGCGGCATGACTAACACGCGCGCGGGCAGCGCGCCCTGGCGGTCGAGATCGAGGTAGACGTCCAGCAATTCCGGAGTCACGCCACAATCGGCGGACGAGGTGATCCCCAAGGAGAGCTGGTGCTGCAGCGCCGCGCGAATCATGTTCGCGAAGTCCACGGCGGTAGGTGGCGGCATGACGCGGGTGATCAATCCCATGGCCGTCTCGTGCAGGATCCCAGTCGGTTCGCCGCGTTCATCGCGTTCGATGACGCCACCCACGGGCGGCTGAGTTTGCGCCGTGATCCCAGCCAGCTTGAGCGCGGCGCTGTTGGCGACGAAGATGTGCCCACAAGTGCGCGTCAGCACCACGGGCCGGCCGGGAACGGCTTTATCCAGATCGTAGCGATTGGGCTTGCGGCGCTCGGCCAGCGCAGCTTCATTGAACCCGCGTCCTTGCAGCCACTCGCCCTGCGGAAGCTTGCTGTCGCGTTCGAGCACTGCGGCACAAAGATCCTGAATGCTCGAGACGCGCCGCAGGTCGAGCATCGAGGTCAACAGGTGCCCGATTTTCCAGATATGAGCGTGCGCGTCGATGAATCCGGGAACGACGGTGCGGCCCTCGAGATCGTAGCGAGCGGTTTGTGTGCCGGCCTGCGCCAACAGCGTCTTTGTATCGCCAACGACCGCGATGCGGCCATCACGAAAGGCGACCGCGCTCACGCGCGCCGCGGGTTCCATCGTGAGGACGTTGCCGTTGAACAGCAGCGAGTCCATTAACGTGCGTGTGAACCGGCAGCTGCGAACTTCTCCTGGGCCACGAACGCGATGGAGTCGCCCACGGCTTGCAATGCTTCGCGCAGAATATCCTCCGGCATGTTGAGCGGCGGAAGGAAGCGAATGCAGTTGCTATAGACGCCGGCCCGGATAAGCACAACGCCCCTGGAAACGGCCTGGCGAATGATGGCGAGCGTATCGTCGGGACGCAGCGGGGCTTTCGTTTCGAGATCCGATACGAGTTCGACGAGCATCATCGGGCCCAGCCCTCGCACATCGCCAACGATGGGATAGCGCCGTTTCCAACTCAGCAGAACTTCGCGCAGCACATCCCCCAGGTGGTTCGCGTGGGCGAGAAATTCGGGCTGGCGAATCATTCGCAGCGCTTCGAGCGCGGCCACGCACACCATGGGACTGCCACCGTAGGTGCTGCCGATGCCCCCCAGATGCGCGGAATCCATGATTTCGGCCCGGCCGGTGACAGCGCCGATCGGCATTCCAGCGCCCAGCGATTTGGCCGACACAATGATGTCGGGAACAATGCCGTAATGCTCGACGGCGAAAAGGCGGCCGGTTCTTCCGCATCCGCACTGCACTTCGTCGGCAATCATGACGATGCCATGCTGATCGCACAACTCGCGAATGCGCTGGAGAAAGCGCGGCGCCACAGGCAAGAAGCCAGCCTCGCCCTGCACCGGTTCGATGATGATGGCAGCCACCGCGGAGGGTTCCACTTGCGTGACCATGGCCTGCTCCAGCTGCTGGATGCCGAAGTCGACGTACTCGTCTTCGCTCATGCCTGCTGGGGTTCGATAGAGGTTCGGGATGGGGAGCCGCACGATCTCGGGAGCGAACGGGCCGAAGCCGGATTTGAAGAGCCCGTACTTGCTGGTGAGGCTCAGAGTGAGCAACGTTCGGCCGTGATAGGCGCCTTCGAAGCAGATTACGGTGGATCGTCCCGTATATTTGCGCGCCAGCTTCACGGAATTCTCCACGGCCTCGGCCCCGCTGTTCGCGAGCAGCGTTTTCTTCGGGAATGCACCCGGCGTGATTTCATTGAGCAGCTCCGCGAGAGCAACGTAAGGCTCGTACGTGGTCACCAGCGCGCAAGGATGAATGAACTTCTCAGCCTGTTTTTGAATGGCGTCGACCACGGGCGCGGGTGAATGGCCCACGGCCAGCATTCCGATGCCGCCCGCCATATCGATGAGCGTGTTGCCGTCGACGTCAAAAACCAGCGCGCCTTCCGCGCGTTCCACAACCACATCGGTGGCGCGTCCCAAGCCGGAAGGAATGGCAGCGGCACGGCGTGCCAGCATCTGCTTCGCCTTGGGCCCCGGGATTTCAGTATTGAGTTGGATATAAGACATGAGTTGCTCTCTTTGTGCACCGCGTACGCTTTTTTCGGAATCCAGAACAAGTAGAACGCTATAGTTATCGCAAACTGGATCGTCGAGATAATTGGCCAGCAGGCCGCGCGGCTCGAAGCCCACGTTCATCTGCATGGAAAGCGTTGGGTCGCGGAGGCGGCCGGCGAGCACGCTCTCGTAATATTTCTCGGCCGTCATGGTGTCTTTCAACGGGCCATAACCGGGGATCATTCCAGCAGTGACCTGGCCTTTGAGCTTCAGCCTCCACACTAGTTCCTGCCGCGCGGCATAGAGCGCGCCGGCCAGACCGCGTCCGCGATATTCCGGCCGGACGCTTAAATCGGCGCCATAGAGCCAGGCGCCATCGGGCTGGTGCGATGTCAACCACCCCCCCTGAATGATGTCGGCGAAGGTGTGGTCCACATGGTTAAAGTCAAAGTCCAGGCGCACTGTGGACGTCGCGCCAACCACTTTATCTCCATCCAAAGCCACGAACTGGCCGTCGCCAAACAACTCCATGTGCTTCAGGAAATGCACCCGTCTGAAGCGCTGCTCCTCGGCTAGCGTGGGGAAGCAGATGCGCTGCAATTCTTCGAGTTGTCGGGCGTGCTCGGGGTGCGCCTGGGCGATCACGATCCCATCCGCCAACTGCCGGTAGTACTTCATCGCCTTCCCAATCTGTCACAAATCTGCCTGGAACGCATCTCACAGTTATGAATCAAGTAGTAGGAATCGTGCTGATTGTGCTGGGCCTGGCGGGTCTGGCTTGGGGTGGTTTCACTTATACAACACGCCAAAAGGTGGTCGACGTCGGGCCGATCCACGCCACGCGCGATAAGAGCCACACTGTGCCGGTGCCGCCTATTGCGGGAGCTATCGCGCTTATCGGTGGAGTTGTGCTTCTCGCGCAAGGGCGAAGAGCCTAGTTAACCGCTTCGTTTGGTCGCGGCTCGGTAGGGTAACGTGGCCAGCCATTCGTCCATACCTTCCCCGGTTTTGGACGAAACGCGAAGCACTGGCATGCCCGGGCGAACGGCTTGGATGTTAGCGTTCGCGGCATTCCAGTCGAACTCCACCGCGTCGGCCAAATCTAGTTTCGTCACCACCGCGACATCCGAGCTATTGAAGATGGTCGGATACTTCAGCGGCTTGTCCTCCCCTTCAGTTACGGAAAGCAGCACCAGCCGAAGATCCTCGCCCAAGTCGTAAGACGAAGGGCACACCAGATTGCCGACGTTCTCGATAAACAGGAAATCCAATTCGTCCAGGCGCCAATCTTCGAGCGCCTTGTCGATCATGGCCGCCTCGAGATGGCAGAGCGTGCCTGTGGTGATTTGTTTCACTGGAGCCTGACTGCGAGCGAGTCTCGCGGCGTCGTTATCGGTGGCCAGATCGCCAACCAGCGCCGCGGGCCGGTATTGACGCTGTTTGAGCAGCGTGAGGGTCTTCTCCAGGAAAGCAGTCTTGCCAGAGCCGGGGCTCGAGACCAGGCTGACCACGAATACTCCGGCCTCCTGAAAGCGCCGGCGCAGATCATGAGCCAGTTCGTCGTTGCGCTTCAGTATATTGTGGCGGACCTCGACGATGCGAGGCTGGATTATCGGTTGGGCGCTCATTCGGCCAGCTCCAGTGCCGAGACCAGCAGTTCGCGGCCGTGGAGCACTTCCATAGATGGCGTGTCGCATTCCGCGCAGCACATGTGTTGGACGGATTGTACCGGCCGCTCGGCCTGACACCTGGAACAGAAGACGGCGATGGGGACTTCTTCGATCACCAGGCGCGAACTTTCGAATTCGGTTTGTTCGGAGGCCAGTTGCCATGCGGAGAGAAGTGCCTCCTTGGCGACACCGGAAAGGGGTCCCAGCCGCAAATGAATGGCGTCGACGTGAACGCCTCCACGCCGCTCCGATTCTTCCTCGGTGATTTCTAAAATGCCCATTGCGATGGAGAGTTCATGCATGGGGTACTCCTTCGAACGCGGCCATCGCCGCCTGCCCCAGGCTGATGCCGCCGTCGTTGGGCGGGGCCGCGGCGTTGGTCCAGATCCGAATGGCATCGGGCTCGAGGATCGCCTTTGTGTCATGCAGCAACATCTCATTTTGGAAGACGCCGCCGGAGAGCGCGATAGTACAAACACCGTGGTTTTCGCAGAGCATCCTGAGCGCCGCGCATAATCCCACTGCGACGCCTCGCTGGAAGGCGCGAGCGATGGCGGCGGGTTCTTTGCCGTGGAGGCGATCCTGGGCCACGGCCGAGAGCAACGGGCGAAAGTCCAGCGTGTTGGCATCGATCGGGAACGGGTAGGCGTCTGAGGTGAATGCGGTTCGCGCGAGTTGTTCCAGCCACATGGCAGCCTGGCCCTCGAAACTGATCTCGCGTGTGAAGCCGAGCAACGCAGCGGCGGCGTCGAAGAGCCGGCCCACCGAGGTAGTCTCGAACGTTCGGATCTTTTTGTCGATCAACTGCAAAGCGTCCTGGTAACGGCGCGGGAAGCGGAACGGCGGCTCGGCCAGCGCGGGGAGTGCATCGATCTGCGATAGGAAGCCGGCGGCGCACTGCACGGGATAGCGGGCCGACGCATCGCCACCGGGCAGCGCGGCCGTGCGCAGGTGCATCACCCGGCGAAAGCCTTCGATCATACTGCCGGCGAAAAACTCGCCGCCCCAAATGGAGCCGTCGTCGCCATAGCCGGTTCCATCAAAACTTACACCGATGACGCGCTCTTCCCAAGCTTCTTTTTCCGCGAGCACGGACGCGATGTGGGCGCGATGATGTTGGACGGCGAGCTTTTCGGGCGATGGCAATCCCTGCGCGTGAACGGTGGAAGCGTATTGGGGATGGAGGTCGTGAACCACCAGCAGATCGTCCCAGGAGACTTCGTACATGGAGACAAGATCGCGAATGGTTTGCTCGAAGGACTGCAGCGCTGCGTAATGGTCCAGGTCTCCGATGTGCTGGCTGACGAAGGCCTGCCCATCCACAACGAGAGTGACGGTGTTCTTCAGGTCGGCGCCAACGGCCAGCAGCGGACGCTCGATTGGCAGCCTTGCTGCCGCGCCAGGCGCGTAGCCGCGGGATCGGCGCAGGATCACTGGTCCGAAAACCCCCGCTCGCGCGACCGAATCGTCCACGCGTCGTGCGATGGGCCGCTCGCCAATGAGAAACGCATCGGCGATTCCCGAGAGTTGGCTCCGCGCGTCGTCGTCTTCATAGGCGATGGGCTCGCTGGATCGATTGGCGCTGGTCATAACCAGGATGTCGGGCGCGCCGGCCGCGAACAGCAGATGATGCAGCGGAGCGTACGGCAACAGCAGGCCCACTTCAGAATTGCCAGGCGCTACTCCCAGCAGTTCGACCTTCGCCGGCACGAGCACTATGGGGCGAGCAACGGAAGTAAGCAGCGCTTCGGATTCGGACGAGATGTCGGCCAGGCGGCGCGCGATCTCGATGTCGCGCACCATTACGGCGAACGGTTTCTCTTTGCGGAATTTGCGCTCGCGCAAGGCGTGAACGGCTGCAGCGTTCATCGCGTCACAGGCGAGATGGTAACCGCCAATGCCTTTGACGGCGACGATGCGTCCGTCCCGGAGCAGTTGGGCGGTCGTCTCGATCGCCAGCGGCACCGAAGGTTCCATATGATATTGCGGTCCGCAGACGGGACACGCGATCGGCTGGGCGTGGAAGCGGCGGTCAAGGGGCTCGCTGTATTGAACCGAGCACAGAGCATCCATCGGCCAATGCTTCATGGTCGTATTCGCGCGGTCGTACGGAAGGCTCTCGATCACGGTGTAGCGCGGGCCGCAGTTGGTGCAGTTGATGTAGGGATAACCGAAGCGGGGATTGCAGGGATCGAACAGCTCCGCGAGACAGTCGGCGCACACGGGAAGATCCGGCGAGATACGAACCGTCGGGCGCCCGGAAGTCCGACTCTCGCGAATAGTGAAATCGTCGAGGCCAGTTTGCTCAGTGGCGCCTACCTCCACTGCGGTGATGCGCGCGGCAGCGGGGGCTCGCTTTTCGAGATCGTTGAGAAATGCCTGAAGCGCCGGCTCGGCGCCTTCCAGATGAATGTCCACGCCGTGCGGCTCGTTCAGCACCCATCCAGCGAGCGAGTTGGCGCGCGCCAGGCGAAAAACGAATGGACGAAAGCCAACGCCTTGCACCATGCCATGTACCCGGACCGTGCGCGCGATGGTCATGAATCGCCACCTTGATTCGGCCCCGCACTAACAACGCAGCCGCGCCCCTGCCAGCCGACTTTCGTTACCTTGCCGTCTTCAATCAGCACAGGTACGGTGAGCTGGCCGCCGGTAGCATCGCTCAGACGCGCGAGGGCGTCCGGATCCGCTTCGACATCGTACTCGTCGAATTCCTTTCTATGCCACTCCAGCCATTCGCGCATTTCCTGCGTGAACGGGCATCCGGCGCTTCCGTAGAGCTCAATCCTGGGCATGGCGATCGGCCTCCAGCAGCTCTCGAATGACGTGGTAAATGGATGCCTGCACTTCCTGAATGCGCGGAATGTAGTCGGACTGAACCACCACGGGAAAGTCCGCGAGGCCCCGGCGCAAAATCTCGCCGCCGTCATAGCCTAACAGAGCAACCGTCAATAGATTGCGTTTGCGCGCCTCTTCCAGCGCCACAATGATGTTCTTCGATCCGCCGCTGGTGGAGATCGCGATGGCCACATCTTCGGGGCGCGCGTGAGCGATCAACTGGCGAAGAAATATATTTTCCGTTCCCACGTCGTTGGCGAGCGCAGTGATGTTGGCCGGCTCGAGCGAGAGTGACACAGCCGGAACGGGCCGGTAACCGGCGGGTGGAAGAACGCAGTCCAGCGCCAAGTCGTTCGCATCCGTGGCAGAGCCGCCGTTTCCAAACAGGATAAGCTTGCCACCGCGCGCCAGGCGATCGCGAATGGCGAGCGCGGTAGCGGCAATTTGAGCCGATTGTTCACGCGCGGTCTGCTCGCGCAGTTTGGTGTCTTCAGCGACCTTCATGCGGATAGAAGCGGCCACTTCAGAAACCAGGCCGCTGGTCTCTTGCTTTTTCTGGCCGAGAAACGGATACAAGAACCCGGCCGCTCCGGCATCCTGGCCGAGCTCGCGATGCTCGAAGAAAACGTGCACCGTTTCCCACAGCGTGTGGTACAGGATCTCGATGATTTCCTGATGAACGAACGGATCACGCGTGGCGGCGCTTGAAGCGTAGGAGCCTCGCGAGCCGGGCAAAGCAAAGGTCATCGCGTGACGCGCCGAGGCCGCATCCAAGGCCGCTTGGATTTCCGGATCGCCTTCCGGAGGACCGAAGCCCATGACGATATCGGAGGGTTGAACGATGGCCTGGAGCCAGGGTCCGAAAAGAATGGAAACGTCGAGAGCGGGCAGTGCGCGCTTTCCGACAATCACGGGATGAACGAATTCCACGGACACGTGCTGGGCGTCGGTGGCGTACGGTCCTCTTCCGAACGCCAGCAGGCGGCCGCCATCAAGAAAGCGATTGGACATTTCCTGGCACGCGGACGCCAATCGCGGTGCCTCTCGCGCGAAAAACTCCTCGCACAGCCGATTCCTATCGAGGAGCGCTTCCTCCACGTGGGTCGCGAGTTGTGTTTCAGCGGGGACTAGCATAGGCGCGGCACTAGCATATGCGAGGCAGGGGATCGCCCACCAGCATGTCGATGGCACGGACGCCGCCATATCCGTTGGTCCCCAACAAAGTTCCGGACGGCTCCTCGCGCATCTCACCGACGATGACTGCTTCGCTGCCGCCGGGCGATTGGCGCAAAGCCTGGAGCGCGGCATCGGCGTATTCGGGCGCGATCACGGCAATAAACTGGCCTTCGTTGGCGATGTGCAGCGGGTCTAATCCAAGCAATTCGCAAGCGCCGCGCACGACATCGCGAACCGGGACCGCATCTTCCCACAGCATGACACCTAAGCCGCAATCGCGCGCCAGCTCATTCAGCGAAGTGGCCACGCCGCCGCGAGTGGGATCGCGCAACCAGCGAATGCCGGGCGCAGCTACGCCAGCCATGGCCTCGATCAAGGGGAGTACGGACCGCGTGTCGGAACAGAGCGCGTCCGCTTCCAGTTCAAGCTCGCCGCGTGCGAGCAGGATGGTGATGCCATGATCGCCGATGGGTCCGCTGAGCAGCACCTTGTCTCCGGGGCGCACGGACGCCGCCGCGATGTTGATTCCTGGAATGGGCCGGCCGATGCCCGCCGTGGTGATGTACATGGAATCGGCCTTGCCATGCTCCACCACTTTCGTGTCGCCGCCCGCGATCACCACCGAAGCGCAGGCCGCCGCTTTGGCCATGGCGCGAACTTCGGCTTCGAGGATCTCAGACGGCAGGCCGGCTTCGAGCACATAGGTGACCACCAGCGCCTGGGCGCGCGCGCCCGAAACAGCGAGGTCGTTTACTGTTCCATTGACCGCCAGCTCGCCGATAGAGCCACCGGGAAAACGAAGAGGCTTAACGACGAAGCTATCGGCGGTCATCGCGATGCGCGCGCCATCGACAATCAGGTGCGCCGCGTCGCCTAAAGGCTCGGTGGAATCTCCAAACAGAAGCGGCGCGAATAGGCCTTCCACCAGTCTGCGGCTGGCTTTGCCTCCGGCTCCGTGCGACATCTCGATTTGCGGATCGCGGAATCGGATTTTGGGAAGCACGCCATTCATTTTATGCCCCAATTGTCGTCAGGACGGAATGCTTCCGATGTTCGTAGTTGTAGTAAGCAGCGCAGGACCCTTCCGACGAAACCATCAGCGCGCCAACCGGCCGCTCCGGTGTACATTCCTTGCCGAACAGCTTGCACTGCGCCGGCCGGAGCACGCCTTTCAGGACCTCTCCACACTGCGCCGCCTTGGGATCGGTTACGCGCACGCCGGGCGTTTCGAAGCGCTGCTCGGCATCCCATTGCGCGTAGCTATCGCGGATGCGCAAAGCCGATTGCGAAATGAAACCCATGCCGCGCCACTCGAAATAGGGACGCAGCTCGAACACTTCCGCCATGGCTTTCAGAGCGGCGTGATTGCCCTCCCACGGAACGACGCGCTTGTACTGATTTTCGACTTTCGCTTCGCGCGCACGGATCTGATGCAGCAGCATGACGATGGATTGGAGAATATCGGCGGGCTCGAATCCGGTAACCACGATGGGCCGGCCCTCATTCTTTGCGATCCATTCATAGGGCCGGCAGCCGATGACGGTGGACACGTGCCCCGGTCCGATGAAGGCATCGATGCGCATATCCGGCGAATCCAGAATCGCGCGAATCGCGGGGATGATGGTGACGTGATTCGAAAAAACCGAAAAGTTCTGAATGCCCAGCGCTTTGGCGCGCATCAGGACCAAGGCCGTAGAAGGCGCGGTGGTTTCAAAACCGATGGCGAAAAACATCACGTGCCGGTCAGGATTCTTGCGCGCCAGATTGAGGGCGTCGGACGGCGAATAAACAATCCGCACATCCATGCCGCGCGCCTTGTGCTCCAGCGGGCTGCCCTGAGCGCCGGGAACGCGCATCATATCGCCAAAGGCGCAGAAGATGACATTGGGATCGCGAGCCATCGACAAGCCGTCGTCGATTCGTCCCATGGGCAGCACGCACACCGGGCAGCCCGGACCATGCACCAGCTCGATGTTGGCCGGCAGCAGATCCTTCAGACCGAATCGATAGATGGCGTGGGTGTGGCCGCCGCACACTTCCATGAAGCGGTATTGCCGTCCGGGATCGGCCAGCCGGCGGATCTCATCGGCCGCTTTCGTGATTACGGCAGCGTCGCGGAATTCATCGACAAATTTCATGACTGGTCCTTCATGTCCCCGAGGACGTCTCGCCGAGACCGTACCCCTGCACTTCTTCCAACGCGGCTTCATTTTCGCCTAGCATGATGAGCGTGTTTAACTGATCCAACGCCTGTTCCTCGCTGATCTTGCTCATGGCGAAGCCCACGTGCACCAGCACCCAATCGCCCTTCACCGGCGGGTCGTCTTCGAGCAGCCCGATATCGATGTGGCGGCGCACGCCGGTGACTTCCACCATCGCGCGATTCCGTTCGCCGGGGAAGAGCTCGATCACTTTAGCCGGGATTGCAAGGCACATGGCTTAACCTCAGGAATTGCCCGCCTCTTTGCGGGCCAGAATATCGAACGAGCATTTCAACTCGTCCTTCAGCTTGAGCGCGCCGCCGGCTATGGAGACCGGCTTGATACCGTAGGCCGTTTGCAGTAGCGAAAATTCGCCGTGTGCGCGCAGGGTGTCGCCCATGATGGCCACCTGCGCCGAGACCGGTTCGCTCTTCGTGACTCCATGCAGCGAGAGCTCGCCCACCAGGTTGACCAGGTATTGGCCGTCGCCCACCTTGCTGGCTGAGACCTTCGAGCTCTCGAATGAAATCTCCGGATAGCGCGCGGTCTCGAGCACCTCCTGATTCATGGTGCGCTCGATTTCGCTGCGATCCTTATCGCTGACGTTGTTGGTGAGGTTCAGCGATCCAGCCTTGATTTTGATATGCAGCGCGGCGGCATCCGGCGACTCGGGCGCAAACTCGGCGTCCCCCGTAAAATCGCGAATGGCCAACGTCGGGCTATGACCCATGGCGGCCAGCATTCCGCTGGCGAAGGCTCGCACGGTGAACCGGCTCATATCGGGATCGATAGCGTACCGTTGCGCTTCCCTGATGTGCTGCGCTTCCATGACGGCTTCGCGCCTTACATCGACTTCAGTTTCATGTAACGCTCAAAGTCCGGTCCGGCGGCCTGCAGCAGCTTCCCTACGCTAAGACCGCCCAGGTATTTCCGCACGACGGGACTGGTGAGAATCATTCCCGCGCCCAGCGTCACCAGGGCCAATCCACCGAACATCATTAACGTGTCGAGCGATTCCGCGGAATCGCCGTTGTCCGCAGCATGTACGATATCCATGATTTAGGTTGTTCCTTTCGGAGAATTATTCAACGCCTGTTCCAGTTTGTCGCCACGCAAAAGCCTTGCGACCAGGTCTTCGATCAAACGGGCCGCTGGTTCCACGGCCGCCGCAACGGTATCGCTCAATCCCATGTGCCCTTCCTCGCCGCCGAGCGTCGCCGGTTCGCAGCCTACCAGCAGGATGCGTCCGCGAACGGGTCCCATGGCGCGCGCGAGTTGCAGCACGCTTTCCGGATTCATAGCATGGGCATCCATCGCGGAGTTTCCCGTGACGTCCGGTTCGATCACAAAGAGCGTCCCGGGAGCGCCGCCACGGGACACTGCGTCTACCAGGATCGTGAAGTCATGGCCGTCCAGGAGTGCGTAGGCAAGGTCATAGCCGCGAATCCCGAAATCGGCGACCCGGACGGTTTCAGGGAACTGGCTTCTCGCGAGCTGACGGATCACTTCCACTCCGAACCCGTCGTCGCCCAGAAAAATGTTGCCGATGCCCGCGACAAGAATCGTCGGCGTAGCCAGCGGTTCCACCTCTTCCGTGGAAAAGAAGAACCGATGCCCGGGCTGGCGGAGCATCCCCAAATCCTTGCCTGGATCGTCTTCCAACACTACGGCCAGATGGAGCTTGCCTTCATAATCCTGCTCAATGGCTTCGATCAGCGCCGTCTGGCCGTCGAGCGCCAGATCGAAAATGTCGCCACCCGCGCGCGGACGCAGCCGGACTCGATCGCCCTTCCTCACTTCGACGCCTGAGACGCTGACGCTCTCCGCTGAAGTCCGATCTTCGAGAAGCTGCCACTCCCATTCGTTCATGAGCGGACCTTCAATACTCCGTGCATTTTCATAAACTGCTCGTGCGGCATGCACTCAGTACGCTCGAGAATCTGACGGGCGCGTTCGTCGCCTGCGGCGATTTCAAGCTTCTCTTCATCGGTGAGGGTCATGATGCGGAGGCTCAGGATCTCATCGATTTCGGTGCCGTCGAACAACGCTCCCGGGCTTTCGGGCGCGATTTGCGGGTAATCGTAAAGAATGATTGGCGAGGAAAGCATGGTGTCCCGCTGGCCCTGTTCGCCGACCAGCACGGGCCAAGCGCCCAGGTTCTGGCACGCCGAAGCGAGATCGCGCAAATGCTCGGGCGGCTCGAGCAGCGAAACGAATTCGCCGCCTTGGATGTTCAAAATCGTGTGAGTGGAGACCAGGGAATGCTGCAGCGCGTCGTCTCTTGTCGACGAGGCGTGTGAACTTGTGTTGAGGATGGTTGTGCGGATCCGAAGAACGCCGTCGGCCATTTGCGTAGCTTCCAGTTCCACCGCCGCTTCGATATAAGTTCGCCGTATAGGGTGAGCCACGAGATCGGATAATCTGAGTGGCGGCAAATCGAGTTCGCGCTCGGTTGCCCCTTCAGCGATCAGATGCAGGAACCGGACGCGCACTTCTAGCGTTGCAGTTGAATTCGCGATCGCCAGGCACTCCGTCTGCATCGTCCACGCATCCGCGCCGGATTGCTTTTCCGCGTATTCACGCGGATAGAGTACGCCAAAGTTCCAACGCTGCTTGTTTTTGATGGCCGACGCACGATACGGATAGAGCAGGTAGCCCTCGTACAGAACGGCGTTGGCGATATCGTCCACGAGCTTGGTATTCATCGGCAAACCGGCTCCCCGTCGGCCGCTGAAAGCAGACTGGTGAGAGCTTCCTCCCAGCTTGGAAGGCCATGTCGCACCTTATATTCGTAGACGCGCTCGAAGACGTCGCGGCGCAACGACAGCCATGCGCTATTGGGATAATATGCGTTCATCATTTCCCGCCACACCTGGACGGGAAGCCGATAGCGAGCTTCCTTGTCCCACGAGATAGGCGCCACCTGCAAGACTCCCTGGGGACCGGCGTAAAACAGCGTGCCGCTGAAAAGCAGGATCAGCGGGATCTCGCCGTCGCTGACGCCATGAAAATACTTGGTGGCCGCGACGTTGAAATCGAAAGTGCAGGGAATCTGTAGATCGGCGGTGGTCGAACCGGTGAATGCCGGGATCACCACGTCGGCGTGAGTCCACAACATGGAGCGCAGAGTTCGGCTCCAGCGATCGGGCTCGCCGAACAGATCGAGCAGTTTTTCTTGCTCGACTTCGGAGTATCGCCGCCGGGTTGCTTCAATCTGAATCTGCGCCCGTAGCGCGATGGTGTGGATGGTTTCTTCCGTATTCGAACCTTTCGGATTCGAACCTTTCGGATTCGAGCATTCCACGCGCAGCTTCAGCGCCAGCAACGGCGCGGCCGCGAAAGGGACCGGTTCGGCGCTTTCGACGGTGAAGCGCAGATCAGGCATGGGAGGCCTCTCGCAACTGAGAGAAGTAGTCTTTTATTTTCAGCCAGACCTCGGGGCCGCCCGCGAGCCCGCGCCAGTTGGAACGAATGAGCCCCACTAGCTCATAACATTTATCGATGGGAACCAAATAGTATTCGGCGGGAGAGCTCAACCGGTTCACCAGCAGTGCCTCAACGTCCGCCTCCATCTGATCCAGAACGGGGTTGTCTTGCGCGATGTCCGTCCAGGTATCCAAAGACAGCAGCGATTCGGCGCTGCCCGCTGCGCCCGGATACATGGCTAGAACCCGTCCTTCGTTGCTGCTCCGGACGAAAAAGGCGAGGCCGATCGGTATCAGCAAGCTTTCCCATTGCGCATCGGTCATCGAAAAATCGCTGAGGAACCGGACTTGTCGCGGCACCCGTTTGTATTTGGTTTCTCCGCCCTGAGAAAACAGAATCGCGCAGGCGTCGCACGAGCACATGAGTTTTCGCACCGCCGGGTCGATCACGTGCTGATGCCGCTGCGCGACGATAGCGCCACACAGATCGCAATGCTCGCTCGGCTCCGGTTTACGAGCCAGCCTCTGCAAAGCTGCAAACGAGGTCATGAAGTTGTCAAGACGCGAGCCGGAGCAAGGCTGCTCAAGGGGACGAAGTTCGAGCCAGCGGCGCGGCCTTTTCCGCCTTCGATGATCACTTCCCCCGCGTCGGGAGCGCATTCAAACAGAGCCTCTCGAATGGCCGTCTCCAACTCTTTCGATCCGGCGCCGGTGATCTTGACGCGCACCGTGCTCTCCGTCACTTCCAGAGCCTCAACTCCCGCGCCCCTTTCCCGCAACGCCGGCCGCACTTTATCCAGCGCCCGCATGACGCGCGTTTCGAAGTCGTCCGGATGCAGGCCGTACAACACCAGCAGGCTGCTCACCAGCTCATCCCGGCCCAGGGAATCGATCAAGCCAACTCCGGCATCGCCGCGACTGGCCACAATCTCGAGCATCCGCTCGAGACCAGCGCCGTGAAGTTCCATCAGGCACTGAATCAATTCCCTGGCAGTACTCCGAGAAGCAGGATCTGCGCTGTTCTCAAGCTTTTGAACAAGGCCCTCGATACGAGCGACCCGGTCCTGGAATTCCTGCGTTACGCTCATCGGTGGTCGATTCCTGACGCTAATCCGGATTTCCCGGCTGCTCTTGATTGCCCAAGAGCGGCGAATGAATCGTCTTGAGCGTTTTGCCATTGCCGAGATACATATGCACGCCGCACGGCAGGCATGGATCGAAGCTGCGCACCGTGCGCATAATGTCGATTCCCTTGAATTTGTCCGGGCCGTTCTCCTCGAAAATCGGAGTATTTTGCACGGCGTCTTCGTATGGTCCCGGAGTGCCGTAGCTATCGCGCGGATTGGCGTTCCACGGCGTGGGCGGGTAGGGATGGTAATTGGCGATCTTGCCGTCACGTATAACGACGTGATGCGATAGAACGCCTCGAACGGCTTCGTGGAACCCGCAGCCTATGGCCTCGTCCGGCACTTTGAAATCCGTCCACGTCTTGGTTCTTCCAGCGTGCAATTCCTTCATGGCCTTTTCAGCGAAGTATAGCGCGGCAGCGGCCGCGTAGGCTTGGAAGTAGGTGCGAGCCCGGTCGCGCTCGATGGCGTTGCTCCACTGGGGAATCTTCCACTCGAATTCAGTCTCCGGCAGCATGGCCGTCTTGGGCAGATAGATCTTGACGCTCTTCCCGGTGGATTTGATATATCCGATGTCCACCAGGCCGGCCAGCGCAGTGGCCCATAGGCGCGCGATGGGTCCGCCTCCAGTGTCCAGCGCCAGATGATCGCCGGTGCGTTTGTCGTACCACCGCGGCGACATCACCCAGGTGTAGTTTCCCTTGAAATCGCGCTTCTGCGGCCGCGGAACGGTGGTCTGATTCCAGGGATGGCGCTGATCCACAGGATTGCCCAGCGGGTCGGTCTTAACGAAGGTCTCGGACTTCGCCCAGTCGTCGTAATACGAGCTACCCAGAAGAATGCGAATGTTCAGATTGATGTCGACCAGGTTGTGGGTTACCAGTTGGCCATCCACCACCACGCCGGGCGTTACGTACATCGCATCGCCCCATTCCGCCATGTTCCTGTAGGTGTAATCGCACACGTCTGGATTCTGGAAGGAACCCCAGCAGCCCAACAGAATTCGGCGCTGGCCAACTTTCTCGTAGCCCGGAAGCGCTTCATAGAAGAAATTGAAGAGGTCGTCGTGGAGCGGCACCACTTTCTTCATGAACTCGACATACTTCATCAGGCGGACTAGATAGTCGGTGAAAAGTTGAACGGTGGGCACGGTCCCCACGCCGCCGGGGTAGAGGGTGGACGGATGGACGTGCCGGCCCTCCATCAGACAGAACATCTCGCGGGTCATGCGGCTCACCTGCAGGGTCTCGCGGTAAAACGAGCCCGTGAACGGGTTGAGCGCGGTCATGATTTCCGAGATGGTCTTGAAGCCGTGCAGCTTCGCGCCGTTGGCCGGCGTCCGTTGGGCCTTGTCCCAAACGCCCGGATTGGTTTCTTTGACCATCTGCTCGCAGAAATCGACGCCCACCAGGTTGTCCTGGAAGATGTTGTGGTCGAACATGTACTCGGCGGCTTCGCCCAGGTTCACGATCCATTCGGCGATTCCCGGTGGCCGGATTCCGAAGGCCATGTTTTGCGCGTAAGTCGCGCAGGTGGCATGATTGTCGCCGCAGATTCCGCAGATCCGGCTGGTGATGAAATGAGCGTCGCGCGGATCCTTGCCTTTCATGAAAATGCTGTAGCCCCGGAAGATCGACGACGTGCTGTAGCACTCCGCCACTTCGCGGTTTTCGAAGTCGATCTTTGTAAAGATCCCGAGGCTGCCCACGATCCGCGTGATCGGATCCCAGTTCATCTCCACCAATTTGCGTGACGGAGTGGACGTGCCAGTTGCCGGTGCCGTAATCGTACTCATTTAGCCCCTTTTCAAATGCTCAGATCTTGGAATCTAATAGGAACGTGGATGATAACCGGTGGTGAGCTCCGCGCGCGGATGCCGCCACTTCGGTTCCTTGTTCACGGTATGGTTGGTGATGCCGCGCAGCGCTGTCACCGCGCGTCCATAAATGCCAACCGTGCCGGCGGATACGTGCGAGCCGGGGGGCGCATCCATAAATGGCATGAACTTGTCGGGAAAGCCCGGCATAGTGCAGCCGATGCAGATTCCACCCACATTAGGACAGCCGCCGATCCCCGCCATCCACCCGCGCTTGGGTACGTTGCAGTTGACCACCGGTCCCCAGCAACCCAGTTTGACGATGCATTTCGGCGAGCCGTAGTGGTCCGCGAAGTCTCCCTGCTCGTAGTAGCCGGCTCGATCGCAGCCTTCATGAACGGTCTTGCCAAATAACCAAATAGGACGCAGTTGGTCGTCCAGCGGGATCATGGGAGCGAGACCGGCCACTTGATACAACAGGTAAAGCAGCGTCTCCATGAAATTATCCGGCTGCACCGGACAACCCGGGACGTTGACAATCGGCAGGCCCGCCTTGGATCGCCAATCCCAGCCGAGATAATCGGCCAGGCCCATGGCGCCCGTCGGATTGCCCTGCATGGCGTGAATGCCACCATAGGTAGCGCACGTCCCCGCGCCAACAATAGCGAGAGCCTTGGAGGCCAAACGGTCGATCCACTCGTTGGTGGTAATGGGCTGGCCCGTGTCGGGATTGGTGCCGAACGCGGCCCAATATCCCTCCCTCTTGATCTTCTCGTTGGGGATGGAACCTTCCACAACCAGAACGAACGGATCCAGCTTACCTTCCCAAGCCTGATACCAATACTTCAGAAAATCGTCGCCAACTTCAAAGGAAATGACGGGATTGTGGACGTGTACTTTGGGGAGGCCGGGGATGGCGCCCATCACGACATCCTCGATGCTCGGTTGCATCGCGGCGGTGATGGAAACGGAATCTCCGTCGCAAGAGAGGCCGGATGTCATCCACAGAATGTGAATATCGGAAACAGGTGAGGGTCTTTGCGTAACACGCCCGTATGGAACGCCGTCTGGCATGGTCGGATCTCCTTCCGGGGGCCGCGCACCGGCCCTTGGGCAAATCAATTAGGCCACAAACTGTGGATGCTTTCCAGCGGGCTGCACCCGCTTTCGCGCCCAGGGATTTTCCGAAAGGACCATCGGGGATTCCCCGATCTGATTCGGTCCGCTCTTCGGTTCCCGTGTTGTTTGATCCGGCTGGATCGAGATTGTTTCTGGATCGAAGTGTTTGAAACGGTGACTTACTCGGATTTTTTCCACATCGCGGCCTGAATGGCATACTGCATCAGTTCGCGGGAGTTGCTTAGCGAAAGCTTTTCCTTGAGGTGACTTTGGTAGGATTCCACGGTCTTGATACTCAGGTGAAGTTCCTGCGCGATCTGGCGGGTGCCGTGACCGTCGCCAATCAGATGAAGCACTTCGAGTTCCCGATCCGATAACGCCTCGAGAGGCGATCGCTTCACTCCGTTGGAGCGTCCTCCTCCCACAAAGCGCCGCAGCATCTTGTCGGCCACCCGATCGCTGACGTAGATCTCGCGGTTGAGGATGCGGCGCAGCGCGATGAGCACTCTTTCGGTGGCTTCCTGCTTCATGATGTAGCCGTTAGCGCCCGCGCGCAGCGCTCGTTCGGCGTAGATGGCCTCATCGTGCATCGAGAGAATCAGGACGGGAAGACTCGGATCCTTGCTGCGGATACTCTTCAGCAGGTCCAGGCCGTCGGGCCCGTTCAGGGAAATGTCCACGATCAGGATATGGGGCTTGTGTACCTCAATGGCCTGCAGCGCTTCCTGCATCGCCTGTGCATCGCCACACACGGCGAGGTCGGGCTCGCGGTTGATCATCTGGGCCAGCCCCTCGCGCACGATCGGATGATCGTCAACGATGAAGACCTTCCGCTTGGACGTGGCGGTGTCCTTTGACCTAACGGCCACGGGGGCGTTCACGGTCATCAAGTTTACTCCATTTTCTTCCTGGGAAACACACATCGTACGAGCGTTCCCTGCTCTGGGCAGCGGGCAATTTCCAAGGCGCCTCCGATCATGCTAACGCGATAACGCATGATCTGTAGTCCCATGCCATTGGGGCTCCCCCCCGGATCTGCGATTCCAACGCCATCATCGGTGACGCTGAGGACGCCGCCGTCGTTTGCGGCGCGGAGAAGGATGACGATGTTCCTGGCTTGCCCGTGTTTGATGGCGTTATGCACAGCCTCCTGCGCAATTCGGTAAAGGTGATTGGCAACAGCTTCATCGGGTATCAGGACCATCTCCTCGCACTCGAACCTGCAGGAAACCTGAAAGAGGTCTTCCACTTCGCTCGCGAAGTGTTGCAGCGCGGACATGAGGCCTTGCGCGTCGGATTGCACCGGCAACAAGCCCCGTGCGAGTTCCCGGGTTTTGTGGATGGCTTCATTCACCAGACTTACAATTTTCGCGGCATCCGCTGCTTCCGGCCGCGACCGCTCTGCCAGCCTCTGCTCCTGCACTTTGCTCATGAATGCGATCCCAGTGAGATGCTGCCCCAGGCCGTCATGCAGATCCTGACCAATACGGCGCTGTTCCCGGCCGCTGATCTCCAGGATGGCGCGCTCGAGTAACTTTCGCTCGGTGACGTCGGTGCCGGACGCAATGATGTAGCGGATAGCCTGCCCCGCGCCCGGCAGAATCGTAGCGGACCAGCGAATCAACCGGCGATCGCCATCCCGGGTAAGCCAATAACTTTCTTCCTCCCGTGACGGCGACCCGCGCAGCAATTGATCGAAGCGGGCTTGGAAACGCTCGCGATCTTCCGGCGCGAGAAACAGATTCCACGCGCGCTCGCCTTGCACCTCGGCGAACGAGTAGCCGGTGGCCTGCTCGCAGGCTCGGTTGAACCGAACGATGCGGCCGCTGGGGTCCAGCACAACCACCAGCGCGCTAACGGTTTCGAGAATAGCGGACAAAACATCGCGTTCTTCCTGCAACTGCTCCTCGGCCCGCTTCAGCTCGCTGATGTCGAACGCAACTCCGTGAATGAACCACGGCTGCCCGTTTGCGCGGCGCATCATCTTGGCTTCGCAGTGGAACCAAATCACCCGGCCGTCTCTCGAAATCACCCGGTACGCGGACCGCAGCGGATTCCCTGAAAGAAACATCTCGGCGGCTTCGACGCTCCAGCGCTGTTTGTCGTCGGGATGGATTTGCTGATACCAGCGGATCGGGTCTTCCAGCCACTCCCGTTGAGAAAAACCCAGCGTCGCTTCAATCTGGGGACTGACATAGGCTTCGCCGATACCCTCGTCGAGGTAAGCCATAAACACCACGGCGGGTATCTGCTCGACGATGGCGCGATAGCGCGCCTCCACATTTAGCGATCGCGTTGTCGCTTCTTCCGCGCGTCCGGAGTTTTGAAAGAAGACGCCGGCCAGCTCGCTGAGGATCGCTTCTGCATTGGCGACGGATGCGAAGTTATTCATGGTCCACCTGCGGTGGCTGGTGGCGCTTCGATCGCCAACTCGGCTCTTGGTTCAGCGATGCCTGCGTGAAGCGGCGCAGCGCGTGAATCGCTTTCCCATAAGTCATCACGGCCTTGGAGGACAGCAGCGACCCCGGCGGTTGATCCATGAACGGCATGAATTTGTCCGGGAACCCCGGCATGGTGCAGCCGATACAGATGCCGCCCACGTTCGGGCAGCCGCCGATCCCATTCATCCAGCCCCGCTGTCCGACGTTACATTGGACTACCGGACCCCAGCAGCCCAACTTCACGATGCACAGGCGCGACCCGAGTTCTTCGGCGAAGTCGGCCTGCTCGTAATAGCCACCCCGGTCGCAGCCTTCGTGGACCGTCGGGCCGAACATCGAGGCCGGCCGCAGCGCTTCGTCCAGCTCGAACATCGGAGCGTGGCCCGCCGCGAAATACAGCAATTGCAAGATGGTTTGCGTGAGGTTGTCCGGCTGGACGGGACAGCCTGGAATGCAGACAATCGGGATGCCGGACTTCGACTTCCAATCCCAACCCAGATAGTCGGGGAGGCCCATACAACCGGTTGGATTGCCCTGCATGGCATGGATGCCTCCGTAGGCGGCGCAGGTTCCAGCCGCGACCACCGCCCAGGCTTCCGGCGCCAGGCGGTCGATCCAGTCGCAAGTCAAAATGGGCTGCCCGGTGGTTGGATCGGTACCGAAAGAGGCCCAGTAGCCTTCCGTCTTATTGGTTTCGTCCGGGATGGAGCCTTCGACAACGAGAATAAACGGGCCCAGTTTCTTCTCTGCGGCCAGATGGAAACTGCGCAGAAACTCGTCGCCGTTTTCCAAGGCTAGCACCGGGTTATGCAGCCGGACCTTCGGGATCCAGGGGATAGCCCCGAGCAGCAGATCTTCGATGCTCGGCTGCGTTGCCGCGGTCAACGCGATGCTTTCTCCATCGCAGCTCAAACCTCCCGTCAGCCAGAGGACGTCGATTTCCTGCATGGGGCTTGAGACGGTCCACTCCCGTGGGTATTGTATCCAATCGTTTGAATGGAAACTATCCTGGCTGGAGTTGATCTAACTGATGGCTAAGATTTGTCGGATAAGCGTAGACTGAATCTGGGGGAACATGTTCATGAAGGTTTTTGGAATCGTTGTTGCGGCGGCTATTATCCTGGGGGTCCTGGTCAATTTGCCGGACATCAAGCGCTATATTCGAATCAGCAGCATGTAAGCTGGGCGGACCTAGGACGGACCGCGATCCGGCTCGCCGTCTCTCGGGCGCTTCTTGCGGGCGCGCTTACGAGCCAGAGCTTCCTTCACTCGCTTCTTTTGACCCGGCTTTAAATAGAATGCGTGCCGTTTGATGTCCCTGATGATGTCCTCTTGCAGGACCTTCCGCTTAAAGCGCTTAAGCGCGCTCTCCAGGCTCTCGCCGTCATGTAGTTGAACTTCAGCCAACGAAACTCACCTCGATTTCAAACTCGGTTGTATTCTTCAGGGTAGCAGTTTTCCGCGCCCAGTCTATTGCCACCCGCCACCGAGCGCCTTGTAGAGCTGCACCACCGTCAGCAATTCTCCGAGCCGGATTTGGGACAGCGACAGCTCTGCGGAAAATAGATCGCGATCGGCGTCCAGCGCGTCGAGCTGCGTGTCTACGCCTCCGCGATAGCGAATATAGGCAAGGCGTAGCCGATCTTGCAAAGCGAAAACCAGCTCTTCCTGTTTTTCGCGGCTCTCGCGCGTGCGTTGATGCGCGATCAGACTGTTCGACACTTCAGAGAACGCGGTTTGAATGGTCTTTTCATATTGCACCAGGGCTTGCTCGCGCTGAGCCTCTGTCAGCCTGACGTTCGATTTCAAGCGTCCCGCCGTGAAGATCGGCTGCGTGAGTTGTGGCGCCAGAGTCCAGGCGGTGGCGGGCCCGGTGAATAGACTCGCGAGCTGGGTGCTTTGGCCGCCCAGAAATCCGCTCAAGTTCAATTGCGGAAAATAGGCGGCTCTGGCGACCCCGATTTCGGCGTTGGCGGCGATCAAGTTCTGCTCGGACGCCTGAATGTCGGGGCGGCGTTCGAGCAAGGCCGATGGCAGCCCGGCCGGAACTTCGGGAGGAAGGGCCTGCTCGGTGAGGCTTCTTCCGCGCGGCACCCCGCCCGGAGGCTCGCCCAGCAACAGCCGGATCTGATTTTCGGTTTGTTCGATCTGCTGCTCAATCACCGGAATGGTCTGGGCCGCGGTATCCACCAGCTGTTCGGCTTGGCGCAGGTCGAGTAGAGTTGAAACACCGCCGCTTTGACGCGACTTAGTAAGTTCCAGTGATTCTTGCCGGGTTTGGAGAGTGCGCTGCGAGATTTCGAGTTCGTAGTCAAGTTCGCGCATGGACAGATAAGCGGTGGCGACGTCGCTGACCAAGGTCGTGATCACCGTTTTGCGGTATTCCTCCGCGTTGAGAAGATTCGCGCGCGCGGCCTCCGTGGCGCGCCTCAGCTTGCCCCATAGATCGACTTCGAACGAGAGCAGGTTTACTGTTGCAAATCCGAAGGTGCGATTCTGCGAGGGAAGCAGAACGGCGGGGATTGGCTCTTCGCCTTCGCGGGAGAGACGATTGAAATTAATGCCACCGCTGGCGCCGAATTGCGGAAACTGGTTCGATCGCGTGATCCCCAAGTTCGCACGCGCCTCTTCCACTCGGGTAGCTGCGTCTCGGAGGTCGTAATTCTGCTTCAGGGCGGTGCGGATGAGCGCTTGCAGTTGCTCGTCCTTGAAGATGTCAAACCATTTCAGATCCGCCAGCGAGGCAGCTTCCGCGACAGGAAGCGGCTCCGGTGCGCGAAACTGCGCGGGTGTCACGAGTTTTGGGCGCTGATAATTTGGGCCAACCGTGCAGCCGCAGAAGACCACGAGTGAAAGCGCGCAGAGGACAGTTTTCGGAGCCATGGAATCAATCACCCTGCGCAGGCGCCGGCGGCGGGTCAATCTTTAGATTTCCCGGCGCTAGATTTCCTGCCGCGAGATTTCGAGGAGCGCTAGCACCGGAAAGCTTCTCGACAATGTAAAACGCGGCGGGAATGATGAAGATGCCGATAAAGCTGGCGGCCAGCATTCCGCCGATCACCGTGGTTCCCATGATCTGGCGGGACACCGCTCCGGCGCCCGTGGCGATCCAGAGCGGAACGCATCCCAGGATGAAGGCGAACGATGTCATCAGAATGGGCCGCAGACGAAGCCGCGCTCCTTCCAGCGCCGCATCCATCAAAGGTTTGCCTTTCTCAAGTTCGTCCTTAGCGAATTCAACGATCAAAATCGCGTTTTTCGCCGCCAGCCCGATGAGCATCACCAGGCCGATTTGCGAGTACACATCACCCTCGATCTGGACCATGTAGGGCGGGAAAAAGTAGCCCAGCAGAGTCCGGCGCAGCCATAGCACGCCGAAGGCTCCAAACACCGCGACCGGCGTGCTCAACAGGACGCTGAATGGCAGGCTCCAGCTTTCATAAAGCGCGGCGAGGATCAGAAACACGAACAGCAGCGAGAATCCGAAGATAACCGATGAAGACACGCCTTCCTGCGCCTTTTTCTCCTGGAACGACATGCCCGAGTAGTCGTAGCCCATCTCGGGCGGCATGGTTTGGGCGAAAACTTCTTCCAGCGCCTTCATCCCCTGGTTGGTGCTGTAGCCGGGTGCCGCTGCCCCGTTCATTTGCGCGGATCGATATTCGTTGAAGCGCATGGTGAATTCAGGACCGGTGCCTGACCTGAAGCTGGTCAATGCGGACAATGGCACCATTTCGCCGGCTGCATTGCGCACATAGAACTGGCCGACGTTCTCGGATCTGGTGCGGTACTCGTTCTCGGCTTCGACGTAAACCTGCCATTGGCGGCCGAACCGATTGAAATAGTTGACGAACAACCCGCCCATGAAGGCCTGGATCGTGCGGTAAACGTCGTTAATCTGGACTTGCTGCTTAATCACTTTATCGCGATCCACGTTCACGAATTGCTGCGGAACGCTCGGCAAGAAAGTGGTCGTAAGGGTTCCGATTTCCGGGCGCTTGCGCGCAGCGGTCATAAATTTAGTCACGTTATCGGACAGGAACTGGACGTCCTTTCCGGCCCGGTCTTCCAGCACGAATGTGAAACCGCCCGAGGTCCCGACTCCAGGAATCGCCGGCGGCGAGAAACTGAAGGCTACTCCTTCGGGAAGTTTGCTGAGTTCTTGATTGAGATGTGCTTTGATGGCCTGGAACTGCTCGGCTCGGGTCTTCCGATCGTCCCAGTCGTTCATGGTCACAAAGAGAAACGCGTTGTAGCTGGTTCGCACCAGGCTGAGCAAACTGAAGCCCAGAATGCTGGTGGAGTACCGTACTCCCGGCGTCTTCGCCAGAATGTCTTCGACCTTCGCCGCGACCAGCTCAGTTCGCTGTAGCGAGGCGGCGTTGGGAAGTTGGATGTTCAGGTAAAAATAACCTTGATCTTCGTCGGGAACGAAGCTGGACGGCAGTTTGCTGCTGACAAAGTAGCTGGCCACAACGCACCCTATCAGGATAAGCACGGCCACCGCGCTTTTTCGGATGAGGGCGCCCGACAGCCGGACGTAACCCTCCGTGGCGTGTCCGAACATGCGGTTGAACCAGGCAAAAAACCTGGCCAGCAGACCCTTGCTCTCCACCTTCGGTTTCAAGATAAGAGCTGCAAGTGCGGGACTCAGCGACAGCGCGTTGAACGCGGACAAAATCACGGAGATGGCGATGGTGACCGCGAATTGTTGATACAATCTGCCGGTGATTCCGGGGATAAAGGCCGTGGGTACGAAAACAGCGGAGAGGACCAGCGCGATACCGATCACGGGTCCCGAAATTTCTTCCATCGCTTTCAGCGCGGCGTCCTTCGGAGCCATGCCGTCTTCGATGTGACGCTCCACCGATTCCACTACCACGATCGCGTCGTCCACTACCAGGCCGATAGCAAGCACCAAGCCGAACAAGGACAGCGTGTTGATACTGAAGCCGAACAGCGGGAAGACCAGGAACGTCCCCACCAGCGACACCGGAACCGCCAGCAACGGAATCAGAGTCGCTCGCCAGCCCTGCAGAAACAGGTAAACAACGGCGATCACCAGGACCAGGGCAATCACCAGTGTCTCGACGATTTCCTTCATGCCCGCGGTCACGGCCAGAGTGGTATCGACCGGGACCACATAGTCCATGTCGCCTGGAAACCGGCTCTTGGCTTCCGTCATCATCTTCTTTACCGCCGCCGCTGTCTCAACGGCGTTCGATCCCGGCAACTGGTAGACGGCGATTACGGCGCTCGGCCTCCCATTCAGGTGCCCTTCCACGCTGTAGTCTTGCGAGCCCAACTCCACTCGCGCGACGTCCTTGACGCGCACGATCCCAGTGTCGGGAGTCTCGCGAACCACGATGTTCTCGAACTCCTCCGGCGAAGTCAGCCGGCCCTGGGCGCGCACCGAGTAAGTGAATTCCTGCCCTTTGGGAGCCGGCTCGCTGCCCACTTGCCCGGCGGGATTCACGGTGTTTTGCGTCTGCAGGGCCGAGACGATCTCCGGCACCGTGATCTGCAACTTAGCCAGTTGGTCGGGCCTGACCCACAGGCGCATCGCGTATTGACCCGCGCCAAATATTTGAATAGTGCCTACACCTTTCACGCGGGTCATCGGGTCGTTCAAATTGATGTACGCGTAGTTGGCCAGGAACCGTGCGTCGTAGGTGCCCTTGGGAGAATAGAGGGCCACCAGCATCAAGGGCGCGAGGGTCGACTTCTGGACGATAACGCCGTAGTTGGTGACGTCTACCGGCAGCTGCGGCGCCGCCTGCGTTTCACGGCTTTGCGCCAGGATCAGATCCGTGTTTGGGTCTGTCGCCACATCAAAATCGACAATCATTCTCATCTGGCCGTTGGCGGTGGCGTTGAGCGAATACATGTAGTTCATGTTGTCGACGCCGCTCATCTGCTCTTCAATGGGCGTTGCCACGGATTGCTCGATGGTCTGAGCGTCCGCGCCAACATAAATCGCCGAGACCTGGATCTCCGGCGGTGCGATGGCTGGGAACTGAGCGATTGGCAGGCCGGCGATTACGACCGCGCCCACGATCACGGTCAGAATGGCGATTACTATCGCCACGATCGGCCGGTTAATGAAGAATTTCGACATGGCGGCCCTATTTCGTCAGGTACGGTTTCGGATTCACTTGCATTCCCGGCCGAACCTTTTGTATGCCCTCAGCCACCACGCGTTCACCCGGTTTGAGGCCCTCGCTGATCAGCCATTCACTGCCGATGCGATCGCCCACTTTGACGAATCGAATGTTCACTTTGTTGTCGGCGTCCACGACCGCGATTTGATAGCTTCCCTGAAGCTCATTCACGGCACGCTGAGGAACCAAAAGGGCGCCGGGTTGCACTCGCAGCGCCGTGCGAACCCTACCGTATTGGCCGGGCCGCAACGTGTTTCCCGGATTCGCGAACAGTCCCGCCACCCGGATTGCGCCAGTCCTTACGTCGACTTGGCGATCGGCAAAGTAGAAGTCCCCGTTGTGCGGATAGATAGTTCCATCCGCCAAAATGAGCTCCAGACGCAGCCCCTTCCTCTCAGCGTCCAGGGTGGCCGGCGTCGAGTAGCGCCGGTGAAAGTCGAGATATTCCTGCTCGGCGACCGTGAAATAGACCCTGATCGGGTCGAGCGTCGAGACGGTTGTGATGGTTGGGCTGGCGGGACTGACCAGCGAACCCACCTGCTGCTGAGCGATGCCCGGGATGCCGTCGATGGGCGATGTAATGTGGGTAAATCCCAAATTGATCCGGGCCGTTTCAGCGGTGGCCTTCGCCGCTTGGACTGCGGCGCCGGCTGCGATAATCTGCGCTCGGGCGGTTTCCACTTGCGCCTGAGCGGATTGCACCTGCGCCTTCGCGGCGAGGTTATTCTGGGTCGCGTTGTCGAGGTCCTGCTGCGTGATGGCCTTCTGCTGCGCCAGCGGTGTATAGCGATCCACATCCAATTGAGTGCGGCGCTGGTTCGCCTGCGCCACCGTGACCTGGGCCTCGGCCTGCGCCAACTGAGCTCGGGCTTGCGCTAACTGTCCTTCTGCCTGGGCCTGCTGGCCTTGCGCGAGATCCAAAGCCGCTTGGAACGGGCGTGGATCGATTTGAAAGAGCAGTTGGCCTTTCTTTACGAACGAACCCTCCTGGTAGGCCTGTTCCAGAAGATAGCCGGACACTTCAGCCTTGATGTCGGCGTTGACGTACCCATCCAACGTCCCGATCCATTCGCTATAAATGGGGACGTCGCGTTGCTGCACTTCAGCGACTTCCACGTCCACCGGCGCGGGAGCCGTTGCTCCACTGGTTTGATTGGAGCAACCTGCGCTCGTGAACAATATCGCCGTTAGCAGCGCCGTTTGCAGGACGATGAGCGCTGGGGTGCAGGCGCGCGGCATGCCGGCAAGAGAGCCACTCCACTGGTTTTCCGAGGTAGCCATGATTCGCTCCTCCTTCGTTTCAATAGTCTCCATGTTTGCAACGTAGCCGGAGAATCATTCTGAAATCGAAGGTTTCATACTAGCATTGTCGTCCGCCGCCCATCCGGCTAGTGGTTACTTCCCTTCATGGCAGAACTCGCAGCCGGTCTCCGCGTGCTTCTGGCGATGGCACTCTACGCAGCCCTGCATGGTGGTGACGTCCTTCACCTTCGTGACGACATCCATTTCGGCAATTTGGCCGTGACAATCCTCGCACTGCACGCCGGCCTCGAGGTGAGCGCGATGGCTCCAGTACACGGCGGCGGCCACGCTGTAAACGCGCACCCAGGGAATGGGTTCGTTGGACTTGGCATATTCTGCGAGCTTCTGAATCGCCGGACGATCCTTCGCGATCGTAGCGTGGCAGGCCATGCACTTCGCAGCGGGCGGGAACGTCATATGATCGCCTGGGTCGGGATTGGGATGACAATTGTTGCACTTCAGCCCCTGGGCGAGATGCGTCTTGTGACTATACGGAAGAGGTTGTACGGCCTGTCCGGAGAGAACCATTGCCACCGCTCCGACGCCGAGCAGGTGTCGCATGCTGCTTATGTCAGCCCCTGCAGCACCAGCAGCTCCTGCACGGCGCGATTCGCTTCGTCCATCGCCTGATTGGTAAAGGCCGCCGCTCCGGCATCCGCATTGGCGATGGTCACGCGCCCGAAGCGCTGTCGCCCAATCACGTGCGGGCGCTGTTCCGGCGGCACGTCGGGATCGGCTAGCGTATCGTAGGTATAAGCGTAGCCGTGCGGCCATCGATTCACCGTGATCGCGGCGATATCTTCCGCCGGATCGAAGCCGCCCGGTCCGAGCACGCGTCCCAACTGCTCCCGGATTTTCAGCTCGAAGTCCGCGAATGTCATCGACAAAAGCTCTTGCTGCCCCGCGCGGTTTTGTTCCTTGCGCGGCAGCCCCGGCTTATTCGGGTTTCGCACCAGGTGAACCAGGATTGGCTCCTCCGGCGTCGTCATCCCGCGGTAGCCTCCCGGCGTGGTTCCGGGATCGAGATTCAGATGGGAGTGATACATCCCCGGCGCGTTCACCGTTGAAACACCGAGCTTGCGAGCAGCCGTCCAGCGCTTCAGCAGCACGTTGGTGTACATCATGGGAACTTTCACCGGATACGCCAGCGCCGCTTTCTGCCGTTCGGGAATCTCTGGCATGAGTGTGGGGATCAGCGCGTTCCAGCAAGCCAGAATGCAGTGCCGCCCGCGAACCGCGTATGCTTTTCCATCGCGAAGATAGGCCACTCGCACGCCGCGCGAGTGATCGGAATCGCCATCGTGCTGCACGCGGCACACGGGACTGCTCAGCCGGATGCGCGTGGCCGAGTTCGGTTCGTCCAACTTCTCGTAGGCGACCTGTGCTTGAACAATGCTGTTCATGGACTGCTGGCCAGGGATGGCGCCGGGAATCAGCCGGTTCACCAGCAAGCGTGCAATGGAAGCGTTGCCGTCCGGAAAATGGAACAGGTAGGAGCCTTCGCTGAATTGTTCCTCCAGATTCAATCCCAGACCGTTAAACCCGGCCTGGCCGTGCTCGGCGGCTTCGAGCGCCGGCATAGTATCCACGCGCTTATTGTTTCGACCACCTTCGCCCAAGAAGAACGGCAACGCTTCCAGACTGATCTTCGCTACGTTCACCAGATAGTCCTGATAACTCATCTTGCGAAGCGCGGCTCGCTTTTCCTCGACGCTTTTTCCAGCCAGATAGTCCGGATTCTTGCCGTGCAGCCGTATCAAATCCTTGCGCGCGGCGTCGGAGAATGGCGCTTTAGCGAAAAATTCCGGCCGCCGCGGATTGCCCGTCACCAGCCGGTCTTCGCCGAAATGCTCTTTGTCGAAGAAAGTGGCCCCGCGCAGGTCGTATTTCTCTTCCAGCTCATGATTCTGAAACTCAGCGTTGCGGCTGACGTCAATGCCGAGCTCCTTCACCAGTTGCCTGGCCGTAAAGCTATACGGAAAGGGCGTTTCGATGCCCATGGTGCCGCCGAAGCCGATGTAAGTGCGGCCCTGATAGTGGAATTCATTGCGCTTGGCGTGCCCGCCGAAATCGTCGTGATTATCCAGGATGAGAATCTTCTGGTTGGGTCCCAGCGCCGTCCGATAGAAGTGGGCCGCCGACAAGCCGGAGATTCCGCCGCCGACAATTACCAGATCGTACTCTTCACGGATGTTCGCGTCGGCCACAGGAAATTGCGAGTAGGCTCCTTGCCGGATGCGATCGAGCTCGCTGACCGAAGCCGGATACTCGCCGCGAAGGCCGGTGCGCAGGGGAGGATAGTTCGATGAGTCCGTTGTTTGCGACAGGGCTGTTGTTTGGGACAAGGCCAGGGAAGCGCCCGCGATTCCGATAGCAACGCCGTTCAGAAAATCCCGCCGGGCGATGGGCCGGTCCATTCCAAGATCGTGCGCTTTGTTGGCCATAATCACCTCCAGACTGTTTCCAGGGTACTGCTATTCCGCGAGTTTGGGCATCGCACGCCGGTTGAGCACGTCGCCCACGGCCCGATGCGCTTCCCACAAAGCCGTGTCGGTGTGCGGGCTAGCGCCGGCGTCGGAGTTCGCGATGGCGATCAGGCCATAGGGCTGGCGGGCCACCACGTTGGGGCGCGTCTGCGAATTGGTGAAGACCCATTCCATAGGATCAAACAGGCTGTTGTAGGTGTACGCGTAGCCGTGCGGCCAGCGATTTACCGTGATATCGACGATGTCACGCGCCGGGTCGAAGCCGCCTGCGCCCAACATGCGCGCCAACTGATCGCGAATATTCCGCTCGAAAGTTTCAAACTTCGTGTCCAATAACTCGGCTCTTCCCAGGCGGTGCTGCTCTTTTCTAGGCTTTCCGGGCGATGACATAATTTTGACCAGATGCAGGGCGATCGGCTCTTCGGGCGTTTGCGGATGCTTCAAGTTGCCGAGCGAAACCGCCTCCGTCAGCGAGACCTCGGGATGATACATGGTGGGCGCTTCAATGTAGCTGACCCCCAGCTTCTGCCAAGCCGTCCAATTTTTTACTCCAACGCTGGTATAGACCAGCGGGCCTTTCACCGCGTAGGCCAGTGCTTCCTTCTGCGCCGCCGGGAGCTCGGGCACAAGATAAGGGATGAACATGTTCCAACATGCCATCACGCAGCCCTTGGCCCGCACATCGTACATCTTTCGGCCGCGGCTGTAGCTGACCACCACTTCGCTTGCCTGGGCGGGATCGCCGGCGTGCACCACATTGAGCACCGTGCTATTCAGTCGAATGCGCGCGGGCTGATTGGAACGGTCCAGCAGCGCATAATTCACACGCGCCGCGCCCACGTCTTCCATGCTTTTGCCGGGCACCGCTTCCGGGATCAGCCAGCGCACCAACAGCCGGGCGACGGTTGCGTTGCCGTCCGGAAAGTGTACGGCCGCGCCTCCACCCTCCTTCTGCCTTCCATGTTGCACGCCGGGCAGTTCGCTCAGCACTCCATCCGGCGTGGGATCGAGTTGAAGGCCCGCAAAGCCGGGCAGGCCCATTTGCCAGGCGAAAAGAGCCGGCGTGGCGTCGGCGCCTACACAAAATACGTCCTCTCCAAAATGGCGGAAGAACCACAATACCTGCGGATCCACTTTGGCTATGTTCAGAAGGAAGTCCTGATAGCTCATCTTCGCCAGGCGCAGCTTCTTCTCGGCCGACGCGATGCCCGGAAGATAATCGGGCTGCTGTTGGTCGTAAAGGCGCAGCATGTCCTTCCGAGCCCGCTCCGACAATGGCGTCTTCGCCAGGAATTCCGAAGAGTATTCGGCTCGCGGGCCGGACCTGTAATCGGCGCTTTGGCGCACCGACAAACGGTCCATGCCCCAGGTTTCTCGGTCGAAAAAGTGCCCGCGCCCCAAGCCAAGCGAGCGGTAAAGATTGTGATTGGTGGCGTTGGCCGATTGGAAGCGATCGAGATCGATCCCGATGCTGAACAGCAACTCCTTGGCAGCTTCGTTGTAACGCTGCGGAGCCTCGATATTCAGCGTTCCGCCATTGATGGCAAGCAGCCTGCCGTTGTGGCGAAACTCATTGCGTTTGGCATGGCCGCCGAAATCGTCGTGATTATCTAGGACCAAAACTCTGGCGCTGCGCCCGGCGCTTTTCAAGAAATAATACGCCGCGCCCAGGCCGCTGATGCCGCCGCCCACGATCACGAGGTCATAGGTTTCATTGGTGTGCGCCACCGCGGACAGATCCACCTGACGGGTGTCGCGAAGTTGATGCGCGACTTCGAACGATCCGGGATGATCGCCTCGCATTCCGGTCAAGGCCGGCGGATAATAGTCCGGCGATCGCTCCGGTGCAAATTCCTGTGCCGCCGCCCATTGCGGCAACAGCGTGGCGCCGGCGGCCGCGCCGCTCACTCCGTTCACGAAATCCCGCCGCGTGATTCTGCGCGACATTCCCAGATCGCGGTCGCGTGCGTTCAGATGGGCCATGGGGAGGGTTTTTGTAAGATTGCATTGTTCGGATAACCTTGTCAAGCACCGGCTCGCGGAGTCAAGCGCCGGCTCGCGGACGGCCGCGCGGGAAGGCATTTTCCGTTTGACAAAAATTTCTAATTGGTGCATTCTTGCTCAAGATTCCACGAACCCAGTAAGGTCAGGAGAAAGGCTGGACCGGTTTCACCGGGCTGAACCTTCCCCGTAGTCGACTCCATTTAAGAGCACTCTAGAAGGAGATACTGCTGATGGGTCGCGCCCAATTGCGGCTGATGCCACTGGCCGCGGCTTTACTCTGGGTCCTGAGTGCGCAGACCAATTCGCCAACAGCCGAATGGCGCACCTATGGCGGCGACAAGGGCTTCAACCGGTACTCTCCGCTGGATCAAATTAATCGGGACAACGCCAAGGATCTCGCGGTTGTGTGGGGCCGGCCGGCTGTGGACTCTCAGATCAAAGACAAGTTTCCCGATCTCAGCCCTTCAAATTATTTTCGCGGCACTCCAATCGTGATTGACGGCGTGCTCTATGCGCCCGATGGCGTCGGGTTGGTGGAAGCGTTCGACGCCGCCACCGGAAGAACGAAATGGGTCCAGCAACCGGCGGAGCCGACCTTGAAGGAAGCGTCGGCGCAGAGCACGCGGGGCGTGGCCTATTGGCGTAAGGGATCGGATGAGCGCATCATCTCCATACGCGGACAGTATCTGTATGCCACGGGTGCCAAGACCGGCGCGCCCGAGCGCGAGTTTGGCGAGAACGGGCGCATTTCGCTCAAGCGCGAGACTCCAGATAACGCGGCTTACTTTGGATACCCCGGTCCGTTTGTCGTGAACGATGTGATCGTGGTGGGCGGTAACGGCGGCGGACGAGCCGCGGGCGGGTACGGCGATGGCGGATACGACGCCGGCGCCAAGCCCGAAGACCTCCGCGGTTATGACATCCATAGCGGCGCGCTGCTGTGGACCTTTCATGTTCTCCCCAGAAAAGGAGAGCCCGGCTACGAAACCTGGGGCAAAGGTTCGGCGGAATATGTCGGCAATATGGCCGCTTGGGCTTCGCTCACCGCGGATGAAGAACTGGGTTACGTGTTTGTTCCCTTGAGCACGCCGACCGCTTCCTATTACGGCGGGCATCGCCCCGGCATGAACCTTTATTCCGACAGCTTGTTGGCGCTCAACGCGAAGACTGGGAAACTGGTTTGGTATTACCAATTGATCCACCACGATCTTTGGGAATATGACGCCGCCACGCCGCCTGTGCTTGGCGACATCACGGTGGATGGAAAGCGCATCAAGGCGGTGATCGCCTCCAACAAAACTGGATTCTTGTATGTGTTCGACCGCGTCACTGGCAAACCGGTATGGCCCATCGAAGAGCGGCCCGTGCCGCAGTCGACTGTTCCAGGCGAGGAAACATGGCCGACGCAGCCTTTTCCCACCAAGCCGCCCGCGATTGACCGCCAGGGCATCGGCGAGGACGACCTGATCGATTTCACTCCCGCGCTGCACAAAGAAGCTCTGGAATACGCCAGCCACTTTGTGATGGGCCCTCTGTTCACGCCGCCAACCATCATCGACGACGCGCCCGGTGGAAAGCAGGGAACGCTGGCGCTTCCAACCGACTGGGGCGCTGCCAACTGGAACACGGGCGCGTTTGATCCCGAAACGGGCATGTACTACGCCATTTCGATGACCCTGCCTACGGTCTATCAGTTAAGAAGAAATCCGAATGCCAACTCCCCCATGCTGTATGGGGAAGGCCCTCCGCCGCGCGCGGCCAAGCAAGCCGACGGACAGGAACGCCCGCCGCAACCCTATCCGGAATTGACGATTCACGACCTGCCTCTAACAAAACCGCCGTATGGCCGCATTACCGCGTTCGATATGAATCAGGGAACGAAAGTGTGGATGACGCCGAATGGCGATGGTCCGCGCGATCATCCGCTGCTTAAGGACCTCAACCTGCCGCCGCTAGGCAATGCCGGACGGCCCGTTGCGCTGCTGACCAGGACGCTGCTGTTCGTCGCCGATAGCAGCAATGCGGTGATGGGCCGCGCGGGCGTTGGCGGACCGGCGAAACTCCGGGCATACGATAAAACCAACGGAAAATTGATCGCGCAGGTTGATTTGCCGGTCGGCGCCACCGGTGGCCCGATGACCTACATGGCCGACGGCAAGCAGTACATTGTCGTGCCAGTTGGGGGAAAAGGTTATGGCGGCGGTTGGGTGGCGCTCGGTTTGGGCAGCCCCGGCATCTACTCGGAAGCACAAGCGCAGCGCGGCCAGAATATCTATCGGGCAAGGTGCGCGGGCTGCCACGCCAGCGATCTGAGCGGAGAGCATGCGCCGCCGCTGAAGGGCGATCCGTTCTGGGCCGAGTGGCAGCAGGCGCCGGTGCGATCGCTGTACAGCAGAATCATCAGCAACATGCCGCCGGACGATCCAGGCAGCCTTCCCGAAAAAGATGTGGTCGACCTTGTAGGGTACCTTCTGCAAGTGAACGGATTGCCCGCCGGAAGCCGGGCCATCGAAAGCGCCAGCGATCTAAATAGCGTCAGGCTGCAGCGGCCTAAATAAACAACCCGACCAGGGGATGGAGGCTTTACATGGAGTCTTTGCGATGTCGATTTATTTTTGCTGGCCTTCTGGCGATCGCGCTGGTCGCACCCTTGGCGGGACAAGTGGCCACCGGCAGCATCGCTGGGAGAATCACTGACGCTTCCGGTTCGATCGTAGTGGGCGCAACGGTCGAGCTAACCAGCATCGACCGCGGCACAGTCACAACAACAACCACCAACGACGCGGGTCTCTATCTGTTTCCAACCGTGCAGCCCGGCGACTATCGTTTCAATGTTCAGAGAGAGGGTTTCAAACAGGCGCAACTGGCCAAGGTCACGGTTGACGTAGGCGCCCATATCGAGGAGAACTTCAAGCTCGAGATCGGTTCGGTGAAGGAATCGGTAACCGTAGCGAGTGAAGCGAATCTGGTGGACACGGTATCTTCAACCGTCAGTTCTGTGGTGACGGGCGCGCCCATCGAAGACCTGCCTCTCAACGGCCGCGATACATTGCAATTGGCGTTGACGCAGCCGGGTGTGCTGCCATCGGCGATTAACGGAGGCAATGTAGCGGCGGGTGTTCCGGGAGGGCTGTTTACCATCGCCGGCGGAAGGGACAACGCGATCACGTACCTTCTCAACGGTGGCGACAACACGTCGGTGACCTACGGCGTCCCGGTGGTGGATCCGAATCCCGATACCGTTGCGGAGTTCCGCGTCATCGAGAATAACTACTCGGCGGAGTACGGCCGCAGCAACGGGGGAATTATCAGCGTCGTAACCAAATCCGGCACGAACCAAGTGCATGGGACAGCCTTCGACTATTTGCGGAACACCGATTTCAACGCCAACAACTTCTTCAATCAAAGCACCCCGGGCGAATATCAGCCGCGGCCCATCTTGCGCCGCAATCAGTTCGGTGGGACTATTGGGGGCCCTATCACATTGCCGAAGCTGGTGAACGGTAAGGACCGCTTCTTCTTTTTCTTCGGCTATCAGGGCCAGCGGCAGAACAGCGTCTTAGTGGGACCGCAGGTCACCACTTACACACCGGCTGAATTAGCCGGGAATTTCTCGCAGGCCGTGAATGGCGGGCCGCCGCCGGGCCTGGTCAGCTTTTTGCAGGCGCATCCCTACTATCAATCGAACCCGGCCTTGGCGGCGCAAGGCATCATCAACCCCGCCAGCATCGATCCAGTGGCCCAGGCGTACATCAAGAACAACTTAGTCCCCACCAGTCCTACCGGCACATTGACTCCCAATGGTCCGGCATTGGATAATCGCGACGAATTCACTATCAAGACCGATTTCAACATCACCTCGACCGATCGTCTCTCGATTACCCTGGTTCGATTCCACAACCCCCAGGACTATCCATTTACCGTCGCGAGCGGGTTTACCAGCGTTCCCAATGTCCCTGGCTATCCCGGCGCCGACAAGTTCGACAACTACTTCGGGAACATCGCCTACACTAAGATCATTTCTCCCAGCGTCGTTAATGAATTCCATTTTACGGCTCAGCGCGACAATAATTCGCTCAACAATCCCGCCGCGACATTGCCCACCCCGTCCGAGTTAGGGATCAATATTACTTCCGATGACGCCATCGGCCCGACACAGATTATTCTTACCGCCAGCAATCTGGGCTTGGGCTTCAACATCAACGGGCCAGCCGATTATGCGGACACGACCTATGTCTATGCCGACTCCTTAAGTTGGATTCACGGAAAACATAGCTTCAAGATGGGCGCGTCCGCCGGTTGGGTTCAGAACAACGCCTACTTCGCATATCAATCGGTAGGCGGATTCCAGTTCGACGGCCCCTATGGGATTGGATCGGGCACGGACCTGGCCGATTTTCTGCTTGGGATTCCGGATATCTACAGCCAATACCCGAAAGCCTTCAGCGCCGTGCGCAGTCACCAACTCGCTGGCTATTTCCAGGATGAATGGAAGCTTGCCACCAACTTCACCCTGACCCTGGGCCTGCGCTACGAATACTCATCGCCAAAAAGCGATCCCCAGCAGCGGAACTACACGATCATTCCGGGTGATCAATCCGTGAAGTTCCCGAACGCTCCTCTGGGCCTGGTCTTCCCCGGCGATCCGGGCGCTCCTTCGGTCGGGGTAAACTTCCCAGACCGGAACGACTGGGCGCCGCGCTTCGGGTTCGCCTGGGATCCGTTCCGCCAGGGAAAGACCAGCATCCGGGCCGGCTTCGGAGTGTTCTACGACGTCATCCTGGCTCAGGACAATCAGTTCCAGAACGGCACTCCGCCGTTCCACTCGGCCGCGTACATTGCTTTCTCTCCCAGCGAGATTCCCGCCAATGGGCCCGCTACATTCCTGTCCGATCCCTTCGGAACTTCCGGCACTATTAATCCATTTCCATCCAAGCCGGTATCGTCGAATCTCAACTTCGCTACCGCCGGGTTCCTGCCGTTCGGACCATCCAGCGTTTTCATCAACCCGAATATGCGGACTCCGTACACGTATCAATACAACTTCAGCATCCAGCAGCAGCTGGTGGGTGGAATGGGTTTCGAAATCGGCTACGTGGGCAGTTCATCCCATAAATTGATCGCGACGGTGGATCAGGATCCCTTTATCCTCGGCACTACCACGCGCATTTTGAATACGCAGCCTGGATTGCAGATTCCCGGTGCGTACGCGCAGATGCCCGCCACCTTCGGCAACTACGCCGACGCGAATTACAACGGTCTGGTGGTCAGCCTGACTAAACGAACCGGAGAACTGCACGGTTTCGGCCATGTGTTCTTTACCACTTCTTATACCTGGTCGCACAATCTTGACGATGCGGATGGATTTGCCCGAACCTCCAATCAGGTGTCCTACTACAATCAGCACCAGTTCTACACCTCGGCCGACTCCGATATTCGCGACCGGTTCGTTTTGAGTGGAGGCTGGGAGTTGCCGTTTGCAAATCTGTGGTCCAGCGGTCCCAAGCGGCTGACAACGGGCTGGACGTTGGATCCGATTTTCACCGATCAATCCGGTTTGCCGGCGTCCGTCACCGCCGGTCTCTATCAGGATGGAGTGACGCCTGGCCCGTCCGGCGACGGCGACCAAAATCTCGTGCAGCCAAATTGGTCCGGCGGCAATGTCCAGACCTACAATCCTCGCCAGGAGCAAACGCTTACAATCGCCGGGAGCACCGTTACTGGCCACTACTTCTTCAATCCCAGCGGCTTGTATCTGCCGGCCTGCTTCTCCAGTTCGGCGCCTCCGGGGACGCCGGGGGGATGTCCCGCGCCGACGTACGGAACCCTGCAACGCAATGCTTTCCGCGGTCCCGGCCTGGTGAATCTCGATTTGGCGCTGGAGAAGAAGACCAACTTGACGGAGCGCATTCAGTTGAACTTCCGGGCAGAATTCTTCAACGCCTTGAACCACACGGAATGGCAGACGCCGGCCACCACTTCCTTCACTTCACCGCTGCTGGGACAGATCACGTCCACCATGAATCCGCGCATCGGCCAACTGGCGCTTAGACTCGTATTCTAGTGCTTCGAATCCCGTTCACCGTTCTCGCATTATCCTGCGTCGCAATCGCGGGAGCGCAGACCAACCCCGGGAAAGCGGACGTCCTGATCGTCAACGGCAAAGTTTATACCGCCGATGGCGGCGCGTTTCGAGGAGCCGTTGCAATCCGCGGCAATAAAATCCTCCAGGTCGGCGGCACGCAAGAAATCTTGACGCTACGCGGGCCTCAGACCGATGTCATCGATGCCCAGGGCAGCGCCGTTGTCCCCGGATTCAACGACATTCATACGCATCTCTTACAGGGAGGCTTGGAGCTCGCGAACGTACGGCTGGACGGCGCGCGTACGCTTGCCGAAATTCAGAATCGCATCCAAGCTTTCGCCAAGGCTCATCCCGAGCGCGCCTGGATTGAAGGCATGGGCTGGGGATATGAAGCCTTCCCCGGGAATCTTCCGACGCGCGAGCAGCTGGATGCGCTGGTCCCCGATCGTCCCGCCATGCTTACGTGTTTCGACGGGCACAGCGTCTGGGTGAATCGAAGGCGCTGGCCCTGGCCGGAATCAACAAGGACACTCCAGATCCGCCCAACGGCTTCATCGTGCGAGATCCCAAGACGGGCGAGCCCACCGGCCTGGTGAAGGAAACACCGGCGGTCGCGCTGGTGCAAAAAGTGGTACCGGCGCCCACCCGCAAGGAACAACTGAGCGCTTTGCGGCCGCATCGGCGGAGGCTCTGCGTTTCGGAGTGACCAGCATTACTGACGCCGCCGGCAATCCCGAGGAATTCGAGGCCTACAATGAGGCGACACGCACTGGCGACTTGTCGGTTCGCGTGAACTATTCGCTGCTCGCGACGCCCGGCTTCACCGCGAAGGACGCCGATCGTTTCGATCAAGTCTGGCACAGTCATCCAGATAATCCGATGCTCAAGACTGGCGTCATAAAGATGTTCATGGACGGTGTCATCGAGACCAATACCGCCTACATGCTGGCGAACTACGCCAATACTCCATCGCGCGGCAAGCCGAACTACAGCGTTGACGATTTCAGCCGCATCATCCAGATGATGGATCGCCGCGGTTGGCAGATCATGGTTCACGCCCTCGGCGACGGCGCGGTCCGGATGACTCTCGATGGGTTCGAGCGTCTCGCGCAAGTGAACCCCATGCCCGTGCGCGGGCGCCGCAATCGTGTGGAGCACATCGAGACCATCGATCTTGCGGACGTGCCGCGATTCGGCAAGCTCGGCGTGATTGCGTCCATGCATCCGGGCGGTGGTTTCTTCCCGCCCAGCCGCGCCGCCAGCACACCCGGTTATGTGCTGGGCGTGTGGGGCCGGAATCTGGGTCCGGAACGCGCGGCGAGGGGCGGCATGTGGAAAAGTATTTCCGCGGCTGGCGGACGCGTGATTTTTGGCAGCGACTGGCCGGTGGCCTCGCTGGATGCCATGGGCCGCATCTACAGCATCACTCATCGCCTGCCGTTACCCGGAGGAACGGATCAGCGCTTAGCGCTCACCGCTGCGATCGACGACTACACCCGCGGATGCGCGTATGCGACATTCGACGAAAAGCAAAAGGGCACGCTGGCGCCAGGCATGCTCGCCGACGTAGTGGTGCTCGCCACGGACGTGTTCTCGCACGAGCCAACGACACGCGCCGACATCGCCGTGAAGGCTACGATTTTCAATGGCAAAGTGGTTTATCGCGCGCCGCGATAATTCCGCCCAGGGGACAACTGATCCTCACAGATCTCCCGTCCGTCCTGGCAGGGAAACAGCCGGTATACGGCAACGCCCGCGCCCTTGAAAACGAGTTGCTCGTGTTCGATTCTGCCGATCTCGGCGTAATCGGAGATCACGAAAGAGTTGCCAGGTTGCGCCCTCAATCGAAACTGTCCGGTAGACGGCTCGTAGTCGGCAAAATCAAAGCACCGGCCTATGCAAGCGCGGTCCACCACATGCTGTAGCGCTGGAACGTAGAGGCGGGAATCTGCCAACATTGAAATCACGCGCGAACCCGGCGGCAGCGCCGCTACGGTGCGAGCCACTTTCTGTTCCACTACGTTGAGCGCGCCCTCGTCCGCATAGGAGAAGGAAAAGAAGACAGCCATCAATACGATTTGGCCGATTCTTTCAAACGCCTTCAGAGGTACCGTCGCGACCGCTGCGCATAACAAAATGCCGGACAGCAACGAAAGCCTGAGCGTGATGTAGGTGAGGCCGCCCGTGTACAAAGGCAACCAGATGGCGTCCGGCAACAATACCGAAGCCACAGCCATCAAGAGCCACAAGTGAAGCACGATGTCGTGCGGGGGCCGGCGCTCGGCCAATTCGAAGCGACGGACCAGGAGCAGTATGAAACAGCACAGAAGCCCGACCGCGACGATGTAATACTTCACGCCGAAAGTAAGGACCTGATTGGCTCCAAAGAAGGATTCGACGCGTAGACCCGGCGCCCAAACGGACGGCACCCGGGTCGCAAGAAACGTCGCCAGGCCGCCAATACCGATGAGTCCGGCGGCCAGCAATCGCCAGCGGTGCGACGGTTTCATCCAGCGAGCGGCTAGGATGTAGCCGATCACCGCCAGGGCCCACAGACACGGCAAGAAATGAGCAATCCAGGCAACTGGCAGCAACACCAGGGCGAGCCAGCGCGCCCGTAAATGATCCCACCAAACCAGCGCGACCGCGCCGCAACAAATCCCGACTGAGATGTAGAAATTGAAGAAGCCCATCCGGAAGACAGCGCCATAGGCCAGCAATGCCAGCAAAGGCGCGCGTCCCCAGCCTGGCCTGCGGCCCGCGGCAGATACGAGCGCGAAGCAGCCCCAGAAGAAAATCTGGACGGCCGAGACGACCGCGATCCGCTCGGTCAAAACGACGCTGCAACTCTTGAGCAGCCAGCTCAGCAAAAGATCGAAAAGCACATTGGTGTGTTGCGGGACGACATAAACGCCCTGCAACGCGCCAGCCGCAACGCGATTCGCGAGCCAGGCGCTATACAAGTGGCTCGGCAGGTCGCTGCCCTGAATGTGCGGTTGCCACACACAAGGCACTGCGAGCAGGATAGCGGCTGCGAAATAAGCCGCTACCGTGCGGGCCAGCCGAACCGGCGAACGAAACGATAACCAAACCGGGCGATCAACCGGAATAGGGGCTTCCGCAATTGTCATAAATTGAGAAGCATGACTAAGCTAGATCGTGCCGGCCTACCGGAGCGAGCGGCGCTTCCGGCGCCTCATGAGATAAAGCACCAAAACGGCGGCAGCGGCAATCCACAGGATTGCGTCGAGTGTTGTGTTATTCATAGCAAATAGTTTCCTTTCTTTTGAGACTTAACCTTTAAACTGGCGCATTAACGGGAACAAATACTTGAAGACCTGCAGGAGGCCTGGACCAGCCGCGACCAGGAGCATCGATGGCAAAATAAAGAAGAAAATCGGGAACACCAGCTTGACGCCGACTTTTCCCGCCCGCTCTTCGGCTTCCTGCCGGCGCCGGACGCGCATGAAATCGGAATGCGTACGCAAGGAATCGGCCATGCTGGTGCCGAATTTGTCGGTTTGGATCAGAATCGCAACCAGCTTTCGGAGCTCGCTCTCACCGGTGCGATCGGCCAGATTGCGCAAGGCTTCGGCCCGGCGCTTTCCAGCCCGTATCTCGAGATTCAGAAGTCCGAGTTCCTCGGACAAAACCTGGTGCGTTATGCGCAATTCCCGAGCGACGTATTGAATGGCTTGATCCAGGCCCAGGCCCGCTTCAACACTGATTACCATCAGATCCAGCGCGTCGGGAAGAGACATCCGCAAATTCTCACGCCGCTGGTCCACCAGGTGATCGAGATAGAAATTCGGTCCGTAATATCCCAGGAACCCCGCGGTGGCCATCAGGACAATCCCCAGCATCGTATTGGATGTCACATGGGTGCGCAACATAAACGCCAGAAGCACCAGAGTGGCGCAGGCAATTATCTTCAGTCCATAGAATATCGGCAGTGCGCTGTCATTCCTATACCCGGCGGCGATCAGTTCTCGCCGGGCCAGCGCGGCATCCTCCGGGGAAATCGGCACATTTTTGCCGACCTCCTCGATGACGGTTACCGTGAGCCCGGGCTGGTCTTCGGATACCTTGTCGACTAGCGGGTTGGAAAGCGCCGCGTGTCCGCCCAACTGCTCATAGATGCGGCCCGGTTTCGCGTACCGGCGATATCCGTAGATGGAGATGGCCCCCATCAGGATGGCGAACAATGCAAATGAGACTAAAGCAGCCATAATGTCGTCCTAAACCTTAATTCGGATAATGCGGCGAATAAAGTAATAGCCTAAACACTGACTAATAATGGCTGCCCCAATGAGCCATTTACCGTCCTTTTCCTTGGCCATTCCTTCCAGGTAGCCGGGCGCCACGAACAAGAGTCCCGCCATGAGCGCCAGAGGCATCAGAGTGAGGATGGTGGCGGTCATTCTCCCGTGAGCGCTGGCCGCTTTTACCTGGCCCCGCAGCCGGAACCGCTCGCGAATTACGTGCGCCAGACGAGTGAGGATCTCGCTCAGATTGCCGCCGGTCTGCTTCTGCAACATGATGGACGAGATGAAGAAGCGCACGTCTACCAAAGGAACGCGCCGCTCCAGGTTCTCCAGGGCCGTCTCCATGGGCGCGCCAAGGTTCTGTTCGTTGAACATGGTGCGGAACTCGACGCCCACGGGATCCGGCGATTCTTCGCCAATCATTTCCAAGCTGATCGAAAAAGCGTGCCCCGCGCGCATGGAGCGGGCCAGAAAATCGAGCGCCTCCGGAAACTGTTCCTCGAATTCCGCAAAACGCTTGCGACGCTTGTGGCGCACATAGAGGTATGGGAGGGAGGCGCAAGCGACCCCGGCGGCCAGCAGGCTCAATAAGGAGAAGGCCAGGAGATTGAACTTCCAGCCCAAGATCAAACCGATTGCGGCGCTGCCGAGCGTGAAGGCTAACAGACGCCCCATCGTCCAATTTAGACCGGACTGCTGCAGAACGGTTTCCACCTCTTTCGCCCAGCCGAACCGAGAGACCGTCTGCGCCATCAAATCCTCTTTGTCCTCGGACTCAAACAGGATACTTGTGGCCGCCTGCTCGGGCGGATTCCCATCCACCGTACGGAGCATGTTCTTGACCTGCTTCTTGCGCTGCGATTCCAGGAAATTGAATCCGAAAGCCGACGCGGCCAGAACGACAGCTAAGATGCAAAAGAAGAGAAAGAAGAATGCCGTCAACATAGATCCTCAGGAAATCTCCACGATGGTCTGGAATACCGTCGCGGGGATGTTCACTCCCGCGGCCTGGAGTTTCTCGTAGAACTTGGGGCGAACGCCGGTGGCGCGAAACCTCCCCTTCACCCGGCCACTCTCCGTCACGCCGATCTTTTCAAACGTGAATATATCCTGCATCGTCACCTGGTCGCCTTCCATACCGACGCATTCCGTAAGAGCAGTGACGCGGCGAGTGCCGTCGCTCATTCGGCTGATCTGTACGAACAAATCCACTGCCGAGCTGATCTGCTGGCGGATGGAGTGGACGCTCATGTTGGCGTTCGCCATTCCAACCATCACCTCCAGCCGGCTCACCGCGTCCCGCGGGGAGTTGGCATGGACCGTGGTCAGCGACCCGTCGTGACCCGTATTCATGGCCTGCAGCATGTCGATCGCCTCTTCGGCGCGAACCTCGCCCACGATGATCCGGTCCGGACGCATACGGAGCGCGTTAATGACGAGCTGGCGCATCTTGATGGCCCCGGCGCCTTCAATGTTCGGAGGACGCGTTTCCATGCGCGCCACATGAATCTGGTTGAGCTTCAGCTCCGCGGCGTCTTCGATGGTGACAATGCGCTCGTCGTCGCGAATGAAAGTGGACACCACGTTCAACAGCGTGGTCTTGCCGGCGCCGGTTCCTCCTGAAATCACGATGTTCAGCCGCGCTCTTACGCAGGCCATCAGGAGTTCCATCATTCCCGCTGTCAGCGACAGGTTCTTCACCAGATCGACGGAGGTCAGCCGTTCGCGGCCGAAGCGGCGGATGGACAACAGCGGACCGTCCACGGCCACCGGCGGAATTGCCGCGTTTACGCGCGATCCATCCGGCAGTCTGGCATCCACCAGCGGCGAAGACTCGTCCACGCGGCGGCCTACCCGCGATACCACTTTTTCGATAATGCGCAGAAGGTGGGCATCGTCCTTGAACTCCACCGGCGTGCGATACAGTTTGCCGGCGCGCTCCACATACACCAGGCGCGGCGTGGTGACCAGGATATCGGAGATGCTCGGGTCGGCCAGCAGCGGCTCGAGCGGTCCAAGTCCGAACACTTCGTCCAGGACTTCCTCGATGAAGCGGTCCTTTTCCACGGCGCTCAAAGGCGTCTTCTCCTCTTCCACCAGTTGGGCTACCGCCGCCCGGACTTCGTTGCGCACGCGGTCGCTCGCCACCGATGAGAGCGCCTCCAGATTGATCCGGTTCAGGAGTTTGCGATGCAACGCGAACTTGATCTCCTGATATTCCGGCGCATACGATGGCGCATTAAAAAGCCGGCCCACCCAGCCCGCGTCTTGTTTTACCGATTGTGTTGCTGAAGCCATGGCTAAGCACCTGCCCAAAGAGAGAATTTCTTTTTCTTGGCCGGCTCCACGCCCGCCAATTTCATTGCGAGGCTCGCAAAATGTCTGTTCAGCGCGCTGCCCGCAGGCAGCAGCTTGCCGTCCGCGTAGCACTCGTTCAATGCCATATAGTCGTTCGGAACAACCGCGAATACTGGACTCCCGAGCATCTTCTCCAGTTCCTCCATGGTGATCTCGTAACGCTTCGGCGCCCGGTTCAGCACCAGGTGTAAGCGGCTCGGCTGAACTCCGCTGTCCACCAGCCGTTGCACGATGGTCTTCGCCTGGTGGAGCGCCGGCACCTCTAAAGTTGTGACGATGTACAGGTCGTCGATTTCGTCCAGGGCCGCGAGGGCGGAAGGGCTTAGGCCGCTGCCGAGATCCATCACGACCCAGTCGTACTGTGTGCGAGCAAAGCTCAACACAATCCCCAACTGATCGAGCCTGAGAGGCGCGCGAGACGTGGCGCCCGGCGCCGCGATGACCTCGAGTCCCGGAATGCCGTTGGTAACCAGCGCCTTCCAATAGTTTTCGTCCAGCCGTGGCGTATTCCCCACGGCATCGCCGATGCTGTATTTGCCCCTGGTCTTCAACAGAAAAGCCACCATCCCGGAGTCGAAGTCGAGATCCGCGAGTAGAACGTGGGCGTTGGCGAATTTCGGAAGCTCTACCGCCGTATGGCACGCGATTGTAGTTGCTCCGCAGCCGCCCTTGGCGGACAGAAATCCAAGGGCGCGGCCCCCCTGGCGAACCGATTGATTC
>Ga0302324_100001821_pt1 | contig 50807 bp, 45 predicted proteins | sample Palsa_T0_1_FD_201949 | JGI IMG/M metagenome (GOLD analysis project Ga0302324, IMG submission 201949) | Peat permafrost microbial communities from Stordalen Mire near Abisko, Sweden - Palsa_T0_1 | ecosystem: Environmental > Terrestrial > Soil > Palsa > Peat permafrost | place: Sweden: Abisko...
CCTCAGTTACAGACCGCTGAGGGTATGCTCCTTCGTCGCGCCTTGCCCAAGCCAGAATTGCGCACAACGCGACCCATCACTATTTTTTAGACGCCCTCTAAGAAAGCACGTCGCTGTAGGGTAGCCATCGCCAGTCCTGCAACCACGCGACTGGGAACTGACTCTCCGCACAGAGAGGCATTGACTTTGCCATCGCGGCGTGTTCAGCCTTGCCAAACCGAGACCGATTCCCGTCATCTCAACCATCAACCCCGAAACTAAACCATACATGAAACTGTCCCACACATTTGCCCTTGCCGCGGCGACCGCCCTCGCCTTTGCCGCTTGCGAGAAGAAAGATGCGAGCCTGGATCAAAAGGCCGACGATGCCAAGGCTGGCGCTGACGCCAAGATCGACCAAGCCGCGGATACCGCGAAGGAGAAGGCTCCGGATGCCGCCGCGGCGATTGACAAGGCGGCGGATGCGGCCAAAGACGCGACTGGCAAGGCCGTCGACGCCACCAAGGAGGCGGCCGACAAGGCGGCCGACGCGGTGAAAGACGCGGCCCCAGCCCCGGCACCCGCTCCGGCGCCCGCGCCCGCTCCCGCGCCCGCACCTGCTCCAGACGCGCCGAAACCGAACTAAGCGGCGCGCCCGGCTGAAGACTCATGAGCCCCGGCTTCGGAAGAGGCCGGGGCTTTTTCTGCAATTAATCGGCTTTCAACGGCACTTCGAGCTGTTGCAGAATCTCGAAGACATGCCGCAGCAGCGACTTGTAATGCTGTTGCACCACCAAATCGTTGGACTCCTTCTCGAGGGCGGCGAAATCGGCAAAATCCTCCTGCAATTTGAGCGCGAGCAAGGTGCGTAACTGCGCCGCGCCATCACTGACCGGTTCGCCCGTCAGCGCGCCGGTGCTCACCGCCACATCCTCGGAGTGCTGGGTCAATTCCGTGATGCGTTCCTGCAATTCCGAATTGCGGGCTTCGAGCTGTTGATTGAGCCGCGCCAGTTCCTCGAGCGTGGGCTCGCCCCGAACGATCGGGCTGGATTTCTCGGATGGCCGGCGTTCTTCCCGAGTCCGCATTTTCGCCTGGGCGGCGCTCAAATCGGCCCGCAGCGACTGCACGTAGCCGTCAATCTGGCGCAGCGAATCGGCGAGATTGAAATTCTTTGGCACTCCGCCCCCCGCGCTCCGCGGCGTATAAACCGGACGTTCGACCTGTTTTTGCGGACGCGGCTCGTAGACGGGACGTGGCTTTGGAACCTCCTCGTCATCTTCGTCCTCGTCCTCTTCGTCTTCGTCTTCGTCTTCGTCTTCGTCCTCATCCTCCTCATCGTCACCGTCCGCGGCCGCCGCGTCATCCCCGGGCGCTGTTTCCAGCCCCTCATCGGCCGCGCCTTCGACACCTTCCACCCGCTCGCTTGCTTCCCCGACGAACGGTTCGGCTTCACTCAACGGCGGTTGCCCGGCGGCAGGCTTCAGAACCGCGACAATCTCCTCGGGCAATTCGCCGACTTCCTTGCGCAACGCGCCCTGCCATTTCGCGCTCCAGCGGGCCACGCCTCTCTTGACGGCTTCCAGCGCCGCAGCGTCCAAACTGCCGAGCCGCTCCTGCTCCCGGGCCCACTTCAAGACGCCGAGCTGCGTGACCGGCGGATGCGGCAGCGCAAAAACAGCGAGCACCGCGCAGCGCACCAGCGCATCGCCGTCGGCCGGCTTGAGATCGGCGAGCGAGATCTGCGCGAGCCAGGGTTTGCCGCGGCCGATCAAGACATTGGCGAAAATCTGCGCCTGCTTCGGCGCGAGCGCACCCGTGGCCTCGTCGGGCAGCTCGCGGGCGACCCCCGCGGCAACCTTGAGGGCCACCGGCACATCGATCTTGAACAGCGCCCGGGCCAGGCTCAGCCGAATGCGGCGCGAGGGGTCGGTTTCTTCCTTCGCCAGGCCGGAAAGCAGTTGCGTGCGAAAACCCGCGGTGAGTTCCGGCCAGACTGCTTCGACCGCGCGCACACCGACAATCCACGGCACCCTCGGCAACGCCTCGATCGCCCGCGCCACTCCGGCACGGCCCCCCTGGAGCGCCTCCTTGAGCAGGGTGCCCATCCGCTCTTCATCGGATGGTGAAAGCCGTGCCTTCTGCGAGGCTTCGGCCAATTGGCCGAGTTCGTCGGCGGTCGCTGGTTCGCCCGACACGGCTTCCGGCGGCTCGCCGGCCTCCGGATTCTCGGGAATGGCGAGCGTCTCGTTGATCTCCGCCGGTGGCGCGCCCGGCTGAGGTTCAATGGAGGGTTCGGGTGGAGGTGGGGGTGTGGGTTCGTCCGCGGGCAAATTCGTTTCCATGGTGGAAAAATCAGTCGCTAAACAAAAGCGCCTCGGCGCCGAACGCGAGGAAAAAACTCGAACACGTCAAAAGAGCCACCGGCAGGAGAGCGAGGTGGGGTCGACACCGCCGCCGTCTGCGCGCCGCGGAAGCGACTCGGTCCCGTCCCAAATTTTTGCTATTTCCAAGGTTTTTCTTCCCCGCCGCCCTGACCGGCATGTAACCTCGCCGACCTATGGCCACGAAAAGCGAACCCCAGGAAGAGAGCAAAGTCATTACCGCCCGGAACAAGAATCTCGATCTCGCCATTCAGCAGATCGCGAAGGATTACGGAGACGGGGCCATTATGCGGCTTGGGGACGCGAAAATAACGGACATCGAGGTCATTCCGACGGGCAATATCCTCATTGACCGGGCGCTCGGCGTGGGCGGCTTCCCACGAGGCCGCGTCGTGGAGATTTTCGGACCGGAAAGTTCCGGCAAAACGACGCTCACCCTCACGGTCGTCGCCCAGGCGCAGAAGCGCGGCGGCCTGGCGGCCTTCATTGATGTCGAGCACGCGCTGGACCCGCAATACGCCCGGAAGCTCGGCGTGAACCTGGACGAACTGCTCGTCTCGCAGCCCAGTTCCGGCGAGGAAGCGTTGCGCATCTGCGAGACCCTCGTGCGCTCGAACGCGCTCGACGTCATCGTCATCGATTCGGTCGCCGCGCTGGTCACGAAGGCCGAACTCGAAGGCGAAATCGGGGACACCACCGTGGGCGCGCAGGCCCGGCTGATGAGCGCCGCCTTGCGCAAGCTCACCGCCCTCATTTCCAAGGCGCGCACCATTTGCATTTTCACCAACCAGATCCGCGAAAAGATCGGCGTGATGTTTGGCAATCCGGAAACCACTCCCGGCGGCAAGGCGCTGAAATTCTACTCCAGTGTGCGGGTGGACATCCGGCGCATCGGCGCCATCAAGATCGCCGACGGCACCGTCACCGGCAATCGCACCAAGGTAAAAATCGTGAAGAACAAAGTCGCGCCGCCATTCACCGAGGCCGAATTCGACATCATGTACAACGAAGGCATCAGTTCGACGGGCGCGCTGCTCGATCTGGCGCTGGAGAAAGGCATCGTCGAGAAGCGCGGTTCCTGGCTGAGCTACAAAGGCAACCAACTCGCCCAGGGGCGCGACGCCGCGAAGGAACTGCTCAAGTCCGACGCCGCGCTCTACGAGGATCTGACAGCGGCGGTCAAGGCCCGGCTCGACGAAGAGAAGAAGTGAACCGCAATTCACGGGTTGACCACCGCTAGTCCGCGGTCTGATTGAGGTAAAAGCGCCGGCGCCGCGGGTCTGTTTCCCGGTTCAACGGCACGTAATGGGACCCGCTGATGCGATGGTGCCGGGAAAAACCAACCTCGATACGAGGGTTCGATTCCCTTCACCCGCTCGCTTCATTCTGAGGCACTTACGACGCAGTGCAGTAAATTACTGCTTGCAAAATAAATTCGGATTCATGGACAGGGCAAGCGTGAGTGAATCCGTTCGCGATGGAATTCCGAATGGCGAATCCGCCCTACGCTTCGAGCAGAATCCGCGCAGGACGAGCAGGCAGATGACGTCCAAACAGGCGGGCGCGATGGCGGCGACTGGCTGCACGTCTTTGCCACCACGCGGCTGGGCGAAAACGCGCTGCACGGCGCGCCGCGACCGCTCGTTCCTAGCCATTGATGAACTGCCTCTGGACGATCTCGGGGTCAGGCCAGCTGCGGAATCTCGACCATTTCTTCCACAGTCACGGCGTCATTAGCGACAAGTCGGCGTCGATCCCCAGCGTTGTTACCGCTCACGTCGTAGGCATATTGCACTTTGATGAGCGCCTCAAAATAGGCATCCAGTGAGCCGAATCGTTGATCAATCTTGAAAAACTCTTCAAGCGACTCCATGGATGTCAGGAGCTTTGACATGCCGTAAGTCGCCACACCCGTAAAACCGGAGAAGATGATGATCTTGTGGCCTCTCTGGTCGCGTGTGAAGGGATTGTCGCAAACAACGAGAATGCCGTACGTGATGCCCACGCCATCCTGCTCCGTGACCCTGAATTGCTTATTCTCCTCGAGCCACTTGACGCCGACTTCCTCAGTATCGGTCTTGACGATGTAGGTGGAGCTTGGCGCTTTCATCTCAGCCTTGACCAGAGCAAATCCTTTGCGGTGCTCACCACTCTTGCCGCGGCGCTCGGCGAGCTCGTGCGCAAACGACTGCGTTCCGTGCAACTCGGCAAGAACAATCTCTGCAAAATCGCTGACGTCTGGAGAACCGATCACCACACAATCCTTGTCTTCCAGTTGGCGCATTAGAGTCGCCACGCGGTGTCCCAGTCCGGGACCCGCGAGGTCCGTGGCAGCCAGCTTAGCAACTGGATCCTCGATCTTGAGCTTCGTGCCGGGAAAGTTCTCAGCAAAGAAATGTGTAATTTGTAGAACAGTCTGGTAGTCCCAACGGTCGATATTTGTCCGACCTCCAGAGCCGCGGTGTTTTTCCGGAAGGGCATCTCGCCCGCAGGTGAAGATATGCAAATGTCCGTGTCGCGAAAATGGCTTCCAAAATCTTGTTTGCCCATAGTGTCCAAACGCTTCCCTCACTTTCTTTTCAGCGCTATCCCGCTCCATGACCAAGTCTGAGGCCAACTTCTCGACTTCCTGGCGAGCCATCAACTTCTCGGCTTTGAGGAACTTGAAAAGCTCGGCCGCGATGGCAACAATCAGTTCATCATCGGTCTTCTGGTGTAAGAAATCCTTCAAGATCTCGGGAATATTGGCCTGCTGCGGTGGATTCTTGGACAAGACGAACATTCGCCGCCGGTTATCTTGCGAATACGCGCCGTCGAAAAATCGCTGGACCTCGCGAGTGACCCACGCCGATTGAGACACCGCGCGAGAGTTATATAGGGCAAAAAAGCGGCATCGAGTCACTTTTTCAAGGAGCGCTTGCTCCCATGTGTCGCTACCTCTCGCGAGATCCTTCAAGGCGTCGTCGGCTACAAAGCTCGAAATCCGATATTCTTCCCAAAGCCGGTGAGCGAGCGCTCGAACTTGCCCCAGATCGTCGTTGGCGTAGCTAAAGAATACTTCCTCATCGAACGTTAGATCGTGCGGCATATTGCCTCCTTTCGAATTGATTCCAAATTATCGGGACGTACGAGAGTCAGATCATGCTCGTCTCGACGTGCCACGCCAAGACGCCGCAAAACGGTGACTGAAGTGCGACCGAACATGCCGGGATGCTGACAGAGCATCTCCGCTATGCCAAGCCAAATCCTTCCCTCTCAGCTACATAAGACCCAAAACAAATTGCGCCAGAATCTCGCCGTGAACTGGCGGCGGTACGCTCCGCTCACGCCGCACATCGCCTTCTTCCGCCACGTCATCACCCTGCTCGAATCGCAACCGAACACCCCCTTCCTCGGCCAGCTCAAAACCGTCCTCACCGGCCCGGAATTTCCCGTGGGGCTTTGCCTATTTCATCAGCGCGGCCTCACCGATTACGCAACGCTTTGCCGATTGGTGGGCGAGGCCGGGGTGGAAAAGTGGGTGTGCGATCTGCTGGCCATGACCTGCTCTTATTTCGATAAATCGGGCCGCAAGATGCACGTGGAGTTGATACCCACTGGCGAATATAAAAGCTGAACGAAGCCCACCCGTTTGGGCCCAACTGCCATGGAAGCTTCAAAGACGGCGCGGTAAAAATCGAATCTTCAGCGCCACTCGTGCTTGGGGTACTTTCGTTGCAGCTCCTGCTTGATCTTCGGATAGCTCTCTTTCCAGAACGTCGCGAGGTTTTGGGTGATCTGGATGGGGCGGTGATTGGGCGCGAGCACCTGGATCACCACCGGAATGCGATTTCCGGCAATGCGGATTTCGCCGCTCACGCCGTAGAGATCCTGGATGCGCGTGGCAATCGTCGGCGCCGACCGGGCGTCATAGGTGATTTTCGCCTTGCGGCCATTCGGCAGTTCGAATCGCTCCGGCGCGTATTTTTCGACGAGGTCCTGCTGCGGCGGTGAAAGCCAGGCCTTCACCGTGGGCCAAACCGCACGTTCCTTGATCTCCTTGTAGCTGGTCGCGCCGAGGCAGATTTGCTCGAGGAGCATCCGCCGGTCCTCCTCATCGATGCGGGGCAGCTCGAATTCCGGGTACCAGGCGGTGAGTTGATTCAGCCGCAGAATCCATTGATCGACGGCGTTGTCCCAATTCTTCAGTGGACAGGTGCCGGCCTCGACTTCGCGGGCGAGGAGCGTGGCGGCCTGTTCCTCCGGGACTTTGTCCGATTGCTCGGAGCGCAGCACCAGATCGTGGAAACGGGTCTGGCGTTTTGCGAGCACCCGCCGCAGCGAAGAGTCGAAAAACACCTCGGTCGATTCCGCGAAGCCAGCGGGAAAAAGTTCGCGCAGCCATTCTTCACGGATGGCCGTGGCCAGCGTGATGAGCGTCTCCAGCTCGCCGCGGATCTCCACCTCACGGACCTCTCCGGCGACCAGGAGCGGGGTGTTGACCACGCTCTCCCGCGCCAGCACTCCGCGGCGTCCGTGCACCAGGGCACAGCGCAGGGTGCCCTGGTCGAGACGCATCGCCACCATGTCGGGAAAACCCGCGAGCACGCAGCGCTGCAGGGCTTCGTGGGTGGCGTCGCGCGCGTCCGTATTCAATCCTTCCTCCCGGGCGATGCGCAGGAATTGCCCGGCCAGCGCCGCCGCCTCGCGCGCGGCCAGCGCATTGATGCCGAGCGGGCGGCAGTCCTGCGGGTTGAAGTTGCGCTGTTCGGCAAGGCGATGCGCGCGCATGAGAATGAAGAAATCGCTTTCGGCGTTTTCGCCCAGCAACTCGCCACGATCCTCCTGCATCTGTTTGCCTTCGGCGCGCCGCAGGAGATTGCGCCCCTGGGTGAGCGCCGCGAGCAGCGCGACGGGCTGCACGCAGCCAAGTTCGTGGGCCGCCAGCAGCATCCGGGCGTAGCGCGGATGCGCCGGGAACGCCAGCATGCGGCGCCCGAGGGAAGTGATCGCGCCGGCGGCATCGAGCGCACCGAGATCGGCGAGCAACGTGAGGGCGCGCTCCAGTCCGCGGGCCTCGGGCGGCTCGAGCCAGCGAAATGCGGCGACATTCTCCACGCCGCTGGCTTTCAAGGTGAGCACGACCTCTGCCAGGTCCAGCCGTTTGACCTCGGGTAATTCCTGCGCCGCGCGGTCGTGATGCTCGCGCTCGGTCCACAGTCGCAGGCAACGGCCCGGCGCGGTCCGGCCGGCGCGGCCGGCGCGCTGGTCGGCGCTGGCCCGCGAGATGCGCTCGACGAGCAGGGTATTGATGCCGCGATAGGGATCGAAGCGCGCGATCTTCGCCAGCCCGCTGTCAATGACGATGCGAACGCCGTCAATCGTCAACGAGGTCTCGGCGACATTCGTCGAGACGATCACCTTGCGCTTTTCGTACTGCGCGACGGCGGCGTCCTGCTCCACGGCGGGCAGCTCGCCGTGCAAAGGCAGGACCAGGCACCGCCCGCCCGCGCGGGTGTTGCGAATCGCCTGGATCGTCCGCTGGATTTCGTAGGCACCCGGCATGAAGACGAGCACGTCGCCGTCGCACTCCCGCGCCAGCCGCTCGAAGGCCTCCGCGGCGGCATCCCAGACCGGCCCATCGCCCAGCGATTTGTCGAGGTACTCATGATCGACCGGATAGGTGCGTCCGCGCGAGGTCAGCAGCTCACAGGGCGCGAGATATTTTTCGAGCGCCCCGGCATCGAGCGTGGCGGACATGACCACGAGCTTCAAATCGGGCCGCAGTCGCTCCTGCAAATCCAGCGCCCGGGCGAGGGTGATATCGCCGTAGAGGTGCCGTTCGTGAAATTCGTCAAAAACAATGACGCTCACGCCGCCCAGATTCGGGTCGGAGAGCATCTGGCGCAGGAGCACGCCCTCGGTCACGAAGCGGATACGCGTCCGCGATGAGCAAACCTTGTCCAGCCGGATCTGGTAGCCGACTTCATCCCCAAGGCGCCCATTACGCTCATGGGCGACGCGTGCGGCAAGCATCCGCGTGGCCAGGCGGCGTGGCTGAAGAACGACGATTTCGCCTTCGCCAGCGAGACGGTGATCCAGGACGATTTGCGGGACCTGCGTGGATTTCCCGGAGCCGGTCGGAGCCTGGAGCACGACGCGCGAATGCCGGAGCAAAGTCGCGACAAGTTCAGCTTCCAATTCGAAGATGGGGAGTTCTCGGCGGTTCAAGGGGCGGCGGGTAAATCTTTTTCGTACTCTTCTTATCCTCTTTCGATGGAGTGCGCGGGGAGAATAAGAAAAAGAAATTGAGCCGGCCCACATGGTCCATCCCTCTGCGGCCCTCTCCAAATGGGTAGCGCCTCCGCGGTGAGCTGCCAGCTCGCGCTTGGCGACCGATCGACAGCCGGAGTTTAATGGCACGACCGTGCTGCTCGCATTCCACAAACCTTATGGAGTTCTTTCGCAATTCACGCCGGATGGATCGCGGCATCGTCCGTTGTCGGAGTTCGCGTTCCCGCCCGGCGTTTATGCACTGGGCCGGCTCGATGCCGAGAGCGAAGGCCTGCTGCTCTTGAGCGATGAAGGCGACCTCAACGCGCGGCTGCTGCATCCCACGCGCGGCCATCTGCGAACGTACTGGGCTCAAGTCGAGCGGGTGCCTTCGCATGAAGCGCTCGCCAGCCTCGAACGAGGCGTGGTCATTGGCGGACGAAAGACGCTGCCCTGCCGCGCGTGGCTCCTCGATCCGCCATCCGAGATTCCACCCCGCGTCCCACCCATTCGCTATCGCAAGAATGTGCCGGAGGCATGGATCGCGCTGGAATTGGTCGAAGGTAAAAACCACCAGGTGCGCCGCATGACCGCGGCCATCGGCCACCCGACGCTGCGACTCGTGCGCGTGAAGATCGGCGATTTTGAACTGGCCTCACTCGGCCCCGGCGTCTGGCGCGAGCTTTCCGCGATTGAGCGCGCCGCCGTGTTCCGCGAACGCGGGCCGTCTCGAAGGTAAACCGCTTCGCTCATTCCTTCGAGGAACGACCTACGCGCCATGGCGCCTCGAACAATGCGACCACGCCGTCGATCCCTGCTGGTTCGAGGACCTTGCTGACGGATGGGTCGACGAGAGGAAGAACGGCGCCGGCCATCGGGCCTGGCAGACTACCAGTCTTCCGGATGTTGGCCGAGCAGCCGACCGAACAGGCGGTGAAAGAAATGGTGGTGGTCTTGATCGTGATCGCGGTCGGGATCGGGATCCGGGCTCTGAACGACAATGACTTTTTGCCCGGCTGCCGCGGGGACGGGATCGGCGGAGGCAACCTCGGCCGGTTGCGGCGCGCGCTCCTGCAGCACCGGTTTGTGAATCCGCTTCAGAGGTTTCTCCGGACCGGCTGGCTTTAGCGCCACGGCTTCCTGCGGAACGGCCTTCGGCTTGAGGGTCTTCGTCACCGGCGCCGGAGTGTTCGGAACGGGATCAGGAGCCCGCGCCGGTGGTGGTTGCGTTACGGGGCCGTTTTCGAGACTACTGAGGAACTGGCGGTCAGAATCCTCGGTCGGATCGGCCGAAGCGCGCGGTCCAGCGTAGATCAGCGCGAAAGCGGTGAGACCGACAAATGAGAGAAATTGTTTACACATGGTGATTGAACGTTGGTCAGGCCGAATTGGCCTTGCTCCACTGAATCGCAGATGAGGGCGTGAGCGGGCGGCACAATCAGACTGCCCGGTGACCGGATGAGGGTAATTGCGGAGATGTGGAGGGGACGCCCCGAGGGCACATCCCAAATCCAAGATGCTTGGTCGCCTTCTGAGAGACTACCCGCCGCAGCGCGACCGCGTCAGCGGGGATAGTCGCGCCAGAGCCAGCGGAGGGCGTCGGGCAGGATCGAGGCGCCGTGCTTCGGGTTGTGCGTGCCTTCGCCGACCACGAATTGATGATCGTAGCCCTTTTCGTCGAGAGCGGCCGCCATCGCTTTGTTGGCTTCGGGCCAGGAACCGAATTGGTTAACGATATCGTTTTTCCCGTCCTGCTGGAAAATGCGGATCCGTTTCTTCGGCGCCTTGCGCACCAGGTCGGGATAGGCGTTGCCGCCGCGGATGTTGGTGAAGCTGCCGATGGTGGAGAACACCTTTGAGAATTGATCCGGGTGTTCCCACGCCACGGTGAAGGCGCAGATGCCGCCCGAACTCGACCCGGCGATGGCGCGCCCGGCGGGGTCGCCGGTGAAATTGACCGTTCTGGCGACTTCGGGCAGGATTTCCTCGAGTAAAAAGCGTGAGTACGTGTCGCCCAGGGAATCATACTCAACCGAACGGTTCTTCGCCGAAGCCGGCCGGCCATCGGGCCGCTTCCGCGGAGGTTCGCCGGGTTTCAGCGGTTCATCGCCGGGATTGATGAAGACGCCGACGGTGACGGGCATTTCCTTTTTCGCGATGAGATTGTCGAAGACGACCGGGACGCGCCACGCGCCATCGCGCTTCACGTAACCGGCGCCATCCTGGAAAACCATCAGGCACGCGGACCCGGCGGCGCGGTACTGCGCCGGCACGTAGACCCAATATTTGCGAATCGTGCCCGGATAGATTTTCGAATTATTCCACTCGTACTCCGTGACCTTGCCTTCGGGCACGCCGGGCTGCGGCTGGGAATCGGGCCCGAGCTTGTATTGATCGTCCGGTGAGGCGGGCTTGGGCTCCTGGGCGATGGCAGCGCCGGCGACGAGCAGCAGGAGGAGAGAGATGGGGGCGGTGCGGAGCAGGAACATGAGGAAAGGAGAGCCGGACGAGGATGCTCGTTCAAGTCCGCTCTGGGGATGTCGACCAGTTCATGACGGCTTTTTGGGCAGCGGAAACACCCACTTGTGATAGAGGAAAAACTTCAACCCGCTCAAATAGAACTGCGTGGCCACAATATCGAGATCGAGCGGAAAACGGCCGACGCTGAACGCGAAGTGAAAATTTACGGATTTCAGCGCCGCCAGGGTTCCGCTGGAGAGCAGCCACATGCAACCGACCGCCAGGATATAGCGGGGCAGGGCGTCACGTTTTCGAGCGTCGGTTCGGAAGTTGACGAAATAGTTCCAGACGAAAAAGAACACGGTGCTGACGGCCATGCTGCACGCGGAAATCTCCCAGATGGCCAGCGCCGTGTGCGTTTGCAACCACTTGAACGGAGTCGAGATGAGGAGGTAATTCACCCCGGACCCGGCCAGGAACCAGAAGAACCGCATGCGCAGAGCCTGCGGGCTCTGCCTGGGGTCGCGATTGGGGTTTTCTGCCATCGGCCTATCTAGCCGTACTTTGGCGGCGCCCTCCAAGACAGAATGAATTGCACGTTGCACGCGGCTGTCCTCCGAACGACAAACTAGCGGATATGTATTCGCTTTCCACGTCCCCGCCCCACCGCGTGGCCGTGACAGCCGTCGGCATCGTCAGTCCGCTGGGCGTTGGAATCGAGGAAACCGTGCCGGCCTTGCGTGCCGGGCACGATGGCGTGTCGCCGGTGACCGCCTTTGACGTGACCCGGACACGCTGCAAGACCGCGGGGCTGGTCGATCTGGCGAAGGTGCGGGATCGCCTGGATCTGGAACGCGCCCGCCGGAACCGCCCACGGCATCCCGCAAGCCTGATGATGATGACCGCGGCCCAGGAGGTGCGCCGGGGCGACCCGGGTTTCGAACCGGAACTGTTCGTCATCGGCACAACCAGTGGCGGGATGAGCTTTGGCGAGGCCTTTTACCGCGCGCAGGTCGAGAAGCGCCGCCCCCACACGCGCGCGGCGTGGCTGGCGAATTATCTGCCGCAAAAACCGGTGCTCGAGGCGCAGGGGATGTGGTCCTCCGCCGCCCCGAGCCAGATCATTGCCAATGCCTGCGCATCGGGCACGAATGCGGTCGGGCACGCCTTCCGGCTGGTGCGCGGCGGGCAGCAGCGGCGCGTGCTCTGCGGCGGCTACGACGCGATTTCCGAGATGGTCTTCGTCGGATTTGATTCGTTGCAGGCTTCGACCCCGGAAATGATCCGCCCCTTCGACAAAGCCCGCACCGGGCTGGTGCTCGGAGAAGGCGCGGCCCTGCTCGCCCTCGAGGAGTTGGGAGACGCCCAAAAACGCGGCGCGCCGATTCTCGCCGAGATCACCGGTTACGGCATCTCGACCGACAACCATCACCTCACGCAACCGCACCCGAGCGGGATCGGCCCGCGCCAGGCGATGGAGCGCGCGCTGGCCGACGCGCTCCGCACTCCCGGCGACGTCGACTACATCAACGCCCACGGCACGGCGACTGTCTTCAACGATGCCACCGAAGGCACCGCGATCGCGGACTTGTTTGGAGATCGCGTGGCGGTCAGTTCGACCAAATCGATGATGGGCCACGCCCTCGGCGCGGCCGGAGCCATCGAAGCGGCGTTTTCCGTGCTCGCCCTTGAGCATCAGTTTCTCCCGCCCAATATCCATTTGCGGGAGCCCGATCCCACCTGGCGCTTGAACATTGTCGCCAACACCTCTCGCGAGGCGTCCGTGCGCTGCGTGGTTTCAAACTCCTTCGGTTTCGGTGGCACCAATGCCACGATCGTCCTCGAGAAAGTGTAAGCCCGCGGATGCCATCAAACTCCACAGGTCAAACCTCGAGAATTTGCGGACTCGGCTGGGTCACACCCTTGGGCGCCGATCTTGACGAAGTGTGGGCACGCCTCGGGCGGGGCGACGTGGCCGAGCCCAGGGTGATTACCAATCCGGAAACCGGCCGCGACCTTGTCTACGCACCCGTGCCCCCGAAAACGGTGGAGGCGCTGGGACGCAATCCGCGCCTTCGCCGCTCCAGCGCCATTTCCTATTTCGCCGTGGCCGCCGGACTGGCGGCCGTGCAGAACGCCGGCGTCTGCCTGACGCCGGAAGCCGCGGCCCGCACCGCCATCGTGTTCGCGATTTCCAGCGGCGGCGTGATTTATACCCGCAAATTCTACGAGCAGATCGTCAAGCAGGGAGCGAACTGCGCAAGCCCCATGCTTTTCCCGGAGACGGTTTACAACGCCCCGGCCAGCCACCTCGCGGCCCAGTTTGGCATCGACGGAGCCAGCTACACCCTCGTGAGCGACTGCACCGTCGGTTTTTCCGCGCTGCAATTCGCCACGCAATTGCTGGCCACGGGCGACCTGGATCGGGTCGTCGTCGTCGGCACCGAAGAGTGCGACTGGATCCTCTGCGAGGCCTACCGCGATTGGCGCTTTGCCCGGCGACCGGGCGGTTCGCGGGGCGCCTTGCTCGCGGAAGGCGCGGCCGCGGTGGTGCTGGGCCGGGACGGGGACCTCGAACTCACGGCCCATCCGGGCGCTCCCGTTTTCCGGCAGAAAGACGCTGACGCGGCGCTGCAGCGAATCCATGCCGATCTGGTGCCGGGCGGCACGGTGAATCTGGTGGTGGGCGGCGCGAATGGCAGCTTCGCCGACGCCATCGAACGCCGCGCCCTGCTGGAGCAATTCCCGCAGACCACACAGTACCATCCCAAGCAGGCGCTCGGCGAGGCCCTGGGAGCAAGCGCTCTCATTCAAGTGGTCGTCGCGGCCCTCGCGTTGCGCAAAGGAGCCATTCCAGGCGGGAACGAACGGCGGATGGATTCCGCGCTGGTCACCACCCTCGGATACAATCAGCAGGCGGGTGGCGCATTGCTCCGGCGGCTCGATTGAGCTCCGGGAGCGCCGAAGAGGGCGTCGAACGCACTTCTTCGAACGGGACGCACGGACCTGACCGGCGCCAAAGGAGCGCCACCGTCCCGGGTGCGATCGTCGCGAACACCGACGGGACGCTTGCGCTCCTTCATTGACCCGGCCCCGGGGGTGGAGACGGCAGCACACGCTGGACGCCCGATTACTTTCGCGGCGGCACGACGAGGATCGGCACGCGCGCCTTGTGCCGCACGGCTTCGATCGTGCTGCCGTGGATGATGTCGCCGACGAGGCGATGACCGTGGGAAGCCAGGGCGATCAAGTCGCACTGCTCCTTCTCGGCGACCTGAAGGATTTGGGCGGGCGGATCGCCCAGCCCCAATCGCGCTTCGACCTTGAGATTGGTCTCGGCCCGCAACCGCGCGGCGGTTTCTTCGAGATAGCGCCAGTCTTCCTTCATCTCCTCGGATTCGGCGAGGTTAAGCTGGTCGAAGTTGCGGGCGACCCAGCCTTCGGCCACGTGCAGGAGCAGCAGCTCGCTCTTCAGCAAGCCGGCGAGGTGGGTGATTTGCGGGAGGAGTTCGTGATCCGACGGCGTGGTGTCGAGGGCGACGAGGATTTTGCGATACATGGCGGGCTAGGGTGTGGGAACGGGCAGGCCGAGGAAACCGTAGAAGGCCTGGAGCACGGCCTTGGGCAGGAGGCTGTCGAAGAGATATTTCACGTTGAGAACGATGATGATCGCGGCGGTCGTCCAGCCGAAAATCCGGATCCAGAGTGGGTTGACGAACGGCCCCATCTTGGCTTTTTCATCCGTGAAACGCATGAGGGGCCAGACGGCGAAGGCGAGCTGCATGCTGAGCACCACCTGGCTGGCAATGAGCAGTTGCGTCGTTTTGCTTTCGCCGCAAATGCCGATGACGAGGACCGCGGGCACGATGGCCAGCGCCCGTGTGATCAACCGGCGCAGCCACGGGCGGAGCCGGACATTGATGAAACCTTCCATGACAATCTGCCCGGCGAGGGTGCCGGTGAGCGTGGAATTCTGTCCCGAAGCGAGCAGCGCCACGGCAAAGAGGCCGCTGGCCATGCCGACGCCAAGCAGCGGGCTGAGCAATTTGTAGGCGTCCTGGATTTCCGCCACGTCCTGGTGGCCGGACCAGTGAAAAGCCGCCGCGGCGAGGATCAGGATCGCGGCGTTGATGAAAAGCGCAAACATGAGCGCGGCACCCGAATCGATGGAGGCAAATTTGATGGCCTCGCGTTTGCCCTCTGGCGTCTGCTCGTACTTGCGCGTCTGCACGATCGACGAGTGCAGGTAGAGATTGTGCGGCATCACCGTCGCGCCAATGATGCCGATGCTGACGTAGAGCATGTCCTGGTTCGTCAAGATGTGCGGGTCCGGGATGAAGCCGAAGAGGATGCCCGCGAAACTCGGCTTGGAAAAAAGCAACTCCGCGGCGAAACAACTGCCAATGGTGACGATCAGGGTGATGACCAGCGCTTCGATGTAGCGGAAGCCTTTGTTTTGCAGGTAAAGCACGGCCAGCACGTCGAGCGCGGTGATGGCGCACCCCCATACCAGCGGAATGCCCAGGAGCAATTGCAAGGCGATGGCCGAGCCGATGACCTCGGCAAGATCACACGCGGCGATGGCGATTTCGCAAAGAATCCACAGAAACCACACCGTCGGCCTGGAATAATGATCGCGGCAGGCCTGCGCCAGATCGCGCCCGGTGGCGACGCCCAGCTTGATGCACAGATGCTGGAGCAGGATCGCCATGAGATTCGAGATCATGATGACCGTGAGCAGCCTGTAACCAAACTTCGCGCCGCCGGCGAGATCGGTGGCCCAGTTGCCCGGGTCCATGTAGCCGACCGCCACGAGAAAGCCGGGGCCGGAGAAGGCCAGCAGCTTTCTCCAGAAGGAAGCCGTCGTCGGGACGAGAATGCTGCGATGCACTTCCGAGAGGGAGACCTCGCCAGCGGCTTTGCGCCAGCCGGTTCCCGGCTTCTGCTCGAGGCTGTCTGAAGGCTGGCTCATGGGGTTTTGCGGTGGCATTTTCGATAATGAGATGGTCGTGGTGAAAAACGGCGCGCTTCAGAAATCCAAGTGGAGTCTAAAACCGAAAATGGAGACTGGCCCGCGGTCGCGGTTGAACGCCGGGTCCTTGACGAATTGGTAATCCAACGTGGTGTGAACGTGCTTGAAGACTTGAAAGTTGTAGTAGGTTTCCAACACTTTCTCCGGGCTGTAGTTCAGCGCGCCGTCGCCATCGGCTAAGTCCACGCCGCCGGCTTCGAGGAATCTTTGGTTGTCGCGCGAAGCGCCGCTCACGATGCCGGCCAGGCCGAAACCGTCGTCGGGTCGATGCCAGGCCTCGCCTTTGACGCCCAGGCCTAGTGACGCGGACCAATTGGTATCGGTAAATGTCCACGACTCGTTGTGGCCGTCATTCCAGCCCACGCGCGAAAACAGACCGGCGTTCTTCACCACTTCCTGCTCCCAGTTCAGGCCAAAGCCGTACTTGTAGCGGAAGGCGCGCGCCGCCGAGATGTCCGCTCCCGGGCCGTCCGCCTTCAGGATGGCCGTGGCCTCGCCGTAACTGGCAAAGTGAGCTTCGTCGAGCCAGGCCAGCAATCGGATCGCACCCGGATGATCATTGACGCTGTAGCGGCGCTCCAATTCCGTCATCATCGCCCAGGAACGCGAAAATGGGCCATCGGCTCCGCCCGAGGGCCACTTGAGAAACTGGTCTTCACCGGTGTAGCCATTCTTGACGCTCGGCATCCGGAAGAACCCGTAGCGCAAAGACCATTTTGGCTGGTTCAATTCCGCGGCAAATCCGGTCGTGAACCCGATGGTATCCTGGCCGTAATCCCACGCCAGATTACCCATCATCGCCCAATTCATAAACTGCGTGTGCTGGTCCGACGCGTAGGTGTTGTGGTCGCAAATGTCCGTGGGGCTGAACCGGCCGAGGGTGAAGGTCAGCCGCGAAATGTCCTCCTGGCCCGCCAAGGTGAGCTGATCGTCGGGCACGTCCTCCTGTTCGCCGCCCAGGCCGATGGTTTGACGAATAAACAAGCGGGCGACGATATAGTTCGGAATCCTGGTGCCGGCTTTGAAGGCGTCGCCGTCGGGGAATGCCTCGATGCCATGCGTCTGGGTCAGGCCAAAGCCCTGCCACATCAGCCCGTCGATGTGCGCCTCGGCGCCGCTCCACAAGCGCACGCCGGCAAACACGTCGAGGGTCAAGGTCGACTCCATCTCCCCGTGGTTGTCCAGGCTGGCGGGACCGGAGTATTTTGCCGGGAAAGCGGGATCGGCCTGGGAAATCTCCGTGTTCTGGAGGTGCAGGTTCCAGCGCTGCTCCGTCGGGCTCATGGGCTCGCTCGCCGCGGCCGCGGCGTCCTCGGGTGGGTCTGATTCCGCGAGCAGCGTCCCCGAAGGGGTGGCGAGCGCGGCCATGACGGGGGCCATCCGCGGCATCCAGCGCAGGACCCGCCGCGCCAGTTCGCCCGGCGATCGCGGCAGGGCGCGAAGGCGAACTTGGATATTCCTCATAAATTTAGACACACCTAACTTATTTATTTTATGCTAGAATTCTGTCAATCACCAATTTTCCGGTTTTCTTGACGGCCATTTCCCCGCCTCCTATCCTCGCGCCCATGCCCGTCAAATTCTCCAGCCGCCCGCCCGCGCGCAGTTCCGCCGCGATGGAGGATTATCTCGAGCGCATTCTCGAACTCATCAATACCAAGGGCTACGCCCGCGTCGTGGACATCGCCGCGGGCTTGAGAATCTCCCAGGCCAGCGTGACCAACATGGTCCAGCGGCTCGATGCCGAGGGCCTGCTCAAATACGAAAAATATCGCGGCCTCGCCCTGACCACCGCCGGGGAGGCGCTGGCCCGCAATATCACCCGCCGTCACCAATTGTTGACCGATTTTCTTAAACTCCTTGGCCTCGACGGCGAGGTCATCTATCACGATGTGGAAGGTATGGAACACCACATCAGCCCCCCCACGGTCCGCGCCATCGAGGCCCTCACCCAGCAGCTTCAACGGCACCCGGCATTGCTGGCCAAGGTGCGCAAGGACGTCGATGAAGATTGAACCCATGGCCTTCGGCGGCTGGCCAAATTGCCTCCGCATCGCCAACGATCACGCGGAGTTGGTGGTGACGCTCGACGTGGGGCCGCGCGTGATTTCCTACCAGCATCTTCCGGGGGGCAAAAACGTGCTCAAGACCAACGCTGAAGAACTCGGCCGGAGCGGCGAAGACATCTGGGTGCAGCGCGGCGGCCATCGCCTCTGGCTCGCGCCGGAGGACGAGCGCAGTTACTTTCCGGACAACTTTCCGGTGAACCACGAGATCCTGCCCAACGGCGTGCGGCTCGAGAATGCCGCGGTCGCGCCCTGGCACATCCAGAAAACGCTCACCGTAACGCTGGCCGAGGACTCCTCGCAAGTGACCCTCGACCATCGTGCCACCAACCAAGGATCGGCGCCGGTCAGGCTCGCCACCTGGGGCGCCACCGTCATGGACGCTGGCGGTCTCGAGATCATCCCGCGCCCGCCGATGGGCCAGCATCCGCGCGATCTTCTGCCCAACTGTCTCCAGGTGCTCTGGCCATATACCGATACGGCGGACGAGCGCTGGCGCTGGGGCCGCCAGTTCATCACGTTGCGGCAGACGCCGCACAGTTCGCCGACGAAGCTCGGCCTCCAGCACCAGATGAAGTGGATCGGGTACCTCAACCGCAGCATTCTCTTCGTCAAGCTCGTGGAGTTCGAGCCCGGCGCCATCTACCCCGATTTCGGATCCAATTTCGAGACTTTCAGCAACGCGCAAATGCTCGAGATCGAAACCCTCAGTCCGCTGCGCACGCTGGCCCCCGGCGAATCCGCCGGCCACACCGAGTCGTGGCGCGTGTTCGGTTCCATTCCCGAGCCGCAATCGCTCAAGGAAGACGCGCTCGCGGAATGGATCGAACCGGTCCTCGCCAAGCTAGGCCTGCTCTCCAAGGGCGTGTAAGAATTCTCATCCATGATCCTTCGGTCCTTTTCCGTCCTCGCCCTTTTCCCGATCGTCCTTTTCATTTTCTCCGGTTGCGCCACGGGCGATCCCAACCAGCAAAGCCGCAAGACCATGCTCGCGGAAATTGCGGCCGAGCCACCGGGGGATTACTTCATCGGCCGGCGCTACTACAAGGTGGACTACAAATTCTGGGGTTTCATTCGCAAGCCGGGCGAGTCGTGGGCCAAAGCGCGCATGGTCATGCTCAACGAACAGCAAAAACTCGCGCCCGATCGCGAGCTGGGAAAACTGGGCAGCGACAACGGTTACGAGTACAAGCTCTACGGCTCTTTTTCGGGCGATACCGTGTATGAGCCCGCCAGCAATGGGTTTTATCCCGAATTTGTTCTGAAAGGGTACGAACTGAAAAACGTCTCGCCGGCTTCGATTTTCCAAGCGACCGGCGCCCTCGATCCGCAGCGGCGCGTCATCGCCAAGCCGTACTAGACATCGACCTTCGGTCCTCCAGCAGCGCCGCCGTCCCGCTTTCCGAGCGTGAGCTCGAAAGTTCGATGCGGAGGAACATCGCCGCGGGCGCGCTTGGCACCGTCTGGTTGGTGGCGGTTTATGGTCTGCCATTGCCGCTCTTTATGCAGGCCATCCATGCGAGCGGTTTTCAGCTTGGGTTGATGGGAGCGGTCCGGCAGGCGGCCATGTTCGCGCAATTGCCGTCGGCCTTCTTTGTGGAGCGACTCCCCTGGCGAAAGCCCTTCTGGGCCACGGTGGCCATTACCCATCGTTCGCTCTGGTTGGTGCCGGCTTTTCTGCCGCTCCTCTGGCCGGCAGGCCAAGCGCACTGGGTAGTGGTGCTCATCGTGGCGCTCGGGTTGAGCGATTGTCTCGGCAACGCCGCCACCGCGCCGTGGCTGAGTTGGATGGCCGATCTCCTGCCAGCCGGGCGCGCAGGGCGGTTCTGGGGCGGCCGGCAGCGCTTCCTCTCCGGCGTGGTGCTGCTGGCCGCGCTTTCCTACGGTCGTATCCTGGATGACGCCAATCGTCGCCCGGGCAGTCTGCTGGGCTTTACGGTCGTCTTCGCCCTCGCCGCCGCCTTCGGCATCGGCGATATCCTCGTCCACATCGGCGTCACGGAGCCGCCGCAACTGCGCAGCGCACCGGGTCAGTCGCCCTGGCGCCGGCTCCTGGTCCCGCTGCGCAGCCGCGATTTCCGGCGCGTGACCCTGGCCATGGGTGCATGGACAGCGGCATTGGCTCTTCCCGGCTATTTCAACGGCATGCCGGGGTTCTTCAATGTCGTTTACCTGCACCAGGCGTTTGGCGCCACCTACTCGGAAGCATCGTGCCTGATCCTGTTTTCGGCGTTGGGGGCAATCCTTTGGTCGCATCTCATCGGACATCGGATCGACATCTTCGGCGTTCGACGGGTGGCGATGTCTCTTGCCACAGTTGGCCCGTTGTTCACCCTCGGGTGGTTCTTTGCTTCACCTGCTCCGCTCATGCTGCCTCTCGTCGGCCGCGTCCCACAGCCGGTCCTCCTCATGAGCGCGTCATCGCTGATCATCGGCGGATGCTACGCCGGGATGCAACTTTGCCAGTACCGCTTTACCCAGGCGCTCACCCCGGGCGGCGGTCGCACCGTGGCCATGGCCGTGCACTGGTCGACCACGGGTGTGATCGGCTCGCTGGGCGCGCTCGCCGGCGGCTGGATCAAGGATCACCTGCCCGCGACCTGGGGCCACTGGACGGTGCCGGGCGGCGCGGCCTTTTCCTATTTTCACGTGCTCATCCTCCTCCAGGTCCTCCTCGCCTGGGGCATCGCGCTGCCCCTGCTGGCCAGCGTGCAAAGGCCGCGGCTGGAGGCGGCGCCGTAGCCAGGCGAAGGGAAAGGTCACGCCGTCGAGCCAGGCGCCCACCTTGTTCGTGCGCCGTCCCGCCCCGCTGCTCCGACAGGGCCGCTTGAGGAGCGCGGGCCGATTCCATGCGACGCCAGCCCCTCCCAAGCGGGCCCAACACGCGGCTTACCGAAGTCCGTTCAAAAAACGAAAACAACGCCATACCATGACCACCATCGACCTTTCAAAATACGGCCTCGAAGTTCGGAATGTGCTGCACAATGCCGCGCCCGCCCGTCTTTATCAGGACGCCATCCGCTACGAAAAGGGCTCCGCGATTTCCGACAGCGGCGCATTGATCGCCTACTCCGGCGAAAAAACCGGCCGCTCGCCGCAAGACAAGCGCGTGGTCAAACATCCGGCGTCTGAAAACGACGTCTGGTGGGGACCGGTGAACGCTCCAATGGCCGAACATTCGTTTCGCATCAATCGGGAACGCGCGCTCGACTATCTGAACACGCGCGAACGGCTGTATATTGTCGACGGCTTCGCCGGCTGGCATCCGCGGCATCGTTTGAAAATCCGCATCATCTGCTCGCGGCCCTATCACGCGCTCTTCATGCACAATATGCTCATCCGCCCGACGCGTGAGGAACTCGCCGCGTTCGGCGAGCCGGATTACGCCATCTTCAACGCGGGCGAGTTCCCGGCCAATCGCTTGACGCAGAATATGACGTCGAAAACCACGATTGATCTGTCGTTCGAGGATCGTGAAATGGTCATCCTCGGCACCGAATACGCCGGCGAGATGAAGAAGGGTGTCTTCACGATCATGAATTACCTCATGCCAAAGCAAGGGATGCTCTCGATGCACTGCTCGGCGACTGCCGACCCGCGCACCAACAAGTCTTCCGTGCTCTTCGGCCTGTCCGGAACCGGCAAGACGACGCTCTCGGCCGATCCAAAGCGGCGGCTCATCGGCGATGATGAACACGTCTGGGCGGACGATGGCATCTTTAATATCGAAGGCGGCTGTTACGCCAAGACGATCGATCTCACACCGGAGAGTGAGCCCGATATCTTCCAAGCGCTCCAGTTCGGTTCGGTCCTGGAAAATGTGATCTTCGACGACGAAGGGCATCACGTCGATTTCCACGACACCCGCATTACGCAGAACACACGGGGCGCCTATCCGATCGAGTTCATCCGCAACGCGAAACTCCCGTGCGTCGCCGGGCATCCGACCGACATCATCTTCCTGACTTGCGATGCGTTTGGCGTCCTGCCACCCGTCTCGAAGCTTACGCCCGAACAGGCCATGTATCATTTCATGTCCGGCTACACCGCGAAAGTCGCCGGGACGGAAGTTGGGGTTACGGAGCCGTCCGCCACGTTTTCGGCATGTTTCGGCGCTCCGTTCCTCGTCTGGCATCCGGCGAAATACGCTGAGCTGCTCGGCGCCAAGATGAAACAGCACCAGGTCAATGTGTGGCTGGTCAATACCGGCTGGTCGGGCGGAAGCTATGGCACCGGCTCGCGCGTCAAATTGAAGTTCACGCGGGCGATTATCGATGCCATCCACAACGGCGATCTCGCCGATGCGCCGGCAAAATTGGACCCAATCTTCGGTTTCGACGTCGTCACCGCAGTACCGAATGTCCCCTCCGAGATCCTCATCCCCGAGGACACGTGGGCCGACAAGGAGGCCTTCCGTGCCACGGCGGCGAAGCTGGCGAAACTCTTCGTCCAGAACTTCAAGAAATTCGAATCAGGGGCCTCGCCGGGCGTGAAAGCGGCGGGACCGAATACGAAGACCTTTGGAACTGGCCAGCCGGAGAAAGAGCCTGAATGTTGTGCCCTGCCCAGCTAGGAAACGACTCCTTTCATTGAGAGACGATGAGCGAAGAGTCTCGAGGGCCGCGACCGCAGACCCAGGACCGTCACGGCCCTTTCCGACCGGACCGCCAGACAGCGACCAGTCTCGTGAAACAGCCCAACCATGAGGACCTCCCATCCCTGGACCGGGTTGCGCGACTAGGTCTGTCCGCCGGCCGGCTCCTGCTCGAGAGCGGAGCGAGTGGCCGCATCGTTCACGAAGCGATCCAGGACATCGCTGACGCTCTCGGGTGTGATTCCGCCGAAGTCATGTGCCAGCACGCGGCGGTCCTGGTGATGATTCGCCGCCGTTCCGAGTCCTGCATGCAGATGACCAAGGTCGGCGAACACGGCGTTAATCTTCGGCGGGCGCAAGCCGTGCGCCAGGTCATTCGCGAACTGGTCGCCGGGAACCTGGATCGCCATGATGCGCAGGTCGAAATCGATCGAGTCCCGACGACCACACCAGCCTACCCGGTCTGGCTGGTCTGCTTGAGTACCGGCCTGGCTTGCAGCGCCTTCGGCACCTTGCTTGGCGCGGATTGGGCGTCCTTTCTTCCGATGCTCGCCGGAGCCGCATGGGGCCAATGGATTCGCATGATCATGATTCACGACCGGCATAACATCTTCGTTACCGCCGGTGTCGTCAGTTTTTTATCCGCTTTATTCGCCGGCGTCGGCGCGCGCATTGCCGGCAGCACCCAACTCCCCATTGCCACGGTCGCGGCGGTGCTGCTTCTTGTTCCCGGCGTCGCCGTGCTCAATGCGCAGATGGACGTTCTGGAGAGCAAACCCAATCTGGCCATGGCGCGCGCGCTGCGCGTTTTCTATCTTTTGGTCTTTATGACCCTTGGGCTCGCGTTGGCGCAAGCGCTCGTCGTCACAAACCTATGAGTCCGCTTTTCCTCCATGTCATCCATCAGGCTTTCTTCGGTGGCGTCGCCGCAGTGGGATTCGCCGTCCTCTTTAATTGCCGCCCATCGATGCTGCCTTTCTGTTTTGGGGCCGGTCTTTTGGCCTTGGCGATGCGAACCGCTCTTCAGGACAGCGGCTTCACCTTGCCGGTCGCATCGTTCTTTGCCGCTCTCCTGGTCGCCGCCATTGACCGGATCTGGAAAAGATATCCGTCGCCGCGCGGTTCCGTGCTCGCTGTCCTGGGCGCCATTCCGATGATCCCAGGAGGAGCCGCGGCCAAAGTACTCATCGGCCTCTTCGCGGTCCTGCGGTCTGGCCCAGCCGATTCTGCTGACGCGATTGCGGCCATTTGGGGGAACATGATTACTCTCGTCTTCACCCTCGCCGCCATCGGCACCGCGCTGGCCTTGCCTTCTCTCTTTCAGCCTGCGACTCAGCGGAAACCGGAATACGAGGATGCGTGAATCCATCCTGTCGCCATAGAGAAGGAAGTTTCCAAGTGCTGCTACGGAGGAAACCATGCTAAAAAAGCCCTTGCGATGGGGCCGGCTGGCCGTGGTGGCGAAGCGCAAACCGCAGGGATTGATCAAAATCCTTTTCTAAAATGGATTCCATGGCGGACAGCCGGGTCCATGGCTGACCGGGGAAATCATAGGCAAACGTCCGAGGGACGCCGCGAGCCTGCCCTGATCCCGCGACTGCGCATAAGCATTAAATTAAAACGCAGAGCACGCAGAGACGCAGAGGATTCCCGGAAAGGCGGCGTTACGCCGGCCCCCGGGCGTCATCTAACCCACCCGTCCTGACTAATCTCTCTGCGTCTCTGCGGTCTCTGCGTTTTAGAATCTTCAGTCTACCGGCTTATTTTAATGCCGATGCGCGCCTGCAGGACGAATGGGCTGGCGTTTTTTCGTGAAATCGCAGCGAAGGATCAAGGGGCACAGGAGTCACTTCTCCGTGACTCGATTTCCAGGCACAGAACGGATTGGCCCCCCTGCCGCGCGATTGATATGAAGGACAGCATGCGCGCGATGATCCTCGATCAGCCCAATCAGCCACTCGTCTGGCGCGAGGTGCCCGTGCCTGAACCGGGCGCCGGCCAGGTGCTCGTCACAATCGGCGCGTGCGCCGTCTGCCGCACCGACCTGCACGTCGTCGATGGCGAACTGCCCAACCCCAAATTGCCGCTCATTCCCGGCCACGAAATCGTTGGACGCATCGCGGCCCTGGGCGCGGGCGTGGACCGCTTCCAAATCGGCGAGCGCGTCGGCATTCCGTGGCTCGGCTGGACCTGCGGCCAATGTGAATTCTGCCGCGCGCAGCGCGAAAATCTCTGCGACCACGCCCGCTTCACCGGCTACACCATCGATGGCGGCTATGCGGAATTCACCATCGCCGACGCCCGTTTCTGCTTTCCGCTGCCGGGCCCGCTCGACGATGCCGCCGCCGCGCCGCTGCTCTGCGCCGGACTCATCGGTTATCGCTCGCTGCGTCTGGCCGGCGACGCCACCCGGCTGGGTCTTTACGGCTTTGGCGCGGCCGCGCACATCGTCGCGCAGGTTGCCCGGTACCAGGGCCGCCAGGTCTTCGCTTTCACGCGGCCGGGAGATACCAAAGCCCAGGAGTTCGCGCGCAGCCTCGGAGCGGTGTGGGCCGGCAATTCGGACGCCGCGCCGCCCGAGCCGCTCGATGCCGCGATCATCTTCGCGCCCGCCGGCCCTCTCGTGCCCGCTGCCCTCCGCGTCCTGCGCAAAGGCGGCACCGTCGTCTGCGCTGGCATTCACATGAGCGACATCCCTTCGTTTCCCTACCACGACCTTTGGCACGAACGGAGCATTCGTTCCGTGGCCAACCTCACGCGCGAAGACGGCAATGAGTTCCTCGCGCTCGCACCCAAAGTCCCCGTCCACACCACCACGACCAGCTATCCGCTCGCACAGGCGAACGAGGCCCTGCACGACCTCCGCACCGGCCAGTTCACGGGCACTACCGTCCTGGCAATGACTTGAGGCGCACCTTCCTCCCTCACGCGGCACTATCCGTTTTCGCCCATTCGCGGGCCCCCCTCTTTCGTGTTTTTAGTGTGTTTCGTGGTTTTCCCCCTCTGGTTGCGGCGAAGCCGCCCTCCGCCGTTCTGGCAAAATGGGAGCTAAGAAACCACCTTTCCGAGGCTCATTCCGGGAGATGAGCCACGTCCATCCGCCGTCCACGGGGACCCCTTGCGCCTCTCCGGAGGCGACGCTGAACAATTCTTTCAGCCCGGCGCAGGGCGATCTTCTGCGGGTCGGGTCGACACGCCGGGGATTCCTCCAAACGGGATTGGCCGGACTGGCGGGACTTTCTCTTCCGGGGCTTTTGCGGCAGCAGGCCCTCGCGGTGGCGGCTGGGCAGGCGAAAAGCAAGACCAACGTCATTCTCTTCTGGCTCTCCGGCGGACCGAGCCATCTGGATATGTGGGATCCCAAGCCGGATGCGCCTCCCGAAATCCGCGGACCCTTTGGCCACATCCCCACCAAACTGCCGGGCGTTCACGTCTGCGAACATCTTCCATTGACCGCTCGCCTGATGGATCGGTTGACGCTGATTCGTTCCGTCGATTGCAGCGCCAGCGACCACACCCCCATTACCATGCAGGCCGGCAATCCGCTGGCCCGCCGCACCAACGATGGCAAAGACGGCGCTGGCTATCCTTCCATGGGCTCGGTCGCGGCAAAGTTCCGCGGCCCGAATGCGCCCGGCCTGCCGAGCTACATCGCCCTGGCCCCGTCCTTGAAGTCCGATATCTGGGGCGCGGGCCACATGGGCGGCGCCTACGAACCGGTCGACGGCAAGGACCTCGCCGGGCGGCTGGCGTTGGTGGATGGCCTGACCATCGAGCGCCTCGGCGATCGCCGGGGCCTGGCCGAACAGCTCGACCACTGGAAGATGCAGCTCGGCAACAGCGCCGAGATTGCCGCCGCCGACCAGTACACCCAGCAGGCGTACGACGTCCTGCTCACCGGCCGCGCCCAGCGCGCCTTTAATCTGGACGAAGAAAAACCTTCGCTGCGCGATGCCTACGGCCGCGACAGCCTGGGCGAAAAAGCCCTGCTCGCGCGGCGCCTCATCGAGGCCGGGGTCACCTTTGTCACCGTCAGCGGCGCGTGGGGTTATTTCGATCACCACGGCGACAACGTCCGCTGGGGCGGCATTGAAAAGGGCCTCAAGCCGCTTCTTCCCGTGGTCGATCGCACCCTCTACGCCATCGTCACCGATCTGGAGCAACGCGGGTTGCTCGACAGCACCCTCGTCCTGATGATGGGTGAATTTGGCCGCAGCCCCGTCATCAATCCGCAAGCCGGACGCGATCACTGGCTGCGGGTGATGTCGATGGTCATGGCGGGCGGCGGCTTGCGCCACGGCCAGGTCATCGGCAGCACCGACCGCCATGGCTACGACATCGAGAGCCGCCGCGTCGGTCCATCCGATCTGGCAGCCACCGTCTTTCATCATCTCGGCATCGATCAAAACTCCCAGTGGATCGACCCGCAAGGCCGCCCAAGGCCGATTATCACCGAAGGCGGTAAACCGATCGACGAGTTGCTGTAAGAGGGCGTCCAAGGTTCGGCTCGAAAGCCGTCGTTCCGGACCGCGGTGCAACGCCCGCCGCGGAGGTTTTTCTTAATCCCACGCCCGGGAGTGACTCCGCCAAGCGTCATTCCGCCAAGCGCCAACGGCGCGTCCCATCCCAGCTTGGGGCAACGCCCCAGGTATCCAATCCAAAAAACGCCAAGGGCTGAAGGCCCGCCCCGTCGGTCCATATCCGCCGGGGAAAAAGCCGCCCCACACGGCCCTTTTCAATTTTTTAGACGCCTTCTAATTGCCAAACCAGCGTGGACAGTGGCAACGCCTTGATTCATTTTCCGCGGACCACGCATTGGCCACCGATGATTGAGAAATCCAGAACCCCATTCCATTGGCTCCTTTGCACGCTATTGATAGGTGTTGCCGTGGAAATCCATGCCCAAACACCCTCGACCGCTTCTCCCGAAAAGATCTACGGCCTGGTCATTCACGGAGGGGCGGGCGCTCCCGCGGAGAAGGATGCCACCCCGGAAAGCGATCGGCTCTATCACGACAAAATACAGGAAGCCCTGGACGCGGGTTATACGGTGCTCCAGGCCGGCGGCGCGGCCACGGATGCGGTCGTTGCGGCGGTCAATGTCATGGAAGACGCCGGCTTGTTCGACGCCGGCAAAGGCTCCGTGTTTAACTCCGAAGGTTTCTGTGAACTCGACGCCGCCATCATGGATGGCCGCACTTTGTCCGCCGGCGCCGTGACCGGCCTCCAGCACATCAAAAACCCGATCACCCTGGCCCGCGCCGTCATGGATAAATCGCCCCACGTTCTGCTCATGGGTGAGGGCGCCGAGAAGTTCGCCCGGGAACAGGGTTTTGCCATGGTGCCCAACTCCTACTTTCAGACCGAACGCCGCCGGAAACAATGGGAGCGTCTCCAGGAGAAAAAGCGAAACTCCGGCCACACCGGTTACCTTTACCCAAACAACCCGGAAGCCGTCGGCACCGTCGGATGCGTTGCCCTCGACAAAAACGGCAATTTGGCCGCCGCCACCTCGACCGGCGGAACGGCCGACAAACTGGCTGGCCGGATTGGTGACACTCCCATCATTGGCGCCGGCACCTATGCCCACAACGCCACCTGCGCGGTGAGCGGCACTGGCATCGGCGAATATTATATCCGCACGGTTTTCGGCCACAATATTTCCGCCCTGATGGAATACAAAGGCTTGTCTTTGGAGCAGGCCAGCAGCGAAGCCATGAAGCAAATGCACGACCTCGGAGGACGCGGCGGTTGCATTGCCATTGATCGGGAGGGACATATCGTCATGCCATTCACCACGCCGGCGATGTACCGTGGGTTCAAACTTTCCGACGGACACTCCGACATCGAGCTTTACGGCGCGAAATAAGGACCGCCCCCCAGCGCCAACGGCGCGTCCCAACCCAGCCTGCGGCAACGCCCCAGGTACCCAGCCAAAAGCGCGCCAAGGGCTGAAGGCCCGGCTCATCCACCACCCGCACGGCGCTCAAGCCGGTCACCCTCCGGCGTCTCCCCGACTGAGCACTGAGAACTCCCCTGCGACCCCTTTCCGCCGCCCGGAATTCGAACGCCGCATCCTCGAAGAAGCCCAAAAACTGCTCGGCCACCCTGTTTGACCCTGACAGGACGCTTCCGCCAAAAATAGAGGGGCAGTCCTTACTTTTGACACCGAAGAAACCGGAGTCAGGGCGAACTTGACCCAGGAGAAAATCCTAATCCCGCCGCTCGGCGAGCAGCTTCTGCACCTGGCTTTTTAGTTCTTCATTCTCCTTCTCCAGCCGGGCGCACTCCGTGCGCCAGGCCTCAAACTGCGCCTGCGTAGGTCGGAAAGCCGGAAACAGATCCGAGAGATTGAAAAAGGGCGTTTTTCCGACTTTGCCGCCCGGCCAGCGCGCTTTTTCGCGTCTCCGCAGCCACATGAGGAGGCCAACGACCACGCCCAAGATCACCAGCAAGCTCAAGAGCGAGCTGACGAGCGGGAACAGGCTTCCCCAGTCGAAGGAGGAGGGCGATTGGGTCATGGCTTCCGGAAACCGATTCGATCCGGGCCACCCCGGCCTGGCAACCTGAAAAGGGACCCGGCCAGGCGCGCCAGCGCCGCTCTCAGGTTTCTGGTTTGCCCCTCCCGCGACTGCGCATCGGCATTAAAATAAGCCGGTAGACTGAAGATTCTAAAACGCAGAGACCGCGGAGGCGCAGAGAGATTAGTCAGGACGGGTGGGTTAGATGACGTCCGACGGCGTAACGCCGCCTTTCCGGGAATCCTCTGCGTCTCTGCGTGCTCTGCGTTTTAATTTAATGCTTATGCGCGCCTGCAGGACAAAGCCTCGGCTTTGCGGTCATCACCAGATTGCCCCGGAGAGGGCACATCAAAAAGCACCGGCTCCTAATGCTCTTTGCACTCAGTATGGCACACGGTGAGCGCCGCATTAGCGCGTGCATTCGCGACCTTTTGTTGTACTCTGCACAACGTGGATACGCCTTCGCACATCACGCACGACCCGAACGTCATGGGCGGCAAACCGTGCATTCGCGGGCTGCGCGTGACGGTCGGCACCGTTGTCGGGCTGGTCGCTGCCGGGCACACGCCGGCTGAAATTGTGCGCCTCTATCCGTACCTTACGCCGGACGACGTGCGCGAAGCGCTGGCTTATGCGGCGTGGCGCGTGGAGGAAATGGAAGTGCCGTTGGCCGGGGCGTGAAGCTGGTTGTTGACATGAATCTCGCGCCGGGATGGGTCCCCCTGTTGCGGGAGCATGGTTTTGATGCTGTGCACTGGTCGGAAATTGGTGATCCGCGGGCACCGGATGCGGAAATCATGCAATGGCACCGAGCACTGAGAACTGAGAACTGAGCACTCCTCCCATCATTCTTCCCCCACCCCACCCTCATCGCCGCTAATACACAGAGCCCGTAACGGGTCTTCTTCCACGGCTGCCATGCTCCGACCACTGGCTCTACTCGCAACGCTCATTATCGTCGCGCCGCTGCTGCGCGCGCAGGACGCGCGTACCCTGTGGACCAACGAAATCCAGGCGCTCCTCGATCAGAACTGTGTGAAGTGCCACGGGCCGCTGAAGCAGAAAGCGGGTCTCGAACTCGATACGCTGGAAGCCGTGCAAAAGGGTAGCGAAGATGGCGCGGTGGTCGCCCCGGGCAAGCCCGCGGACAGCAAGCTGCTCGCGGCCCTGGCTCCCAACGCCGACCCGCACATGCCGCCGAAGAAGCAGTTGACCGAGCACGAGGTGGCGGAAGTGACCGCCTGGATCGCGGCGATGTCCTCCGCGCCGAACGCGCAGACTCCCGCCCCGGTGCCGCCGCCGGCGACGACCGATCCGGCGGAAGCCATCGATTACTATCTGGCCGCCGGATGGAAGTCGCGCGGGATCGAGCCGGCCCCGCTCTGCGACGATGCCACGTTTGTCCGCCGCATTTACCTGGACCTTGCCGGGCGCATTCCGAAGCCGGAAGAAGCCGCCACTTTTCTCGCGGATACCGCTCCTCGGAAGCGCGAAGCGCTGATCGATCGCCTCCTGGCGGGCGCCGAATACCCGGTCGCCTTTCGCGAGGTTTGGGACGCGCTCTTGCTCGGCCGCCATTCCGGCCGGCACGAAGGGCGGCGCCGCCACGACGGATGGTTCGCTTTTCTCGAAAATGCCTTCAAACAGAACCGCCCCTGGAACGAAGTCGTCCACGCCATCATCGAAGCGCGGCCGGAAAGCCCCGGGGACAAGGGCGCGTCGTGTTTTGTTTTTGAGCGCAACAATGACTACCAGCAAATGGCCGAAGCCGTCGCGCCGGTCATTTACGGGACGCGCATCGACTGCGCGCAATGCCACGACCATCCGCTGGCGCGCGAGATCAAGCAGGCGCACTACTGGGGGCTCGTCGCCGCCTTCAATCGCAGCAAGAACGTGGAAGGCGCCGAACCGGCGGTCGGCGAATCGGCCGTCGGCGGATTCGTCAATTTCACCAACTTGAAAAAGGAATCGCAGCCGGCCGTGATGGCCATGCTCACCGGCCACACCATCGAGGAGGCGCGTCCGGCGCCGGATGCCAAACAGGACGATGCGCCGGACGGCTATGTCGATCCCAAGGCGAAGGTCAAGGTGCCGAAATTCTCGCGGCGCGCGGCCCTGGCCGATGCCGCGACGACGGACAATCCGCTGCTCGCGCGGTCTTTCGTCAACTATACCTGGGCCATCCTCCTGGGCCGGGGGATCGTCCATCCGGTGGATGAAATCAACTCCCGGCATCCCGCGAGTCATCCGGAAATGCTGGAATGGCTGGCGAAGGATTTCGCCGAACATCACTACGACATCCGCCGGCCCATTCGCGGCATCGTGCTCAGCCGCGGCTATCAACTGGCCGCGCCCGCCAAGGATTTGCCTCCGCCGGAAGCTTTTGCGGCGGCGATGGAGAAGCCGCTGATCGCGGAGACATTGTTGCGCTCGACGCAGATCGCGACGGGTGGCGCGAGCGATGATCCCAAAATGCGCCAGGCCTTTCTCGAATGCTTTCCCGACGTGCTGCCGCGGGTCGCGCGGGCCACCATCCAGCAGGCCATGTTCGTCGGCAACAGCCCGCAATTTGCCGACTTCTTTCGCCCTGCGCCCGGTTCGGCCATCGAGCAGATCGGCGCGCTGCCGCAGCCGGAAGACCGCGTGCGCGAGGCTTTCCGGCGCGCGCTGGTCCGCGCACCGGATGCGGACGAACTCGCCCAGGGAGTGCAATTCCTGGCGGCCAGCAAGGGCAGCCCGGCGGAAGCGGTCGGTCAATTGCTTTGGGCCCTGGTCACCGGTCCGGAGTTCATCACCAACCACTGATTGATGAGTGCCTCCTCCATCCCGCCCGGTGCTTGCACCCCGTGCGAGCATCGCTTGCATCGTCGCTTGTTTTTGAAAGGCCTCGCCGCCTCGGGCGCAGCTGCGGTGACGAGTTTCAGCGGCCTTTTCACGAACTCACTTTTCGCGGAAGCGGCCCAGCGCGCGCAGAAGAAAGTCATTCTCCTTTGGTTGACCGGCGGTCCGAGCCAGTTTGAGACCTGGGATCCGAAACCGGGCCGCCCGTCCAGCGGTCCCTTCGGCAGCATGCCCACGAGCATCCCGGGCGTCCACTTCTCCTCGCTCATGCCACGTTGCGCCGGCATCGCGCATCATTTGAACATTGTGCGCTGCATGCACACCAAGCAGCCGGAGCATCTGCAGGCCATCAACCTCGCGACTCGCGGCAATCTCGATCGCGCCGGCTTCACCCGGCCCACCTTGGGCGCCGCCGTTTCCGCGGCGCTCGGCAACCTCGAGACCAGGCTGCCGAATTTCATCCTGCTCGACCCCAATCCGGAGGGGAACGAATTCAAGGAATACAAAGCGGGCGACCTTGCCGGCTGGCTCGGGCCCGAATATCAGGCGGTGCGGCTCGGCGGCAGCTTCACCCAGCTCCGGCGCGCCGTCGATGCGCTCTCCGACGACCAGGAAGCGCGGGGCGCCTTGCGCACTTATTTCGCGCAGAAGTACGAGAACGAACATCACAGTCACACCGCCGCCGCGCAAAATGCCGCGTTCGAAAAGGTCAAAGGCTTGATGGCCAGCGCGGATCTTTTCGACCTCGCGAAATTGCCGGACAAAGACCGTGGCCGTTATGGCCCCGGCCTTTTTGGACAGCACGCCCTCATGGCGCGGCAGCTCGTCGAGCAAGGCGCTCCGTTCGTCATGGTCGCCAACGGCATGCCGTGGGACAACCACACCTTTCAGCACGAGATCCACCAGATGCTCGTCCCGGAACTCGATCGCATTCTGCACTGCCTCATCACCGATCTGGAGGATCGCGGGATGCTGGATCATACCCTCGTCATCGCCATGGGCGAATTCGGCCGCACCCCATGGCTCAACCCCGCTCGCGGGCGCGACCATTATCCCAACGCCTGGAGCCTGATGATGACCGGCTGCGGCCTGAAACGCGGCGTCGTCGTGGGCGGCACCGATGAAGACGGCGTCGACCCCGATGGCACTTCCTTCAACGAAGAGAACCTCTTCGCGACCATTTTCACCGCGCTCGGCATCGATCCGTACGCCGAGTACGATCTGCCGGGTTTTCCGACCTTCCATCGCGTGGAGGATCACGCAGAAACGATCAAGGAGTTGCTCGCATGAAATTGGAAAAACCGCGCGACCTCATCCTGCCGACGAGCGTCTTCGGCTTTGCCGCCACGCCGGACGGCGGCCGGCTCTACGCGGCGTGCCTCGATGGTCAGATTTTCGAAGTCGATCCGGCCAGCGGTGTCCGGACGGCCTTTGCCGAAAAACACCGCAGCTATGCGACCGGTTGCGTGCTGCTGCCCGACCGTCAAACGCTGATCTCCGCGGGCTATGATGGCGCGCTGATCTGGCACGACGTGGAATCCAAACGCGCCATCCGCCAGGTGCAGGCCCACCAGTTTTGGTCGCGGCAAATGGCGCTGTCGCCGGGAGGCGATCTCGTCGCGTCCGTCACCGGCCAGTACCTCGCGGGCGGCGACAAATATGAGCCGGCGGCCGAGAGCGAACCGTCGGTCAAAATCTACGATACCGATTCCGGCGATCTCGTGCAGACCTTCAGCCATCTGCCGCCGGCGTTGAGCGTCACTTTCAGCGCGGATGCCCGCTATCTCGCCGCGGCCAATCTCATGGGCGAAGTCCGCGTGTGGGATGTGGCGGGCGGCCGGCAGGTGGCGCAATTTGCGTCGGCCGATTTCACCTGTTGGGGGATCATCAAAAGCCCGCATTACGTCGGCGGGATCTACGGACTCGCTTTCGCTCCCGACGGCCAAAGCCTGCTCTGCTGCGGCATGGGTCCGATGACCGACCCCATGGCCGCCAATGGCAAAATGACCTGGCAACGCTGGGCCTGGCGCGAAACTCCCGCCAAAATGCTCGGGCAAATTCACGATGGCGAAAGTGGCTCCGGGCTCATGGAGACACTGGCGTATACGCCCGATGGGAGCGCTTTCCTCATGGCGGGCCGGCAGGCGCAGGGAACCTGGACCGCCGCCCTATTTTCCGCCTCCGATGGCCGGCTGATCACTTCCCTCGACACAAAATCCCGCGTCACCCGCGCGCAATTCAGCACCGACGGAAAGATGCTCTACCTGTCCGCAACCCACGGCCAGGGCCCTCGCGAGAAGGACTCCAAAAAGTGGCCGGAGTGCGGCCGCATCCATATCGTCCCTTTGACCACCGCCGAAGCGCCGCCTGCGCCCACTGCAACCCCTCAGCCCAAAGCGTGAGAGCGCGCCCAACCGAACACCCGCATGCACCGAGAAGCTTTTCAACAATATCGCGAAGAGGACCGCCACGAATGCGATTTGATGAATTCGCGGGTAAACGCTCTGCTTTGGTCGCAATCGCTTTTGGTCGCGTCCTGGGCGACATTGCTTAGCACACACCCCGCAGAATTTAAGGTGCCGATGGTTGTGATCGGAAAAGTGGCGCTTGCCGTCTGCATTCTCTCGTTTGTTGCGCTGGCCATCGGTTGTCGGATTTTGCGAAAATGGCATCGTCATGGCGAACGGCTGATCAAAGAGGACAAAGGGCGTCCCCCGCCAGAGCTAATGCATCTCCATCTGGACCGCGATCAACCAGATTGGCACCATACGGTAAGCATGGACGTTTTTGTTCTTGGCCTGTGTAGTGTTTTCATCGCCTTTTGGATTTTCGCTATTCATTACACGCCAGCCGGGCTGGACCGTCGCCCCGAAAACTCCATGCCAGGCTCTGAGCCTGCCGCCCGTGACCCAGATTCAGTTCCTGCCGAAGCCGCGCGCCAACGCTAGTCAAAACAATCTCTGCGACCCGCGCCTGGATCGCCGGATCGTGCCGATCCACAGGAGGTCCCCGCAGTTCCCCTTGCAGCCGGGATTCGTCGCAGACGATCCGCTCAATTTCCGGGATTTCGGCATGAATAAGCTCGGATTCAGGTGTCATCGTTTAATCGATGCACCCAGAAAAAGGGAGGAAATTCGCCAACTTCACCAAATTCACCGCCTGGGGGTACACGGGCAGAGGTCGATTCGGGGATTTCGGGGACCTGATCGGGGTGCCGAGTGGTGGCGAGGGTTGGGTTCTTATTATTTTGTCTATTTATCTTAATTAATAACCTCCCGTGGAATTTGGGGAAGTTGGGGAAGTCTCCAGAGCCGCCGGGTTGAAAAAATAGAGCGCTTTCCCAAACCGCCTTCGACGCCGCCCAGGTAGGGCGCATTGGCCTCAATGCGCCGGGAGCGGGCGGTGGTCCTCTCGCACCAGACGATATTGTCGCCCGCGCAAACGCAGTCGGTTTTGATCAGTTCGAATTTGAACCCGCAGGCTGGATCGTGCATCTCCCATTTTGTCTGAGAGGACGGCCAAAAAGACAGTTTTGAAGAAGGGGCGGCTAATCTTCTCGCTCCGCCATTCGTCCATTTGGTAATCATCCGGCTGGTGCCCCGCTATGAAAGATATCCGTTCAGGTCTCATCGTCCGGGCGGTCTTCACCGCCCTCGTCGCGTTCACTCTCCCCGGCCGCGCGGCCACGCCATCTGAGAATCCGCCCAAACAAATTCCCGAGCCGCTGAAGGCGTGGGAAAATTGGGCGCTCTGGGACGACAAGGAACGCGCGTGCCCGACGCCCTACTCCGACGCGAAGAAGCACCTTTGCTTCTGGCCATCGCGGATGGGACTGCGCGTCGAAAAAGCCGGCGCGCAATTCGACATGGTGGTGACGGTCTTTAGCGAGACCTGGGTGCCGCTCCCCGGCGGCGCCGAAGCGTGGCCGCTCGAGGTGAAGGCCAACGATGCGACCGTCGCGGTGCTCGAACATCATGGAAGCCCTTCCGTGCGCCTCGCGGCAGGCACGTTTCATCTCACCGGAGCGTATCAATGGGCCAGCGTGCCGCAGCACATTCCCATTCCGCGTGAAATCGGCATTCTCGCCCTGGTGATCGATGGCCAGCCGGTGGAGGCGCCGGTGTGGGACACGCAAGGTTTCCTGTGGCTCCAGCGCAATGTTTCCAACGAGGAGGCCGACAAGAATTCGCTCTCAACCAAAATCTACGCCCAGCTCGCCGACGGCATTCCGCTGTGGTGGCACATGCAGATCGAGCTGACCGTCTCGGGCAAAAGCCGCGAGGAGCAGATCGGCAACATCCTGCCCGCGGGCTGGAAGCTCGCATCGGTAGAAAGCCCCGTTCCGGCGATCATCGATGACGCCGGGAAGATGAAGGCGCAGGTGCGCGCCGGTCGATGGATCGTGAATGTCGACGCGTTTCGTTTCGACAATCCGAAGGAGATCGGCTTTGCGCCAGACGTGAAGCCGGCGGTGGGTGATGAATTGGTGGCCTTTGCGGCGGCGGCGGATTTTCGCACGGTGGAGATTACCGGCATTCCTTCGGTCGATGCCTCGCAAACGACTCTCCCGCAGCCATGGCGGGAGTTTCCGGTCTATCGCTGGAACACGAGCACGCCGTTTCTCCTGGAAGAGCGGATGCGGGGCATGGGCGAGCAAAAACCGGAAGGGTTGCGAATCACCCGCGAACTTTGGCTCGACGAAAACGGCAAGGAGCTGACCTTCCGCGACCGCATTGCCGGGCGAAGCCAGGAGATCTGGCGGCTCGACGCGGCCGCCGGCCAGGACCTCGGCTCGGTGCGCAGCGGTGGACAGGGACAGCTCATTACGCGCAGTGCGCAAAACGGCGCGCCGGGTGTGGAAATCCGCACGCGCGACCTCGACCTCGAAGCCACCGGCCGCATGGCGCGAGCCGCGGAGATGCCGGCCACCGGCTGGCGTTCGGATGCCGACGCACTCAGCACGACGCTGAATCTTCCACCCGGCTGGCGGCTCTTCGCCCTCTTTGGCGCGGATTGGGTCCAAGGCGATTGGCTGACGGCCTGGACGCTGCTCGATCTATTCGTCCTGCTCGTCTTCTCGCTGGCCGTCTTTCGCCTCTGGGGCATCGGCCCGGCAGTCCTGGCCTTCGTCGGCTTCGGCCTGTCGTATCATGAACCCGGTGCACCGCGTTATCTCTGGCTGATCCTGCTCGTGCCGCTCGCCCTTCAGCGCGTGGTCCCCGCCGGGTGGGGCCGGCGCACCGTGGGCGCGCTCAAGTGGATCGCCATCGTCGCGTTTCTGCTCGTCCTCGTGCCCTTCGTCGCGCGGCAGGTGCAGCAGGCGCTCTACCCGCAATTGGAAGTTCTCGGGGAAGAACCGGGGTCGCCATTCATCCAAGGTCTGGCTCCCGCCTCGGCGTCGAACTATGCCGGGGCACCCGAGCAAACCGCCGTGCCCGGGGCAGCGCCCCCGAAGCCACAGGCGCCCAACAACGCGGATGCGACTAGGGGAGGTGCATCCGCGCGCTCGCTGCCAGTACCGGGGCTCGAAGCTCCGGCGTTCAGGCGGAAGAGTGCTGGTCGAACGGAAAATCTGGATTTCGACGCCAAGGCCCACATCCAGACCGGCCCCGGTGTTCCGGAGTGGACCTGGCGGGCCGTGAGTTTCGGCTGGAACGGCCCGGTATCCGCCGCGCAGCAGGTGAAGCCCGTGCTGATCTCGCTCACGCTCGAGCGCACGCTGACGATCCTGCGCGTCGCGCTCCTGCTCCTGCTCGTGGCGATCATGCTGGGCGTGAAAAGGTTTGGCGGTCCCGCGGTTCGCGCGAGTGGAAAGGTCGCGGCGATTCTGGTCTTCGCACTGACGCTGGCCAACGCCTCGGCACAGACGCCCATTCCAGATCAATCCACGCTCGACAAGCTGCGCGAACGCTTGCTGGAAACCACCGACGCTTACCCCAACGCCGCGGAGATCCCATCAGTCACGCTCAAACTGAGTGAACACAAGGTCGTGATGGAAGCCGAGGTCCACACCGCGATTCGCACGGCGGTGCCGATGCCCGGGCGCGTGCCCGCATGGTCGCCGCTCACCGTGCTGATCGATGATCAGCCCGAAGTGGCGCTGCGGCGGGACGACGGTTATCTCTGGTTGCTGGTGGAGGCCGGAGTACACCACGTGCACATCGAGGGTTCTCTGGCCAACGTGACCGACTGGGAGTGGACCTTCGTCCTCAAGCCGCGGCAGGTAAAAATCGAGGCGCCCGAGTGGACCTATACCGGCGTGAAACCGGATGGCATCCCCGAGGCGCAGGTTCTTTTCACGCGAAAGGAAAAGGCCGCCGCGGGCCAGTCGAGTTATGACCGGCAGAACGTGGAGGCGATCGCGATGGTCGACCGGCATGTGGAGTTGGGCCTCATCTGGCAGGTGCACACCGTGGTCACCCGCCTTTCGCCGATCGGTAAAGCCGCCTTCCTGCGCATCCCGCTGCTGCCTGGCGAAACCGTTCTGTCGGACGCGGTCGTGAAGGACGGTGTGATCCAGGTCCCCCTCGGCGCGCAGGACCAGATCTTTTCGTGGGACAGCACCCTCGAGGTGACAAAACAGCTCAAGCTCGCCACGCGCGCGGAGGATACCTGGGTCGAGCGATGGTACCTCGTGGCGTCGCCGATCTGGGATGTCGCGCTTTCCGGGCTCGCTCCCACCTTTGAGGCCGCCAGTCCCGAGTTGGTGCCGGTATGGCATCCGTGGCCCGGGGAAAGCGCCGAATTTGCCGTCAGCCGCCCGGAGGCCATCGCCGGCGCGACCATCACCGTGAGCCGCGGCTCGCTCGACATGAACCTCGGCAAACGCCAGCGCACCTCGCAACTCGAGCTTTCGCTCCGGTGCAGCCTTGGCGAGGATTTTCTCGTCGAGCTTCCCGCTGACGCCGAGGTCACCTCGCTCGCGCTCGACAGCAAACCGATTCCCGTCCGAAAGGTTGCCGGCAAATTCATCGTTCCCGTGCACACCGGCGAGCAAACGGTCTCGATCGCCTGGAAGCGAGCCCTCGCTCTCGGGACACACGCCGCGATCGATGAGGTGCGCCTGCCGATGGAAAGCGCCAATGTCTCGACCGTCCTCACCGTGCCGGACAATCGCTGGGTGCTGTGGGCTTACGGGCCGCAGCGTGGCCCCGCGGTGCGGTTCTGGGGAATCCTCATTTGCTCGCTGCTCGCGGCGGCGGCGCTCGGGCGCGTGGCGCGCTCGCCGTTGCGCACGGTCGAATGGATGTTGCTCGTGATCGGCCTGACGCAGATCCCGCTCCTCGCCGCACTCGTGGTGGTCGGTTGGTTGTTCTTCCTCGCCTGGCGCGGCAGCGAGAACTTCCAGTCCCTCGGCAACTGGCGCTATAACCTTCTGCAAGTCCTCCTCATCCTGCTCACCATTGCGGCTCTCGGCATCCTGCTTTCCGCCGTGGGTGAGGGCCTGCTCGGGCGGCCGGAAATGTTCATCGTCGGCAATGGGTCCACGCACACGGAACTCCGCTGGTTCCAGGCCCGGAGCGAGACGCTGCTCCCACGGGGCGGCTGCGTCTCGATTTCGATCTGGTGGTATCGCTTCTTCATGCTCCTCTGGGCGCTCTGGCTGGCCAGCGCGCTGATTCGCTGGCTGCGCCGGGGCTGGCAAAGCTTCAGCGCCGGAGGCATTTTCCATCGGAAGCCGAAAACAGAAAGCACGCCGCCACCGCTTCCGGTGAAACCGTGATTCAGAGGGCGCAAGCGCCGATCGCACCATGACCGAATGCGAGCCGCCGCACGTCCGATACGTGCGGCGGCTCGGTATCAATCCTGATGTCAGACCAGGAAGTGCTCCCAGTCGGCCACGCCGTGGTGATTGCGGATGAATGCGGAGACCGGGAGTACGCGCGGGGCGCTTGGCTGCTTGCGCAGCTGCAGGCCCGCCTCGCGCGGCAGCCGGTCGGCCTTGCGCGAATTGACTTCGCGGTGCGCCAGCACGCAGTTCTCCCACGAGGTCTTGCCGCCCCGCGAACGCGGGACGACGTGATCGATGTTGCCCTCTTTCGGCGAGAGCCTGCGGCCGGTGTACTGGCAGACGCCGCCATCGCGTTCCCAAATGCCGCGCACACCGAAGCGCGGACGGCGCAGCGGCACGCGTGCGTAATTCGCGGCGACAATGACCGTCGGCACGCGCACGAGAGCACGCGAAGTCTTCACCGCCTGGTCGCCAGCGCGCACGGGCAGCACAATCCAGTCGCTCCACTTCGTCGGCACGAAATTGCCGTCCGCGATATCGAGCGCCGTGGCCGCGTCGGAAGCCATCATGCAAAAGGCCTCCGCCGGCGTCTTGACATGAATCGCCTGCCAGTGCCGGTTGAGAACGAGCACGGTGGGTTTGTTAAGGAAATCACTCATTGGGAAATTTGATCGTTGAATCTTGAAAAGGGGCGGTCGGTTTCTGGTTTGCCCCCATTGCGCCTTGGGTCCCGCGCCTGCGGGACAAAGTCTTGTTTCGGGTTTCAAGTTTCGGGTTTCGCTGCGGAATGCTTACTGAGCACCAAGCACTGAGAACCAAGCACTTCAGGATTGGATGTTTGGTGTTTACCACGCAGCGCCGGTCAGTCTTCGGCGCGGTCTCCGGCTGGGCACATCTTCACGAGCTTGGGGTCGAAGCGTCCGAGCACGTCGACCAGGTCAGTCTGCGCGGCCATCACTTGCGCGATGTCCTTGTAGACACCCGGCACTTCGTCGAGGCCCGCGGAGAGCAACTCCACGCCGGCGGCGGCGAGTTGCTTCTTCACCGCGCTCCAGGTGAAGGACTGCAACGCTTTGGTGCGGCCCATCACGCGGCCCGCGCCATGGGAGGCGCTGTGCAAAGACTCGGGCGAACCCTTGCCGCGCACCACATAGCCGGGCGACGCCATCGAGCCCGGGATGATCCCGAGCACGCCGGCGCCCGCGGGCGTCGCGCCCTTGCGATGCACGATGACCTCGCGCATTTCAGACGGACGCCCGGCTTGCGGAACTTCATGGGTTTCTTTCCAGGCGAAGTTGTGATGGTTCTCGATGTCGAGAATCATGTGCGCTCCGAGCTTTTTGGCGATGTGCTGGTGAATGAGCGCGTGGTTCGCGGCGGCGTAACGGCCCATCAAGTTCATCGCCGCCCAGTATTCCTGGCCGTCGGCCTCGTCGAGCGAGAGCCAGGCGAGGTGCTTGAGTTCCTTCGGCAGGTGTTCATGGCGGGCCATGGCGCGCTTGCTATAGAAGTCACAGACTTGCGCGCCCGTGCCGCGCGAACCCGAGTGCGAAAGCAGTGCGAGGTATTCGCCCGGTTCGAGGCCGAGCGCCTGCGCCTGTTCCGCATCTGTGGAAAAGGTGCCGAACTCGACGAAGTGATTGCCGGAACCGCTGGTGCCGAGCTGCGACCACGCCTTGTCGCGCAGCCGCTCCGTCACCGGCGAAACGCTCCAGTCTTCGTCCATCACTTCGTGTTCGCGGCGTTTATTCTTGAAAGAGCAGCCCATGCCGAAGCGGGTCTCGTCCTCGAGAAGATTCGCGAGGCGGTCGCGCTGTCCGGCGAGGGTATTGCCCTTTCGGTCATAGACCGTCAGCTTCATGCGGCAGGCGATGTCCACGCCCACGGCGTAAGGAATCACTGCATTTTCCGTGGCGAGCACGCCACCGATCGGCAGGCCGTAGCCGACGTGCGCATCGGGCATCAGCGCGCCTGCCACCGCGACCGGCAGCGCGCACGCATTGGCCATCTGCTTCACGGCCTCGGCTTCGAGGCCTTCGCCCCACTGGCGCCACGGCGCGAGTTCCGCGCGAGGGGTGAACGCCGGGCGATAAATCGCCCGCGCCAGCGGCGCGCGCAGTTCGTCGGCAAAGAATGCCGGCGGATTGGCGACGATGTTGAAAATCTCGCTTTCCAACTGCGCGCCATCGTGCCCCTGCGCGATGAAGTTCTGGATGAACTCGTGCGCGAGCGGGATCGGCGCGCCCGGGGGCACGCCGAGGCGGATCAGGTCTTTGGTGTTCATATTGCTATTGGTGTTGAAAGTCGGGAACGTGGCGTGCAGACACACTACGAGTGCGCGGCGGTGTTTGTTCATTTTGTCGTGGGAATCACAAAGATCGAGGGAGCGCTGATTTGCCGTGCGGACCCGGGGACGGTGCTTCGCACGCAGCTTGGGTATTGCCATACCCCCGCTGACGTATTACCTCTTCTCCATGAGTGTGCTCACTTGCAAATTGCCCCAGGCGCTTGACGGCCGCCTTGCCGATCTGGCCAAGCGTCGCGGTGTCCCCAAATCTGTTCTCGTGCGCGAGGCCATCGAGGCAAAAATCGCCGAGGAAGCGGCGGCGCCCAAGCGTCATCCGGCAAATTTGATAGAAGCATTGGGCGATAGTGTGGGGTCCATCAGTTCGGGCAAGCGCGACCTCGCCCGCAACAAAAAGCATCTCAAGGGTTACGGCCGATGAAGTGTGTCCTCGCCGACACCGGCCCGCTTGTCGCAATCCTCGACCGAATGGATCAGGATCACGCGTGGGCGGTACGTGAAGGGAAGCGGCTCCCGCCCAAAATGTTCTCCTGCGAGGCGGTCTTGTCGGAGGTTCATTTCCTCACGCGAGACATCCCTGAGGCGAAAAACCGCATCGAGCGTTGGCTGGTTGACGGGTGGTTAGAGTTGCCCTTCAGCGTGCGCGACCACCACTCATTGTTGCATGAATTAATGACCCGCTACGCCAGCGTTCCGATGTCCTTCGCCGACGCCTGTCTCGTCCGCATGTCCGAACTCTGGCCCGACGCTCCGGTCTTTACCCTCGACTCCGATTTCCGGGTCTATCGCCGCAATAAGCGCCAGTCGCTCCCTTTAATTTGCCCGGCTCCGTAAGCTGGCAAGGCGGGCGGTACCGCCGGAGAAGGCCGTTGGCCGTCTCCGGCTGCAATGCTACTGTTTCCTCAATCGAGGAAGGCGACGTTCCCCATGGGGCGCGATCCCGTCTCGGTGTTCATCAGGATCTGGTGCCAGCAGGGCAGCGTAATGGTCGCGTGGTCGGGATGACGCACGGCGCCACGAGCGAAAGCACCCGCGTTCCGGCGTATCTGGATCCAGCCCCATGACGTGGCGTCCGGGTTTCGAGCGAGCACCTGTTGGTAGGCAGCCTCGCTGAGACCGTTTGGGTAACGCGAGCAGACCTGGACCGTCTCGCCGTCGCTGCGGTGAAATTCGGCGACGAAGTGCGGCTTGCCCTCTCCGCGGCGGATCGGCTCGTTGCGGAAGATCTGCGATGGGTTCACCACCATCTTCGGCATCGGGACAAAAAACCACTCGCCCTGGCGGACCGACACCGCGTTGCGGCGCCGGTGGCGCTCGCCGGCGCGGAGTCCCTCCCGCGCTTCGGCCTCGCGAACGACCTGTGGCTTCAGGGCCTCCCGGGCCTGCGTTACGGTCGTGGCATGGCCACGCACCGCGGCGACGAACCACTCGCGTTCGTCGTGCCCGCAGAGGAAGCGGTCTTTCCACTTCCCATCCCTGACGAGCAGAACGAGGTGACGATCCTGTGGCTGGACCTGCAACACCGTCAGGTCGAGAGATCCTTGCAGCGAAGTGGGCACGCGCAGCTCGAAGTATTGACCGCGCCGGTCGGCACGGATATCGAGCGCGTAGTCCGCGTCCGGGCGGGAAGTTTCCTGACGAACTATTCGGAATCTGGCGCCCATTTGGGCAAACTGATTGGCAATTGTTTCAGAGTTCATATTGGGTTGATTGATGTCACGCGTGCAGGGTGATCGACGGAATGCCGGGCACACTTCGCGCGGACGGATGGGAGTGAATGGAATCCCCAGACTGAGGTTTCCGGTTGATGGAAGGGCAGTGGTGTTACACGGCGGTGGAAGGGTTGGAATTGGTATGAGTGGAAAATCGTTCTTTGCCAGGGGCTCGAAGCGCGGTACTTTGCCGTCATGACCGTCGAAGAACTCAAAGCCGAAGCCTCCAAGCTCCCGCCGAGCGATCTTTTTGCGCTCGCCGAATGGCTTGAACGTAACGAAGACATTCGCGAGTTGCGACAGGCGGCCCTGTCTCGAGAAATCGAAGTCGGCCTTAACCAGCTTGATCGGGGCGAGTGCGTCGAGTGCAAGGACGACGCGGAGTTGCGGACTTTTTTGACGGGGTGAAGACCCGCGGACGTGAGTTGCTCAGTGCGCGGAAGAATTCCGCAGCGTGAGCCTCTATCGAGTCTTCGAGAGTTACCCCGCCGGCGCTGCCGCATGGCAGGCACCGGCGGGGCTTCCCCCTCAAACTGCAAATGCGAAGCGACGGAAGAAGTCACACAACTTCTCCGGGGCGCCGTCAGCTTCGCTTGATTCGGTTTCTTTGGTTGGTCGTGGATATTCGAGACTCTGCGAGGAGTGCCCAGTGACGTAGGAGAACGAATCGTTGATGGCGACGGAGCTGGTGGATTGATTACCGATCGCGTGGCGGTGGGCGGGTCAGCAGCATATCTCTCAGCAGGGCTCCGGGACCGGATCGATCGCTCAGCAGAATCCGCAGCGGGATCCCCGCGAGCGAGCTACTGTCGGGCAAACGCTCCAGCGGGACTCGGCGGCGCGCCTGGGGTTCAACCAGGGGCTGCTCGGGATGCCGATCCCGACGCTCCGAGCGTCTCCGAAAGCGCGGGCGAACGAACGCCAGCCATAAAAGGCCGAAGAGAAATACGCCATGACCCAGGATGGATGACATGGACATGGGTAATTGGGTGTTAGCGGTGACATGTTGTATTTATGAAGGCAGGCGCACAGCGGCATACAGGAGGCCGTCGATGAACCCGCCATCTCGGTAGGACCGGATCACAATGCCCCGGCGGAGATAGCTCTCCACCGGGGCGGCAGGATATGGACCGGCTACTGGCCGAAGCCGATGCGCGGCTTTCCGGCGGGTGAAGCCGTGCCGGGATTGAGCACTTCAGCGAGGGCGTACTCGTGGCGATCGTCGTCCGGCCGGAATGGCAGGTCCCGCAAATCGGCGAGCCGACGTGCCGTCTGCCGCGGCAACCGGCGAAAAGTGCGCTGGTTCATGAGGCGGCCCGGACGGGTGATGGCCGGGTCGAGATCATCGAGCCGCGCATTGACCGAGCACATAATGTGCAGGCGGAGCATGCGGCCGACGAGGCCGTCGGCGATGTTCAGCACCGAGGAGACTGCTTCACGATTGTCCCCCGATCGGGGCCAGAGCAGGCGCTCAGCGTCCTCGATCACCAGGACCTTGATTCGATCCGGGTGCCGTCTGTTTTGCTTTTTCCAGAACGGCACGAGTTCAGGCGCGGAGAGCGTGTTGTCCTGCGCTGCCTGGAGCACATAGAAGACGTGTGTCTTCACGAGCCGGCGCATCATGATGGAAACGAGGCTCGTTTTGCCGGTTCCCGGCGGACCCTCGAGGATGGTGAGCCCACCAGGGCGGGCACCGGTCCGCTCGGTGAACTGGTTTAACCAGAGATCGATGTCGGCTCCGTAGCAAAGCTGCAGGAATTCATCGCCCGGATCATCGAGCACCTGCTCGACGCGCTCGGCAACGAACTCATCCTCGTAGCGCAACATATAGAAGGATGGCGCCGCCGATGGCCGCGACGCGCGAAGCTTCGCCGTGATCTCGTTGTGCAAGGCGACGGCTTGTGTCTCGGTCGGAGCAAAGATTTCCGCCCACTCGCGCCCGTCGCCGAGCGCGAAAAGGAAGACGTCTTCGCCAAATTGCAAGAGCACGTGATACCAGTGGAATTGATCGGGCGCCGCTTTGCGGCGGGCGCGATAGACGCGGTCGGCGTAGGTTTGCGCGAGCGTGTCGACATCGGCATCGGTGATATCGAAAAAGATGCGGTGCATGGGCGAATCGGCGTACCGCAGGCTGATGTCGGACATGACATCGCGCAGGTACATTTCGCTCGTGATAATCGTGGATTTGGACATGAGAGTAAAAGAGTGACTTGGCGGGCCGGGAAGAGTTGCCGCTGGCGCGAAGCCCGGATGGCGCGCCGGAACGGTCGGGACTGATGCGATTAGTCAAGAGATTCACCTCCTTTGGGTGTTGGGTTCGTGTCGGTACGAGGTGGGAAGAATTGCCCCAGCGGAGCGAGTGCTCCGCCAGGGCTTTGTGTTTCCCCCCTCACAAATGTTGAGTTTCAGATTGCTTACCAGCCATCGGACGGCCGATGTGCAGGACCGCGAACGGCGATGCCGTGCGGCTGCCGGGTTAAGCCACGGGGAATCGCACCCCGATCTACGCAATGCCATTGCGTCGTCCTGCTCTTGGACGATGGCCCCGGAAGTGAATTTGCGATAGTATTGTGCCGATGAATGCGACGAATACCTGGAGAGCTTTGCTGCTGGCTTATCGCCGGATCGATATTCGTTTTGGCACTGGCTGGTTTCGCAGGCGGCGCTTTGCGCACGAGCTCTCGGAAAGGGAGTTGGACGATGCGCTCAATTCGTTTGGCGCCTTTCCGGCTCTCGCCAAAGAGCTTTCTGACGGAGAGGCGACGGTGACGCCCAAAATCGTGATCGTCGAGGAGCCTCTTCGGTCAGTAACGCCGACGGGTGAGGGAATGTTCTGGCCCTCCCCCACCGATACCCGAAAACAATTGGAGAAATATGCGCCGCCGGGTGAATTCGATTCGCTGTTCGTGCTTTGGGCCAGCACTAATCTTCAGACCGGGAAGGACGTTCCCTGTCCCGGCTGGGGACTCGGGAGTGGACCGCGGGATGGGACGCATGGGGCGACGTATGCAATCGTTGGGAATGCCGCTTCGTGGGCCTGGAGGATTCCCATCGTCGGTGAGGTGTGGCTGCACGAATGGTTGCACGGCGTCTGCCAGATCTTCGCGGAGAGGGATTTCGCCATGCCAAAATACGATGCCGATGGCGGTGGCAGCCACGGCTACATGCAATCGGAAACGACAGGATGGACGTCGTTCTACCATGATTTGATGACCGGGCAGGTTTTGGAGAATGGAGAGCCAAAGGGGATTACGGCAAAAGCGTGGCGAAGCCGCAACGTGGCAGGCACTATCGATATCGCAAAGTGACGGAGATGGAGCGCGCGCCCGGATTGCCGCTCCGGCGGCATGCCAGGAGCGCTCCGCGCAGCATTAGGCGCTGGCGCGCGAAGCATTCGCACCGGGTAAGAGCGGGTTTGCAATCCGCCGCCTCGACGCCTTCGGCATAGCGCGCGTGTTGAAATGGAGCCACAACAGGGACGTGCGCCCTGCTCACTGATTTACCGAACCAGGTCCTCGCTATCTAGGAGTTTGCGGCGTAATGGTTCCGCCCGGACTCGCACCGGGACTAAGCGCTCGTCCAGCGCGACTCCGTTTATAAGACGGATTGTGCTACTTTACACTACGGAACCAGGAAATGGATGCCAATGACGGTACTGCCCCGTCTCCCACGCTTTCAAAGAGCGGTAGACTACTTTTATCTGAATTGGCTGTGGCGGATCGCAGAGGGCTTGCACCTCATGCGCCTGCGGCGCACCGACTCGTTAGCAGTGAGCGACGGCTCGCTGGTCCGTTTTACGATCCAAAGAAAGTGGTCGCCGCGGCGGTGGTTGCAACCGCAGACACACGGGTTTGAGCCGTGCGGCTCGCTCATGGCTTACGCTGCGAGGATGCTCCCGGTCGGATTTGCACCGACAGTGCGGGCCGCACGGGCATAACGGGGTTTGAACCCGCTGCCTCTGCCTTGGGCTACGAGAGCGTGAAAAGTGGTCCCCTCGCTGGGCATTGCACCCAGTCCAACCGCTTCTGGGGCGGTTTGCTCGCTGATGGCATACAAGGGGAAAATGGTGGGGAATGAAGGTATCGCGCCCTCGTCTTCCGGGTGTAGGCCGGTCGCTCTGCTTTTGAGCTAATCCCCCGTGGTGCCCACAGATGGAGTTGCACCATCACTTTCACGGTTCTCGACCGTGTTCCTCTGCTGTTGGGATATGTGAGCGAAATTGGAGCCTCCGCAGAGACGTGCGCTCCGCTCTCAGATTTACGAAACCCGCGCGTCGCTTTCTACGCTTCGGAGGCGATGGAGAATCGGGCGGGAGTTGCACCCGCGTTCCTCGCGGAGACCGTTTAAAAGACGGTTGCTACATGCTGACAGTAGCCGCCGATTCATGGGAAATGGTGAGCCGCCACGGTAATGCTCCGTGTTGATCCGGGTAAGAGCCGGACGCTTTACTTTTAAGCTAGCAGCCCGTGAAAGAGTGGAGCGCCGCGTCGGTACCGCCCCGACTTGTCTGCGTTGGAAGCGCAGTGCATTGCTTTTATGCTAGTGGCGCGTGGTCGCTGTTCCGGCGTTCGCATCCGGTTGTTCCGTTCTTCAGACGGCTGCTCTACGTCATGAGCTAAACAGCGATGGTCCTTCCTGCTGGTATCGCGCCAGCGTCGCGCGATTATCGGTCGCGTGCTCTGCTTTTGAGCTAAAGAAGGAAAAATGGTGTCCCACCAGGGAGTTGCACCCTGACTTGAGGTTCCGAAGACCACCGTGCTATCTATTACACCAGCGGGACAGGAAATGGCTGGCCTTCACCGAACTGCCCGGTGAACTGCGCTTTCAGAGAGCGCCGAGTTTCTGGTTACTCCAAAGGCCAAGGAAAATGGCATCGCTGGTGGGTGCTGCCCCCACTTGTTCCGATTTGAAGGACCGGACGCAATGCTGTTTGCGTTCAGCGACAGGAAATGGGGTGCCTGACGAGTGCTGCCCTCGTGCGATCTCCTTCACAGGGAGAGATGCTGCTGTTACATCACAGGCACCATAAGGCGGCTTCGCCGCAATTGCCCCCATTGCGCCGTGGGTCCCGCCCCTGCGGGACAAAGCCTCGGCTTCCAACATCCAACACCCAACATCCAACATCCACTGGGCTCTGCGTCGAGCGGGAAGCCTGGGCCGCAGAAATCTTCCTGAAAAAAGGAAGAATTGAAGGAATCGTAAAAAGAAATGGCGGACAGCCGAGGTATCGCGCCCCATGCGCCTCAGGCGCACAATCCCGCTTCCAGCGGGTTCCGGCATTTCGCCGGCTGACTGCCCAGGAAATGGCTCCAGTGGTAGGTAATGCTCCTACATGCAACTGCTTAACAGGCAGCCCGCCTACTTGTGGCGCACACTGGAATGAAAATTGGTCGGGACGACAGGTAACGCTCCTGCTTGACCTCGCTCCCAAGGCGAGTGCCTCACTTTTAGGCTACGTCCCGATGAATTTGGTGTTCCTGCCGAGATTCGCACTCGGGGCTCATCCTTCGCAGGGATGTGTGATTCTACTTCACCACAGGAACAGGCAGCGGCTTCGCCGCAACACCCAACACCCAACACCCAACATCTCCGCCAGAGGCGGATCAGCCTTCGGCTGACAATGAGCTCCGTAGTCCCGCAGTCGCGGGACGGAGCTTTATTCGCGAAAATCTTCCTGAAAAAAGGAGAATTGGAGGAGTAGTGACAGGAAAGTGGCGGATGACTGGCGACTTGCACGCCAACCCATGTTGCAGGGTCGCTTCGTTTTCGAGACGAGCCCGGTGCGCTTGCCCGGTTAATCATCCACGTGCTGCCGGCAGGATTCGCACGCGCTTTAGAAGACCACTGCCTTTCTACTCGAGCCACGGCAGCAAAATGGTCCCGGCGGTCAGAATTGCACTGACGTCGACGTGCTTATGATACACGGCTGGCGCTTCTCCAGTGACACCGGGGAAAAGTGGTTGCGGGGGGAGTCGCGCCACCGGAGAAAAGCAGATGCGACTTTCTGGAATACTCTTGCCCCTCCCGCGCCTGCGGGACAAAGCCTCGGCTCTCCGCCGCAAATGAAAATTGGAGCCGAGCCCGATACTTGCAATCGGCATCCCCGTTTACAAAACGGGCGTAGGTGCTTACACACGGCCAAGAGGGCGACTAAGGAAACTGGCGGATATGGCGGGTGCTGCCCCCGCTTCCCCTCGCTCGACAGGCGAGGACTGATGCTGTTCAGACTCATATCCGTGGTGGTGCGTCAGGCCAGACTCGCACTGGCGGTGTTTCTGGTGTGGAAGTTTTACAGACTCCTGGGATCGCTGCTACCCGACTGACGCGATGAAAGTGGTGGATGGAAGTGGCTGGGCTGTGTCAATAATGCTCCGACGCTGGTCCTGCTGGACACCCGCTCCGCAACCGTGGTGGGAGCGGCTCACTATCTTTACGCGCCCGCCAACCCGAAGACACCCCTGGTTTTGAAAGCTCAGCTTTCCGTCTCGAAGCGAAGCTGGAGCTTCGAAGACAAGTGCGTTCCCAAGCTGGAGCTTGGGAACGAGGGACTGAAAGGTGAAAGTGGTGGACCGGCTCGGTAACGCTCCGAGCAGAGGTTGTGTGCAAGACATCCTAGCGCCCTTGCGCCCGGCCCATGAAAAGGTTGATCGCGGGGGCCGGAATCGAACCGGCGCATAAACGGCTTATGAGGCCGCTGCCTTGCCACTTGGCGACCCCGCAATTGGCTAGGAGGGCGTCTAAAGGGAGTGGCACGGCGTCCCGGTGCTGCCCCGAGCACGCGGAGTTTTGGAGGCTCTGCTGCGCAAGCTGGCGCCCGCCGCACACCTTGTGTGTCTCTGATTGTGTGAAAATTGGTGCGGTCAGCCGGAGTTGCACCGGCATCGCCTGAATGGCACTCAGGCGTCCTGCTCTTGAACGATGACCGCGAA
>Ga0302324_100001823_pt1 | contig 50765 bp, 49 predicted proteins | sample Palsa_T0_1_FD_201949 | JGI IMG/M metagenome (GOLD analysis project Ga0302324, IMG submission 201949) | Peat permafrost microbial communities from Stordalen Mire near Abisko, Sweden - Palsa_T0_1 | ecosystem: Environmental > Terrestrial > Soil > Palsa > Peat permafrost | place: Sweden: Abisko...
TCGCCTTCACCCTCGCCCTCGCCCTCGCCTTCACCCTCGCCTTCACCCTCGCCTTCACCCTCGCCTTCACCCTCGCCTTCACCCTCTCCACCACCGGCGGGAGCGACGTTGTCGAAGGCGGAATCGACCCAATCGGGATTATCGTCGCTGTTGCGATCGTAGGACGTGCCCGCATGCCCGCCTTCCATGGCATTAATCGCAGAGCCCAAAGAGGCAAGCTGGTCGGACGTGAGCTGCCCGACGACCGTGTCACTGCTCAATCCGGTTTGCTTCTCAATGAACTTGATGTAGTTCGCAGTATTGTTTTCGCTTGGCGGCGCGTAGTGCTGCATCATTTGTGCGATGGTGGAACTGCCGTAATTGTTTTGCACCAGAGACTGAAGAGCAGTGTTGCCCGTCGCCGCGTCGGGGAAGATGGCAAACCTGCCGTCGGTGCCGACCGCACCGTGATTTTTAGCAAACGAGCCATATTCGATATTGCCTGGATTGTTATTTCTCCAGTTCCGATCGCCGCCGACATTTAAGGTGTTGCCGGTGGCGGTATACAGAGAGCCGCTGGGCGATTTGCCGGTGGTGCTGGCGGGCTGGCTGGCGGCCGCCGTCGGGCGCAGCACGCGGGCGGTTCTTTGAATCTCGCCGGCGCCGACATCCGACAACGCCGACAGCAGATTTCCCAAATGTCGCAAAATCCGCAGATGGGCAGGTTGTTGCGTGCTCGCAAGCGACCGCAAATGCAACCGCACGGCGCGTTTCGCCGCCCGGCGCGGTTTCATTATTCGGCGCCGGCGCTTCGGCGCCGCTAATCGTGGGATCGCAGGTGCAGCCTTTCGGCCGGAAAGAGAAATTTTTGTGCGCGATTTACCAGACCTGCGTGCCATGTTTCCCTCCTCAACGCATATCCCAGATGCAATCTATACGTGTTTTATAAGCGTTCCACAACTGATCGCTACTCTCGACGCTTGACAACATACCAACTGGTCGGTATGGATGATCATGAGCGATCGTAAGAAGGAAAAATCCGGCGCGACAGCGCGGCAGAAGCTTCTCGACGCCGCGCTTTCACTGATCCGCGCGCGGGGTTACGAGGCGACGACAGTGGACGATCTGTGCGCCGCGGCAGGCGTCACCAAAGGCGCCTTTTTTCATCACTTCGACGGGAAGGAATCGCTCGGGGTCGCGGCGGCCGAGTATTGGTCGGAGACGACCGGTGCGTTTTTCGCTGCAGCGCCCTACCACCTGCATGCCGACCCACTGCAGCGCGTGCTCGGCTACATCGATTTCCGCAAGTCGATCCTGACCGGAAAGGTGCCCGAATTCACTTGTCTTGTCGGCACCATGGTGCAGGAGGTCTACGTGTCCTCGCCCGCGATCCGCAACGCGTGCGACGCCAGCATCAGCGGCCATGCCGCGACCCTCGAGCCCGACATCGCCGAGGCGATGGCGCGTTATCGCGTCCGCGGCGATTGCACCGCGCGCAGCTTGGCGCTGCATACGCAGGCCGTTCTGCAAGGCGCGTACGTGCTGGCGAAAGCGAGAGGCAACGCCGCCATCGCCGCCGAGTCGATCGACCACCTCCGCCGCTATGTGGTGCAGCTTTTCGGCGCCGATCGCGCCGCGGCGAAGAAATCCGGTTCAACAAAGGAGCAGCGACGATGACGACCAAGGCCATCCCCGACGGAATGCATACGGTGACCCCGCATTTGATCTGCGCCAACGCGTCCGCCGCGATCGAATTCTACAAGAAGGCCTTCAACGCGACCGAGACGTCGCGATTGCCCGGGCCCGGCGGGCGGCTGATGCACGCGAGCCTTCGCATCGGCGATTCGGCTGTGATGCTGGTCGATGAAATGCCGGAACACGGCGCGCTCGGACCAAAATCGCTCAAAGGTTCGCCGGTCGCCATCCACCTCTATGTCGAAGACGCCGACGCGGCGGCCGCACAGGCGGTTGCCGCCGGCGCCAAGCTGACCATGCCGGTCACCGACATGTTCTGGGGCGACCGCTACGGCCAGCTCGAAGATCCGTTCGGGCATCGCTGGTCGATCGCCACCCATGTCCGCGACGTGACGCCCGCCGAGATGCAACAGGCGATGCAGGCGATGAGCAGCAGGCAGAAACAGGCGCAGCCGGCGTAACAAGCTTACGGCGATCGGGATCGCGCCGCCACGGAACGATAGCCACGTCGCGATCTGTAGCCGTCCGCAGGGTTCTTCAGGAGATAAAAATGACCAACACCGTTCGGCTGCACCGCGTCCTGGCGACCAAGCCCGATAAGGTCTACCGGGCTTTCATTGAGGGCGATGCGCTGGCGAAGTGGCTGCCGCCGAACGGATTTGCCTGCACCGTGCACAACCTCGACGCCAAAGTCGGCGGCGGCTTTCGCATGTCGTTTCGCAATTTCACCACAGGCGCCAGTCACTCGTTCGGCGGGAAATATCTGGAGCTCGTGCCCGGCCAGCGCGTGCGCTACACGGACAAATTCGACGATCCGAATTTGCCGGGCGAAATGGCGGTCACGGCGACGTTCAAGGCGGTTAGCGTCGGCACCGAACTCACCATTGTGCAGGAAGGTATTCCCGACGCCATTCCGGCGGAGATGTGCTATCTCGGCTGGCAGGACTCGCTGCGCAACCTCGCGAGGTTGGTCGAGCCGGAAATCAATCAGTAACGCCGGCGCAGCGATTCTTTCTGGCGGTGATTACGGGCCGACGATGCACTCGCTGTTGACGCAACTCGCGACCCACCCCGGCGGCAATTTCGTTTGACTGAGGAAGATAACAGCCAGACCCAGCGCGAGGACGACAACCTTCAGCATGGCGATCCCCTCTTCGATGCGATTCCGGGAAGCGCCGTTGTGCGCCGTTCCGGGGACGGGGTTGTGACGAGGGGCAGCAGACCCCTGTCCCGTGCGCCCGCAATCAAAGTCGCGGCGGATTAACCCGTCATCTTTATCGGCGTCTCAACTTGATTCAAAGGCGCGGCGCATGGGTTGGCGGCGACGCGGCTGGCTTACCTCAGCGTTGTCGCGCCGAGAATCCGAAAAGGGAATAGGCGGATTGGAAGTTGGGCGTTTTGACACTACGATAAACGGATGAGAACCTTCCTTTGCAACACTGACGCAAGCAATGCGTAGGTCGATCGCAACTGTCACACTCGCCGCCGCTTGTTTGCTCTGCGCGTGTTCGCCAGGACCGCAAGGTCAAAAGGGCGACCAGGGTCCTGCGGGCGCCAAAGGAGAACAAGGGCCGCCGGGACCTCCGGGCCCGCTGGGACAACAAGGTCCGCCGGGGCCAACTGGCTTGCCTGGTCCCGACGGTGCGGGCGGCGGCGTCGGTCCGGCCGGACCGGCGGGTCCGCCCGGCCCACCAGGCCCAGCCGGGGCAAACAGCCTGCACGCACTCACCGAGCCGGAATGCGGCACCCGATGCGCACTCATCTGCAGCCCCGGCGAAAAGCTTGTCTCCGTGACCTGCCCGGGCGGCACCGTTCACATCGAGCAAGGTGACGAGCTTAATGCAGCGTCGTGCATCGGCGCGTCGGGGCCGGTCATCGCACTCTGCATGCGTCATTAAACTGACGCTCGTTGCGCATCGCATCGCCGGCCGAATCGGCGGCCACAGCCGCTAAAGCGTGTCGGGGTGGGTCGCTGCCGCGCGTCTAAGGACCGACAATGCACTCGGCATCGACGCAAGTCGCGGTCCAGTGTGGCGGTAGTTTCGTTTGCGCTAAAAAGGCAACGGCGAGCGCCAGCGCGAGGACGACAACCTTCAGCACGGCAACCTCCTTTATGGAGCGATACCCGGCAAGTTGTTTTTACGCTTTTCAAGAGACAGCGCTGTGACGGCAGTCACAACCGGCCGCCTAAGGCCCGATGATCGAGATGATCTGTTTCGTTGCGGGATCGACGATCAGCACCTGGCCGTGCAACAGCGCGTACCGATAAGAACCGATTGTCGGAATCTTATGCCTGAGATGACGATTGAAACGCAGCACGTTCATCGTGTCGGGAACGGCTTCACCGACGTTCAATCCCGCAGGCTCTTGCGTTCTCCCCGCCGATTTTCCCAAGGCGCGCCAAATCTCGGATTGTTGCGCTTGCGTGAGAGACAAATTGTGCTCTTCGGCGGCCGCAGGCTGCGCGAATGCAATCAAAGGCCAAGCGGCCGCGGCGACCAGTCCAGCAACGAATTCGCGCCGTATCATTTTCATCCCATAGCGTCAAAGGAAGTCATTTTAGGAGGTGGTGAGTTTAGTGCAAGCACGCAACCCGAATGTGGGCGGCCAGGCCCCTCGCTCATGCACCCGATAGGCTCCGTCAGGGCCGGTCGCAGCTGACGACGCACAGCGCGACGCGGACACAGCAAATCCGTCATCGAACGGCGCTATTCGTGTCACATGACATTTGCCGGTCGTGTCGCCCTGCGGAATATCTGCCGTCGCCTTGGAGCCACGCAGGCGGGCCTTTGCCTGCTTGTTATTTCCGCATTCGCCGGCGCGGCAGTGGCAACGGAGGCCGGGCCGGCGACGCCGCTGCGCGTCGCGGTTTATGACCTGGAGCCTTATGGCGGGCAAAGCCGCGATGGACTGTTCAACGGTGCAAGCGTCGAGCTGTGGCGTCGCGTCGCCGAGGATCGGAACTGGCAGTATCAACTGACGCTGGTGCCGCGGATGGATGACTTGCTGTCGGGATTGCACGCGAGCGTCTACGATGTGGCGATCGGCGCCATTACAATCACACCCGAGCGTCTGACGCGGGTGGACTTTTCCTATCCTACGCATCGGTCGGGCGTCGCCGCCGTCTTTGCGAAGCAAACAGACGCTACCTCGGCGTTATACGAATATGGCGCCGCCGTCAGCGAACTCGGCCCGCTGCTCGTTGCCACCATAATCTTTCTGACAGTTACCGGCGTCCTGATGTGGTGGTTCGAGCGATCCCCTGCGCACAGCGCGGGCAAACCGGATTCGCACTCGTCGGTAATGTCGTGGCACGAGGGCGTCTACTGGGCCGTCGTCACGATGACCACCGTCGGATATGGCGACAAGACGCCAAAGACGCATGTTGGCCGCGCGATCGCCGTTGTCTGGATGATCGGTAGCCTTGTGCTGGTCTCCCTGCTGACCACTTCTTTGATCGCCCGCATAACCGTTAGCCGGGTCGAGGGCAGCGTCGTGACGCGGGTGACCGACCTCGCCGGCAAGCGGCTCGCAGCCGTTTCTGCTTCATCGGGCGCCGAATTTCTCGACACCCAGCGGATTGCCCACCAAAAATTTGGCAATCTCGCCGACGCGCTAAGTGCGCTTGCGACCGGGAAGACCGACGCGGTGGTCAACAGCGTCGGTACCTTGCAGTATCTGGTGAGGACGCGGTTTGCCGCAGCGATTGCCCCGCCGCGCGGGCTATTGGCTCCCGCCTATATGGCCTTCGCGCTGCCGATGAACTCAGGCCTGAAAAAGCCGTTGGACCAAGCACTAACGGCCGTCACGGCGAGTCCGGAATGGCAATCAATTGAAGACAGCTATTTTGGCCAATGAGTAAAAACGTGCAGCGCTTTGGCAACGCCGCCGATCCGAGGTGAACCCGAACCGGCGGCGCAACAAAACCGCAGTGAGCTTAGAGCGGGCGCCTGCCGTACCAACGGCCACGTCCGTACCAGCCGCCGCCACCGAGCAGCAAGACCAGAAGAACAATGAGCAGGATCGTTTCCATGGAAATCTCCGTTGTTGACTGAGACAACGTCGCCGACAGAGCTAGAGTTCCATGGAGGCGTGCGGCGCTAGGCCCCTCACGGATAACTGGCTAATTATCGGGAAGTAGGACTGCGCTTTGGAAACGCTAATTAGTCTTCGCGAGCGGCATGACGGCCGCCGCAGTGCCCGTAATACCACGCCGTCATTTTCCGCTTCATTGCCTGTTGGTCGGGCGTCAATGTCACCCCGGCATACTGAGCATGCAGCACTACAAGTTGCTGACACCGGCCGTCGTCAGCGAGGACCGGAGTAGGAAACAGAGCAGCAAACACGGTGAGTGAAATGGCGATCGCGCCAAAGGACGGCTTAAACATCATCGACCCCGACAGTTGTCGAGCTCAAACGTCTGAAGACCCCATCGGTTCCGTGTTTATACGGCTACAGCCGGGCTCGACATCGCGTTCCCACGTTGACGCAAACGAACTCGCAGATGACGTGGCGGTCCCGGCAAGACTCGAACTTGCGACCTTCGGTTTAGGAAACCGCTGCTCTATCCGGCTGAGCTACGGGACCAATAAGGATGCGGCGAACTTATAGCACAGAGGCGATCGGCGCGCCGTCCGCACCGGCTGCGGCGCGCCTTGAAACAAACACAGCCATGTGCCATATGAGGCTCGCTAGCCCTTTTGGGCTCTTGCGAGCCGCGTGTACGGATTCCCGTCAAACGGTCTCTGGCTCGCTTTTTCACTTAACCATTTGCGACACCTAGATCGCGCGGGGTGTCTTGATTTTACCCGCAAATGCGGCCGCGGCGCTTGGCGCACGGGCCGCCTGCGCGCAACACAGAAAGCTTTTCATTGAATTCCTTCGATGGCTTCGGCCTTAACGACGCGATTGCGCGTGCAATTGCGGAAGAGAACTACGCCACCCCGACCCCGATTCAAGTGCAGACCATCCCGACCGTCATGTCGCGCCGCGACGTGATCGGGATCGCCCAAACCGGCACCGGCAAGACCGCCGCCTTCGCACTGCCGATCCTGCACCTGCTCGCGGCTGCTCCCCAACCCCTGGAGCGCAAAGGCTGCCGCGTGCTGGTGCTCAGCCCGACACGCGAATTGTCCAGCCAAACCCTCGCCAGCTTCCGCGCTTATGGCCGCCACCTGCGCATCCATACTGCGCTCGCGATCGGCGGCGTGCCGATAGGCGGGCAGGTGCGCGCATTGAGTGGCGGCGTGGATGTTCTGGTCGCGACCCCTGGTCGGCTTCTCGATCTCGTCAAGAGCAACGCACTCCGCCTCGGCGGCGTCGAATTTCTCGTGCTTGACGAAGCCGACCGCATGCTCGACATGGGCTTCATCCATGATGTCCGCAAGATCGTCGCCAGGCTTCCGGCCAAGCGGCAGACGCTGCTGTTCTCGGCGACAATGCCCGGCGCGATCGCTGAATTGGCCAAGCAGCTGTTGCACGATCCGATCAGGGTTGCCGTGACGCCGGCCGCCTCGACGGTTGACCGAATTGAGCAGCGGATCGTCCACGTCGATCGCGCCGCCAAGCCCGCTATGCTCGTCGATGTTTTGCGGCGCGAAGCGGTCGATCGCGCTCTCATCTTCACCCGGACCAAACATGGCGCCGACAAGGTCGTCCGCGGATTGATCAAGGCCGGCTTAACGGCCGAGGCTATCCACGGCAACAAGTCGCAGGGTCAGCGCGAGCGCGTGCTCGCCGCGTTTCGCCGGGGCGACGTGAAAACCCTTGTCGCCACCGATATTGCCGCACGCGGTATCGACGTGGACGGCATCAGTCACGTGGTGAACTTCGATCTGCCGCACGTCGCCGAAACCTACGTGCACCGCATCGGCCGCACGGCGCGCGCCGGCGCCGACGGCATCGCGATTTCGCTGTGCGGTCCCGAGGAGGCGCCGCTGCTGCGCGCCATCGAGAAGCTCATCGGAAAGTCGATACCGGCATCGGGCGCGCAACCGCGAAGCAGCCGCAACGCCGCGCCCAACCACGGCCGTGGCGACGCGCCGAATCCCGGCCGTAGCAAAGGCCGGCATGCCAATCACTCGCGCTCAAATCAACGCCGGCGTCACGACAACAACCCAGCACCAGTAAGCACTTCGCAGGAGCCAAAAAGCGGATCCACAGAGAGCATCGGCACCATTGCGTTTCTGCGCCGCGACCCCCGATCATGGCGCAAAGGCGGCCGCCCAGCCGCCGAGCAAGCTTTCAAAAGGATCACGCCATGACCAAGGAAGAACTCCTGCAATTTGACGGTCTGGTGATCGAGATTTTGCCCGACGCCCGATACCGCGTTCAGCTCGATAGCGGTCATGAAGTCGTCGCCTATACGGCCGGTCGAATGAAGAAGAACAGGATCAAAACCCTTGCCGGTGACAGAGTGACGATCGAAATGTCGCCTTATGATCTCGACAAGGGACGCCTGATTTTTCGGCACAAGGACGAACGTGCCGGATCGAGCCCCCGGCCGGCGCAGCGCAACCAGTTCCGCCGGCGATGATGCGCCATGGCGAACGCGGCGGCCGATAACGACAATAATGTAGCGCTGGAGCGAGGCACCGAAATGCGAATATTCATTTTCAAATCCGAATTGAGGCCGGACCTGCGCGCATTTGGCGGCGATTTGGTCGGCAGCCAGTTGCCGAAGCAGTTTAGTCCCTGGCACGCGGTCGGCGCCATTGCGCCGGGTCAGGCTCCTCCACATGGGCTGTCTCGCGACGTGATCGAACCCGCCATCAAGACTCAAGGCTTTCAGCTCTGGCGCATCAGCAAAAAAGAAGAGGTGTAAGCCCAAAGCTGCCTAACCGTATTCAAAGGACATGCAAAACGTGGCGCAAGGAGGCTTTGCAATGACGAGCCTAACGCACAAGTTCAAGGTCGGACAGACCGTCGAGCTGATCCCGTCGATATCGCGATCGGCGGCGAGCGGACACTATCAAATCGTCGGCTTAAGGCCGACCGATGGTGAAAGCATCCAATATTGCATCAAGAGCCGGAGCGAAGCTCACGAGCGCGTCGTTGCGGAGAATGACCTTACGCCTTCGCCGCCCCAGGTTTTCAACGACTGAAGATACGTGACGAAAATTGCCGTTGCTGCGGACAGCATGACGAACCTGAACGACCGTCGAAAGGACGACAATGATGTTCAAGATTCTCGAGTTCAAAGGTGTCGGTGCGGTCCAGGCGACGGAAGTCGGTCACAGGTACGCCACGCGTGAGGAGGCCATGGCCGCGGTCAAGAGCCACCTGAAGAAATTCAGGGCATCCGGCCGTAATCCCGAAGGCGATTATTGGTGGGCACGGGATGCGGACGGCCTGCGAAAATGCTGGATTTCCACCATCAACTAAAGGCCGGCCACGATGTTAAATTTCCCGAACCCAAGCCGCATTTTTGATACCACCCGACGCTCGGTGCGGTTCTGGGGCCATGACAGCGCGATGGAATGGTCGTTCTTCGTAACCGAGCAGGCGCTCAGGCGGCTGGAGCCGACTGCGGCGCGTGACGAAGAAAATCTGCTTCGCGTTTTCGATACAAACCGGGCAAAAATCCACGCTGCGGCCAAGTCCGCCTATGAGCGTGAGCGAAGAGGGTTTTATGAACTGGGGGCGACGGATTTTTGACGGTCCGCCGCGCTTTGGGCAAAGGCTCGATCGCTACCCCTCGTCTGAAAGGCGCTTGAAGTCGGCCAGCACCGCGGCAATCAGCTTTTGGCGGCGCGGATCCTCCGCAGTGATTGTCGCCGAAAACAGCCTGAGCAGGTAGCGCGCTTTCTCAGCAGCTTCCGGCCAATTACTCGCCGGTGCCGCCAGCAAGTGAATTTCCAACTCCTCTTGCCGAGCACGCAATGTTTTCTCGTTCGCCTCCACATCCGCCAATAGGCGGCGAACGTTGGTCGCTTTCTGTGAAGCCATCCCGCGATGCTGATCGAGGTCGATGGTCTTGTCGGTCATGATGGCCGATCGCGACGGTTAAGGGGATATTCGGCGCTTTGGTACAAACGGCGGATATCGTCACTGCCGTATCTCTGCTCGTCGACTTCAAGAAATGCACCGGCAAGACATTCGGGCGGCAGGTTTTCGATGGCGAAACGGATGGCTTGTGAGGCTTGTTCAAATCGCTTGTATCCGAAGGACTGACGGCCAAACGACCGACGTCGCGCCGGAAAAAGCTCCGCGGCTGCGCCATAATCAAATTGAGTCATCGCCGAAGCCTCTCGAAGCATTCTGGACGAGGACCATCCAGGCAACCCATACAAATATAAGGTCAAAATGGCTCCTTACCAGTGGGTCAGGCTTCAGCGCACTGCGGCAATCTCCGGCACCTCGTCGGTGTGGACCTTGAAGCCCGCGAGCGTGTTGAGCCCGAACGAGGTCGAGATCGCGACGTCGGTCGCGTCGCGGCCGCGCGCCATGAGGATGCGGCCGATGCGCGGGACGTTATGGCGCGCATCGAACGTGTACCAGCGATCGCCGAGATAAACCTCGAACCAGGCGGAGAAATCCATCGCAGTCTCGTCCGGCGGCACGCCGATGTCGCCGAGATAGCCGGTGCAATAGCGCGCGGGAATGTTCATGCAACGGCAGAGCGTAATAGCGAGATGGGCAAAGTCCCGGCAGACGCCGCGGGCCTCCTCGTGCGCCTGCCAGGCGCTCTTGGTCGGGCTCGCGTGCGCGTAGCCGAACTCGATGTGGCCGTGGACGTAATCGCAAATCGCCTGCACCAGCGGCCAGCCCTTAGGCACGGTGCCGAATTTTGCCCACGCCAGCTGGATGAAGCGATCGGTTTCGCAGTACCGGCTGCCGAGCAGATAAAACAGGGTGTCGACCGGGAGCTGTTCCAGCGGATGCTGGACGGCGCGCGGCGCGACAGCATCAGGCTTGCCGCTATCGTTGATCACGAAGTCCGTGGACATCGTCAAAACTCCCGCGGGCGCATGCACGACGTGACATACATTGCCGAAGCTGTCGCGATAGACGTTGGCGGCAATCGGCGGAACAAGATTTAGCCCGTCAGTTGTAACGAGGTCGCCCGCGCGCGAGGGATGCACGCTGAGCATCAGGATCATCGGTGTCGGTTGCGGACACTGATAGGCAATTTCGTACCCGGCGCGAATCTGCATCAACCAGCCCCTTGGCGCGCGGCACGGACATTCGCTGACGCCGACGCAACGAGCGCGTTCACGCTGTTACTGCTGGAGAATAGCGTCACCCGGCCACCATAACGCATATGCAGGCAACATGCATTTCCCGGGCCAAGTCCCAGGCTCGCCGGTTCCCCTAACGCCTCAACATCCGATCGATCGCGAAGCAACATCCAAATGCTACGGCACGCCGCCTGCAACACCGTAATCTTTTTCACCTCAAGCATCCGTGATTGGGCGCCAGGAATAAACGCGCGACTCCACAGTCTCGTCTACGGAAGCCGCAGAAGATCGACTTCGCGGCGTCGTGATCGAGATCACGATAAGAACCATGAGAACGTAGATGTTTAAACTTCGTGGCAACGCCTATGCCGTGATCGCCGCAATCGCATTTTCGTCGCCGCTCGCTTCGGCGGCCAACGCCAACCAGGGAAATGGGGCGGCCGCATATTCTTACCAGCCGGCCGCGCACACTGCCCGGCCAATGCCTGCTCCCTCCAGGACAGTCATCGTCCCTCAGACCGCCACGTTTCCTGAGGGAAGCCCGGACTATCACGGCGCCAATGGCGGCTGAGGGCCTTTGCTGCAAATCGGAGCGGTCGAGCTAATTCTGTTTTCAAGATTGCTTGGTCGCGCGCGTTGTTGGCAACGACAGGGAGCACACTTGTTGCTCCCTGTCGCCGCGAAGCGGCGCTCACGGCGGCAAAGCTCGAAATGCTACCGCCGGGAATTTTTGTTCTGCGTCGCTTCTGCGTAGCAAGCGCGCATTGCGCGGCAGCGTTCCGGCCCGGGCGTGTGCGTAGCGTCAGGCTGGCCTACATTAATGAAGGCGCAGATTTGGTCGAGCCCGTTCTTTGAAAGCCAGCCATCATGCACGCCTTTTTTGATGCCAAAACAGTCGGCTCTCGTTTCGTCAGGACCGATAGCTTCATGACCGCACTCGTGTTCATAGAGCCAGTATTGAACGGCAGGAGCGATCCTCTCGAATTTCCTCGGATTGACGACAATGAAACGCGGAAAGGCCGCGCCGTAATCCGCAAGATATGGATTAAGGACTGTCAGCCGGCCGAGACAACTCACTTTCCGGCCGGCTAGCGTCAAGCCATCTGCCGGCACGATGGCGTTCGGATCGCTCAGTAACGACCAGCGCGCATAAAATTCCGGCGTGATGTCGGAGGACGCATCAGGCTTCGGGCCCGGTGCCGCCTGTTGGGCAGTGGCTTCTTGCGCGCAAGCTACTACCGCGACGGCTGCAAATAGCGCGCTCCGCCACGGCGATTTTCGCGACCGCAAACCTATTTCACCAGAACAGGCGCTCCTGAGCTGCCCGCGAACGCTGCCCACGGCACGTTCAAAGCAAGCGTGCCCCCGCTGAAGTTGGTGGTTGAGCTGGCTTTGTAAAAGCCGCTCGCTTTTAGATTGACGCCGTTCGGCCACGTCACGCCCAACCCGGCCTCGCCGCCCCAGAACTGCTCGCCTTCCTGCAACGTTATAACACCGCCGCCGGGAATATTGGTCGCGTCGTGAAAGCCGACCCAATCGTCGAATGTCGCGCCGATATAGGGCGACCACAGCAGCCCACCGCCAGGCATGGCCGCTTGCAGCTTCGCTTCGGCACCGACAAGGCCGGATTGCGCCTGGGTGTTGCCGATGGCTGTCCCGGCGCTGTCGGTGAAACCTCCCAGCGTGTTGTCCAGGTAACCGCCGTGGCCGCTCAGGTCGAGGCCGAGGGCCCAGCCGGCACGCCTTGGATCGAGCAAGAGGAATTGATAGCCAATCTTCACATCGCTGAGAAAGCCGCCAGATGTCGCACTGCCAGTGGCGCCGGTTGCACCGTTGGTGAAATTGCTCGGTGAGAAGCCACCGCCGATTTGGCCGATTGTGTAAAAGCCGCCCTGCCGATAAGCCGCGGCGCCTATAAAGGTGTAGTCGTCGGATCTGACATTCCCCACAGCGCCAAACGAACTGTACTCGTTGTTGTAGAAAAAGTAGCCGGCCAACAAAAGCTGCCGATCCGGTCCAAGACTTAATGCCTGGCTCGCGTCGTAAACGTCATGGAATTCGAAGCCGAGGTTCGCTGTAGTGCTGGAGATACCGGGGGTGGTCGCTCCGCCAGTTGTTATAATTCCACCGTTGTCGTGCAGCGACGAACCAAGAAAACCTCCGCCGACGTAATTGTTTTCGACGAAAGTTTGTTTCATTCCAGCATGCGCTGCAATCACGAGGAAACTGTAGTCAGGAACGAAACCAAAAAAGTTCGTAAGCTGCTGGTTGACGTAGTTTTCGTATACGGCCCATTCCTGTTCTTGAAACCACTCGTGGTACTCGGCTGTCCATGCGGCCTGGGTTTCTGGGGTTTCACTGTTAAAAGCCACGTTGCATGCCGAGGGTGCCGGCGTTTGACTAATTACGCCCGTATTGGGGTCAACCGAAACACAGAAGCCGCCACCACCTTGCGAATTCGGCGAATAGTCCGAGTTGGCGGGGCAGCAATTTATATTTCCTGCCGCTTCGGCCTCTGTCGCGGTGCCGATCTCGAGCACTGTCGTCAGAAGGCAAAGAACGACAACGCTCAGCAGCGCCGTTGCCAGCCGTCCAAACCGGGACGTCAAAATCCAGTCCGCGCGCCCGCTAACGCCATTCACCAAGTTCATGATCATTGCCCCCGACGCAGACTGCTTGCCTGCGCCACCAAGACTCGCCGATCTCGATCCAGCCGTCAGTGGCAAAAAAGCCCGACAACCGCCGTGCAGCCGCGCTGCAAGACGGCATAACTAGACCGTGCGTAGAGAATTTAAGCCCTACGTTCCGCCGACGAGTACCGCGACGCCCCGCATAAATCCATCACATGCCGAACCTGGCTGTCAATAATCATATATGAAATCATATATGATTTTCAACAATCGTGCACGCTGGTCGCGCGCGCGCTTCGGAAACGCTCGCGCCGGCGTCAGCGTCATGCTACTCCGATGCCGGGTGGAAACCGGTGCAGCGAGGGGCGAACCTTGGCTTCCAGCCGAAAGAAACGCCGATCGAACAAATCGGGTCGCGCACCTGCGACGCCGGCGGGCATCGCCGAGGCGTTGCGCGACGCGATTGCCTGCGGCGATCTTGAAGCCGGCTCACCGCTCCGTCAGGACCGCATCGCCGCCGAGTTCGGCGTCAGTCACATTCCGGTGCGCGAAGCGCTCAAGCAGCTCGTTGCCGAAGGTTTGGTCATCTTCATCAAAAACCGCGGTGTCGTCGTCTCCGAGCTGTCGTCCAAAGTCGCATGGGAACTGACGGAATACCGCTGTCTGATCGAGGGACAAATGGCGCGCTGGGCGGTGCCGGTGATGACCGACCACGATCTCGCTCAGGCGGAACAGGTATTGGACAAGCTCGACGAAGAAACCCGGATCAGAGAAATACTGTGGCTGAACACGGCCTTTCACGCCGTGCTTTTCACACCCGCTGACCGGCCGCATTTCCTGGCGTCAATCGAGACCGTCCGCGCCAATCTCATGCGTTACTGGCGCCTGGCGTGGGAGGACCTCGGCCATAAACCGCGCTCGCAGCGCGACCACCGCAAACTTCTGGCGCTTTGCAAAAATCGAAATGCCGAGGCGGCCGGACGCGAGATGGAGCGCCACATACGCGAAACCGGAAACCTCATCGTTGCCTATCTCAACCGCAAAGACCGCGCGGTACACAACCCTCATCACGCTGGCCGTGTACGGGCCACACGGCGACGTTCTTCGCACCGTGACTAGTGGAGCGGATTTGACATTCGCTACCCGCCAAACCCTCGTTCATGAGCCAATGTCAAATCCAAAGCTCCACTAGTGTCCCGATTCCGAAGTTCGCCTTACCTTGCCGCCCGTAACCGAGCGAACTTCGGTATCAAAAGGGACACTAGCATGCATATGAATTCCAGTGCCCCTTTGAACTCGAAGTTCGCAACCGACCTTGCCGCACCTTGCGTGCGAACTTCGAGTTCGGGGCACTGGCAACTAATATTTGTTAGTGGTCCGTTTGATTCTAACATTCGCATGAGAGCGCGCCGAGACGGATGCGAATGTTAGAATCGGACCACTAGGGGCTCCGGCTCGCGCTTTAATGCGCGCCGGAACGACCAATGTTTCCCGCAATCAGGATGCTGTTTGATAAAGTCGATCGGCAAGCGGCGGCGCAGGCTCCGCTGCCCACACCGTTTGCCCCAACAGGAAATGTTGACGGACGTCCGCCGGCCGGAACGGTTTCTTCAGCGGCGGCAACATCGCAAGCCCGTGATTGGCGCCGATCCGCGCGATCTCGCAGAGCGTGGTCTCGTCGCGTCCGCTGATCAAGAGCACCTTGCCGCCGTAGCCGCAGGCTTCCAGCCGGTGAATGATCTCCACCACATTCGACTCGCCAAGCGATAGGTCGAGCACGAGGAGCTCCGGCGCGCCGCTTTTCACTTCCGCCAGAAAATGAGGTATCGCCGTGAAGTTTCGCGCCGCGAACCCGCCGGCTTCCAAAACCTTGCCGACCATGGCCGCGATCCGCAGCTCATCATCGAGCACGAATGCGCGCGCGGCCGCGGGCTGCGCTCTCATCTCGGTGATGCTTCCGGCCGCCATTGATCGCGCCTCGTCCGGCGTTCCGGCGTTTTGCGGCGATCCGGGCATGGACGGCAAAGGCGGATCGCTCCTGTCCCGCTTGCCGCCGCGCAGCAAGTTCGACCACTGCGCCTCTTGCTCGTTTGCTTGCGCCGTGGCCGCGATCACCCGATTGCGGCCGGCACGCTTGGCCTGATAGAGCGCAGTGTCGGCGCGCTTGAGCAAGAGATCGATGCTCTCCTGCGCCGCGCGTTCGGCAACGCCGAAGCTCGCCGTGACCGAGAACGTTTGCCCCGCCGTCTCGAAGGATAGCGCCGCAAGCTTGTCGCGCAGCTCTTCGGCGTACAGGGTCGCGGCGTCGAGGCTTGTTCCTTCAAGCACAAGGGCGAACTCTTCGCCGCCGAGACGGCCGAGAACAACCTTATCCTTGCGCGCCTCGCCACCGATGACGCGCAGGACCTGATCGCCGACATCGTGTCCATAGGTGTCGTTGACGTCTTTGAAATGATCGATATCGAACATCACCGCGGCAAAGCGCCGCCCCGCATCAGCAAGATCGGCGGTCTTCTCGAAGAAAGCGCGGCGATTGAAGGCGCCGGTGAGCGAATCCAGATTGGCGAGCACGATCAGCTCGCGTTGCTGGCGCAACAACCGCTCGGCGGTGCGCAGCCGCGCATAAAGTTCTTCCCTGGCCGGCGGCTTTCTGATGAACTCGTCGGCGCCGCTGTCGAGCGCGTTGACCACGGCGCTCTGCTCGGCATTCGACGACATCAATATGATGTAGATGGCGCGGTCGCGTCCGGAGAGGAGCCGCGCCTCCCAGCAGAGTTCGAGCCCCGACATCGAGGCAAGTTCGGCGCTGGTCATCAACACGCTGACGTCGGGCGCCGATTTGATGTAGTCGAGCGCCTCGCGGCCTTCACTAAAGGCGCTCACCACGTGGCCATCGTCTTCGAGAAGCCGGGAGACGGCTTTCAAGATCGTCCGGCTCGGATCAACCACAACGATGCGCACAGTCGCCCCAACTGTAAAAACGCGAACCTAGCGGCCAGAGTCATAATTCGGTATTTACACGCAAGGGTAGGCCCATGGCCGCATGCCGGCCGCGGCGGGCGTAGCCGGAGTGTGTTCCGCGGGTCATCGCCGGCTGCATTATTCTAGATGCTGGCCAATTGGCCTTTAGGTACCTTAAATCGCCCCAATTGTGGCGCCGGCAAAACACACATCTCGTTTACCTAATCGGCATTCTTTTCAGCCGAATACCCAGATACGCCGGATCTTTCTGCTGCATGCGGAACGTGAATTTCCATGAACGGTGCGCCGCAACAAACGCTGCTCGCTCCCGACGATCCCCCGCCGGTCGCGGTTTATAATGGCAACGGCCGATCGCCGTTTCTGCTCGTCGCCGATCATGCCGGCAATATTTTTCCGCGCGCCCTCGGCCGGCTTGGTATCTCCGCCGCAGAAGCCGAGCGGCACATCGCGCTCGACATCGGCATCGCCAATCTAAGCCGGATGGTGGCGGACGCGCTCGATGCCGCTCTCATCCAGCAGACTTATTCGCGGCTCGTGATCGACTGCAACAGGCCGCCCGCCGCCGTTACGTCGATTCCGGAAATCAGCGAACTCACGCCTATTCCAGGCAACGTCGGCTTGACCACAGCCGAGCGGCGCGCACGTGAGCGGGAAATTTTCCAGCCCTATCACGACGCCATTGCCGCCGCGCTTGAGCAACGCCGGCAGGGGAATGCGCCGGCGGCGCTAATCGCGCTGCACAGCTTCACGCCGGTGTTCAAGGCCGCGGAACGGCCGTGGCACGCGGCGCTCCTTTATCATCGCGATCCGCGGCTTGCGCGCGCGCTGATCGCTTTGCTGCGCAACGAAGCCGGACTCACTATCGGAGACAACGAACCCTATTTCGTCAGCGACGCGACCGATTACACCATTCCGGTCCACGGCGAGCGCCGCAATATTCCGCATGCGCTGATCGAAATCCGCCAGGATTTGATCGCGGAAGAAAACGGCCAGCGCGAATGGGCGCAGCGCCTCGCGCCCATATTGCCCGAGGCTTATCGCACCCTCCGGTGAAGGCGCGATCTACGGCCCCCAGTTAGATTGTACTGTTCATAATGTACAACCTCTGATAGCCTCCCCGCCGGGGAGCAGCGGCATGCGCGGGCTTTCGCAATTCTGCGATCGCAATGAGTGGCGTCAGAACACTCACTCTGGCCGCGGCATTTGCCGCCGCGGATCGCCGGTTATCGCGATGCTCTTGTTGGCCGGCTGCTCGCTGGCGCCGGTGATCGCGGAAAACACGCTCGACTACAACACCGCCGTCGAGACGGTGACCAACGGCGTTTTGGTCTCCAACATTTTGCGCGCCCGCGATGGCGCTCCGCTGTATTTTTCCGATTTGTCGCAAATCCGCGGCGCGGTGCAGCTCAGCTTGCAGGCGCAAACCACGCTGCCCTACGGTCCGGCGTTTCCCGCCGCTGCCGGAGCCTCGGCGCAAGGCGGGCCGCTCGCCGTCAGCAGCCAGCCCGGCTTCGACGTCGCGCCGCTGAACACCAAGAAGTTTGCCGAAGGCATGCTCGAAGGCATCGATGTAAAGGTTTTTGCTTATTTCATTCAGCGCCACATCGATCCCAAGGTCTTTCTCAACCTCGTCGTCAGCCGGGTCGAGCTCTATCGCAAGTCCGACAAAAATCTCGTCCGCACTTGCACGGCTGAATTCCAAAAGAATGGCACCTCGTGCGTGGCTGAAGTCATTGCTTCGTGGACCGCCGACGGCGCGATTGCTCCCAGGATAGGCGAGCTTCCCGAAAAAGACGACGTCGGCCCTCCCATACCGGCCGAACTCTTCAGCAAACAGAACAACGTCGTCGCCAGCCTGGTGCAAAGCGACGCGGCCAACATCGACGTTAAAAAATCCGGCGACAGCTACCAGCTCTCGAAGTCGAGCGTGAAATACGTGCTTTGTGTCGCGGCCGGACCGCACCGCGGCTACATAGCCGTCGGTCTCGCCTCACCCGGCGCCACCAAAGATCCGATCAAGCCACCGGTACCGAAATCAAACGGCAATTGCGGCGGGCCGTCGCCCGATCCTTATCGATACGTGATCTATATCCGCTCAGTCGAGGCGGTCTTTTATTATCTCGGCATCCTCCTGAACACCGAGCAGCCTCCAATACCTTTCCATATTTACGATCATCCGGTCGATGAGGCGCGCTTCCATACCGATTACAGGGGCCGATCTTATTTCGTACGCGAAGCCGCAACCGGCGATCCGACCATTACAATATTGGCGATCTTGAATGACCTTTTGAACTTGAACCGGGACGCCGAGGAAATCCCAAGCACCAAAACCGTCGCGACCGCGCCGTAATCGCCGCGGCTCCACATAAACGCCGCACAGGATGGAGGAGATCGCATGGAAGCCAGGACGCAAACGAAAATACGCAATGCCGTCAAGAAAATTCGCGCCGACATGGAGAAAGACCCCGAAATACGCAAGCAAGCCGCGCAAAATCACATCCGGGTTTTGGCGGAACGAGGCGGCTTGAGTCTGCCGGAAATCATCGCGGCCCATGACATGTGGTGCGCAGGCACCACCGGTACCTGCCCGCAGGCGCTCAGCATGGCCGGATAGCGCCGATGCGGCGATCGTATGAGCTGCGCCGGCGACATCCGCGAGCGCTACCATCGGGCGCTTCTCAAAGTTCGCATTGAACTCGGCGATGACCGACGCGTCGTGGAATTCCGCGACGGCGCGGTTTGCTGGACGTTGTTTGCTTGCGGCCGCCGGCCGATGCCCGATCAGGGATGGAAAATCCACATCGCCTCGTCCATTCGCGACGCGCCGCGCCTGTTTGCGGACGTAGTGCCCGCGCTGGTCGCAAGCGGCTGCACGTTCAAAATGCCGGCATCCATCGATGACGCCGTTACCATTAATTCCGGACGGGCCGGACGGACGCTGATCGGCAAGATCGTGACGGTTTATCCCGGCGACGAGGGTGAAGTGCCAGGACTCGCCGCCGCCCTTGATCGGATCTGGCAGTCGGGAGAAGCGCCCGAAATCCTGACCGATCTTCGCCTGCGGCCGGAAAGCGCCATCTACATTCGCTTCGGCGCATTCAAATTCGCCGCGGTCGTTGCGGATGCGCATGGTCTTTATCATCCGGCCGTGCGCCACCCCGGCGGCACCGTCGTGCCGGATGAGCGCCGCCTTGATGGAATGCAGCCAGATTGGGCGATATCGCCGATTGAGCGCGCGCAGCCGGTGGAGAAGGCAGGCGAGCGCGAGCTGACCATTTGCGATCGCCGTTATCTTTTGCTTGGCAGGCTGCAATCGGCGCCGAAGGGCGACACCTTTCTCGCCGCCAGCGAGGATTTCGCGAAAACATACGTGGTCAAGATCGCCCGGCGCGGCGTCGCCGAAAACGCCGCCGGCGTCGATTGCCGCGCGCGGCTGAAAAACGAAAGCCGGTTTCTGGAGTTTTTGGCGGCTTGCAATTTCAAATGTCCGCGGCTCGTCGCCTCGGATGAAAGCGCCATCGTCGTTGAAGACATCGATGGCATTGCGCTGTACGAATTACCGCGCGACCAAATCGGCGGCGCTGTCACACGGCTCGCTACTGCCGTCGCCGAACTGCATCGGCGGGGCGTGGTTCACCGCGATCTGAAATTGTCGAACGCCATCCTTGCGAAGACTGACGTTTATCTGCTGGATTTCGAGTTATCGGCATTCCGCGGAGCCGTGGACGCCCCGAGCGGCGGCACGCCGGGCCACATGCCGCCGGAACGGGACAACGCGCCGGCCGCGTTCGCTACCGATATCTTTGCGCTCGGCGTGAGCCTGGCGCATGCCGGCTTGGGCGTGGATCCCGCTACGCTTGCGCCCGGCGCCGGCCGCCTGCGCGCGCTGCTCAAGTCCACTGGACACACGCGCATTGCGCAGATCGTCGCTGCGGCAATGCACGCCAATCCGCAAAAGCGCCCTACGGCGCACGAACTGACAAAGCGATTAGCGCAACTGCCGGACGCCTGGCCCGCATCTTTCGAAAGCCGCCAAGCGCCGGCACACGCGCCTGACGCAAAGCTTAAAGCGCGCCGGTGGCGGAAAATCACCGAGCCCGCGAACGCATCGGCAAAGCTTGTCAAAAGCCGCTCGGAGCAATCGATGCCGATTGCGCCCGCGCCCGGTCCCTCCCCGCATGCCATCGCCTCCGGCCTCGCCGGCAACATCCTCGGTCTCGCGGCCATCGACTTCGCAGCGGGACGCTCCGGTTTTGACGGCGTCATACTTGCCGCCGCCGAGACGCTGGCGCGCGATGTCAAAGAGAGTGCGGCGCTCGGCTTCTTTACCGGCCAAGCCGGAATAGCCTTCGTGCTGGCGCTGGTCGGACAAAAGTACGCGCGGAACGACTTGTGTGCCGCCGGCCGCCGGCTTTTCCTCGCAGCCGCAGGAAACATCGTCGAACTTGATCTTTTCTCCGGCGCTGCGGGAATTGTGTGGAGCGCCTGTGTTCTTGCTGCGGTGTTGCAATCCGAATGGCCGTTGCGCGCGGCGGAACCGGCCGCCCACAGATTGACACGGAGCGTAAACGAAAAGCACGGCGTGCCGGTGTGGGCCTCGGCCGGCGACGTTACTGGGGACGACGCCGCCAAAGACGCGCATCTCGGCGCGGCGCATGGCGCGGCCGGAATTGCGCTATCGCTTGCGGTTTGGGGCGGTCATGCTGGCTGCGCGCGTTCGCTTGATCTTGCCCGTGAGACTTTTCTTCGCCTGTTTCAAAGCGGCCGCACCGCCGATAGAGCGGCGCTGCGCTACAAATTGGGTTTGGAAGGAGGCGCCAGCGGCGGAACCTGGTGCCACGGCTCAGCCGGCTATTTGTGGTGCATGCTGCACGCCTTCGGCGATCAATCTTCACTGCGCGCGCCGATCGATTGGGCGATGCGCGCACTATTGGACACGCCGTTACTCGCCGATCCCGGCTATTGTCACGGCATGGCCGGGCAACTCGATATGTGGAGCTTGCTCGCCCAATACCCGCGTCTTGCAGATATCGCCGGACGGCGCGCGGCGCTCGCCGCGCAACTCCTCGAACAACTTGGCGTCCGCGCTGACAACGGATGGGCATGGCCCGCGGACGAGCCCGATCAGACACGTCCCGCGCTTTGGAGCGGGACGCTGGGCCCGGCCTGCGCGCTGGCGCTTTTCCAGCGCTGCCACGGCGATACGCTTTTTTGCCGCCAAACGCTGACTCGCATCTTCGCGCCTCAATAACGCGCGCCGGGCCGAACGAGCGCCGGCGATCGGCGTTAGAGTTCCGTGGACGTAGCGGCATCACGGCCTCTTGCCAAAAGCGGCACTGGAGGGATGATGCTTGTCGTCCCGGCGGCGGCGGTCGCGTCAAAACATCCCGGGGAGGAATGCATGTCGAAGCTCACGCAAAGCTACGTTCATGGCGTGTCGATGACGCCGCTGATCGGCGAGACCATTGGCGTGCATTTCGACAAGGTGGCGGCGCGCTTTGCCGACCGCGACGCGCTGATTGTGCGGCAGCAAAATATCCGCTGGACTTACGGCGAGCTTAAAGAAAAAACCGACGCGCTGGCCGCCGGCCTTCTGGCGCTCGGACTTTCACCCGGCGACCGCGTCGGCATCTGGTCGCCGAACAATGCCGAATGGGTCGTCACCCAATTCGCCACTGCCAAAGCCGGCCTCATTCTCGTCAACATCAATCCGGCCTACCGGCTTTCCGAGCTCGATTACGTGTTCAACAAGGTCGGCTGCAAGGCGCTCATTACCGCCGACAGTTTCAAGACCAGCGACTATGTCGGCATGCTGCGCGAGCTCGCGCCGGAAATCGAGCGAAGCGCGCCCGGCCGGCTGCAATCAAGGCGGCTGCCCACGCTCACCACGCTTATTCGCATCGGCGATGACGAGAAGCGCGGCTTTCTTCGCTTTGCCGACGTGCTCGGCATGGGCGGCGAGCGCCACCGCGCGCTACTCACCGAACTTGCCGGCAAGCTGCAGTTCGACGATCCGATCAACATCCAGTTCACCAGCGGCACCACCGGCGCGCCGAAGGGCGCTACGCTCACCCACCACAACATCCTCAACAACGGCTATTTCATCGGCGAGGCGCTGCGGCTTTCCGACCGCGACCGCGTCTGCATTCCGGTGCCGCTCTATCACTGCTTCGGCATGGTGCTTGGCAATCTCGCCTGCATCACGCATGGCGCCGCCATGGTCTATCCCTCCGAGGGATTCGATCCGCTGTTGACGCTGCAAGCGGTTGAAGCCGAGCGCTGCACCGCGCTCTACGGCGTACCCACAATGTTCGTTGCTGAGCTCGGCCATCCCGAATTTTCCAGCTTCGATTTGTCCTCGCTACGCACCGGCATCATGGCCGGCTCGCCCTGCCCGATCGAAGTGATGAAGCGTTGCGTAGCCGAAATGCATATGGGCGAAGTCACCATCGCCTATGGCATGACCGAAACCAGCCCGGTCTCGACGCAGACCTCTTACGACGATCCGCTTGAGCGCCGCGTGTCGACCGTCGGCCGCGTCCATCCGCACGTCGAGGTCAAAATCGTCGACACCGACGGCCGCATTGTGCCGCCTGGCACGCCTGGCGAATTGTGCACCCGCGGCTATTCGGTGATGCTCGGTTATTGGGACGACCAGGAGCGCACCGCTGAAGCGATCGACCGCGCCAGCTGGATGCATACCGGCGATCTCGCCACTTTGGACGAGGACGGCTATTGCAACATTGTCGGCCGCATCAAGGACATGGTGATCCGCGGCGGCGAGAACGTTTATCCGCGCGAGGTCGAAGAGTTTCTGTTCCGGCATCCCAAGATCGAGACGGTGCAGGTGGTCGGCGTGCCGGACCAAAAATACGGCGAGGAATTGTGCGCCTGGGTCAAGCTCAAGCCCGGCGCGAGCGCGGAGGCCGAGGAGATTCAGAGTTTCTGCAAGGGCCAGATCGCCCATTACAAGATTCCGCGCTACATCAAGTTCGTCGACAACTTCCCGATGACCGTCACCGGCAAGGTGCAGAAATTTCTAATGCGCGAGGAGACAGTCAAGGAATTAGGCTTGAGCGAGCAGAAGACGGCTTGACCGTCATGCCCGCAGGTAGCCGTTGGAAGAACAGCGTCGCTTCGCTCGCCTGTGTCGCGGCCATCCACGCCGGCGTCGCGGTTGCGTGGCCATCGGAAACCCGCGCTCAGTTTGCGGGGGCTAGTGCGCCCACTCGCGAAGCTTCTGAGCGGATCGTCAACCTTGCGCTGTCCGGCGGCCAGCTTCAGCGCATCTTGATTGTAGCGCCACCGCACCCTCGAGCTGCGATTGTGATGTTGCCTGGCGGATCAGGCGATGTCGGCATCGAGCGCGGCGGCGACCTACGCCATGACAACAACTTCGTCGTAAGGAGCCGCGGACTTTGGGTGGCTCGCGGCTATGCCGTGCTCATCCCGGACACGATCGATCACGCAAACCTGCGGGGCGGGCGCGGCGCGCCGCAATTCGCGCAACTGGTGGCCGATCTGATCACCTACGCCCGGTCGAGCATCGCGCCGCCGGCCGTGCTGCCGGTTTTCCTGTTGGGCACCAGCCAGGGTTCGATCGCGGCCATGAATGGAGCCGCGCATGCCGCCGCCGGAACGCTGGCCGGCGTCGTACTGACGGAATCGGTTTCCGTAATGGGCGGCAGTCATGAGACGGTGTTCGACGCGGCCCCGGAGCGCGTGAATGTTCCTGCGCTGGTCGTCGCCAACACCGACGATCGTTGTAACGTCGCTCCGCCGAGCATGGCACCGCGGATCGCGGCGGCCATGACCAATAGTCCGAGTGTCGAGGTCAAGATGATCTCGGGCGGCGAAACCAAATCGGCCAAAGCCTGCGGCTCACGCACACCGCATGGCTATTACGGCATCGAGGATCGCGTCGTCGATCTGATCAGCGCGTGGATGCAGGCTCGGCTGTGAAAGACACGCCTGACCGAACAGAAGACGGCGTGAGTTTCGCCCGGCGCCTTTTGTTGTGCCCTCTCCCCTTGCGGGAGAGGGCGAAGGAGAGACGCAACAACAAGAATGGGTGAGGGGTTGCGGCTAGCAAAGGACCCCTCACCCAACCGCGTTTGTTGCGGGGCATGCGTTGCCCTCTCCCGCAAGGGGAGAGGGCGTGCGCCGACCGCCGCAACTTTTTGACAACGTCTGTTACGTCAACTCTGGTCCCACTCCACCCGCGCGGCGCCGGGAGTTACCGGGTCGTAATACCACTTCAGTCCGAGTGGCTCCTCGCTGAGCACGTCGGTCTTGAAACTCCGCCAAGCCTGGAGCTCGAAATAGTCGAGCGGGCCGCCGTGAGTACGAAGCCGGTGCGGTATGCCCGGCGGAAAGTAGACCAGCGTGCCGGGTTCGATTTCCTGGCTGGTGTCGCCGACCTGGACCACGCCGCGGCCCTTGAAGGTGATGTAAGCGTGAGATGCGCCGCCAGGGTTGGCGCTGGTGCCGACGTGCCGGTGATAAGGCGACGATCCGCCGTCGTGATAATGCATCTCGCCCGCTTGAATGGCGTTGGTCGGCGTGAGCCTTTCACCATCGAAAAGCCTCACGGTGGACTCGGCGCAGAATCGGCGCACCCGGCCGCCGCTGGCGTCGCTGAGCGGACGAAGCGTCGTGCGATTGAAGAAATATCCCGGCCCGCCGGGCAAGCCGCCTTCCACGGCGGCAGGAGGTTTAGGCGTCACCATGTGAAGCAGTTCGAGCTTCGAACCGGAGGCTTCAAATCGCGCTAACTCGCCTGGCACGAGAAGCACGCCGGCGCCTTCCTCGGCCGCATGCGACTTACCGTTGAAGGTGATGACGCCCGGTTTCGGCGCCGCGATGACGTAGACGAGGTGATAGTCGCCGCCTGCCTTCACGTCGAACTGCCGGCCGTCCTGCACCGTTCGCTGGTAAACGGTCAGCGTCTTCGACCCGCACAGGTCTTCGCTGCAGAGAATCCTTTCCAGCCCGGATGCGACCGCTTTGGCTTCCGCCGTGTTCCAATTAATGATCGAGACGTCGTCAATTGTTGGCATAGGCATTCCTCTAACGACCCACTACTTCACCGAGGAAGATAGCTCCACGACAGCGCTCCGTACATGCGCTCGGGATTATCCGCAGCCGGATGAAAGGCATCTTCGCATGCTCAGGCTCGCGCCGACGTCCCCTCGCTCCCTCGCTTCGGTTGCAAACTCTGCCCGCACAGATGGCGGGCTGATTTTGTGGTCTTGGCTTAAGCAGGCACCGACGGTGTAGGGCGGATTCGCCTGTCGCCACTTTCCACGCAATCCACATGCCCGCACGCCAGGATTGACTCGACTCTCGCTTAAAGTGCGTATCCATTTACTTGGAGTTGAAATCCGGTTGTAGGCGCGGGAGGGGCATATGTACCGATCATATCGCAGGTACCGTGTTGCGGCTCGTCTGCTGATTTTGGCTACGACGCCAGTTGCATCATTTCTTTGGCCAATGGTCGGCGCCGCCTCTGCGGCTGGGCCGGCGCCCGCCGTGATGCTCGATACATCTAAATGCGTTTGCCATCCAGGCCTTCCGTGCATCTGCCCGTTCATCGCGCCGGATGGAAAAGTCACCAACTTTAGCATCCAGCAGAAACAACTTAAAAGTTTGCAGAATTCAATTCAGTAGCCGTAACCGCAAGCTCTGCAAGGCGCGAACGACGGAACCGCCCATGCCATCGAAGTGCATGCGCACAGCGGCTATTTTCCTGGCCTGCGGGCTGGGAGCCTGCGGGCTCACCAATCCCGACATCAAGGAGATTTGGGATTCTGATTATCCAGGAAATCCCGAAACCGCAATAAAGCAGCCGGTCTCGGCAACCATGCTGATTGAGTTCGAGATAAAGAAAAAAATTTACTGTGAACTGAAAGATGCGGTGCGGGCCGCTAATGGAATTCCGACGACGACGAGCGCTAGCATAAATGGGCCGCAGACGCTCAAGTATCCCGGATTAATTCCGCCGGGATGGACCACGCAGGTGGCGCTCAGCCTCCAGATCGATGAGTCGTCGGCATTGACCCCCGGCGTGACCTTCAATCAGACGTTAGCTAATGCCGTACAGACATTCGGGGTCGGAAATACGGTAACAGTCCCACAATCGTTTAATTTGGCTTTCGGCGGAACACTCTCGTCCACTGCCACTCGCATCGACAAATTCAATCCGCAATACTCAATCGAATTCCTCTCGAAACCCGAAACAAGACACTCCGTCTGTCGTGCTGGCAACGATCCATTTGAAGCCATCGCTCCGAAGAGTTCGCCGTTCCTGATCGAGAGCCAACTAGGAATTAGGGATTGGCTTGTGAACGCGATGCTGGTGAATGATTATTTGCCGTCGGATCTGACGACGTCAGAAACGAAGCGTGCCTCATCTAAGAAACCCGCAAAGCCGCCGCCGGCCGCCGGCGGCGGGGGAGGCGGCGGTAGCGCCACGAAGGCCGACACCATTAGCTACGAGATCAAGTTTGTGATCGTCTCCAGCGGGAACATTACCCCGACATGGAAGCTGCTGAAGGTGTCAGCGAATACTTCGTCCCCTCTGTTTGGCCTTGGTCGGACGCGGACGCACGATCTCATCGTCACCATCGGCCCGGATAACACCACAACATCAAATTCGAATCTCGCGTCGCAAATTTCCTCCGGGGTCGCCAGCGCCAACCGAGCGCTTCTCTCCAATAATTAGAGCTTGGAAACTGAAAGCGTCCCGACAGGCGTGGGGCCAGCACGCCTCACGTTATTGAACGGCAGGAACACGCTCGCGCGCGTTATCACGCGAGAAATGAAGGTGATCGCCTGAAGCCCTTGCAGGGCGTCGAACTGCAGCGGCCTAATCCTCGAGCACTTCTTCCAGCTCGACATGCAGTCGTTCGCCAAGCGCGGCATGATGGCCGTGCCCCGCGGCAAGCAGCGCTTGCGCTTCCTCAGGCGTATGCGCTTCAACCCACCATTCCTCCGCGCGGGTTACAAGCAGCCGCGCATGGAAGGTTTTCAGCAGTCGCTGCGCTCGATGCTCCGTCGGCCGCCGCGGCGGCCGCGGCTCCGGCCTCTGATGAGTTTGGCGATGTGGTTTTTCTTTATAGGCGACGGCAGGCATGCGGCATTTCCCGGGTAGGTGCGAATCGGAGCGCAGGAAATACTTTACCCTAGATTTGAGCCGCCGCGAACGAAAAGTGAACGACGCGCGACGAAGTCTCCAATCCCGACACGGAACGCGGTATCATCACTAATGTTGTGTTGGTGCGGCGGTTCAGAAGTCCGCATATTTTTACCGGCACCTCACGCTGCGGACTTCTGAACCAAAGCCGCACTACAGGAATGGATTTGCTAGTGTCCCTTTGATTCCGAAGTTCGCATATGGGATTGCCGCTTGGGCATGCGAACTTCGGAATCGGGACACTAGGTTGTTAACCAGGAGTTAACCGTGGCCCCGCGCGCATATTGGAAAGGTTATCTGCGGCTTTCGCTCGTGTCCTGCCCGATCGCTCTGTTTCCGGCCACCTCCGAGCGCGAAAAGGTCAGCTTCAACCAGATCAACAAGGAAACCGGCAATCGCGTGCGTTACCGCAAGGTCGATTCCGAGACCGGCGAGGAAGTGCCCTCCGACCACATCATCAAAGGCTACGAGGTGGCGAAAGGCGAATACGTCGAGGTCACCGACGACGAGCTTGCTTCGGTCGCGCTGGAAAGCACCAAGACCATCGACATCGACGAGTTCGTGCCGAAGAACGAGATCGACGAGCTCTACAGCATCCGCCCCTATTACATGGCGCCCGACGGCAAGGTCGGCCAGCACGCATTCGTCGTCATCCGCGACGTCATCGAGCAAATGAAGATGGTGGCGATCGGCCGCGTGGTGCTCACCAGCCGCGAGCACATCATCGCCATCTCACCGCGCGGCAAGGGCTTGATGGGCACGCTGCTGCGCTTTCCCTACGAGGTGCGCGACGCCGGCGAATTTTTCGACGACATCCCCAACGTCAAGCTGACGAAGGACATGATGGACCTCGCCCGCCACATTGTCGAAACCAAAAAGGGTCACTTCAAGCCGCAGGAATTCGAGGACCACTACGAGCACGCGGTGCGCGACCTGATCGAGAAAAAGGCCAAGGGCATAAAGATCGAAGCGCCGAAATTCGAGCCGACCGGCAAGGTGATCAACCTCATGGATGCGCTGCGCCGCTCGGTGCAGGCGGAGACCAAGGGTGGCGCGCGCACCACCGCCGCCGGCGGTACCGGCAAAAAGGGCCGCAAGAAGATCGAAGGCCAGAAGGAAATGCTGTTGCCGATTGCCGGCAAGAAAGCCGCGCGCGATGGCGCGCGCGAAGAGCATCCCGCTCCCCGCAAACCCGCGCGCACGCACGCCCGGCAGCGCAAGGCGGGGTAGGTCGAAGCCCAAACATTCACCGCGCCGCGCGTTGCAGCACCGAGACGACGGCTGAACGCCGGTGCGTGAACGCGAGTTTCTTATAAAGCGCTCCTGCGGCAACATTGTCGCTGAAAATGTGCAGGAACGGCACCTCGCCGCGATCGAGAATGTCGCGCATCAAGACGCGCACCAGAGTCTCGGCAAGTCCACGGCCGCGGTGCTCCGGATGCGTGCACACCCCGGAAATCTCGGTGAAACCTGGAAACTTCATGCGCTCGCCAGCCATCGCGATCAGGCGGCCGTCGCTGCGAATGCCGAGATATTCGCCGAGCGCCACGGTGCGCGCGGCGAACGGTCCGGGCTCGGTCAGTTTCGCCAGCGCCAACATCTCAGGCGCGTCGGCTTCGCTCAGCACCAAAGGCTTTACGTCGCCCGCGCTCACGTCGCGCTTTTCATAGACGAATTGCTCAAGCGGCCTGTGCACGACTTCGATAAGGTCGCCGCTTGCCGCAGTCGGCTCGGCGCCGAACAGTCCGACAGCCTCTCCCGGCTGCATCAGCGCGCTCAAGGCCTGCAAACACGGCGCGGAAACTTCGCGCACGGCGGAGAGCGGCGAATATTCCGGCCGATAACGCCAGGCGAGATCGTTGCCGACTGCAAACGCCGCGTGCGATGTGGTCAGCGCCGACCACGGCGGACGATCAAGCGGATTTTCCTCCCGGTGCATCGGCTCGCCACATTCAGCGCTAGAAGCAAAACCGCTAGCAAAAGATCCCGTCGTCATACAACGGTATGTAGCCGTGCCGCCGCATGCAGCCGACGAATCTGGAAATCCAAGGGCTTTCATTGCCTGAGAAATGCGGCGTCGAGGCGGCTTCCCGGCAAGCATTCGCGACCAGATGATAGCGTCCCAAATCGATCGGCCGACCATCATGCCGCGACCAGGCGCGCGGCTGTGAAAGGCAGCCAGCATCGGCAGCCGCGCAAAGAAAAAGAACCGAAACAAGACCGAGCAGACAACGGCGCATGGCTGAGCAATTTACAGCGCACAGATCGAGGCGACAAGCAGAGGTGAAATTCGGTGGTGTTCCTAATTTGAGCCGCGGCCAAGAGTCGGCCAGCGGCTATAGGCAAAAACCCAAAGCATCACGATGTTCACAAGTGGAACAAAAAATAAGATTGTCCACCATTTGCTCCATCCCGCGCGTTCTACGATTTTGGCTATCGGCACGCCATAAATCGCAAGAACTAGAATCACAATAATCCAGTGCCAAATGCTTAGCGAGCCCATGTTAGCCTCCTTACTTTGACGTTTGCTCAACCAATTCCTCTAGCGACCATACCCGATCCATTACGTTAGCCGGCGTGACGCGCAAGGTCTTGTGCAGCCGCACCAGATTGTGATGCGCAAAATGCAGAGCAACCGCCGCCTGCAAGTTCTTAAACTTCTTGCTGAAAGCTTTCGTTAGCCGGGTGAAGCGGCGGATGCTCATTCGCATCGTGAGGTTTTGCCTCTCGACATGCGAAGTCGAAATGTGGGCTTGGTCAGGGCTTCCCGCGATCACTGTGCGCTCCGCGCCTGTCACTCGCGGAGGGGCGTTACGGCCCGGCCCGATCGGCTCGGCATCGTAAAAATTTAACAATCTGCCCGTAGTCCACATCCGCGCCGAAAGCGCGCTCTACTGCGTCCACATAGGTCCGCAGCGAGTCCGACGAAATCTGAACCCGATTGCTGAGCCGTTCGGAAAAGATCGGTCATGAACGCCACGGCGGTCTCGCGCGTGCGCTTGCCCACGCGGTAAGCCGGGATCAGCTTGGTATCCGGGTCAATCGCCACAAACGTCCATTGATCGCCGACCTTGGTCCGATCGGTAAAGCGTGGAATGTATGCTTGCTTCATCCGGCAAAACGTCCAGATTTCATCGCACTGAATGCGCTGACAATCGAGATTGCGCATTTGCTCATCGGCGGCCGTTGCGCAGCTGGCCCCGACCTTGCGCCATAACACCGATTTTTCCGGCTGGAACGCCGCAACCGTCTCGCTCTCTGTTGGCGCCGTCAAGCCCGGCCATGACGGGCGTCAAAGAATCATCCGAGAGCTGCGCCTTTCAGAAAAAACGCTCGGCGCGAGCGCTCTGATCCATCGGAGAAAATTCGGCGCCGTTTGACTTTGCCGCCGCGAAGACAATAACGGCGCCAGATCTCGCTCTTAAAGGACGCCGTCTGGGAGGGTACTTCGTGAAGGCGGAGCGAGTGCGGTGCCCGCGCGCGGAAAGATACACTCCGCACCCGGGCGGCTCGGGCATCATGCCTGCCGGCACACTAGTGTCCCGATTCCGAAGTTCGCATGATTATGCGGCGCCCTGGTTTGCGAACTTCGGAATCAAAGGGACACTAGCAATGTATCTATCTAGTGTGGCTTTGGTTCAGAAGTCCGCATGACGAGTGTGCCGCAAAATGATGCGGACTTCTCACCCGCCACACTACGACCGGCGCGCGAGGTGCATCGCTGTGACCGAGACGGCGCGTGCGGCACGCCGCAGCTTTCGCGCCGCTTCCGGGAAGCCTGGCCCGACGCTGAGCCTTCGGGACGAAAGTCCCGCTGGCGAGAACCGCAAGTGGAACGTCGGCAGGCGAGCGCGCCCGCAAGCGGAGGGCGGCGCAAGCCGCCTTTCTCCGTGGCGCGTCCCGCACGCCGCTTGCGTGCGGGCAAAAGACATTGCGTCTGCCGGCGTTCCGCTTCCTTTTATTTTTCGTGGTCGTGGTGGTCGTGATCGTCGTCATTGCGAGGAGCGGTAGCGACGAAGCAATCCAGATTGTGAGCTAAAGCCTGGATTGCTTCGCGGAGCTTGTCATCGGGCCGGCCACTTCGGGCCGGACCCGTTGGCTCGCAATGACGAGGTTGAGCAAAACTCGGGCGCAAAAAACGCGCCGCGAGAACGGATGGTCATGACCCCACAAACCGCCGCAGACGCGAACACCGAGCGTTACGTCGCGCCGTTGAACGCCGAGAAGGCGGCGTTGCGGCGCCACTATTGCAACACTTTCAGTTCCGGCGCACATGCACGCTACGCCGTTGCCGTAAGCGCCGATTTGACGGCATGTGACGTTTTGACGAAGCTTTCCACAGCCCCATGACGCCCGCGAATCGCCCAAGTAGCGCCTCATTCCGGCCCCGGGCTTTTGTGGCAATGGTGAGGTGGTCAGAGGGGGTGCTGGCCGCCGTTTCGGCGACCAGTTTCGCGTTGATGGTGGGGACTTTCACAGCCGCCGCAGAGGAGCGGCCACCGCCGGCGATCGCCTGCGGCGGCGCCATAATCGCGCGCGGAACGGCGACCCGCGCGCTCGATGGGCGCAGTTTTGTGCTCGCCGATGGGCGCGAAGTGCGCGTTGCCGGCATTGAAGTCCCGCCATTGCCGCTGCCCAGCCGGCCGGACCCGGCCGCGGGCGGCGGCGAAGCGGCGCAGAAAGAGTTGGCCGCAAAGCTCGCCGGCAGCGAAATCGTGCTTCGCCAGGCCGAGGCCCAGCCGACCGACCGCTATGGGCGCCTCGCCGGCTATGGCTTCCGCACCGGTCCCGACGGCGAAATTCTCCTGCAATCAGAGCTTCTGCGGGCCGGTTTTGCCCGAGTCGCGGCCCGCGCCGGTGACCGCGCCTGTGCCACCGAGCTATTAAGCCTCGAAAACAACGCCCGCCGCGGCAAGCTTGGCCTTTGGGCCGGTCCGTATTATGAATCGCTTGACGCCGAACACCCCGCCGAGGTGCTGGCCCAGCGTGGCCGGTTTGCGCTGGTTGAGGGCAAGGTCGTTTCGGTACGTGAGAGCGGGCCCATTATCTACGTCAATTTCGGGCGGCATTGGGCGACCGACTTCACTGTTACGATCTTGAAGCGAAATGCGCGTAGCTTTTTGGCGGCGGGGCTCGAGCCGAGAAAACTCGCCGAGCGGCGCGTACTGGTACGAGGGTGGATCGAGGAGCGCAGCGGGCCGCAGATCGAGGCCTCGCGCCCCGAACAGATCGAGTTCACCGAGGGTGAATAAGTAGACCGACCAAAGTGCGGCAATGCCGCGATCAGGTCGACGAACGAACGGACGACGTAAATGACGATGGAGCGCTTCATAAAGACGGCACGCGCGGGCCTTGCGCCCGCGATGCTTGCCGTGCTCGCGCTCGTCGTTGCCGCCTGCTCGGCGACGCCGCCGTCGCTCGGCCCGCAAGCCGCACTGCCGAGCGCACCGAAATCCGCCGACCTGTCCGACATGTCGCCCGCGGTGCTGCACGAGCATCAGCGCATTCTCGGCGCCTATGGCGGCATCTACAACGATCCCAAGCTCCAGGGCCTCCTGGAGAAAACCGTGGACCGGCTTGTCACCGCATCGGAACATCCCGATCTGCACTACAAGGTCGTCATCCTCAATTCGCAGTCGATCAACGCGTTCGCCTTGCCGAGCGGCCATCTTTACGTCACCCGCGGGCTGATCGCGCTCGCCAACGACGAATCCGAGCTAGCCTCGGTGCTTGCGCATGAAATGGGTCACGTGATTGCGCGCCATGCCGCGATCCGCGAAGAGCAAGCGCGCCAGGCGGCTCTGGTTGGACGCGTCGTCACCGACGTCATCAGCGATCCCGAAGTAGGCGCGCTCGCGCTCGCCAAATCGAAGCTTGCGCTGGCAAGCTTCTCCCGCGCGCAGGAATTCGAGGCCGACGCTATCGGCATTGGCGTTGCCTCGCGCGCCGGCTACGATCCGTACGGCGCGGTGCGCTTCCTCACCTCCATGGAGCACAATTCGGAGCTCAAGCCGCGGCAAACCGGCAACACGCCGATCGATCCGCGCGCGCCCGACTTCCTGTCGTCGCATCCGGCGACACCCGAACGCGTTACTAACGCCATCGCCAACGCGCGCCAGTATCCGGGGCCCGCCGGGACGACTTCGAGCACACCCGGCGCCGGCGCGAAGGAGGCTTATCTCTCCGGCATTGACGGTATCGTCTTCGGCGAGGATCCGAGCGAGGGTTTCGTGCGCGGCCGCCGCTTCCTGCATCCGCGGCTCGGCTTTACCTTCACCGCACCCGAGGGGTTCGCGCTAGAGAACACCGCGCAGGCCGTGCTGGGCGTCAAGCAGGGCGGCGGCGAGGCGCTCCGCCTCGACGTCGTGCGGGTGCCCGCCGAGCAGACACTTGCCGAATACCTGACCTCGGGCTGGATCGAAAACATCGACGCCGCGACCGTCGAGGACATCACCATCAACGGCTTTCCTGCCGCCACCGCCGCCGCCAAAGGCGACCAGTGGGATTTCCGCCTTTACGCCGTCCGCTTCGGCAGCGACGTGTATCGCTTCATCTTCGCCGCCAAGCACCGCACGCCGGAAACCGACCACATTTTCCGCGACTCAATCGGTACGTTTCGCCGCATGAGCCTCGCCGAGATCGAGGATGCACGGCCACTGCGGCTGCAAATCATCACGGTCGGGCCGAACGATACGGCCGAAAAACTCGCGACCCGCATGGCGGTCGCCGACCGGCCGCTTGAGCGCTTTCGCGTGCTCAACGGACTGGAGCCGGGCGAGCGGCTCAAGTCCGGCAGCGAAGTCAAGATCGTCGTCGAATAGGCCCTCACCGGCCGCTTAGCTCTGTTTTCCGTCTCGGTTGATTAATCCGCACGCGTCGAGCGGATCAGTTGCTCGATTGCATCGCCTGCGTATGCGATCTCGGACAGCGGGAAAAAGGCGGCGACGTAACGGTCCGGGCGGAGCAAATAAAGACCGGCCGGCTGGCCGGCGAGCAGGCGGGCGAGTTCGCCGCGATAGTCGCGCGCCGCGACCGCGGGCGGCGCGACAGCGCTGGCGTCCTCTTTGTCGAGGACCGCGACCGCGCGAAGCTTAAGCGGCGTTTCCGCGCCGGCGGGAGTGTGGCTTAGCGTTCCGGCCGAAATACCGGGCGGCGCCACAAGCGCAAAGCCGTCGCCGAGCACGTCGTCGAGAAGCTTCACGCCGGCGCCGGTCATGACCAAGGCCTGCGGAAACAGCCGCCCGAGCAGCGAATCTTTAGGCGCGGATTTTTGCGGCAGGAGAAAACCGCGATGAAAGCGCGGCTTCGGTTTGTATTTCATTTCGGCAAAGTAGGCGCGCGCGGTCGGATAAAGCGCGAGCGCCCGGAAGAACGTCTGCACAGCCAACGCGGCGAGGCGGCTGCGCGGCATCATCACCCGGCCCATGCGGATGGCGAGCTGCGTCATCGCCGCCGCATGATCGCGCCGTTCAATCTCGTAGGTGTCGAGCAGGCGGTCGCCGAGGCGGCCCGATGCGACGGCGGCAAGCTTCCAGGCGAGATTGTGCGCGTCGCGAACGCCACTATTCATGCCCTGACCGGCAAAAGGCGGCATCAGATGCGCGGCATCGCCGGCGAGAAAGACGCGGCCGGCGCGCCAGCGGTCGGCCATGCGGGCATGAAAGGTATAGACCACCTTCCGCCTCAGCACCGCCTTCTCGTCGCTGCCGTAAAGCCGCAGCAGCTTGTTGACATGATCGGGCGCCAGCACCGCGTCGTCCTCTTCGCCGTCGTGCAGCATGAGTTCGAAGCGCCGCGTGCCATTCGGACCGGGCAGCGACAGGCACGGCCGCGCCGGATTGCAGTACACTTTGGTGTCGTGCGTCGGGTCGGTTGTTTGCTCGACATCGACGATCAGCCAGCGCTCGCGGAAGGTCGAGCCGTGCATCTCAATGCCGAGGCGCTGGCGCACGAAGCTGCGGCTGCCGTCGCAGCCGATCAGGTAGTCGCAGGTCAGATCGAGCGGCGTGCCGGATTTTTGCACCCGGAAGCCCACCGTGTCCGCCTCCGCCGAGAATTCAAGCAGCTCGGTTTCGAAGCAGGCAGTCACGTTGCCGTAACGCCCGAGATTTTCCCGCAGCAAACGCTCCAATACCGGCTGGCGGAACGCGTTCCGCCGCGGAAAGCCGTATTCCAGCGTTGTCGGCTTGACCTTGAGGAAGCGCCGTCCGCCCGGCGAGAAATATTCGGAGCCGTAGCCGAGCACGATGTGCGGCACCAATTCGTTGATCACCCCGACCGCCTGCATGGTGCGCAGCGATTCGTCGTCGATCGACACCGCGCGCGGCTCTTCGACCGTCTGTGCGTTGCGTTCGATGATCAGGACGTCAATGCCATAGCGGCCGAGCAAGCCGGCCAGTGTCAGGCCGGTCGGGCCGGCGCCGGCGATAATGATTGGCCAGTGGGTGCGGGCGCTCATGTTCGCGATTGCAGGCGCAAGTTAGCATGACGGCCGGCGGCTACCGATCATTTCCTGCGTTTGGTGCTGCGGCGACGCTGCGCCTTTATCTCGCAGACCTGGCAGCGGCAGCCGGCTGTTTTGAAGTAGTAATCAAAATAGTCTTCGCCGTAATCGAATGTTATCTCATCCCCCGGCTCGATCGGCTGCGTTGCAACCAGCACCATTTTGCCCTTACGCAATACCGGCTCGGTATTCGGCTTGCACGAATGATTCGCGTAACGGCCCAGATTGCGCCGCGTCGAACCGTCGATCGTCCATCGTCCGTTGACTTCAAATAGATATTTCGGGTCGCCAAGGCGCTCGCGCCTTCGCGCTTCTTCGGTCGTGATCCATTTTCCGGAATAGGTGACGATGTATTGTTTTTTGGCGATTGGCCGAGCCGCGAACAACCCGAGCCCGGTGCGCGACCGGCCGATACGGAAGATGCGAGATGGCATGAGTGCTGCTTGATTACCGAGTTTTTAGCGACCCGCTTCGATGTCCCGCTCACCGACGCGAATCAATCCCAACTTCTTCCTTATTTGGATATTATTCACAGTCAATCGTTCGGTAGCCGTCGCGCAGGCTTTTCAAATATTGATAGCGCGCTTGGCGACCGCCATCGCCGCTTCCTTGAACGCTTCGCTCAGCGTCGGATGGGCGTGGCAGGTGCGGGCGATGTCTTCGGCTGCTGCGCCGAATTCCATGGCTATCGCTGCTTCCGCGATCATGGTCTCGGCGTCGGGCCCGAGGATGTGGACGCCGAGCACGCGATCGGTCTTGGCGTCGGCGAGGATTTTGACGAAGCCGTCGGTCGCGAGATTGGCACGGGCGCGGGCGTTGGCGGTGAACGGAAATCTACCGACGTTATAGGCGGTGCCGGCGCTCTTGAGTTCCTCCTCGGTTTTGCCAACCGAGGCGATTTCGGGCTTGGTGTAAACGACGTTCGGAATCACGTCGTAGTTCACGTGCCCCGCCTGTCCGGCGACGATCTCGGCGGCGGCAACGCCTTCTTCTTCCGCTTTGTGCGCGAGCATCGGCCCGGCGACCGCGTCGCCGATGGCGTAAATACCGGCGACGTTGGTGCGGAAATGCGAATCGATGACGACGCGGCCGCGATTGTCCTTCTTCACGCCGACGGCTTCGAGGCCAAGGCCGTCGGTGTAGGGCACGCGGCCGATCGCGACCAAGACGATATCGGCCTCAAGCGTTTCAGCCGTGCCGCCGGCGGCGGGCTCGACTTTGACCTTGAGCGTCTTGCCGGAAGTATCGATGCCGGTGACTTTGGAGGACAGCTTGAACGAAATCCCCTGCTTCTGCTGCAAGCGGTGAAACGCCCGCGCCACCTCGCCGTCGAGGCCGGGCAGGATATGATCGAGAAATTCGACGACGGTCACTTGCGCGCCAAGCCGGCGCCACACCGAACCGAGCTCCATGCCGATGATGCCGGCACCGACGACGACGAGCTTTTGCGGCACTTGGGTCAGATCGAGCGCGCCCGTCGAAGAGACAACGCGCTTTTCGTCGATGGCGATACCGTTCAAGCGCGCAACATCGGAGCCGGTAGCGATGATGATGTTTTTGGTTTCGAGCGTTTGCGTCTCGCCGTCGGCGGCTTTCACTTCGATCTTGCCCGGAGCCGTGATTCGCCCGGTGCCGTGAAATGCGTCGATCTTGTTCTTCTTGAACAAGAACGCGACGCCGTTGACGTTGGCTTCGACGTTGCCCTCTTTGTATTTGAGCAAGGCGGCGAGATCGATGGCGGGCTTGCCGACCTTGATTCCCATCTTGCCGAAATTCTCGCCCGCTTCCTCGTACAATTCGGAAGCGTGCAGCATGGCTTTCGACGGGATGCAGCCGATGTTGAGGCAGGTGCCGCCGAAGGTGGCGTTTTTCTCGACAACGCCCGTTTTCAAGCCGAGCTGCGCGGCGCGGATGGCGCACTCATAGCCGCCGGGACCGGTGCCGATGACAATGACGTCGTACTGAGCCATCGATCGCCTCCCTTACTCCTCCCCCTGCAAGGGGGAGGACGGCGAGCCGCAACAGCGGCGAGCCAGGTGGGGGTCATGATGTCGCGACCCCCACCCCGACCCTCCCCCTTTCAGGGGAGGGAGAACGTTTACAAATCCAGCACCAGCCGCGACGGCTCTTCCAAAGACTCCTTCACCCGCACCAGGAAGGTCACCGCTTCGCGGCCGTCGACCAGGCGGTGGTCGTAGGACAATGCGAGATACATCATCGGCCGCGCTTCAATTTTGCCGGCCACCACCATCGGCCGTTCCTGGATCTTGTGCATGCCGAGAATGCCGGATTGCGGCGCGTTGAGGATCGGTGTCGACATCAGCGAGCCGTAAATGCCGCCGTTGGTGATGGTGAAGGTGCCGCCCTGCAATTCGTCGATCTTGAGCGCGCCATCGCGGGCGCGGCGGCCGAAATCGGAGATCGCCTTTTCGATCTCGGCAATCGATTTTTGATCGGCGTCGCGCACCACCGGCACAACGAGTCCGCGCTCGGTGCCGACGGCAATGCCGATGTGATAATAGTTCTTGTAGACGATGTCGGCGCCGTCGATCTCGGCATTCACCGCCGGAATTTCCTTGAGCGCCTGCACGCAGGCGCGAACGAAGAAGCCCATGAAGCCGAGCTTGGCGCCGTGCTTCTTCTCGAACAGCTCGCGATACTGGCTGCGCAGCGCCATGATGTGCGTCATGTCGACCTCGTTGAAGGTCGTGAGCATGGCGGCCGTGTTCTGGGCATCCTTCAGCCGCCGCGCGATGGTCTGACGCAGCCGCGTCATCCGCACCCGCTCCTCGCGCGCGGCGTCGTCGGGCGGCGATGGCGCGCGTGCTTGCACCGCGGCAGCGGGCGCGGCAACCGGCGTCGGTTGCGCCGCTGCGCGTTCGATGGCCGCGAGCATGTCGCCCTTGGTGACGCGGCCGTCCTTACCGGTACCGGGCACCGTCGAAGCATCCACGCCGGTTTCGGCGGCGATCTTGCGCACCGAAGGCGCCAAGGGACCAGTGGTCGCGTCGGCCGCTTTCGCGGGAGGCGGCGCGGGGGCTTGCCGGGGCGCTATCGGCTCGGGTCCGGCGCCGATCGCTTTCGCGGTTTCGGTCTTTTGCTCCGGCCGCCCGGTCGGCACCGCGCCCGCGCCTTCCTTGATCGAGCCGAGCAGCGCACCGACCGCGACCGTGGCGCCATCCTTGACCGCTACATCGGCGAGCACGCCAGCCGCCGGCGCCGGCACCTCAATGGTGACTTTGTCGGTTTCCAGCTCGACCAGCGGCTCGTCGACCGCGACCACATCGCCCGCCTTCTTGAACCACTTGCCGATGGTCGCTTCGGTCACCGACTCGCCGAGGGTGGGCACGCGAATCTCAGCCATAAGTCCGTTCCTTGTTCGCACCGCAACGACGACACGCAACGAACCATCGCGGACGAAAATCTTTTCTGTCGCGCGCTGTCTGTCTGTCCTGCGCCGTCCGCTATCCGAGCGCGTCTTCGAGAAACTTCGCTTGTTGCGCCAAATGCAGCGACATCTGGCCCACCGCAGTCGACGCCGAAGCCGGACGGCCGGCGTAACGCGCGCGCCGGTGCTTGGCTCCAATCTGGTTCAACACCCACTCCAAAAAGATATCGACAAAAACCCAGCCGCCCATGTTGCGCGGCTCTTCCTGGCACCAAACGATCTCGGCTTGCTTGAAGCGCGACAGCTCGAGCATCAGCGCCTTGGTCGGGAACGGATAGAGCTGCTCGATGCGCAGCAGATAAACGTCGTCGATGCCGCGTTTTTCGCGTTCGTCGTAAAGGTCGAAATAGACCTTGCCGGAGCTTATCACGACCCGGCGGATTTGGGCGTCGGGCACAAGCTTGATCTTTTCGTCCGCGTTATTTTGCGCGTCGTCCCAAAGCAGCCGATGGAACGAGGTGTCCGGGCCCATCTCGTCGAGCCGCGACACCGCGCGCTTGTGGCGCAACAGCGATTTCGGCGTCATCAGAATGAGCGGCTTGCGGAAATCGCGCTTAAGCTGGCGGCGCAGAATGTGAAAATAATTCGACGGCGTGGTGCAATTGGCGACCTGCATATTGTCTTCGGCGCACATCTGCAGGAAGCGCTCGAGCCGCGCGGAGGAATGCTCCGGCCCCTGCCCTTCGTAGCCGTGCGGCAAAAGGCAAACCAGGCCCGACATCCGCAGCCATTTGCGTTCGCCCGACGAAATGAACTGATCGAACAGAACCTGCGCGCCGTTGGCGAAATCGCCGAATTGCGCTTCCCACAAGGTCAGCGCGTTGGGCTCGGCGAGCGAAAAGCCATACTCGAAGCCGAGCACGGCTTCTTCCGACAGCATCGAGTTGATGACCTCGAAGCGCGCCTGATCGTCGCTCAAATGATTGAACGGCGTGTACGGCTCCCCGTTTTCCTGATCGACGAGAACCGAGTGACGCTGAGAAAAGGTGCCGCGCTCGCTGTCTTGGCCGGACAGCCGCACCCGGTAACCGTCAAGCAACAGCGAGCAATACGCCAAGGCTTCGGCCGTGGCCCAATCGATGCCGGCGCCAGACTCGATCGATTTGCGGCGATTCTCGAAGAACCGGTTGAGGGTACGGTGCAGATGGAAGCCGGCCGGCAGTGTCGTTATCTTCTGGCCGATTTCCTTGAGCTCGCCGATGTCGACGCCGGTCTTGCCGCGCCGCGGATCGTCGGCGTCGCCTCCGGTCTTGTAACCGGACCAGCGGCCATCGAGCCAATCGGCCTTGTTGGCGCGATAGCCTTGCGCGGCATCAAGCTCCTCGTCGAGCCGATGGCGCCAATCGGCCTTCATCTTCTCGACTTCGGCGGAAGTGATCAAACCCTCGCCGATGAGTTTCTTGCCGTAGATTTCGAGCGTCGTTGGATGGGCCGCGATCGCTTTGTACATCAGCGGCTGGGTGAACGACGGCTCATCGCCTTCGTTGTGGCCGTGCCGGCGGTAACAGAACATATCGATGACGACCGGCTTCTGGAATTTCTGCCGAAACTCGGTCGCCACCTTGGCGGCGTAAACCACCGCTTCCGGATCGTCGCCGTTGACGTGAAAGATCGGCGCCTCGATCATTTTGGCGACGTCGGACGGATACGGCGAAGAGCGCGAGTGGCGCGGGCTGGTGGTGAACCCGATCTGGTTATTGACGATGTAATGCACAGAACCGCCGGTGCGATGGCCGCGCAGCCCGGACAACCCGAAACACTCGGCGACCACGCCCTGGCCGGCAAACGACGCGTCGCCGTGAATGAGCAGCGGCATCACCATGTTGCGGTTTTGCGAGCTGGCGCCGAGTTGATCCTGCTTGGCGCGAACTTTGCCGAGCACCACCGGGTCGACGATTTCCAGATGGGACGGATTGGCAGTGAGCGACAAATGCACTTTGTTTTGGTCGAACTCGCGATCGGACGAGGCGCCGAGGTGATACTTCACGTCGCCGGACCCGTCGATTTCGTTGGGCGTCGACGAGCCGCCTTTGAATTCGTGGAAAATCGCGCGATGCGGCTTGCCCATCACCTGCGCCAGCACATTGAGCCGGCCGCGATGCGGCATGCCGATCACGATCTGCTGCACGCCGAGCGCGCCGCCGCGTTTGATGATCTGCTCGAGCGCGGGAATCATCGACTCGCCACCATCGAGACCAAAGCGCTTCGTGCCGGTGAATTTGACGTCGCAGAACTTCTCGAAACCCTCGGCTTCAACAAGCTTGTTGAGAATGGCGCGCTTGCCTTCGGGGGTAAAGCTGATCTCCTTGTCGGGTCCCTCGATGCGTTCCTGAATCCAGGCCTTCTGCGCGCCATCGGAAATATGGAGAAACTCGACACCCAGGGTCTGACAATAGGTGCGCCGGAGAATGGCGACGATTTGGCGGATGGTGCCGAATTCGAGGCCGAGAACTTTGTCGAGAAAGATCGGCCGGTCCAAATCGGCTTCGGCGAAACCATAAGTCGAGGGCTCGAGCTCTTGCTCCGCCGGCTGCCGCTGCAGGTGCAGCGGATCGAGATCCGCGTGGAAATGCCCGCGCGCCCGATAGGCGCGGATCAGCATCAGCGCACGAATGGAATCGCGCGTCGCGCGTTCGACGTCGGCAGGCAAAAGCTCGACGCCGGTTCTCTGCGCTTGCGCCTTGACCTTGCCGCCGAGACTTTTGCCGATTTCGCTCCAGTCGCCATCGAGCGCCGCCGTAAGCTCGTCGCGCGCAGCACCCGGCCAGTCGGAACGCTGCCACGACGGTCCGTGTGCGTTCGCGGTCACCTCGCGGGGGTCATCCTTCAGGTTACGGAAAAACACCTGCCATTCGGCGTCAAGCGCCGCCGGATCCGTCTCGTAACGCGCGTAAAGATCCTCAATATACGAGGCGTTTCCCCCGTAAAGGAAAGAGGTCCGGGCGAAGGCGGCATTCGCATCCTGGCGAGACATGAGGGTTCCTAGTGAAAGCGGCAAACCAGGGATGGCGCGGCGCGCCACCAACCCGCCCACCCCGATTGGGCATTCACAGTACTTACTTAATGCGGCAGTGCGGCAACTGGAAGACTGAAGAAGTGAATCACCGTTTCCATACTTCAGCGAGGGTCTTACCCAACTGCGCGGGAGATGCAGAAACAGTCACCCCGGCCGCGGTCATCGCCTCGATCTTGGATTCGGCCCCGCCCTTGCCGCCAGCAATAATCGCGCCAGCGTGGCCCATTCGCCGGCCTGGCGGTGCGGTCCGGCCAGAGATGAAACCGACGGTCGGTTTCTTCCGTCCGCGCTTGGCTTCATCCGTGAGGAATTGCGCCGCGTCCTCCTCCGAGGAGCCGCCAATTTCGCCGATCATGACAATGGCCTCGGTCGCTTTATCGGCGAGAAACATCTCCAGTATTTCGATGAAATCGGTGCCCTTGACTGGATCGCCGCCGATGCCGACGGCCGTCGTTTGACCCAAGCCCTCCGCGGTGGTCTGAAATACGGCTTCGTAAGTCAGCGTGCCGGAGCGCGAGACGATGCCGACTTTGCCGGGCTTGAAAATGTTGCCGGGCATAATGCCGATTTTGCATTCGCCGGCGGTCATGACGCCCGGGCAGTTCGGTCCGATCAGCCGCGACTTCGAGCCGCAAAGCGCGCGCTTGACCTTGACCATGTCGAGCACGGGAATGCCTTCGGTGATGCAGACGATAAGAGGGATTTCGGCGTCGATCGCTTCGCAGATCGCATCGGCGGCGCCCGGCGGCGGCACATAAATAACGCTGGCGTCGCAGCCGGTTTTATTCCGCGCTTCCGCGACGGTATCGAACACCGGCAAGCCGAGATGCGTGGAGCCGCCTTTGCCCGGCGAGGTGCCGCCGACCATTTTGGTGCCGTAGGCGATCGCCTGCTCGGAATGAAAAGTGCCGTTCTTGCCGGTAAAGCCCTGGCAGATCACCTTGGTGTCGCGGTTGACGAGGATCGGCACGGCTCAATGATTCTTTATTTGATGCAGCAATGTCAGGTAAGCGCCCGGAATCTTCACCGACGAAGCGTCGCCGAGAAACAATTCGTCGTCACTGTATTTCCACGTCGTTACCCGCTGCGCGCCGTCGGCCGACCAAGTTTGCCGAAGCGGTTGGCCAAGATTAAGCGCCTTCACTACCTCCTGCCGCAAATCTTCGCCGTCGGCGTCCTCGACGCCGATGCCGCAAGAGTCGAGATCGCCTTTGGGACTGCGCGCCTGAGACGCCACCAGCTCGTGCCAGCCGCTGGCGAGCGAGACGATCCACGACTTGACGTGACCCGATTCGCCGGGCTTGGGCGGCGCCACCGAATCTTTGCGGACCGGAAGCTTCATGTCGCTCGCCTTTATCTCAAGCGCGGCGAAGTCCGGCGTTGGAATGCAAAAGCTTTGGAAGGAATTGACCAAGTCAGCGCTCCGCTCACTCGCGCGGGCGGTCGCGGCGCAAACCAGCGATACGGCAACGGCGGAGACACGCATCAGCTCAGGACCCATCCCTCACCGCCTTCACTATCTTGCGCGCCGCGTCGTCGAGATCGTCGGCGGAAATGACATTGAGGCCGGATTTTTGAATGATCTCCTTGCCGAGCGCGACGTTGGTTCCTTCGAGCCGCACCACCAGCGGCACGCGCAAGCCTACTTCCTTGACCGCGGCAACAACGCCTTCGGCGATCACGTCGCAGCGCATGATGCCGCCGAAAATATTGATCAGGATGCCTTTCACGTTTGGATCGGACGTGATGATCTTAAAGGCGGCCGTTACCTTGTCCTTGCTCGCGCCGCCGCCGACGTCGAGAAAGTTCGCCGGTGTCTCGCCGTAGAGCTTGATGATGTCCATGGTGGCCATGGCCAGGCCGGCGCCGTTCACCATGCAGCCGATGGTGCCGTCGAGCGCCACGTAGTTCAGATCATAGCGCGAGGCCTCGATTTCCTTGGCGTCCTCCTCGGCCGGATCGCGCAATGCAGCGATGTCCGGATGACGATAAAGCGCGTTGTCGTCGAAGCCCATTTTAGCATCGAGACAGAGGAGCTTGCCGTCCTTGGTGACAACCAGCGGATTGATTTCGAGGAGACTCATGTCTTTGGCGAGAAAGGCGTCATAGAGCTTCGGCAACGCAATTTCCGCTTGCTTGCCGACCTCGCGGCTCAAGCCGAGCGCCCGCGCCACGGTGTGGCTATGATGGGTCATAAAGCCCGTCGCCGGGTCGACCGAGAACGAAAGAATTTTCTCCGGATTGGTGCGGGCGACCTCCTCGATCTCCATGCCGCCTTCAGTCGAGGCGACGAAGGAGACGCGCGACGTCGAGCGATCGACCAGCGCCGAGAGATAATATTCGCGCTCGATATTCGAGCCTTCCTCGATATAGAGGCGATGCACTTCCTTGCCGTGCGCGCCGGTCTGATGCGTCACCAGCGTCGATCCAAGCAGCCGCTCCGCTTCGCGCTTCACCTCATCGACCGATTTGACCACTTTGACGCCGCCGGCCTTGCCGCGACCGCCGGCGTGGATTTGCGCCTTGACCACCCAGACCGGACCGCCGAGATCCTTCGCCGCCTTGACGGCTTCATCGACGCTCATCGCCGGAATGCCGCGCGGCACCGGGACGCCGAATTCACGCAGCACCGCCTTCGCCTGGTATTCGTGGATGTTCATGATAGCTGCTGGCTTTCCGAGGCGGCGACCGTCGCCTCAGCCATAACGAATAGCTCAATTGCCAAGATTTGGAGCGATCTTCTTGCAGGCCTCGACCAAGCCCCCCACCGCTTGCACGGATTTTTCGAACATCCCGCGCTCGCTGCCGTTGAGCTCGATTTCGACCACACGCTCAACTCCCTTACTGCCGATAACGACCGGCACGCCGACATAAAGATCGTTGATGCCGTACTCGCCATTGAGCCAGGCGGCCGCCGGCAGCACGCGTTTCTTGTCGCGCAGATAACTTTCCGCCATCGCAATCGCCGAACTTGCCGGTGCGTAGAAGGCCGAGCCAGTCTTGAGCAGGCTGACGATCTCACCACCGCCGTTGCGCGTGCGCTCGACAATCGCGTCGAGCCGCGCCGCCGTCGTCCAACCCATCTTGACGAGATCGGGCAGCGGAATCCCGGCCACCGCCGAATACCGAGTCAGCGGCACCATGCTGTCACCGTGGCCGCCGAGCACGAAAGCGGTGACATCTTCAACCGAGACGTTGAATTCGTCGGCGAGAAAGTAGCGAAAGCGCGCCGAGTCGAGCACGCCGGCCATGCCGACCACCATTTGCTTCGGCAGGCCGCAACACTTTTGCAGCGCCCACACCATGGCGTCGAGCGGGTTGGTGATGCAGATGACGAAAGCGGTCGGCGCATATTTCGCGATGCCGGCGCCGACCTGCTCCATCACCTTCAGGTTGATGTCGAGGAGGTCGTCGCGGCTCATTCCCGGCTTGCGCGGCACGCCGGCGGTGACGATGCAGACCGAGGCACCCTGGATCGTCTCGTACGAATTGGTGCCGGTAAACCGGGTATCGAAGCCTTCAACCGGCGAGGATTCGATCAGATCGAGCGATTTGCCCTGCGGAATACCCTCGGCAACGTCAAAAAGAACGACATCGCCGAGCTCCTTGAGGCCGATCAGGTGGGCCAGCGTGCCGCCGATTTGCCCGGCACCGATCAATGCGATTTTATTACGCGCCATCGTGGGAAAATCCTTGATGCAAACTCGCCCGGCCGCCGCGGTGATTAACCTTTTCGGGCTGCGCATTCAAGCCGCCGCCGCGCACGGCCGCCCTCGCCGGAACCAGATGAATGGCCCGGACTTTCATTCTCGGGCTGAGGCGGCCTCAAGGCCGCATCGAATGATCACATGACGAGCCGCCGCTCGCCGTTGATAACAAAACTGTCACGGGTGCTGGGACCGGGGCTTTTGACCGGCGCAGCCGACGACGATCCCAGCGGAATTGCGACTTATTCGCAGAGCGGCGCCCAGCTTGGCTACACGCTGTGCTGGACCATGTTTCTCACCACGCCGTTCATGGTCGCCATCCAGATCGTCAGCGCGCGCATCGGCTCGGTCACCGGGCGAGGCCTCGCGGCCAATCTGGGCGCCGTGCTGCCGCGTCCACTGGTGTTTACAATCATTGTGCTGCTGACCGCCGCCAACGTGGTCAACATCGCCGCCGACATTGCGGCCATGGCGGCTGCGATGCAGCTTCTGGTCGGCGGGCCGGCGCCGCTCTATGCGTTGTGTTTCGGAATTATCTGCCTCTCGGCGCAGATCGCGATCCCCTATCGGCCCTACGCTCAGTACATGAAATTCCTTACGCTGGTGCTGTTCGCTTACGTCGTCACCGCGCTGGTCGTGCACGTGCCCTGGAACGATGTGCTGCTGGCGACCCTCATCCCCCATCTGTCGTGGACTCGCGATGCCATCTTGATGCTGGTTGCCGTTCTCGGCACGACGATCAGTCCCTATCTGTTCTTCTGGCAGGCGTCGCTGGAAGTCGAGGAACGCCGGATCAAGGAAAGACGGAAGGCGGCGCCGCTTAAGAATGACGACGCCTCGGCGCGGCGGCGGTTCGGGCCGATCGTGGTCGATACCTGGATCGGCATGGTGCTGTCGAACGTCATCGGCTTCTTTATCATCGTGGCCACCGCGGCGACGCTGCATGCTCACGGCACGACGACGATCGATACCGCAGCGTCGGCGGCCGAAGCGCTGCGGCCGTTGGCCGGGGAGCTTGCATTCCTGCTGTTCGCGATCGGCATTATCGGCACCGGCCTCCTGGCCATTCCGGCACTCGCCGGCTCCGCCGCTTATGCCGTCGCCGAAGCTCTCGGATGGAAGAACAGCTTGGGCCTGGCGCCGTGGCGCGCCCAGGGCTTCTACGTGATCATCGCCGCGGCGACCTTGATCGGCTCGTTCGGCGCGCTCCTGCCGATCAATCCGATCCGGATGCTGGTATGGAGCGCCGTGTTCAACGGCATTGTCGCCGTCCCCCTGATGGCCGGCATGATGGTGGTGGTGACGAGCCGCAAGATCATGGGGAATTTCGCCGCTTCCCGCCTGCTCGCCGGTTTCGGCTGGCTTGCGACCCTGTTCATGGGCGCCGTCGTCGCGGCTTTTTTCCTTGCATCGATCATTGGCTGAGAGATCCGACGCGATCAGGTCTCGACGATCCCGGTCGACGCGCCTGAAACTTGCCCATGTGCGGCGCCGTGCGGCCGGGCCAGATAATCCCGCGAACGCATCTCGACGAGCCGTGAAGCGGTGCGGCGGAATTCCAGCACCTCAAAACCTTCATCGCCGCGATAGAGCCCGTCGGGCTCGGCTTCGGCCGAAGCGATTAGCTTCACATTGAGGTCATACAGCGTGTCGATGAGGATGATGAAGCGTTTGGCGGCGTTGCGCGTCTCGAATGTCATCACCGGAACGTGGTCGAGGATGATGGTGTGATATTCGCGCGCGATGCGCAGATAGTCGGCGGCGCCGAGCGGCTGCTCGCACAGATCGGAAAACGAAAACCGCGCTACGCCCATGGCGGCCCGCGGCACGCGCACCGAGCGTCCCTTGAGCGGCAGCTCCTGCGTCTCGCCGGTGCGGCCGCGGGTCAGCCGGTGCCATGCGCGATCGAGCGCGGCGTCGGCCACCGCGTCGGCCGGCACGTACCACACGTGCATCCCGGCAAGTTTCTCGAGACGGAAGTCGGTCCGCGAGGAAAGCCGGACCACCTCGGTGTTGTCTTCAAGCATGCGGATAAAGGGCAGAAACAAGGCGCGGTTCAAGCCGTCCTTGTAGAGCTCCGCGGGCTCGACGTTCGAAGTGGCGACCAGCACGACACCGCGCGCGAACAATTGCGCAAACAGCCGGCCGAGGATCATCGCATCGGCGATGTCGGTCACATGAAACTCATCAAAGCAAAGCAGCCAGGCCTCGCGCGCCAGGTCGCCCGCGACAAGCTCGATCGGATCGGCGCCGGTATACTCGCCGAGCTTCATCCTCTGCCGAAGCGCGTGAACGCGCTCATGCACATCGAGCATGAATTCGTGAAAATGGGCGCGCCGCTTCCTCAGCACCAGGCTCGCCTCAAAGAACAAATCCATGAGCATGGTTTTGCCGCGGCCGACGTCGCCGCAGATATAGAGGCCCTTGATCTTCGACTGCGGTTTTTCGCGACTGCCGAACATCCATCCAAGCGACGACGATTTTCGCGCCAGGCGGCGCTCGGCAATCTGCGCTTCGAGCCGCGCCAGCCTGTCGACGACAGCAAGCTGGGCGGAGTCGGGCTCGATCAGGCCGCCGGCCACGCCGGCGGCGTATCGCGCCTTGATTGAGCTCGCCATGTTGCTGTTAACCGGTGCGGGCAAAAAGTGGCGGGAAAGTGCTTGTTTAACCGCAGTACACTTGATCTGCCAAGCCGCAGTCGCCAAACCGTCAAATAAGCCAGTTATTAGGCATGCGCTTAGAGAATGCTGCCATGATGCTCAATGCTTCGCCTTGCCTAACTTCGGCGGCAACCGACATATACAGAAAGTCGCAGCGAACATCGATTTGCAGTGTGCGCGCTCAAACGACAATGCCCAGAATAACGCTAGAGGTGGAGGACGCGGACAAGGGATTTTTCGACGACAACGTCAGGAGACCCTTGGAATGCAGGACCTTCTACCCGCAGGCGGCGTGATCCGTAAATTGTGGATCGGAGAAGCCGACAAATACCGCGAACATTTGCTGCGGCTCGATCCGGAAAGCAGGCACAGCCGCTTCGGCGGCGGCGTAGCCGACGAGTTCATCCGCAACTACGTCGACCTGACAATCTCGCTTGAGGCCCTCGTCCACGGCTTCTTTGTCGACGGCGTGATGCGCGGGGCTGCCGAGCTACGGCAGCTTGGCGTTCATTCTCCGGGTCAAGCTGAGGCGGCAATTAGCATCGAAAAGTCATGGCAAAGTCACGGCGTAGGATTTGCGCTTCTGCGGCGTACTTTGCTGGCGGCCCGCAATCGCGGCTTTCGCCACCTCCACATGGCATGCCTGGCGGACAATCGGCGGATGCAGCAACTGGCGCGGAAGTTTGCCGCCGAGCTATCTTTCGATTTCGGCAGCGTAGTCGGCGAAGTCGAATCGATGCGGGCAAATCCGTTATCAGTCATGCAGGAGTTGATCGCCGATCATCACGGCTTTGCTACCGCGATCCTCGATTTGCAGTCCCGCATGCTGCGCGCGTAACCAGCCGGCTTATCGAAAGCTGCGATGCGCCGGCTCTAGTGGAGCGGATTTGACATTCGCTCCCCACTCGCCCGCAAACTCGCGAAGCGAATGTCAAATCCAAAGCTTCACTAGAAATTATATTTGCTAGTGGTCTTTCGATTCTACATTCGCATGATAGCCAACCGAGACGGGATGCGAATGTCAGAATCGGACCACTAGTAGCTCGGCGCCAGCCGCAGCTCGGGCGCGGTGAGCGGATAATCGGCCTCGACGACGTAAGGGCCACCGCCGACCGACGAGCGCGACGAGAACAGCACGAAGCGCGACACTTCGAACGACGCGGAGCGGTAGTGCGCGCGCGCAGCGAGATAATCGGCAACATCGCGGCTTGATGCATCGCGGAGCCGCGCAAGCGTGACGTGCGGAATATATTTGCGGCCTTCGGGTTCGAGACCGATGCGCTGCAACAGCCGTTCCTGCTCCGCCTGCAGCTCGATCAGCGGCGCAACCGGCGTCGCGGTCGCGACCACGGCACGAGGCTTCCGCCCGCCGAATGAGGTAAGGCCGTCCAGACGCAACTCGAAGGACCGGCGCTGCACGCGGCCGAGCAGGCCGGCAATGTCGCGGGCGAGCGCATCGTCGATATCGCCGATGAAGCGCAGCGTCAGGTGATAGTTGTCAGGATCGATCCAGCGCGCCCCGGGCAAACCACCCCGCATGATGGCAAGCGAGTCGCCGACATGCCGCGGGATTTCCAGAGCCGTGAACAGACGGGGCATGGCACAAGCGGTCCCAATCGAACAGCGATTCGCCGCGCACCGACAACATGCGAGGAACGCGCGCGTAGCGCAACCCTCAGGGCGAGCGGGATTTCCGCACTTCGGCGATGAGTGCTTCTACGTCGGGCAAAATGCGGGCGACAATAACGTCAACGCCTGCGGCATTTGGGTGC